>Ga0116219_10001316_pt1 | contig 23471 bp, 22 predicted proteins | sample Sb_taG_4_FD_91019 | JGI IMG/M metagenome (GOLD analysis project Ga0116219, IMG submission 91019) | Peat soil microbial communities from Weissenstadt, Germany - Sb_50d_6_BS metaG | ecosystem: Environmental > Terrestrial > Soil > Wetlands > Peat | place: Germany: Weissenstadt | collected 2010-09-21
CGCGCGGTCCATGAAGACGGCGTCAGCCGCGGCAGCAGTGGCCATACCCGAAGATGCGGATGCGTCCATATCGTTACGAAACAACGGCCTGAGTGAGTTCGTCGGTTTTTGTGGCGCAGGCTTCAGCCTGTGGGTTTTGATCCCGGCAAGGACTAACCCCCACAGGCTGAAGCCTGCGCCACTTAAACCGAAGCCGCTGTACTTCAATCGAAAAGGGAAGATACAAAAGTCTCCGCGTCAAACGGGACCAGGTCTTCCATCGATTCGCCTGTGCCGACGTATTGCACGGGCAGGCCGAGTTCGCGCGTGATGGCCACGACGATGCCGCCCTTGGCCGTGCCGTCGAGCTTGGTCAAGACGATGCCGGTGACGCCTGCGGTCGCGGTGAATTCGCGCGCCTGGGAAAGCCCATTCTGTCCGGTCGTCGCATCCATCACCAGCAAAACCTCATGCGGCGCGCCGGGAATTATTTTTGTGGCCGTGCGTTTCATCTTGTCGAGCTCGGCCATCAGGTTCATTTTGGTGTGCAGGCGTCCCGCCGTGTCCACGATGACGACATCGGCGTTTCGCGCGCGCGCGGAAGCCAGCGCGTCATAGACGACCGCCGCGGGATCGCCGCCGGATTTTGTCTTCACGATTTCCGAGCCGGTGCGCGTGGCCCACACGCCGAGTTGTTCGATGGCGGCGGCACGAAACGTATCGCCGGCGGCGAGGACCACATTCTTGCCGCTCTGGCGCAGGCGGTGCGCGAGCTTGCCGATGGTCGTGGTTTTCCCCGTGCCGTTCACGCCAACGACAAAAATGACGTGAGGACGCGGCTCCTGCGCGGCCGCCGAAGTTCCATTCGGCGACGCCACGGTGCGCAGGGCATACAGCAGCTGGTTTTTCAGCTCCGCCTTGAGGTCCGCGACGCTGCTGAGGGCATGCCGTTCGAGTTTCTGCCGCACCGCTTCCAGAATTTGATGAGTCGTCCGCGGTCCGAGATCGGCGGCGAGAAGAGCGTTCTCAAGCTTCGTGAGCAGCTCGGGATCGATCTTTTTTTCGCCCGAGATCAGGTCTTCGACTTTGGCGGTAATCTGCGTGCGGGTCTTCGTGATCGACTGTTTCAGCCGGTCGAGGAGCGACCCGCCTTCCTTGGGCTTCTTGCGATCGTCATCCTTGTTGAAGATCGAAAACATAAGTGTTTCGCTTCGGTCCGCGGCGAATTCCTTATTCTAGCAGAAGAAAACCATCTCACATGCCGCGCCGGTCGCCGGGAAGCTTTGCCGGGGGCAAACTCGTTGTGTTTGTTGTATGATGGCGCCAACCGGCTGGGTTTCGGGCTGAGCCAGCCCTGCTATTAAATTCAATCCACAGGGGTGCGCGATGATTTCATTTACATCGAAGGCCGGGCTGGCGGTTTTGTTGTTCCTCACCTTTTCCGTCGCAAGTTCCCGGGCGCAGATGGCATCCAACCGGGACGCGGATACCGCCGCAATCAAGCAATTTGTCGCGAATTTTGCGGACGCCTGGAACAGCCACGACGCGCACGCCGTGGCCATGCATTACGTGGAGGACGGCGATTTTTCGAGCGTGAAAGCGGAGCCGAGCCACGGTCGGAAAGAACTCGAAGATCACTACACGACGATCTTCACGACGTTCCTCAAGAACGCGCACACCACCGATACGGTGAGAAGCATCCGCTTTCTCGCGCCGGACCTGGCCAACGTGGATATCGATTGGCTGGTGACGGAGCCGAGCGCGCCGGGCGGCGTTCTCCGAAAGGGATTGCTCACGTGGGTTTTGAGCAAGCGTAACGGCCAATGGATGATTGTGATTTACCACGAGCAATCGTTCTAATCTCTGAAGCGATGACACCGGTTGCAGGGCACCGAGGACCTTTGCGGGAGAGCTCGAAAATCTGGAGGATGCGATGATTTCATCTCGTTTGAAAGTAGCTCTGGCGGTTTCTGTTTTCCTTGCGTTTTCTTCGGCTCCCGCTTGGGCGCAGATGCCGTCCAAGATGGATGCGGATTCGGCCGCCATCAAGCAATGCGTGGCCGCGTGGGAAGATGCCTGGAATCGCCACGACGCGCACGCTACGGCGGCGGCCTACGTGGAAGACGGTGAATTCTCAAGCACGACCGGGATTCCCAGCAAAGGCTCGAAGGACCTGGAAGCCCACTACAATGAAATCTTCACGACGTTTCTCAAGGATGCGCACCGAACGGACTCCGTAAGGAGTATTCGCTTTCTGACTCCGGAGATTGCGTCTGTCGACATCGACTGGCAAATGACCGGTGCGAGGACGCGAGACGGCAAGGATGCTCCCAATCGCAAAGGGCTTCTCACCTGGATCGTGACCAAGCATAGCGGGCAGTGGATGATTACGATTTACCACGAGTCCGTGTTCTAAATTGTGTTTAGCGATTTTGTGGCGCGGGCTTCCAGCCTATGGGGGTTGGTCGGAGCAAGGGCGTCCTTGCTGTAACTAAACCCCACAGGCTGGAAGCCTGCGCCACTTTGTAGGAAGCAAATCCTTCAAACTTCAACCAGGGTGGCGCTCAGGCGGAGTTTTCCGGTGCGGACGGCGCGGTCGAGCGCGTCCACAACGGCGGCGTCGAATTTTGTATTCGCCAGCTCGAGAATGCGGTTCATGGCGAATTCCAGGTCCATGGCGGACTGATAGGGGCGGTTGGTGGTCATGGCGTCGAGCGTGTCGGCGACGGCGATGATGCGCGCCATCAGGGGAATCTCGTCGCCCGACAATCCGTGCGGATAGCCGCGGCCGTCGACGTGTTCGTGGTGCAGCTCGATTCCCGGCAACATTTCCTTCAACTGCGCGACCGGCCGCATGATATTCGCGCCTTTCAAGGGATGCTGCTTCATCAACGCGAACTCTTCGGTAGTCAGCGCGCCGGGCTTTTTTAGCACGCGGTCATCGACTCCGATTTTTCCCACGTCGTGCAGCAAGGCTGAAATCCGGATCTTTTCGAGCTCGGCCGAAACCAGCCCGAGCTGCTGCGCGATGATGATGGAATACTTGGCCACGCGTCCGGAATGGCCGCGCGTGTAGGGATCTTTTTCGTCGATGGCCGCCGCGAGCATGCGAATCGAGCCGAGGAACAGCTCGTGGTTCTGGTCCGCGGCCTGTTTGAGCTGCTCGACGAATTCCTCGAGGTCGCCGGCCATGTGGTTGAAGGTCTCGGCCAACTCGCTGATTTCCGCGGCGCCCTGGACGGGAGTTCGCTGGTGGAATTCTCCGCGGCTGATGGCGAGCGTCGACGCGGCGAGCGCGCGAATCGGGGTGCTGATGCCAACGGCAAACAGATAGCCAAGAATCAATGCTCCAAATGTGACGACGACTACGAACTTGAGCGCCTGCGCATTAAGTTCTGTGACGCCCGCATCCTCGCGCGCCTTGTCCAGGCTGCGCGTCGCCACTACCGCCCAATTCAGGTCCGGAATGGTGCTGTACGTTCCGACCATTTCCGATTTCTTACCATTGTCCGTCGAATCATAGCGGCGAAGCGTTTCGGTCGTGCGCAGCCCTTTCGGCAGCGCAACAACTTGAATGACGACGGGCGAGCTGGGTCTCGCGTCCGAGCCGGGCACGAACTGGCGCATGTCCGGGTGGGCCACGATATGTCCACTGTGGTCTACCACGAACACTACGCGGCCGCGCACGCTGGTGGTCTGAAGCCTCTTGAGAATCCCGTCCAGCGAAACTACTGCGGCAAGCATCCCCGAAAACTGATCGTTCACTTCCAGCGGCACCGCCATCACGAAAGCGGGGCGGTTCTCGGGCCCGATCGCCAGCGGGTCGCTGCGGAACACCAGGGATTGCAGCGTCGTCGTAAACGCCCGCTGCAATGCCTTGGCTACAAAGGGATCCTGGTTCGCCTGAAAATTGCCCGCTCCGCTGCCCTTGGCTTCCTTGCCCACCGCGGTCAGGTACAAAATGTTTGGATTGCTGGCGACGAAATTCTCGAGGACTCGTGACACTTGCGGGGCGCTCTGGGCGCTGTCGACCTTATCGATCAGTCCCGTGAGAGCCAGAATCTGACGTTCGCTGATGAGCTGCTGGTAGAGGTTCGCGTCGAATTGCTGAATTTCTTCGGCCAGGGATCGGGTCACTTCCGTTTGCTGAACGCTCTCCGTGTCGGTCAGCTTTCCCTGGCTAAGTTGAAGAACCTGACGGTGATAGAGCGCAAGGGGCAGCACGCTGACGAGCAGCATGGCGCCCAGCACCAGCCAGAGAATTCTGGGCCGGTGGAAGAGCACGGATTTGAAGTTACTGAGGTCCACGGTAGGGATGGTCCAATTCTATTTTACGGTCCAGACGGGCCGGGCAGAAGGGCGGAAACCTGTAGTGCTACGCATTAGCTAACGGGGTAGGTGAAAAATTACTCTTGTTTGAGGCGGCGTTCCATAAGTTCGCGGATGGCGTCACGCGTCACACGGCCAGCGGTCAGGACGCTGTGGACCTGTTCCGTTATGGGCATTTCGACTTTAGTGCGGCGAGCCAGTTCCAATGTGGCTGCGGCGCTTCCGACTCCTTCGGCGACACTGCGCGTCGAGCCGAGAATTTCCCTCAAGTCTCGGCCCTTGCCAAGTTCGATACCAACGGAGCGATTGCGGCTGAGCTCGCCCGTGGCCGTGAGGATGAGGTCGCCGACGCCTGCGAGGCCGGAAAGGGTTTCGCGGCGTCCGCCGAGAGCGACGGCAAGGCGCGTCATTTCGGCAAGCCCACGCGTGACGAGCGCCGCCACCGCGTTCGTGCCCAATTCCAGGCCCGTGCAGATTCCCGCGGCAATCGCGATTACGTTTTTCACCGCGCCGGCAATTTCCGTGCCGATGACGTCATCGTTGGTGTAGAGCCGGAATCGCGGGCCGGAGAATTCTTCCTGAACTTCGGAGGCGAGCGTCGCGTCGGCGGATGCGAGAACCACCGCCGTGGGGTCTCCGGCGGCGACTTCAAGAGCAAAACTCGGGCCGGAGAGAACGGCGATGCGCGAGGGCGAGTCCATGCCTATTTCTTGGGCGATCACTTCGCTGATGCGCGCGTAGGTGTCTGGTTCGAGGCCCTTGGTCGCGCTGACGAAAATGGAATCTGGTGCGACGTGAGGACGAATCGCGCGATAGAGCGCGCGCGCGTGAGCCGACGGCATCACGCCCAGCACGATGTCGGCGCCGGCGAGGGCCTTTTCGAGGCCGCCAGTGACTTCGACGTCAGCGGGCAACTCAAACCCGGAAAGATAAATCTCGTTGACGCGCCGGGCGCTGAGCATCTCGACGACATCGGCGCTGTGCGCCCACAGAGCCAGGCGGTGCGCGACCGAGGACTGCGTCAACGCAATGGCCAGCGCCGTGCCCCAGGCTCCGCCGCCGATGATGGCAATTTTCTTCATGATTTTTTGCGGCTCATGTCAAAGCGAGGCTCCGTGCCCGCGAGAAGACGCTCGATATTGTCACGATGTTTTACGATGACCACAACCGCAGCCAGCAGCGTGCAAACCGAGACCGCTGTCGGCGGCGCATGGCGGGGCGCGTAAAGCAAGTAGACGAGGAGCGGCAAGGAAGCCGCTGCAGAGATCGATGCCAGCGACACGTACCTCCAGAACAGGGCCACGAGAAGGAAAAGGAAGACGGCCGCGGCGAGGGCCGGCCAGCAGATGGCAAGGAAAACACCCAGCGCAGTGGCCACACCCTTGCCGCCAGTGAATCGGAGCCATACGGGGAAAATGTGTCCAAGGATCGCCGCGAGGCCCGCGTACATCATGAAGCGAATATTTCCTCCCGAGAAATGACCCGTGAGCCAGACGGCCAGGAAACCCTTCGCAGCGTCGAGGGCCAATGTGGCGACGCCGACGGACCAGCCTGACGTTCGCGCGACGTTGGTGGCGCCGATGTTTCCGCTTCCGATGAAACGGATGTCGCCGCCTCCCGTTGCGCGCACGAGCAGATAGCCGAACGGGATTGAGCCCAGGAGATATGCCAGGACAACCAATCCCCAAAGGGACGGGGCGCCGGCCGCGATTTCCAGATTCACTCCGATTTTCTCCCCGCAAACGAAACTGTTGCCAGCCGAGTATATTCCGCCCCGCCGGGTTTCAGAACGCTTTGATAGAGATGAAATTCCTTGGCGGTGGTGACGCCAAATTCAACGGGGCCGGCCTTCTCGATGGCGGCATGGAGGGCATTGAGTCCGCGGGGGGTGTCGAATCGCGCGAGCGTCAGGTGAGGAGAGAACGCTCGCTCTTCGCGCGCAATGCCAAGCGCAGCAAACGCTGTCTCGACGGCTTCGGCAAACGCAGCGAGATCCGTGCTGGCTTCAATCCCGGCCCAGAGCACGCGCGGGCGGCGCTCATTCGGAAAAAATCCAAGGCCACGAAATTCTATCGGGATGGGCGCGCGCGCAGGAATCGACGCCAGGGCCGTCTTGATCATTTCAGTCTTTTCCGCCGAAGTTTCGCCGATAAATTTCAGTGTGACGTGAAGGCCTTCGATTCGCACCCAGCGCGCATTCCGGCATTCTGGGCGCAGCTTGGCCACAATTGCGTGAATGGCGGTGCGCACGTCATCCGGAATGTCCAACGCGACGAATAAGCGCATGGATTAAATCCACATTTATTTCTAGAAGTGAATCTAAATCCTCTGCGCCCGCAAGATTGAATGGCGGCTTTGGTGGCGCAGGCTTCCAGCCTGTGGGGTTTGGTCCTTGCTTGGACTAACCCCCACAGGCTGGAAGCCTGCGCCACCTCGAGTCATACCCCAGATTTGGGTTGTGCTGCGTACAGGAAATATCGCCGCACGAGGTCCAGCGCCGTTTGCGAGGCTTGCCATCGGATGCGGTCCCGCTCGCCGGGATAGTGGACGCCGCGCTCCTTGCTGCCCGACGCGTCGGCGATGGCCACGTGCACCGTGCCCACGGGTTTTTCCGGAGTGCCTCCGGTGGGGCCGGCCACGCCGGTGATTCCGACGCCCAGCGTGGCGCCGGTGCGGCGGCGGATTCCGTCGGCGAGAGCGATGGCAACTTCGCTGCTGACGGCGCCGCGCGATTCGATAATTTCCGCCGGGACGTCCACCCACGCGGACTTCAGCGTGTTGCTGTAGGAAACGACCCCGCCCAGAAAATACGCGGAGCTTCCCGAGATGCGCGTGAGCCGCTCCGCGAGGAGGCCCCCGGTGCAACTCTCCGCAGTGGCAATCGTCGCCTGGCGCATCGTGAGTTCACGCGCGACAACTTCTTCCATCGATTCGCCTGCGGTGGTGAACACCGCTTCGCCCAGCGCGAGGACGATACTCTCCTGTATTCCCTGGAGCTGGCGCTCGGCGGCGGCCGTGTCCTTAGACCAGATGCGCAGGTGAATTTGAATTTCACCGGGCGCGGTCAGGATCGTTGTCTGCACATCGTCGTGGCGCGTATAAATCGGAGCGATGCGCTGGTCGACGTCGGATTCGCCCATTCCCGCGACGCGCAGTTCGCGTGCCACAAGGCGCAAGCCCGTCGCAAGGCGCGAGAGGCGCGGTTCCACCTGCGCGGCGAACATGGCTTTCAATTCGTGCGGCGGGCCGGGAAGCAGAATGACGATGCGCCCGCTCGATTCAAGCCACAGACCCGGCGCCGTGCCGCGATCGTTTTCTAGAACGATCGCGCCCTCGGGGACCATGGCCTGGCGGGCATTCACTTCGGACATCACGCGGCCAATCTTGCGAAACCGCGCCTCGATCATCTTCATCACCGCGGGATCGCGCGAGAGTTTGCGCCCGAGCAAATCGGCCACGGCGTCGCGCGTGCGATCGTCTTCGGTGGGGCCGAGGCCTCCGCTGGCAATGACGAGTTCGACGCGCTTCGTCGCTTCCTCGAACGCATTGCGCAGAGGCGCGAGATCATCTCCGACTACCGTCTTGCGCGTGACCTCGATGCCGAGCTGATTGAGCCGTGCCGTGAGGAAAAGGGAATTGGTGTCGACCCGGTCCGGGGTCAGCAGTTCCGATCCGACTGCGATGATTTCAGCTTTCATTTTGAGTTAGCGTGGAAGCGGAAGGCCTTCCACTTCCCAATCGACGGTGAAGAGAGCGCTGCTGGTGGCCAGAATGGCGCGGTGGCCGGGCAGCAGCGCGAGGCCGACGAGGCCGCTGCCGCCGAGAACCAGTTCGGCGCGCGCGTCGGGAGAAATTCGCACGATGCCGCGGCGGCCTTGATACGACGCCGTCACGTAGAGATTTCCCTTGCGGTCGAAGGCGAGGCCTTGCGGCCGGCCGAGCCCTCGGAAGAAGGTGCTGACTTCACCCTTCTGGTTGATGCGCAGCACGCGGTCAAAACTCGAAGTGGTCGGGCCGGTAACGAACAATTCGCCGGTGGGGCTGAACGCCAGGTGATATGCCGCGACGGAGGGCTCGAGCGTGGCGAACACGAAAATCTGGCGGTCGGGGCTGATTTTGAAAATCGTGCCGCTGCGGTCTCCCACAAAAAGATTGCCGATGGTATCGAACGCGATTCCGGTCGCAACGCCCATGCCTTCGACCCAAAGCTGCGAGCGGCCGTCCGGCGCAACGCGATGGATGGTTCCGTCATCGCGGCAGGAAACGTAGAGGTATCCTTCGCGGTCCAGCGCCAGGCCTGTGGGATTTACGAGCTCGGTGACGAAAGGCTTTACCGCATAGTTGGGCGTGATTTTGTAGAGCGAGACGGCCACCTTCTGTCCGCGGTGGCCGCTATAGGTGACGTAGATGTTTCCTTCGGTGTCCACCGCAGGATTGGCCACGGGGTGAAGATTGTCGGCGATCTGCACGCCGAGGTGAAACGCGAAGGGTTGGCTCGCCGCCCGAGAAGTTTCCACGCTCACGATGCTGCCCGCCGCGCCTTCGGGCACGCGCGCGATCAGATAATTCTGCGTGGAGATCAGGAGGCTGGCTTCGGTTTCGCCGAAGCGCACATGCGGCCGCGTGTTGGGACGGGGAACGAAGCCCGCGCCGTAAATCGTGACGTCGCCGCCGGGGATGCCTGCACCCGGCTGGATGCGGTCAATGCGCGGTATGCCGTTGGTTTCCAAATTTATTCTCAAATCGTCTGCTAAACCGCGAAAAAAAAGTTTGACCTGACAAACATAGGACCTTCGATCTTCTTGTAGCGCCCGCCTTCAGGCGGGCATTTATGCACAGGCACATGCTCGCCTGAAGGCGAGCGCTACAAAAATGCCTAAAGCCCGAGCGCACGAGCAACCCACAATCCGAGCGCCGCGTAAATTCCCGCGATCCAATCATCCGCCATGATTCCCAAGCCGCCGGGGAGCGATTCGGCTTGCCGCGCGGGGAACGGCTTCCAAATATCGAAGACACGAAAAAGTATAAAGCCCAGCAAGAAACTTTTCCAGTTCAACAGCGTGAACGGCGAGAAGTAGGCGATCATCTGGCCGGAGACTTCATCAATTACGATGAACTGGGGGTCTTTCTTTCCCGCGTACTTTGCGGTGCGGTCCGCGACAAAAATGCCAATGATTCCAATTAATATGACGATTCCATAGTCAAGATAGGAAGGACCCATTCCAACTGTCCAAAAGTTGACATCTCTTTCTATTCGCATTGCTGCGAGGGCATTGCGGGAGCCTAACCACAACAATCCTAGAGAGAGTGCGACACCACCTAGCGAGCCGAATGTTCCCGGTGCCTTTGGAAGGTAGCCGAGGCCAAACGCAGTCGCAATCGCTAGCGAGACGCGCGGCTTGCGCCGATCGGACCCGGGCGAGGGCGCGGCGCTACTCGTCGTCGTTGTCGGAAGATTCGGGCTGGGCTCGCTCATTCGTTTCGGTTTCTTCTGGTTCCGATTCGTCCATCATGGGGACGGCTATTTTGTATTTTCCCATCGCCCAGTTGCCCAGGTCGCGCTCGCGGCAGCGCGCACTGCAGAATGGGAATTCCGCGGTCGTGTCGGAATCAACGGGCTCTTTGCAAATGGGGCACTTTAGTTTCACGGTGGAATCCCAAGTTTGAGTGGAACAGGCTTCAAGCCTGTGGGTGTTTATACTAGCAGGGGCCAAAACCCACAGGCTGAAGCCTGTTCCACTTAAGCCAAAATTCTCAAGGCTGCACCTGTTGCTACACGCTGCACGGGCGCCGTCACCGCGATGTGCGCAGCCGCAGGGCGCGGGACATCCAGGATTTCCACTACGCGGCCGACCAGGTCGTACTCGTGCGTCTCGGTGATTTCCGCGATGACTACGTCGCCGGGACGGCCTGATATCGTGGTCCCTTCCACTTGGATATCGTTCAAGTACAGCTTGCCGTCGATTTCGGGCGCCATGCCTTCCAGGCGCGCTTCCCAGACGAGCGGCGTGTCCTTGGATGGGCCTTCGACGAGAGCGGTCACGCGGTGGCCGCGAAATTTCCGCAGCTTCCGCGCGGAAATTTTTTGCTGAATTTCCATCAGGCGGCTCTGGCGCTGCTTGATCGTGTCCTCGTCCACTTTTTCGTCGAGCGCGAAGCTCGATGCATTGTCGACGTCGGAATACGGGAAGACGCCCATCCAGTCGAATTCGGCGGCCTTCACGAAATCGCACAATTCGCGGAAGTCCGCATCGGTTTCACCGGGGAAGCCGACGATGAACGAAGTCCGCAGCGCCACGCCGGGAATCGTCGCGCGGATGCGGGCGAGCAATTGCAGAAACACGTCGCCATTCGATCCGCGCTTCATGCGCGCGAGGACTTTGCGGCTCGCGTGCTGCAGCGGCATGTCCATGTAGCTGGCGATGCGCGGGTGCGCGGCAATGGTGTCGAGCAGTCGCTGCGTCACGCGATTGGGATAGCAATACAGGGAGCGCACCCATTGCAGGCCTTCGACGCCCGCGAGGCGTTCGAGCAGGAGCGCGAGGCCGTCGCGCAAGCCGAGGTCTTCGCCGTAGGAAGTGGTGTCCTGTCCGATGAGCGTCACTTCGCGGACGCCGGCGGCGGCGAGATTTTCCGCCTCGCGCACCACGGATTCAAACCGCCGGCTACGGAATTTCCCGCGCAACTGAGGGATGATGCAGAACGTGCAGGGATGGTCGCAGCCTTCGGCAATCTTGATGTAGGCGGCGTGTTTCGGCGTCGAGAGAATCCGCGGCGTGAGATCGTGATACAGATATGTCGGAAGCGCCGCCGCACTCGCCGCATCGGATCGCAACTCGCCCTCGACGGCGGCCAAAATATTTTCGAGTTCGCCGGTCCCCACTAACGCATCGACTTCAGGAATCTGCGCGAGGATTTGGTCGCGGTAGCGCTCGACCAGGCATCCGGCCACGATCAATTTTTTGGCCACGCCGAATTTCTTGTACTCGGCCATCTCCAGAATCGTGTCGATCGATTCTTTTTGCGCCGGAGCGATGAAGCTGCACGTATTGACGACGAGGACGTCGGCTTCTTCCGCACGCGGCGTAAATTCGTAGCCGTTGCGCGCGAGGACGCCCATCATCACCTCGCTGTCCACAAGGTTTTTCGGGCAACCCAGGCTGATGAATCCTGCTTTTGGCATAAAAATGCGTCTCGCAAAGGCGGGACGGTCCGATCATTCTAACATGGCGGGAGCAGTGGCGCGGGCCCCGATCGGGTCGGGATCTTCGACTTCAGCCTGCGGGGATTCGACCCTGCAAGGACTAAACCCCACAAGCTGAATCCTGTGCCACTTAACGCGAGTGAAGGAAGGCGTGGATGCGATCGATCAGCGAAGAAGCGTGTTGCGGGTCTGCGGGCTTGCCGCCGTAGCGGGCGGCCTGATAGATCGAGGTCAGCTCGAACACCGGCGCGGCCAGTTTTCCGTCCGGGAGAGACGTAGCGAATTCCATGGGCGTCTGGGCGTCTGTCTTGCGAATTCCACCGCCCGCAAGAACACGCAACATTTCCAGGTACTGTAGCGTCGCCAGGTGCGGCGTCATCTTGCGGGCGGGCAACACCCGTGTGCGCCACATCAGCAGGAGTCTGCGGCGGACCTCCGGACGCAAAATGAGAATGCCAACAACAAATACGCCAAAAATCAGGAAGACTTCCGTCCGGCCGGCTGGACTGCGAGATACCCGGTATTGCCAGAGTTCCAACTGTCTGGTCGCGCGGCGGCGAATACTGGAAAATTCAGCTCGAATCCGCTCCGTCCAGTCGCGCGAGAAGCGGCCCAGGTTTTGCGCCGCGGTAACCTGGTGCCCGAAATCGTAGTTGATGACCCACTCGCTCCACTGCAGCTCGAACCAATCCCAGTAATGCGAGATCCGCGCGAACAATCCGGGGGGCGGTTCATTCGATGGCGGCGTGGGGTCAAACGTGAGCCAGCCGAAGCCCGGAAAATAGGCTTCCACCCAGCTATGCGCGTCGCTGGCGCGCACGACAAGATCGCCTGCGACGTCGTTGTATTCGCCGGTCTGAAATCCGTTGATGTAACGCGACGGGATGTCCAGCGTGCGGAGCATGACCGTCATGGCGGCGGCGAAATATTCGCAATGCCCCGCGCGTTTTTGGAACAGGAAGTAGGCCAGCGGATCGGCCTGCGGAGTCCCGCTGAGGTCCAGCGTGTAGCCGTAGTGCGAGCGCAGATAGCCCTCAATGGAGCGCGCTTTGTCATAGGGAGTATTGTCGCGCGCGGTGATTTGGGCGGCCAAGTCCGGGATGCGGGAATCAAGCGTTGGCAATTGCAAGTACGTGTCGCGAATCGCCGCCGGATAATCCGAGCCGGCCTCGCGGACGGCGGCGGGCGGCGGCGCCGGCACGAGCGACTTCGCTTCGTACTCCATGCGCGTATAGCTGTGGTACGGATTGAAGATGGAACCGGTGAAGTCCTGCAAAAGGTATGTGCGCCGCGAGCCAAACGGCACCCTGCCGGCATCGTCAATGAAATGCCCGCGCACGCTTTCCGCTTCGTTTGCAAAGAACAGGGCTGTGCTGCCGATGGGCTCCAGGAGCACGGTGTAATGGATCCGCCTGCCGGTCATTGGCGCGTGAATGTCTTCGGAGTTGAGGCGAAACCAGCCTCCCTCCGCGGGAGAGGTGAGCGTCGTCGGTTCATGCGCGTCGTTGTACCAGCGCTTGCCGTCGAACTTGGTGAGAGCCACGCCGCGCCAGTGCACGCCTTGCGCCGCGGCGATGCCGCCGTCGACCGTGACGCGCATGACCACCATGCTGCTCTTCTTGATTTCCCCGATTTCGCCGAGTTCCACGTCGTCGCTGAATCCGGTAATCATCGTCGACTGCATGTTGAGCGCGGACATGTAGCCGCCGCTGAAGCGCGGCAGGATTAGAAAAATGATTGCTCCCACCGCGAGAGATCCGAACGCGATTCCGACGGAGGTGATGGCCAGCGCGTTGTGCAATTCAGTTGCGGCGACCGTGCCGGTCTCCATGGGCCGCGTTACCGTTCCCTGCGCGCTCCGCCACATTTCCAGAGCCACGAAGGTCGAAACCGCAAGACCCAGAAAAATAAAGAAGAAGACAAGAAAGACCGTATCGACGGTGAGGATCGCGGAGGCCAGCATGGCCGAGAAACCCATCATGGTCAGGAAAAGATAGTCCCGAGTGGTCGTGGCGCTGTACAGCCGCACAATGGTGGCGAACAACATCAGGTGAATGGTCGCCAGCAGGCCCGCGTAGAGGCTCGGATTCTGAGCGTTGGCCGCCAGCATGCGGGAAATGATCCAAAGATCGAACGGGAAGAAAATAAAATAGGCAATCGTCAGCCAGGTGCCGACTCGGTTGGAAAGTTCCGGCCCCTTGCTGTGCCACCATCGGTAGCCTTTAAACAGCATGGCGGCCGGAAGCACCAGAATCGTCACCAGATCCAGCTTCCCGGTGGAGACCAGCGTCAGCACGCCGGTAAGGAGCAGGAAATATAGGGAAATCTCAAAATGGCGCCGGACGGCGGAGAGATGCACCGGTAGAACTTCGGCGGAAATTTGGCCTGCGGGGTCCATGGTGCGAACTTCCAGTTTACCATCCCGCGGGCCGCGTCGGATTGCGTGCGGCGTATTGGGTAATGGCACGAGCGAACCGGTAGGACAGGCTTCCAGCCTGTCTGCTTTTGCGAGCGGACGAAAGTTAAAACCAGACAGGCTGGAAGCCTGTCCTACTTAAGGTCGGCAATCGCCGCGTCCGCGATTTTTTGCGTGGCGTTGGAGATGGGCAGGCGGCGAATTTGCGTGAGGGCGACGACGCGCGCTCCCGTGACGCGCGGCAAACGAGCGACGTGAATCAGAAACGGTTCCAGACGGATATTGCGGAACGTTACTGCGTGGCGAGCGGTTGCCAGTGGCGTAAAGGCGCCATTCATGGCCACGCCCAATTTTTCGCTGAAATGCCCGGCGAGGGCCGCTGGCGCGCCCGTTCCCGTGGTTTCGATAGCGGGGAACTGCCACATGCGGGAGAACAGCGCGCCATCGCCGTCCAGTTGGCGCACGAGCAGGGTACGCCCGCGCGGATCGAGCAGCACGGCCGCTGCGAGAGTTACTTCAATCGTTGCGCGCTTCTTGCGCGCGGACGGCAACTTTTCCGCGATGCCGAGCTTGCGGGCGCGGCACCATTTTTTGACCGGGCAATCTCCGCACCGCGGCGATTTGGGAGTGCAAACGGTCGCGCCAAGTTCCATCATGGCCTGATTCCAGTCGCCGGGAGCGTTTGCAGCGAGCAAATCCTGCGCCGTGGACTCGAGTTTCCGCCACAGGGAGGGCGCACGCAAATCGCCGCGCAATGCGCCGATCCGCGCGAGCACGCGCGCGACGTTTCCATCCAGCACGGCGCGCGGCGCGGCATAGGCAATGCTCAATACCGCCGCCGCCGTGTAGCGTCCGATGCCCGGAAGCGCCAGCGCGGCTTCGTATTCGCGCGGAAAATTGCCCGCATGGCGCGAGACCATTTCCTTTGCCGCGCGTTGCAAATTTCTCGCGCGGCTGTAATAGCCGAGGCCCGCCCAGTTCGCCAGCACGCGATCGGTTCTCGCGCGCGCCAGCGCTTGCATATTCGGGAAGGCCGAGAGGAATCGTTCGTAGTAGGGAATCACGGCTGCGACGCGAGTCTGCTGCAACATGATTTCCGAAAGCCAGATACGGTAAGGGTCCCGAGTGCGGCGCCAGGGAAGGTCGCGCTTGCGTTCAGCGAACCAGGAAAGCATGCGCCGCCTGAATTTCGGAATTTCCGCCGCGGGAATCTTCAGCAGGCTCACCGGCGCGATTTTCGCACATCGGCGGATCGAACGGAAATGCGGGTGGCGCAGGCTTCAGCCAGTGGAGGTTAGTTCTTGCAAGGACCAAAACCCACAGGCTTGAAGCCTGCGCCACCTGAGATTTGAGTGCTAGAGGGACGACACAAACAGGAAATACGCGGTGTTCCAAAGGTGCGAGGGAATCGTGCCCCGCGGATGGCTGGTCAGAACGATTTTGAAAATTTCCGGCGAATCGCCCAATGTATCGAGGAAGTTTTTCCCGGGCTGTGGTTTCAGCGGCGTAACGCTTGCCAGGTAGCGCAAAATGTCGTAAATAATTTCGCCGGCGCTCATGCGCGGCGTGGCGAACCCCGCGGAACGAAATTCGATCACGGAATTGATTTCATAAAAGTGCCAGGCCAGTCCGGCGCAAAGTGTTACGGCGCGCTCGAACTTCTCCGCGGCATCGGCTTCCGCTCCCTGCGGGCCGACGTAGGGATCGAAGACCAGCATCACGCGCCGCTCGTCTTCCCGCGCGAATTCCTTCACCTGGAGGGCGCCGGTTCTGGCGGAAGCTTTCCAGTCGACGTGGCGGGCGCTGTCGTTGAATTGGTAGTCGCGGATCGCGTAGAGGTCATTCCCGCGCCCGCGCTGATAACTTTCCAGTTCGCCGCTCACGAGCGGAAGAACCTCGTAAAACTCTTCCGTGGGCTGAATCCGGGGGTAGACCACCGCTTCCATTGCGGAATCCAGCCGCCGGGTTTTTTGCAGGAAGCCAAATGGAAATTTCGTGCGCAGCCCAAGCGCGTCTTGACGATAAACGCCGCGCCGCGGAAACGTCAACTCGACATTTTGCCGCACCGTCTGCTGATGGGGAATATATGGAAAATAGACGGGGCGATCCAGAATCCGCGGCGCGGGATGGGCGGGCGCATTTTTCTTGGCGTTCGGCGCGGCCTCGCTCACGAGCGAAACGGAAAAGGACGGTGTCCACTGCTTCGCATTGTGGAGTTCGGCGATGGCCTGAGTCGTGCGCTGGGCAAAAATGTGCTCGGGTAGTTCGAGCCGCACCTCGATGCCGCCGAGCACCACGCGCGAAAGCAGCCCCGAAATCAGTATACCGGCGAGCAAGCAGGCCAGAACCATAAACAATAAATTGTTTCCCGTGTTGAGAGCGGCGAGGGCGACCACGAAAATCCCGGCGATGTAGACCACGCCCTCGCGCGTCAGTTTGTAATCGATCTGGTAGGAGAGCCAGCCGAGCGGCGTGCGCCGGGCCAGCGCCGGCACGACGGTCAGCGCGACCCATCCGGCCAGCGCCAGGGCCGACAGCGCCGACATTCCCGCGACCAGCAGATGACCTTGTTCGGCTGCCGCGCCGGAATAGAGCGCCAGGAAAAGCGCCATCGCCAGAGCGCCCATGGCGATGCCAAAGCTCCGCCAGCTGGGAGTGTCCAGAGTCTGGCGCAACCGTTTCCACTGGGCCGCGCGCGAAATTCCCACCGCTTTGCGTAAGAGCGGAGGGCCAACGCGGCGTTCGACAAATTCGGGATTCATCAGAGGGGGACGGGAGTGGTTTCCATGATTTCGCGAAGAACCATTTCCGCTTGCGTCGATTTTTTCTGCGTTGCCGCGTAGCGCGTGTTGACCACCATGCGATGCGCGAAGACCGGCAGGATGAGCTGCTTGAAATCGTCCGGCGTGCAGTAGTCGCGCGCTTCGAGAAACGCCCGCGCCTGCGCCGCGCGCTGCAGCATCAGCAAACCGCGCGGGCTCACGCCGAGCGTGAGCTGCTCGGAATTTCGGGTCCGTTCGACGATGTCGAGGGCATAGTTGCGCAGGCTGTCGTCCACGCGCACCTTCTCGACGGCGCGCTGCATTACTTCGACTTCATCCGCTTCCATAACCGGGGTGACTTCGGCTGCCGCGTTGCGCCCGCTGGCATGCTGCTGCATGATCTCGCGCTCGAAGTCGCGCGAGGGATATCCCATGCCGATGCGCAGCAGGAACCGGTCCAACTGCGATTCCGGAAGAGGATAGGTCCCGTGGTGTTCGACGGGGTTCTGCGTGGCCAGCACCATGAACGGCTGCGGGAGCTTGTAGGTGTGGTTGTCCACCGTCACTTGCGCTTCGTTCATGGCTTCCAGCAGCGCCGACTGCGTCTTCGGCGTGGTGCGGTTGATTTCGTCCGCCAGGATAATGTTGGCAAAGATCGGGCCGGGCTTGAAATCAAAGCGCTGCTCGATCTGGTTGAACACGCTGGTACCCACCACGTCCGAGGGAAGCAAGTCCGAGGTGAACTGGATGCGTTGGAAGGAACAATGGAAGGAGTTCGCGAGCGCCTGCGCGAGGGTCGTCTTGCCCACTCCGGGGACGTCCTCGATCAGCAAATGGCCTTTGGCCAGCAGGGCCACAAGAGAGAGGCGGATCACTTCGTCCTTGCCGCGAATTACGCGGGCAATCGAAGCCTGTAACTGCGCAATCTGGTTCGCCGTCGCCGTGGTCATTGGGTTGAAAATACCTATCGCTTCTGCTACAAACGAAGCGTGCCTTGTGGGCGATTAGCTCAGTGGTTAGAGCGCTCCCCTCACACGGGAGAGGTCCAAGGTTCAAGTCCTTGATCGCCCACCACTACCCACGCACTTCTATGTTGCCATCAATTCCACGAATGTCTTAGTACTTGCCAGCGGGGCTGTGCTCAAAAAGTTTTGCAGGAGCGGTTGGAATCCTACGTTCTGGCCGTGGCGAGTTACTTATCCGTTTCCCAAAATCGAATAGCCGATCCATTTTCCACGGGAATGGAAGCCTTCCGGGAGCATTGATTCGTGCAATCCTCACCGGATCAATCCGTACTCCCTGCCGCGGCAACTTCGCGCTCCAAAACTTGTCCGCTTTCGAGCGGAATCGTCACCAGCAACTCGGTCCCGGTTTCTCTCGAGCGGATTTCAAATTGTCCGCGATGCTCGCGCACGCGTTCGCGCATTCCCGTCAGCCCCACGCCCACATGCGTGCCGTTGGACCGGAAATGGTTCAATTTTTCGGCGGGGATTCCGATTCCGTAGTCGCGGACTTGAAGCACGGCATTGCCATCCGCCACGTACAGCGATACGTCCGCCTTCGGACTCTTCGCGTGACGATGCACGTTGGTGAGCGATTCCTGGAGCACTCGGAACAGGACCAGCTCCACGGGGCGGGGCAGGCGGGCGATGTCGGTCGCGATTTTCGTGGAAATCCGCACGCCGCTGCGCTGCGAAAATCCTTCCACGTACCAGTTCGCCGCCGACGCGATTCCGAGCTCATCGAGCAGGGGCGGGTGCAGCAAATAGGAAATGGTTCGCGTCTCCTGGATGGACCGTTCGAGGAGATCGATCAACTCCGGCACGGTTCCGCCGTCCGGATGTTTGTCCGATATGTTTGACGCGATCATTTTCGCGACGACCAAGTTTTGTCCCAGGCCGTCATGCAGTTCCCTGGAAAATTTCCTGCGCTCCTCGTCTTGAAGCTCCAGTACGTGAACGCTCAGCCGCCGCGCCCCGTTTTCGGCGTTTTCGCGTTTGCCCAGCTCATCGTTCAGAAAACGATAGTGAATCCAGAGCAGCACGATAGCGCTGGCCAGCATCGCGCCAAAAATCGAGAGCGTGGCGGCGAAAAGCCTGGACGACGCTTTCTTGCGCGCCGCGAGAAGCACATCCTCTTGATTTTGCATTTCCATGATTGCGCCAGCCACGTCGCTAGCCAGTTTGGTATTTTCCATGCTGACCGAGTTTTGCAGATCCGTGTCCGGCTGGCCGAAGGCTCGCGTATCGAGGGAAGTCTGCATGAGCGCGATGCGTTGATTTGCCAGCTTCTGGAGGCGATCGAATTTGTCCTGCTGGAGCGGGTTATCGATGGTCAGTTGCCTGACGCTCAAGAGATCACTCGAAACTTCTTTTTTTGCCGCTTCATACCGTCGCAGGTAGCTCGGGTCCCCGGCGGTGATGTAGCTTAAACGGTCGCGGGCCGCTTCCGAAAGGGTCGATTCAACTCTTCCAGTGGCCACTTTTACTTCGTAGGTATGGTCCACCCAATTCGCGCTGTTCGCATAACGCGAAATAGCAATCATTGCGGCGACGCCGCAAAGCAGAAGGAGAACGACTGCGGAGGCGAAGGCTACTTTTGCGCTTTTGCGGGACGACATGTGGCGCTCTCTCAACGACAGCCCGGGAAGTACCAACAGCGTTATAACACAATGGAGCCCTGGCACACAGACGAGAGGAAACACCCCTTTTCAATCCGGGGGTACGCCCCTTATTCCCTCCTTGGGATGCTTGTGCGCGGCTGAGCGCTGTCCGCGATATTTGCACTGCCGGCGGATTGCAAAAGCGAGGAGAAAAGCTGTGGTACTCTGACCAGCGCATAGGAAAACCTGGGATTGCAATGCCTTAGAGGCAAGCGGTCCTTTCGAGGCGTCAGAAAAGGACCCAAAGTGGCGGCGACACTGCGATTTCTTCAGTTTCTTTCATTGGGCTGCTGGCTGGGCAGCATCATCTTCTTCATTATATTTACGCAAGGTATTTTCTCCGTGATGCCAACCAAGGACTTGGCTGGGGTGGTGGTGGGTTATTCACTGGCCCGGCTGCACATTCTGGGGATCGTGGCCGGCTGCGTCTATTTGATTGCAACGGCGGCGCTGGAAAAATCCGTCGCAGTGCTTACGCGTCCCGCAGCGCTGCTCGTCTTCATCATGATTCTCTGCACGATGGCCTCGCAATACGGTGTCATCGCCCGGATGGATGCGCTTCGCGCACAGATGGGTTCCGTCGATGCGGCTCCGGCCGGGAATCCACTGCGAGTGGCGTTCGATCAGTTGCACCAGTATTCGGTGTGGCTGGAGAGCGCCGTGCTTTTCTCCGGACTCGCCGCCTTGTTTCTCACGGCGCGACAGAAATCTTTTTGAGCGCCGTCATGAAATGGTTTTTGCCGCGATCGCCCTGTGGACGGCCCTCGACGGAATCGAGCGCGACCGCCCGAATCGCAAAGCCTGCGGTTGCTCCGCGACGATGAATCAGTATTGAAAAGCGGATCCCCGGCGAAGGAGCGGATACTCAATATCTCTCCAGGATATTCGGGCTACGGCGTAGACTGCGATCAGCGCCGCGCAGCTGGCGGCAGTGTAGTGCCACTCCGGCGGGCGCCCCTCCACCAGGAAGACACATAGATGGAACACCCACCACGTCGCAAAATGAATCAGATAGATGCAGTACGACAATCGGCCTATTTCTCGTAGCCATTTGGCCCGCATGAGCCATGCCAACAGTCCCTGCGGCTTTTCTAATACCAGAATCAGCACGAGGCCGTAGAACAGCGCGATCCATGTGTAACCCACCGACTGCATGGAAAAGGAAGAAAGATCCGGCGACCGTCCGAGTAACACCATCCCCGCGAAAAATGCGCCTGTCAGCCCATATAAGAGCCAGGCCCGGTTGGATAGCCACGCTCGAAGCGATGGTGTCCTCCAGAAAAGAGCCGCGAGCACCCCGATCGCCAGCGTATCGGCACGGCAAGGCATCAGGATGTAGGCAAGATCCCAATTCGCCCCCATTATTGGAAAATGCGAACGAACCCACAACCGCAGCAAAGGAGCAATGAAGATCGTTGCCCCGAGAACAAGGGCCAGCGCCTGCCTCGATAGCCGCCGGATCAGAAGCGGCGCGACCATGTAGAACTGCTCCTCGACGGCCAGCGACCAGGTCGGCACAAGCCACACCCATCCGAGCGTCATGTACCGGTCAAACGAAACATTTTGAACGAATGCAAAGAGCCAGAGAACGCCACCCTTCAAAGAGGGAATGAACGGATCTGAGTAGTAGGTACTGTACAGGTCGCGCAGGGAAAGGAGCAGGAGGATGTAGCCCAGGAGCCACAAATAATATATGGGCACAATGCGGTAAAACCGGCGAATGTAGAACGTCTTGTAATAGGATGGCGAATCCTTGACGTCCAGGAGTATTCCCCCGATGAGGAACCCGGACAAGACGAAAAACAGGTCGACCCCGGTCCAGCCCATGGCGGCGCCCATCCGAAACCATGTGTACAGGTGATCGATCAAGGTCGCGGGTTGCTTAATCCCCAACGTCGTCTGATAGCAGTAGTGTAGAAGGATCACCAGGATGATGGCGATTCCGCGCAATCCATCCAATTCGGGAATCCGCGAAGTTGAAGTTGAAGTCGAGGGCGTGGCCGAAGTTGACACATCCCATTTTAGCCCAGCCAGCGCAAACGCCTGTGCAAAGGTCGTCTCTCCTACCACTAGTAGTTAACCAGCCTGCCGGGCGGCCCGTGCGAGAGGAACGGCCAATGGGGCGGTCAGGTAGAAGAGACCGATGAATTTCCGCACTATTTTCTAGGAGGTCAGGAATTAGGGTTACGGAATCGGAGAGAGCGGGTTTTCAACGCGCGGTGACGCACACCCGACTGCCCAGCATGCGATTCCCGCAGCAATCGCATGTGATCGTTCAAGTCTTCGCGCGTTTCTTCGCCGCGGATTTTTTGGCGTTTTTCTGATCTATCGCGCGCCACAAATACCAGCTCGCAATCGAGCGGTAGGGGCGCCAGCGTTCGCCGTGCTCCAGGATCGCTTGCGGTTTCGGTGTGTCCTCGAGCTTGTAGACATGCTGAAAACCTTTGCGAATTCCGTAATCCTGAATGGGCAGCACGTCGGGCCGGCCGAGCTGGAACATCAGGAACATATGCACGGACCACTCGCCGATCCCTCGCACCTGCGTGAGCCTTTCATGTATTTCTTCCTCGCTCATCCGTCGAATCATCGCTAGCGGAGGAACCGTCCCGTCGATGGTTTTTTTGGCCAGATCCTTCACAGCCGCGATCTTCTGCCGCGACAACCCGGCGCGGCGCAATTTCGCTTTTGTGGCTCGAAGAATTTCTTCAGGTGAAGGGCAGTTGCCATCCGAACCGAGCGCTTTCACCCGCCCGAAAATCGTTGCGGCCGCCGCACCCGCGAGTTGCTGATAAACAATGGCGCGAAGCAGGCTCTCAAACGGGGCTTGAGGTTTCTGCTTCTTCGTGGGAAATGAGCCGACCTTGCGGATCACGCGCGCCAGGCGCCGGTCCACGCGCGAAAGTTCCCGCATCACGTGCTCGGAATCGACCGGGTAGTGCGTCTTGGCCATGATGCACGACGAAGCATACGAGCGTGGCGAGGTGACGTCAAGAGCGGGCCGGAAGGCCAAATTCCGGGAATCCCGTTTGTCGGAGCTCCCAAGCCAAACCCAATTCAACGCGTGCGGATTGCGGCAATATAGCTATAATCGGCCTGCCAATTTAGGAGGGCCGATGCGTGTCGTAACTGCCTTGCTGATCTGCCTCGGAACGACTGTTTGCGGTCTCGTTTCTCTTGCTCAGACTTCCACGACCATGCCCAGCGCGCCCGCTTCGAGGGCAGAGAGTGCCGTGGAGACACCGCGCGCTCCTGCTTTCGAGTACCTTGGCAGGCTGCGAGCCGATATCGGGACGCGCACCGTTGTCGAAAACGGCCCGCAGGGAACGCGCACAATCGTCCAGATCGTCGGCGGCCGTTTCGAGGGCCCGCGTTTGAAGGCGTCGGTACAGACGCCGGCCGGGGACTGGATCACGAACCGGGCCGACGGTAGCTACCGGCTCGATGTTCGCCTCACACTGAAAACGGATGACGGGGCACTAATCCTGGTGACGTACAATGGCATCGGCCAGACGACACCGGCGGGCGCATCGCTGCGTGCCGCACCCCTCTTTGAGACCGGCGATTCGCGCTACTCGTGGCTCACCCGACTGCAGGCGGTCGGGGTGGGCGAGCGTGCCGGCAGCACGGTCTCATATGACATCTACGCGCTAAAGTAGCGCCCGGCGCAGGCTCCGCGCGGGAGCAGATCGTGCCCTGTCGTTGGCGGATTCGCTGGCCAGCGAGCTGCGATTTGCTGGGCCTCAATCAGACGCGTGCAGCGCGTTTGCCTCTTATTCCCCGTGCAATTCTGCCCATACTTGCCCCTTCGTACAGTTTCCGCGGAAGAACCGGCTGTACCGGTCTGAAATTGACGGAATAGCACCATTCCCTTACCGTGGATTTGCAGGCAAATATCCGAAGGTTCGCAGAAACTTGCGCCGCAAGTATCTGCGATACGGGGCACCCATTGAATGTCGCCCCGAAAAATTCAAAACAAATCTGTTGAATGGAGGATTCATGAGGAAATTCATATGGGTGGCGTTCGCTCTCTCGGTTCTTGCCGTGTCGTCTCAGGCGCAACAAATTCCCGCTGCCGACGTCTCGGCCGGATACTCTTATTTCCGCGTCGGAGGCTCCGGC
>Ga0116219_10001317_pt1 | contig 23466 bp, 20 predicted proteins | sample Sb_taG_4_FD_91019 | JGI IMG/M metagenome (GOLD analysis project Ga0116219, IMG submission 91019) | Peat soil microbial communities from Weissenstadt, Germany - Sb_50d_6_BS metaG | ecosystem: Environmental > Terrestrial > Soil > Wetlands > Peat | place: Germany: Weissenstadt | collected 2010-09-21
CCCCGCGAAATCCGGCAACCCGGTCGGCCGCCTCAATAAGATCGTGTTTTCCGACGGCAAGATCCTGAGGGATAGCCAACTCGGGGGAGACAAGAAAGAACAATAAGGAACCGTTGCGGTTGAAATTCAAGACGAAGTGGTTTCGCCTTTGGGTAACATCCGTCGGGGTGTTAGGTGGAAGCGAATGTCGATCCAGTGGGGACGCATCTTACTCGCGGCATTCCTGATGGAATTGGTTCTTTTCGCGTTCGCGATCCCGCTAACCATAAGCGGTGCACGTCGAGTCGCGCTCTACGGAGTACCTCCCTTGGCGCTTATTGCAACATTCGCGATTACCGTATGGCTCGGGCGGGGGATAGCGTCGAGGTTTGTCCTGCACGGCGTGCTCATCGGCATTGTCGGCACGCTCATGTACGTCGGCCTCACGCGCGGACGGCCGGAACCATGGCAATACATCGTTGCCAACGCTTTGAAGGTTGTTGGCGGCGCCGCTGGTGGAGTGGTGCTGGCTCGCCAGCGTCAGACCGCAACAATTTAGCCGTGGAAGGCCGCTCCCATTTCGGGCCGCTGCACGGTTTCGAGGTCGCTTGAGTAAGTTGCGCATGTCTCTGGCCTTGCTTGGTGTTCTTCTAGCGGTTGGCGTTCCCGCGTTCGCGCATCACGGAAGCGCGTCTTACAAAACGGACAAAGTAGTTGTCATGAAGCAAGCCACGGTAACGAGATTCCTGTGGGCCAATCCACATACCATGCTCATGTTCGACGCGAAGGATGACAAAGGGAACATCTCCCATTGGGCCGGCGAAGCTGGGAGTCCGGCGGCCGTTCGCTCTCTTGGCTGGAACAAGAATTCACTGCATCCCGGCGACGTAATCACCGTTCAACTCTATCCATCCAAATTTGAGAGGCGTGTCGGGCGTCTTGATAAAATCGTGCTTGCCGACGGCACGACGCTAAAGGATAGTCCGCGGAGCGACCTGGGAGTATTATCCCGATACTGAGGGCTGGCCGTTTATAGGTTGGAGTCTGATTGCGAGCGAGCGCAGTAAAAGTGGCTGCAAGTTATTTTGGAGCAGCGAGGGGTGCCGAAATGCGAAATCTGTTTCAGTGCTGCATCATAAGCTTGGCGGGAGCGTTGGTGGTTTCTTCTCTTGCTTTCGCCCAGAGCTCTCCTAAACCAAATTTTGGCGGTCCCGAAGATTTGAAAGAAAAGCTAGGAGACACGGGCCCCGGAGGCCCCGCGCCGAAGCATGATTTGACCGGTTTTTGGGCCGGGAAAGTGGCCGCCAAGCTCAACCCCGTCCCTGCGATGACGCCCTGGGGGCAGGAGCAGTTCCGTCTGCACAAGTCCAATGGGCAATACCCTGTCGCCGATTCCAACGATCCGATCAAAGGCTGCGACCCGCTCGGCTTCCCGCGCAACATCCTGTTCATGACCAGAGGAATCGTGTTCACCACAATGCCCGGCAAGACCATCGAGATGTCCGAGTACAACCGCATCTGGCGCGAAATCTGGACGGACGGCCGAGAGCTTCCCAAGGATGTGGGCGGGAGATCGGCCGACGCGCCCGATCCGCGGTGGTACGGATATTCGGTGGGACACTGGGAGGGCGACTACACTTTTGTGGTCAATACCGTAGGCAGCGATCCACGCACTTGGCTGGACAACGCCGGGCATCCGCACAGCATCGATCTGCGCGTCGAGGAACGCTACACGCGCGTGAATCATAACCACCTGGAAGTCACGGTAAAAATTGACGATCCCAAGACTTATACCGAGCCCTTCGTGATTACCAAGAGCGAGTTCACTTGGATTCCCGAACAGGACTTCGAAGAGGAGCTGTGCGTGCCGTCCGAGCAAGCCGAGTATTTGAAGCTGATCGGCGAGCCCGCGGCGCATAGTGAAACCGGAAAATAACTGGAAGTTGGAGGTTAGAGGCTGGAAGTCGGAAGGAGAAGGCGAATCAACGACGCGGTTCTTTTTCTTATTTTCTAACCTCCAACCTCAAACTTCCAACTTCTAGTCACTATCAAACCGCTGTTCTTTCCACGGATCGCCGTACAGGTGGTAGCCGTTCTGTTCCCAGAAGCCGGGTTCGTCCTCGGCGGTGAGCGCAAAGCCGCGCACCCACTTCACGCTCTTCCAGAAATACAGGTGCGGAACGACAAGGCGCAAAGGATAGCCGTGGTCGGCGGAGAGGGTCTCGCCGTCGTGCTGGAAGGCGAAGATTGTGTCTGGCTTCATCAAGTCTTCGAGAGGAAGATTGGTGGTATATCCGTTTTCGCCGCGAACGATGGCGAAACGCGCCTCGGGCTTGGGCGTGACGAGTTTCATCACTTCGGTGAACAGCACGCCCTCGAAGCGGTTGTCGAAGCGGCTCCAGCGCGTCACGCAGTGGATGTCGCACCGAATTTCCGCCTGCGGCAGCTTGTTGAATTCTTCCCAGGTGAGCCGCACCGCCTTTTCGACGAGGCCATCGATGCGGAAATCCCACGTGCGCAAATCGGCGCGCGGCACGTTTCCTTCATGCAGCACCGGCCACTTCAACGTGAGCGATTGCCCTGGCGGAAGCCGGCCTTCAACGCGCATCTGCTGCTCAAGTTTTTTCCGTTCGCTGCTTTCGCCGAAGATCATCGTTGTTCCCTTCGTCCGGTGGAATTTCATTGTACCTGAATCTCGCTCATGTCCAGATGCAACGCACGGAAAGTAGCGCCGGCGTCCCGCCGGCACCTTGCCTCCTGCAAAAAATGCCGGCAAGATGCCGGCGCTACGGGCAACTCGCCGCACCGGCTGTGCTAACATAAACATGAACGACACCTAAATCGCTACGTCAGGAGCGCATTTGCCGGCACGAATCCTCAACGGGATCACAATTCGCGATCAAATCTACGCAGAGCTCAAGCGGGAAATTGCTGATTTGAGCGCTGCGGGGATTCGTCCCGGACTTGCGGCGGTGCTGGTGGGCGAGAACCCCGCATCGCAGATTTACGTGCGCAGCAAGATTGCGGCGTGCGAGCAACTGGGGCTGGGGAGTTGGCAGCTCACGCCCTCCGCCGCGTCAACGACCGACGAACTGCTCGCGGTGGTTGCGGAGTTGAACGCGCGCGACGACGTGGACGGAATTCTGGTGCAGCTTCCTCTGCCGCCGCAAGTGGACACGAAGCGCGTGCTCGAAGCTGTGGACCCGGCGAAAGACGTGGACGGGTTTCATCCGATGAATCTCGGGCGTCTGGTTTCGGGCCGGGCGGGCCTCGTGGCTTGCACCCCTGCAGGGTGCATGGAAATTCTTCGCCGCAGCGGAATTCCGCTGGAGGGAGCCGAAGCCGTGGTCGTGGGGCGCAGCGACATCGTCGGAAAACCGATGGCGCTGCTGCTGATGCATGCCAACGCGACGGTGACGATCTGCCACTCGAAGACGCGCGACTTGCCGGGCGTCGTGCGGCGCGCCGATATTGTGATCGCGGCGATTGGGCGCGCGGCGATGGTCGAGCCCGACTGGGTGAGGCCGGGCGCGACGGTGATCGATGTGGGCATCAATCGCATCACCGATGCCGCGGAGGCGCAGCGCATCTTTGCGAATTTTCCCGCGAAGGTCGCGCAATTTCGCGAGAAGGGCTCCGTGCTGGTGGGCGACGTTCATCCAAGCGTTGCGGAAGTGGCCGGAGCGATTACACCTGTTCCGGGCGGCGTGGGTCCGCTCACCATCGCCATGCTGATGAGCAACACGGTGAAGGCGGCGCGCCTGCGGCGTGCGCGCGGACAAGCGGTGCCCGGCGGCCTGACCGGCGCCGCTACGGCCAAATCGTGATGCTGCGCGTCGGCCTCACCGGAGGAATTGCCACAGGGAAAACCACGGTGGTCGCGATGCTGCGCGAGCTGGGCTGCCGCGTGCTCGAAGCCGACAAGATCGCGCACCAGATGATCGAGCCCGGCGGCGCGGCCTACGACGAAGTGGTGCGCGAATTCGGCCGCGGAATCCTCACACCGGAAGGTCTTGTGGACCGGAAAAAGCTCGGCGCCATCGTCTTTGCCGACCCAAAACGTCTCGCGCGCCTGAACGCCATCGTGCACCCGCCGGTCCTCGAGGAGCAGAGCCGCCAGCTTGCCGCGTTCGAACATGCCGACCCTTACGCCATCGCTGTGGTTGAGGCCGCCTTGCTCATCGAAGCGGGATTCGACAAGAAGCTGGATTATCTGGTGGTCACATGGTGCACGCCGGAGCAACAACTTGCGCGCCTTACGCAGTCCGGCACGGGCCGCGGGCTGACGGTCGAGCAAGCACGGCAGCGCATCGCGTCTCAAATGCCCAGCGAAGAAAAACGGCGCAGGGCCGATGAAGTCATCGATTGCTCAGGTACCGTCGAGCATACGCGCGCGCAAGTGATCGCGCTTTTCGCCAAACTCAAGGGGATGCAAGACGGGAAATCCAAGAATCCAGCGGTCAGGAGTTAGAACTAGGGTGACGGCTCGACACTAAACTTGAGAATCTTTGAAGGGCACGGTTTCAACCGTGCCGTTTTATGTGCGGAATCAAGAAGGCTTTAGCCGCTGGCCCTTTGAAGGCGTGCTTCTACGGGCTATTTGGTTTTGTGGAAAAGGAAACGATCGAAACGCCAGCGGCTAAAGCCGGACGACTATGAGATGCGCAACGGCACGGCAGAAGCCGTGCCCTACAAAACAGTGACATCAGCACGCTGGCTTGCTGCCACTGAGAGAATTTGGGAACCGGAGGGACATCGTCATGAGTGAAGGAAAAGACAGCCGGGGGGGCGTCGTCCGTTTGCTGGCCTTGGGCTTGGCGCTCGTACTGGGAGCGTACTGGGCGGGCAGCCGCTGGGGCCAACGGCAGCCGCAAAGCGTCGGCGCCGTGCCGGTCTCCTTCCCCGAACCGAAACCGGGCGAGCTTCTGGGCGAGGAAGCCATCTACGTCAAGATCTACAGTCAAGCCGCTCCGGCCGTGGCCAACATCCTCACGCGCACGCTCGAATATGACGTTTTCATGGAGCCGGTGCCGGTCGAAGGCGCGGGCTCCGGATTCGTGATCGATCCGCGCGGATACATCCTGACGAATTTCCACGTCGTGCAGGGCGCGCAGAATATTTCAGTCACCCTGGGCGACCGCTCGCATTACGACGCGAAATTTGTCGGCGCCGACGAACGAAACGACATCGCGCTCGTCAAGATCGACCCGAAAGACAAGAAACTCCCCGCGCTGACCATGGGCGATTCCGACAGCTTGCAAGTCGGCCAGCGCGTTCTGGCGATCGGTAATCCGTTCGGCTTCCAAAGCACGCTCACCACCGGAGTGGTCAGCGCGCTCGGCCGCACGGTGCAGACGGGCCAGACCACGGTGATCGACGGCGCAATTCAGACCGACGCCGCGATCAATCAGGGAAATTCGGGCGGCCCGTTGCTGAATTCCCACGGAGAAGTTATCGGGATCAATTCGGCGATTTACACGCCGTCCGGCACGACGGCCGGCATCGGGTTCGCCATCCCCATCAGCACGGCGCGGCAAATCGCGCAGGACTTGATTTCCGAGGGCCGCGTGCGCCGTGCCTCCATGGGAGTCGAGGCTCGCGTGCTTACTCCGCCAGTGGCGGAGGCGCTGCATTTGCCCGTGAGCGAAGGCCTGCTGATTGAGCGCGTCACGCCCGGCGGCCCGGCCGCGAATGCCGGACTGCGAGGCGGAGACCGCCAAGCCATCCTCGACATGCGCAGGATTCTACTGGGCGGCGACGTCGTGACGGCAATCGATGCGCGTCCGATCACAGGACAAATGGATCTTAACCTGGCTCTGAACCGGAAACGGCCAGGCGACACGGTAAAAGTGGAATACTACCGCGGCGGGCAAAAGATGGAAGCGCAGGTGACGCTCAACGACGCGAGCAGATAGGTGAATGAGAAAAACCGCCTCCAAATGTTCTTGAACTTCCCCTCCACGAGCGCGCTTTGATGGCTCTCGAGGCGGCAGTCGAAAGGGCAATGGAAGAGCACGCCCGCGAAGGATTCCCCGTCTACGTTTTGCGCGACGACAAGATCATCGAAATATCCGCTGAAGAACTAAGAACGCGTTACCCACGGAATCCGCAAGAGTCTTGAATCCTTAGGAATTCCATTCAACGCGCTCGCGGTCTCGCTCTTCTTCCGTGAGCGAAAACCAGCTCTCCGCCACATCTCGCAGGCGTTCTAAGATTTTCTGCATTTCCTGATGCTTTTTCTCCAGGCCTTCGTGATCCGTGTCTTTGGGAACCTCCAGCACCGGAGCGATGATGAGGACGGCGCGCGTAAATGGTTTCGGTATCTGCATCAGGTCCCAGGACTTCTTGAGCGTCCACGCGCGTTCGAGTCCCATATGAAACAGAATGATCGGCTTGCCCGAGCGCCGAGCCAGCATCACCGGGCCGGGCTTGGCCACATATCGCGGGCCACGCGGACCGTCGATGGTGAAGCCGGAATCGAATCCTTCCTCGAGCCGCCGCGCCATGACTGCAAGCCCGCGCAAACCTCCGCGCGTCGAACTTCCCTGCGCTGTGCCGTACCCCAATCGCTCGATCACGCGGCGAGTCCACTGCCCGTCGAAATTCGTTGTGTTCATCAGCACGCCGCCGCGGTTCCGAAAGTACCAGGCGGCCGGAACGATACAGCGATGCCAAAAGGCGTAGATGTACGGCGACTTTTCCGGACGGTACTCGCGCCCCGCCTTTTGTCCGCCCAAGACTTCGAGCCGAATCGTGGGCCCAAGTAAGCGAATCACGGCCCACACAACCCAACCGATCATCGGGATCAATGCGCGTTGAAGGAGAGTGAGTTTCGGCAGCCGTGTGTCATAGTGAACCACCACGCGTGGCTCTTCTTGTCCCGGCGGCGTTTTTACTTGTTCCGGCATGCGGTTATAGTATAAGTCGAAGATGGTGTTAAGATAGCGCTACCACGCCCTTCAGGAAGCTGCGGGTAAACTTGTTTTCCTTGACGATTCCGAGAAAGCATTTGGCCACATGGACGAAGATTTTCGCCGCCGCCTTGCTGGCGATCCTTGCGACGCTCTCCGTTCGGGAGGTCCACATTTCCGCGCAGGATTTTCCCGCCGTCGTCGGTCGGATCGAAGGCGATGACCTCGAAGTCGTAACGAAAACACCGACGGGAATCGAAACGGACGCGGCGCCAACAGTCGTTGCCAGCGGCAGCGACGTCACGCTGCGTTCCGGACATGCCTTGCTGCTGCTGAACGCCGGCGGCGAAATCAGCATTTGCGGCCCGGCGCATTTCAAGTTGATCAAGTCTTCCGGCGCGGTAACGCTGGCCCTCGATTACGGCCGCGTTCATCCATCAATGGAATCCTCGGACGGATTCACAATTTACACGCCGACGATTGTTGCGACGCCGATCGCGATTGCCGGAGGACCTCGCAATATGACGCTGGGCCTCCAGCAAGACGGCGAAATGTGCGTGCTCACCGCGAGCGGCGCAATGCGCGTCGAAACTCAATTTTCCGACCAGAGCATGATCATTCCGCAAGGCGGCACGGCGACCCTGGCTGGTGGCCAAATTGAGTCGCTCCAGGCGGATGCCTCCGCCTGCTCGTGCGATTTCCCTCGCGCCCACATTGAATCCCCCAAGTCCGCGCCGCCTCAGCGTTCCCAGCCTGCCCGTGAAGTGGGAGCCCTGGCTCCCCCGCTGCCGCCGCAACGCACGAGAACCGACAACGCCCCGCCGCCATCCGCTTCCGCGGGGGAGCCCGTCTATACGGTTCTCATGCCGCCGCTCAGTTTTAACGCCAATTCTCCCGAACCTCCTCCCGACCCTGCTCCGGAAACCATTCTGCTGGTGCGCGAACTGCGGCTGCGCCCGTCCGTCGAATTTCGCGGTCATGTGAACCCCGCGCCTTCGCAGACGGTCGCGGTTCATGTTTCGCCGCCGGCGCCAACGCCGGTCGACGATCGGCCCGCGGAATCGCAGCCGGGCATCTTTGACCGCGTAAGGAACTTTTTCCGCAGGCTGACGGGCAAGGGTCCCTGCGCAGGCGCGGGTTGCAGCAGCTAGATCTCTGTCATTATTCATGACATAATTTATTGACGCTTCTTTTGTGTTGTGGTACCTTTCGCCGCACTCTCCAGGAATTCGTGCAATTAGGCGGAGCCTATGCCCAGCCCTTTGCATTTGTGTCCCGGGGAGTGCCTGCCGCGCGGCACGTTCCCCGCACCGCGCGATGGAAGATTGCGGGAATTCTCCCGCGTGCTCCTTATCGCTTCTTCTTTGCTCTGCTTGATTTGCACTTCTTGCGGCGCCGTTGGATCCGGGCCCGCTCCGCCTGCGCCTGTGACCGTTACGGTCATGCCAAATTCGGCGCAACTCTTTCCGGGCGGGAACAAGCAGTTCAATGCCTTGGTGGAGAACGCTTCGAGTTCGGCCGTCAACTGGCAGTTGAGCCAGCCTTCCGGAGGGAATACGGATGTGGGGACCATTAGCTCGAGCGGCTATTACACGGCGCCGAACTCGGTCCCCAATCAGGCGACGGTGACGGTGACTGCGGTCTTGCAGGCGGATCCCACCAAGACCGGCTCCGCCATCGTCACCCTTCAATCGCTCAGTTCGATCCAGGGACCACTCACGCTTTCGCCGAAGCTTTCAAGTGTCACGACGTCGCAGACACTGCAGTTGAACGTGCTCACTGCCGGGGTCACCAACACGGAAGTGAATTGGGCGGTCGATGGCATCGCGAACGGAAGTCCAACCGTTGGCACGATCTCAACAAGCGGGAATCCTTCCAACTCCATCGATTACATCCCCCCGCCTTCGGCAGGTTCTCACTTGATCACCGCAAGGTTGATGAATACGAGCGTGACTGGTTCGGCCCAGGTCGAGGTCACGGATTTTCCGGGCACGCTTACCTGGCGCAATGATAATTGGCGTTCGGGCGTGAATAGGCAGGAGCTGGCGCTCGCTCCGGCTACGGTTAACTCCTCCTCGTTTGGCAAACTGTTATTCTGCCCGATCGATGGCTACGCCTACGCGCAGCCGCTGTATGTTTCCAATCTGCCGATTCTCGGGAAAGGAACGCACAACGTTATCTTTGTAGCCACGGAAAATGATTCCGTATACGCCTTTGACGCGGACGCCAGTTCTTGCAAGCCCATTTGGAAGACCAGCTTCATTCCTACGGGATCGCAGGCCATCGCTTTTCCCAACCAGTTCATGACGGGCACGGACATCGTGCCGTTCGTGGGAATTACCGGCACCCCTGTGATCGATGAAAACACCTTCAAGATGTATGTTGTCGCCGCGAACCAGACAATCGCAACGACGGCCGCTCTCAATCCGATCTATAGTCTGCGGCTTTATGCGCTGGATTTGACGACGTTGCCGCCTGAAATTGAAACAGGCGGAGTTCCAATCGCTACTCCGCCTGGGCAGACACCATCATTTGATGCGACCATCGAAAACCAACGGCCCGCATTGCTTCTTGACAACGGAATCGTGTACGTCGGATTCGGCTCCTACGGCGGGACGTGCGTCATCGACCCAATGACAATGGCCCCGTGTCCCTATCACGGCTGGCTGTTTGGTTATGACTCATCTTCACTGCAACAGACTGGCGTTTTCGATGTCGCGCCTGACGCCGTCGGCCTCCCGGGCGGAGGAATCTGGCAGAGCGGAGGCGGCCCTTCCGCAGATTCCAAAGGAAGTGTTTTTGTCGTCGCGGGAGACGGGCCGTTCGGGTCCATACGTGGCGGAATGAATTTCAGCGACAGTTTTCTGCGACTCATTACATCCGGCGGGCTGTCCGTCGCCGATTTTTTTACTCCATGCAATCAAGCGGCGCTCGAAGCCGCGGGACAGGATGTCGGAACCAGTGCGCCGGTTCTGGTGCTGAATTCCACCTCGCAGCCTGATTTGCTCATCGGCGGCTCGAAGAACGGCTCCCTCTATGTCGTGAATCCCGGCAACATGGGAGGATATGACAACTCCTGTACACGCGATCTTCCACCGCGCGTACAAGTCGTTCCCCTCGGCGCGGGGCCGATTCTCAGCACCCCGATGTTCTGGAATGACTTCGTCTACGTCGCGCCGGGCAATGCGAATCTGATGTCATTTCGCGTGTCTGGAGGAAATCTTGCCTCCTCTCCTACTTCCCAATCACCGGAAACACTTGGGCCGCAAGGAGCCACGCCAGTCATTTCTTCGAACGGAACGAACAATGCAATTCTTTGGCTGATTGACTCGACCGGGGCGACTACTAATACCCCGGCCGTTTTGCGAGCGTACGATCCCAACAATTCATTGCGGGAGATCTACAGCAGCCCTACGGACGCCGCGTCGCATGATACGGCGGGCCCGGCGGTGAAATTTACCTTGCCCACAGTGGCGAATGGAAAAGTGTACGTTGGGACGCAGACAGAACTTGATGTGTACGGGCTTTTGCAGTGATTCTTGCAAGTGAAAGCATGCGTATGTCGGTGAGGATAACCGCTCACTCGTCATACGCCAATCGCTAATTATCCCTTGACTATGGCGAAGAAAATGAGAAAGTAAATGAATTATACTAGAGACTTATTCGGGATACTATTTAGCGGCGAGATAGAAGGTAAATATATGGGCACCATGTATGGTGGTTACATAGATGACAGCGCGGACCGCAATCGCGAGCGCGTAGTAGTCTCCGCAGTGATAATCGGCAATTATAGGGATTGGGGCTATCTCACAAAGCAATGGCGAAAGAGACTGAAAAAGGCGGAGATTGAATACTTCAAGTCCTCTCATTGTAACCATCTGCGCGGGCAGTTCTTCAAATTCCGTTCAGTTGAACAATACCCGCCGCCTAAGGGCCGAGAAGCGGCAGATGGCGTTAGAGCCGACCTGGACAAAATCATCAAGAAGAGCAAGGCGGTGGGAGTAGGTGTCGTGATTCCTATTCCACTCTTTCGCAAGCTGAAAAGCGAGTCTCAGTATTCGTGCCTCATTCCTAATGATCCTTACCATTGGGCTGTTCAGAGCGTCTGGGATGAATCTCGGAAAGCGGTGTCGAAGGTCGGGCGAGAGAACACCATTACCTTCGCCCATGATGATGGAAGCAACTTCCACGTCCTTCATGACTTGTTCTTGGCGTACAAGGGAAAAAATCCAGATGCTGCCCGGGTTCTCAGAGATTTTGTCCCGCTTGATGACAAAACCAACCCGCCTATCCAGGCGGCGAATGCTGTTGCAGACGTGACTTTCAGATATGCAGAGGAGTGGGCGACTAATCCTACTCGAGAGAATATGCGTAGACTAAGAGGCAATATGTACAAGGTCTGCGTATGGGACGAGGACTATGCTCGCGAGAATCTGGAGCAGATGGTGAGATCGCAATATAGCGCGGAAAAAAATCAAGCCGAAACCGGAAACCAGCCGCAAAATGCGGCCAATAATGCGGGAATCATTCACACCATCCCTCAATAAAGCTCTTAAGTTTCCTTTTTGAGACCCCCCGATCATGCACGCATTTTAGCCGAGGCAAGAATGGAAAGCAGAATCCCAAGTGCACCTAACTTTACTGATGGCGCTTACATTCCCTCATAGTTCGGGCCGCCGCCGCCTTCCGGAGGGACCCAGGTGATGATTTCGTAGGGGTCGGCGATGTCGCAGGTTTTGCAATGCACGCAGTTTGACGCATTGATCTTCAGGCGCGGCTGGCCCTTTTCCTGCACCATTTCATAAACGGCGGCGGGACAAAAATACTGGCAGGGATTTCCGTACTCGGTCACGCACTTGGTCGCGCACACATTCAGGTCGGAGACGACGAGGTGGCAGGGCTGGTCCTCTTCGTGCCGCGTGCCGGAATGATAGACGTCGGTCAAACGGTCGAACGTCAGCGCACCGTCGCCCTTGAATCGCTCCGGCGCGGGGCCCGATCCGTTCAGCTTGTGATATTCCTCGTGTCCGGGGCGCGCGCGCATGGGATCGATGAGCCCGCGCCCGCCCGTGACAAATTGAATTCCGGCGTGAAACAAACCTGCGTAGAGCCCGTGGTGAAAACCCTGATGGAAATTTCGCACGGCCCACAGCTCTTTTTTAATCCAGCTTTGCTCGATCTTGCGCGGAAACGCCGAGAGGGTTTTCGACGACGCGTCGCCTGTTTTCAGCGCTTCAAAAACCGTCTCGGCCGCGAGCATTCCGCTCTTGATCGCGGTGTGTATACCCTTGAGCCGCTGCGAATTGAGCAGGCTTGCCGAATCGCCGATGATCAATCCGCCGTCCACAAATTGGCGGGGCATCGAGTACCAGCCGCCGTAGGGCACGGTCTTCGCGCCGTAGCGCACCAGTTTGCCGCCTTGGAGAACGCGCTTGAGGAACGGGTGCGTTTTGTATTTCTGAAAGGCTTCGTGCGGATCGAATCGCGGATCGTGATAGTCGAGGCCCATCACCATGCCGGTGGAAACGCGATTGTCCGGCAGGCCGTAGAGCCATCCTCCGCCATACATGCTGGAATCGAGCGGCCAGCCGAGCGTGTGCGCCACATACCCCGGCGCGATCCGACCCGCCGGCACTTCCCATAGTTCTTTGATCCCGATGCCGTAGACTTGCGGGTTCAGGCCATCCAGTTTCAGCCGGCTCACCATTTCTTTTGTGAGCGATCCGCGCGGCCCTTCGGCAAGCACCGTCACCTTGGCGCGCAATTCGTAGCCGGGCGTGTAGTTGTCCTTCGGCTTGCCGTCTTTGTCGACGCCTTTGTCCTCGGTGATCACGCCGGCGATTCCGCCGCCTTCGTAAATCAGATTCCTGCCCGCAAATTGGGTGAATAAATTCACGCCGGATTTTTCCACCAGGCCGCCCAGCCACTTGACCAGCTTGTTCAGGGAGACGATGTAGTTGCCGTGATTTCTCAGCGGGGGAGGAGTGATCGGCAATTTCCACGCGCCTGCGGAAGTCAGAACGAACGCGGCGTCATCGGTCACGGGCGACTCGAGTGGCGCCGTCTTCTCCCAATCGGGCACGAGTTCGGCGAGTCCTCGCGGGTCCATCACCGCGCCGGAGAGCTGGTGCGCCCCGATTTCGCGCGCCTTCTCCAGGACGTAAACATTTTCAGCGGAAAGTTCCGGCTTGGCGCCGGAGGAATTGTGCTGCGCGATCAAACGCGAAAGATGCAGCGCGCAGGCCAGCCCCGCGGGGCCCGCGCCCACGATCAGAACGTCCGCGTCCAGCCGCTCTCGCTCGACACTCACATCCTCATCCTAGCAGAAGGACGCAATTCCCTGGCCCGAGCGTTTGAGCAGTGTTTTTGCAGTGCAATAGAGAGAGGCGGCTCGTTTCAGCCGTCCTACACCCTGTGCTTAGGCGTTTTGAAAGAGCATATCCCGCCGCCAAAACGAACAGCGTTTAAGAAGAGCCACCGGAGCGCGCCGGACGCGGAGCGCCCGCACCGGCCATTCACGGCTTCGTCTTCACCATCTTCTTCGCCATGAACAGAAGCAAGCGCCGGTCCTCTTCATCCGCCCGGCCGAGCAAACGGCGGAACTTCGCCAGCGTCCGGGCATCCTTACCGGTATCGCCCCAGATCATGGCGCCTCCCGGCCTCCGCTTGGGAAGAGCGGGCAGTTTGGGCGGCTCGTCGCCATCGTAAAAAAGCTGGTAAAGAGGAACTTCCAGGGCGCGCGCGAATTTTTCCAGTGTTTCCACGGCCGGCACGGTATGCCCGTTTTCGACGCGCGAGATGTAGCAGCGGAGCAGGCCCGTGCGCTTTTCAATTTCACCTTGGGAGAATTTCTTCTGCTCCCGCAGAACTCGCAATCGGTCGCCGATAATCATGGTGGTGGCACCTCCGGGGTTGGATATTCGCAAAGTAATAGCAAGGCGGCTAACTAACAATCAGGACCGGGCACCAGAAGCATACATCAAAGGATAAATCCTTCAAAACAGTTTCGAGCCGGGTCGGGGGGAGACTGCATGCAACGAGCGGTCACGGTTGATGCCGCGACTGCAGTTCAAGGTGATTTATAGCCGTTTACGCTTTGAGAGCGCTCAGCACGCGCTGCGGCGTAAACGGAACCTGGCGCAGGCGCGCGCCCGTGGCGTCAAAAATGGCGTTGGCAATCGCGGCCGTGACCGGAACGATCGATGGCTCGCCTCCGCCAAGGGGCTGCATTTCCGGCCGGTCGATGAGCACGATCTCGACGTCCGGGATCTGCTGGAAGCGGATGACGGGATAGCTATCCCAATCGAGATTTTTTTGTCCGGTGGAGTCGAATTTGACCTCTTCCAAGAGAGCCCTGCTCACCGCCTGCAAGACGTTTCCTTCAATTTGGTTCTTCAGGCCATCGGGATTGACGATCAAGCCGCAGTCGTGTCCCAGTGTAATTTTCTTTACGGTCACGTCGCCTGTGGCCTTGTCGACTTCGATTTCCGCGACGGCAGCCGTCATGGTATTGGCGCGGTTCGCCACGGCCACGCCTCTACCAGAGGCTTTATCCCCGGTGGAGGGAGGCGCCGGCGCCAGGTGATCGGTCCAGCCTGCTTTCTTGGCGGTAGCGACGAGAATATCGGAAACGCGTTTGTCGCTGGTGAGGTAGCGCAGCCGGAACTGCACCGGATCCACATGCAAATCCGAAGCAATTTCATCGATGGTGGATTCGCTGGCAAAGACGCGGGCCAAGTCTCCCGGCGCGCGAAGATTACTGGTTCGAAGAGGCCATTGGCCCCGTTGCACCCAGGGAATATTGGACGCCACGACTTTCTGATTTTCGAAGGTGTAAATCTGGCCGCCGCCTCCGGCGCCGTTCAAAAATCCCGGCCCCCCCGGCTTAAGGCCAATTTGACTCGACGCCAACATGGGATTCGCTTCCGATTCGGACCACGGCAAACTCCGGTCCATGAAATCCCAGGCGATCACGTTGCCCTGGGCATCCACGCCGGCGCGCACCGTCGTGTACTGCGCGGGACCTTTGGGATCCCAGGCGTGCTCGTCCTGGCGCATCCATTGCACGCGGACTGGCTTGCCCACGGCGCGGGACATCAGGGCCGCGTCCTCGGCCACATCATCGGTTTCGAGACGTCCGTAACTGCCCGAACCTTCCCGGTACAGTAGGTGAACGTTTTTCGGCGGGATGTTCAACATCTTGGCAATGGAATCGCGGGTTCGGAACGGACCCTGCGTTCCGGTCCAAATCGTGGCCTTGTCGCCGCGGACATCGGCGAGGGCGCACGGCGGGCCAATCATGCCGTGCAATTGAAATGGCCAGTAATAAGTGGCTTCGTATTTCTTTTGCGCCTGGGAGAAGGCGGCGTCCAGATTGCCGCGGTTTGTTACGACGTTGTCCTTGAAGCTCTTCGTGTTCTTCAGATAATCGAAAACTTCGCTCGGGCCGGACATCATCTTCAGTGTTGGTTCGGACCAGGTTACTTTCAGCGCGCGGGCCGCCTGAATCGACGCCCATTCCGTCTCCGCGACGACGCCGACGAAGGTTCCCTCTCGCACGATTTTCACCACGCCCGGAATATTCTGGATCGAGCTTTCATCGATGCTGGCCGGCGCGGAAAGCGACGTCGCCGGTCTCACCACGCGCCCGTGGAGCATTCCCGGCACGCTGGTATCCTGCGAGTAGACGAATTCACCCGTGAATTTTTCCGGCAGGTCGACGCGCGGAATCGATTTCCCGACAATTTTGTAATCTTTTGGGTTCTTGGCGGGAACTTCCGGCGCCACTTTCATGTCCCAGCCGACACCGGCGGCGGTAATTCTTATGTTGAAGCGCTTGCCGCCAAGGAGATCACCGTACGCGATTTTCTTGGAGGGGTTGCCGACCACGCTGACCACGCCATCCGTGACAGTCAGCATGTCCACCGGCGAATCGAGGCGCGCGGAGGCGAGCTTGAGCAACTCCTGCCGCGCCGCCGCGGATGCCTGGCGCAGTTGCACGCCGCCGCGCTCGACGGTTCTGGCGGCCGCTGTGATTCCCTGGTCGACTGCCTTATCCGTGTCGCCCGAATCCATATAGACTTTTTTGAAGGAAACATCGAGTTCCTCGGCCACAATCTGGGCGAGCGCGGTCACGACGCCCGTGCCGAGTTCGACCTTGCCCGTGAAGACGGTGACGGTCCCGTCTTTCGAGATGGCCATCCAGGAATCGAGCACGGTTGGGTCCATGCCGTCGACGGAGAGGCCCTCGCCCTGAGCGAGAACTCTCGAGGCTGTCCCGAAGAAGCTGAAGCCCACGATGAGGACGCCTGTGCTTTTTAGAAGATCTCTGCGGGAGATGGATTTGGTTTCCATGTTCGGCTCTCCTTCGTTAGGCTTTCACGCTTGAATTTGACACGCGCTGGATCGCGCGGATGATCCGCAGATGAGTGCCGCAGCGGCAGATATAGCTGTTCAAAGATCGCTTGATATCGGAGACAGTGGGATGGGGATTCTTGTCGAGCAAGGCCTTGGCGCCCATCACCATGCCGTTCATGCAGTAGCCGCATTGGGCCGCCTGCTCTTCCACGAACGCCGCCTGGATCACGTGAGGATGAGCGACGCTGCCCAATCCCTCAAGAGTGGTGACGCTTTTATTTTCTGCGGCGGAGGCCGGAAGCATGCAGGAGCGCATGGTGTTACCGTCCACGAGCACCGTGCACGCCCCGCATTGTCCCAGGCCGCAGCCAAATCGGGGTCCGTGCAGCGACAGGTTGTCGCGCAGGACGTACAGCAGCGGCGTGTTCGGGTCCGCTTCAACGACTCTCGATTTGCCATTTACTTTCAGCGAGATTCGCGCCATGGTGAAATTCCTTTCTCGACGGGCCGGTCAAAATCTATGGGGCCCTCAGTGGCAGTTCACGAATTCCAACCTCAACATCACTAATTTGCGACTTAATATACACCCACACGCCTGGAGATGGAAATGCCGTGTGTGTTTTAGGCAATGATCCGAGTTCGGACGAGGGTTGATAGATTTCTCTGACTTCGAAAGAGAGGTGTTGTAGTGACCGGTGATATTGGCACCAGACGAAGTGAGAGAGAACCTCTCACAGGTCACCTGACCGAGTTCTTGTACGACGGCTTTTCAGCCGTCACCAATTCTCAAACCAAAGGAAGCCCGTCGCTACGGCTCGAGCGAAGCCAAGTAGGCCGTAATGTTCAGGATATCTTCTTCATTCAAATCCTGAACGACGGGGCGCATCAGTTGGGTCCCCGGGCCGTTGCGCGTATAGCGCTGGATGTCATAGAGCTGGCGCGCGAGATAGCTGGGAGAACGGCCCGCGAGCGGCGGGAAATTGCCATTGCCCTTCAAGCCCTCGCCATGGCATGCGGCGCACGCGACGGTTTTACCCGCACCGCCCTTCACGACCAAGTCCTCGCCTCTCTTGACGCTGCCCATGGGAGCGTACGCAATCCATCCGGACCTTGGGTTGCGATACTTCTCGGTAGCCTCTGGGTCCACAGGCATTTCCACAATTCGCTGGCCGAGCGGCTCAGTCCCGGCTCCCTCTATGGGGACGAAAAAGCCTCCCATATTCTTGTTCTTCGGGATGGTTTCCGTCTCGACCACCTTGATCCACGCGGTCATTTTCATCGAGGCAAAGTACTCGGCGGCTGCCTTTGCCTCTTCATCGGTTATCCCCGCCGCGTTTCCGGCCATCACAGCCGTGTTTCTCTTCCCCGGATCGGCGGCTTTTCGCGCGCCATTTTTGAAGTCGGAAAGTTGCTCCAGGATGTAGCCGGCAGGCAGGCCGGCGACGCCGGCGTTTTCAGGACGGCCTTTGCCGTTCGGGTAATGGCACAAACCACAACTGCCGATCCACGGGTTTGCGGTTGGGGAGCGGCGGTGCGCCACGATCGTGGGCATGGGAGGATGGTCGCCCGGGAACCAGTCGACGGGGTTGCCGGTATCCCGGATCTGCTTCATGGTGAAGGACTGCGTGCTGCCCGGGATCGATCTGACCTCTGCGTCGTCCGTTGGCGGCGGTGGCGGGGGACCGGGCTCCAGCACGGCGTACGCCCATGCCAGCGGACGCGAGGCAGCATCTTTATTCTGCTCTTGTCCCTGCGGAGCGGGCGATGCAATCGCCACCGCGGAAAATAGAGCTATCACACCAAACGAAGCGAGGACATGCGGCCGAAAATAATTCGCCATAAGCGCCTCCATACGGGTGCGGGCCCTACTTGGAGCCCGCATGAAAACTGTCCTGCGGTCCTGCAATTAACAACAAATTCAATCACGATTGGCGGCAAACTTCAAGCCGCGGGAACCGAACCAACAACTACTTCGACGCAGGCCCTCGCGACGTTGCGACAGCCGGCTTCACGAATTTTACAGCCGCGACTGCCGCGTTCGCCTGCACATTGGATAATTCCGTGGTCGATTGCCCGTCCACCCACGTCAATTGCCATTTAAAGGGCATCTTGACTCCGGAAACGGCGCGATAATCGGAATAATCGATGTGCAGAGGGATCAGACCCACCTTGGTGTCGATCAAGCGCGTTTGCCGCAGCAGCAGGCCTGTCTGTTTATCGAAAAATAGTTTCACACGAGTTCCCCCGGCGGCGGTTCCCTCGACAACTAGAGCAGCGCGGTCATCAACCGTGACTGGCGGGAAGCCGGCGTGCCATTTGCTTAAATTTTGCTTGAGCGTGGCGGGAAAAGCGATGGCCGCGTCCACCTTGGCGCCGTCCAGGTCTCCTCCCGTCAGCAGGATCATCGGCACCGGCCTGTCTGCCGAGGCGATCCAAGCCTCGCTCCCGTCGAACGTCGTCGTATTGTCTCCGCCGTGCAAATGATTCGTTGTGGTCAGCTGATTCGGAGCCTTGGCGGAAATTTCCGAGGGGACCTTTTGAAAATCCGTGTCGAACCCGGCGTAAGTTCCCTTCTCGGTGAAGCTCGTCAGCTTGGCAAGTTGCTGCGCTCCGCCGACGGCCTGAATAAACTTGTCGAGGATTTGCTCGGCGGCGGCAGGGTCGGCGGGAGTATTCGGAATGACTTCAATTCGATCCGGATCATCCGGAGGCGGGGCCCCGTACTGCTCGGCCAGGCTCGGAGTGACCTCGGGGTGCTGGACGCCGCGATGGCAGGTGTAACACGTCACCATCCGGATCGCGCCGAAGTCGGACCGATTGATGAGGTTCTCCATCAATACCATCCTGCGCGCCGTCTGTTTCAGCGGAGTGTCGTCGGCATAGCGGTCCCAATTGCCGGCGCTTTCGTTGACGTGGCAGTCCGTGCAGTTCATGCCCAGGGAAGCGGCGAAGAAACCCATCGTCCCCATGAATTCGTTCACGGGGATTCCGCGGAGCACCTGGATGTTCTTGAAGGCTTCTTCCGACATTTGCGGCTTTTGATTCGCGCCGGCATTGGCGGACTGGCTGCGCGCCCAAGGGGTCCCCAGGAGGCACAAGACCATGGTTCCCACGGCACAATGGATCACTCGCCTGGATTCGAATTTCATCTTGCCTCCTTCTTTCGCCGCGCGCAAAGAGCGCGGAGCCGTCCGGCAATCAAAGCAGATCGGAGCATGCGCGGTATTGTCCGGCCTTTTCTTCGGCCGCGCAGTTCAATTTGAAAGGTCGCTCCGGTTGGTTCGGCTCGCCGACACTATACGCTTGCCCGCACCCACACGCAATCAGAGTGTGCTTGCGTTTTGTAGTTGAAGTATGGGCGCCCTGTCAATCGCTTTTTGAAGGAAGAGGCTTTTCGCTTGATACGCAACGATTGCATCCGCGAACGGAATCGAAAGCGGATCATTTATCGCAGGTATTCCGAGGCCGCGTCGAATACATAGCGTACGACAATCGTAGAGTCCGACCGGCCATTCTCAATGTGCCAGGTTTCGAAAATTTGCCGGCCGTCCGAGGACAGCTCAAACGTTCTGCTCATTTTCCTGCCCTTCGGACCTTTTTCATCGGTGATGAGTAGTGAGCCGTCCCAGTGGGCGGATACCTGTTTCAGGGAATCGTCTTTCGACTTTTGAATTTTCCTGCCGTCCGTGTAGCACACGAGTTTGTTGCTTTGGTCATTCGTTACATCCACCTCGGCATCCCTCAACTCGAGGGTTTGTGAGAGATCGGGGCGAATCAATTGGCGCATTTCTTCGGTGGTTTCACTGCCTGCATCTCCCATGCCCCTGCCGCTTCCACCGTACGGTCCGTTACCTCCGCCACCGCTGCCGGGATATGGAAAACCGATCCCCACGCGGGGGCCGCCGCCCGACCCGCCGCCCGGTCCTCCGCCCGGCCCTCCGCCCGACCCTGCTTTCGTTTGGCGGGCCTCCTCCAACTTCTTTTGCGGATCATCGCTCTCGTCGGCGTTCAGCCTCCAGAATCCCGCTAGCGTTTTTCTCGGTTCTACCTGCGGTTTCTTTTTTGGCGGTGGCGCCGGCGGAGGCGTAGGTAGCGGGTGCGAGGGAGGCAAAGGTCCGGGAGGCGCTTGCGCAAAGAGGCGTCCCTGGGGGAAGAGGCAGGCGCCGCAAAAAATCGCAATGCAAGCGGTGGCTCCAAATTTAAGGGAAATCATGTTTGTCCTGCCTCCATGCAGCCTGCCGCCTGCGGTTCACCCTAATAGATGTCAAAAGTTTCAGATCGAGTTGCTTCCTTACCGCCCTACCGAAGTATACTCTCAGGTCTAGGTCCAACCTATGGAAACGGTTCTGATCATCGAAGACAGCCGCCCTATGCAGCGGACGCTCCAGCGCCTGTTCGAGGCCGACTCTCTGGGAGTTCGGATTGCCTCGGATGGAGTGGAAGGTCTTGAGAGTTTCCGGCGTGAGACGCCAAATGTGGTCATCCTGGATTTGAAGCTGCCCGGCTTGTCCGGCAAGGAACTTTGCCGGTCGTTCAAGACAGAGATGCCGTCGGTGCCCATTGTGGTCTTGAGCGCCAATGCCGACGTCGACGACAAAGTGGTGCTGCTCGAATTAGGAGCGGATGACTACGTCACCAAGCCGTTCAGTCCCAAGGAACTGCTGGCGCGCGTGCGCCGTGCGATGCGGCGCAACGTGCGGAGACCACAAGGCGCGGCAGGCGCCGAAGCGGCTTCCCCTCACGATCTTCTGGTGTTTGGCGATGTGGAGATCGACTTTACCAGCATGGAAGCGAAACGCGCCGGCAAGCCTGTCGGCATGACGGCGCAGGAATTCAAACTATTGAGATTTCTTTCGCGGTCGACCGACCGCGTGGTTTCACGCGAGGAATTGCTCAACGAGGTCTGGGGATATCAGAACTATCCATCGACCCGCACGGTGGACAATCATATCCTCCGCCTTCGGCAGAAGCTTGAGCCCGATCCCGCGCACCCTCGCTTTTTTGTGACGGTGCATAGCGCGGGCTACAAATTCGTGCCCGGCAATGCTGCCATGAACAAGAAGAGTTAACGCCTTTCGCGGAGAGTGCGATGTCTCGCCTGCGGTTGCAATCGCAACTTCTACTTTCCACCCTGCTGATTATCTGCGCCCTGACGGGCGCCATTCTTCTCATTCTTCAGCATACGGTTCGTAAGCAAATTGCCGACCAGGTGGAATACAGCACGCAAGCATCCTTTCAGGAGTTCGAGACGGTCCAGCGGGAATTACAGCTCCAGTTGTCCCGGACAGCATCGCTGCTGGCCGAAATTCCCACCTTGAAAGCGCTGATGACCACGCAGGACGCGCCGACCATCCAGGATGGTTCCACGCCTTTTTGGAGGCTCGCGGGGAGCGATCTATTCCTGCTCGCGGATCCGGAAGGCCGCGTGGTCGCACTGGACGTCTCCCAGAAAGGGCTCAATCGGGAAGCGGCGGAAGGATTTCTGAAAACTTCCCTGGGTCAAGGGCAGGAATCAGCGTGGTGGTACTCGGACGGCCGCCTTTATTGGACCTTTCTCCGCCCGATCCTCGCGGGGACCGGAGACAATGCCAAGGTCCTCGGGCTTGTGGCCATCGGATACGAGACCAACTCCAGGATTGCCGAGCAGCTTGGCTTCGTCGCGGAAAGTAAAATCGTCCTGTTGGCCGACAATCGGATCATTGCGTCTACTTTTTCGCCTCAAGAAGAGGCCGTGATCCAGGGCCGGATTCTCGCCCGGGAGGTAATCCCAGGCGCCAAAACGACTGAAGTGACTGTGGGCGAAGACTCCTACCAGGTGGCAAGAGTAACGCTACAAGCCAATCCGCCATTGCCCGTGGAGTGTTATGTGTTTATTTCCCTGACGCGGCCTATGGCTTTTCTCCGCCAGCTCAACCGGACGATTCTGGTCGTGGGCCTGACGGCGATCCTTCTTGCGTCGCTGTCTCTCCGCTTTGTCTCGGGAACGATCACGCACCCGCTCGACAATCTTGTGGCCGGCGTGCGGGCCCTTGCCGCCGGCGATTACACATATTCGATTACGCCGCGAGGGAGCAGTGAGGCCGTGGAACTCGCGGAATCGTTCTCAAAAATGCGCGGCGAATTGCTGGCGTTTCAAAAAAAGCAAATTGAGACGGAGAGGGTCGCCGCCGTGGGCCGTGCCGCGAATTCCATCTCGCACGATCTTCGCCACCACCTGGCCGCGCTGGTGGCGAACGCTGAATTTCTGTACGAAGCGGAGAAACTCAGGCTCGATCGAAACGAAGTGTACAGGGAAATTCAGACCGCTTCGGAGCAGATGACCGAATTGCTCGATTCCCTGCGCGATCTGGCGCGCGAACAGCGCAATATCTCTCCCGTAAACGCCTCCCTCGACCGATGCGTGCGCCGCGTCATCGAGGCCGCGCGCGCGCGACCCGAGCTGCGCGACCGGGAAATTTCCGTCCGCGCGACGGGCGATATGACCGGAGTCTTTGACCCTAAAAAAATGGAGCGCGCATTATTCAACCTCGCGCTGAACGCCTGCGAGGCTGCTCCAACCCGTGACGGAAAAATCGCTTTCGATATCGTATCCACTGCCGATACGTTCGAGATCCGCGTCTCGGACAACGGGCCAGGAATTCCGGTGGCCATACGGAACAATTTGTTCGATCCCTTTGTCAGTATGGGAAAACCCAACGGCACGGGACTCGGGCTCGCCATTGTGGGCAAAATCATTGCCGACCACGGTGGAGCCGTCTCCGTCGAGAGCACTTCGGGAAGAGGAACAACTTTCCTAGTCAAACTTCCGAGAATACAACTCTCGCCAAATGAAATTCCTGAGAAGGTAGCAACGTAGAGCGGGAACGGTGCTCCGGTAGTTGTTTGTAGAGCCACCCTTCAGGGTGGCATTGCGGGGCCAAGGAGATGCCCGCCTGAAGGCGGGCGCTACACACCCAGGCCGAATTGCCGCTCAAAATCCCAGAAAATCCAATTTACGCGGAAATGGAGAGGAAGGATGCCCGGGCGCGCCCACAGCCCCCGCCGGGAAGAGTAGAGAGACTTGAGCCGATCTTCCCCTGTGCAGTGAGGCAAACCGGCGGTCTCTGGAACTCTCTAGCGCGCCCGGACCAGCCCCAGAGTACTTTGGACGCAAACCGAAATTGTCTGTGCCATGTCGAACATTTGTCAAAAAATTGTAACGAAACTTTTGCTCCAAGTC
>Ga0116219_10001323_pt1 | contig 23396 bp, 19 predicted proteins | sample Sb_taG_4_FD_91019 | JGI IMG/M metagenome (GOLD analysis project Ga0116219, IMG submission 91019) | Peat soil microbial communities from Weissenstadt, Germany - Sb_50d_6_BS metaG | ecosystem: Environmental > Terrestrial > Soil > Wetlands > Peat | place: Germany: Weissenstadt | collected 2010-09-21
TGTTGGGTCGGGCTTCATGGTTGCCTCAGTCATGGTAGTGGTCCTTTCGTTCGTAATGTCAGCGTTTTCGGGCACAATTTGGAGTGTAGCCGGATGAAGCGATCGAACAAAGGAAGGCAACTTACTGAGGAGGTCGGGGAGGGAAGGACCTCACCCGAGGGAAACAGCCGACAGGCGGCCGTGGTTTGGACCCTGAGCCGAAGTTACCACGTCGATCCGAATGCTGGCTGTGCGTCGAGCGCCGAGCGCGTCAAAACCGCTCCTCGCCAAACGTTAGACCCAAAGGAGGAGCCCGGTGCGTTAGTAGCGCACGCTGGGATCTGTGCGGGGGGTGCTCAGCAATGAGCTTCCCTACCGCGACCATTGGCCGCCGATTTTTGCTGCGCCGCGATTACCGGCGCGTGCTCCAGCGCCCCGGTACGGGTTCTCCCGCGCCGAGGTGTTGCATTTGCACCTCCACCACGAGGCGCGAGAATCGTGCGAGTGACGGCGATTTCGAGGCGCGATTGTGCTACGAATCACGTGATGGCCAGCATGTCTGATCTCGCCAGGCTACATCCGCGAACGCCGCGCGGCGCACGAGCGCACGATCAATAAGGAACAGGCCGAGTCGTGGATCAAGGCGCAGCAACGGGCGCCATAACCAAACTTCTGGCAAGCGGGCCGCTCGCGTGGATAGTGCGGATCGGCTACGTGGCGCGTGGAATACTCTTCCTGATCATCGGCGGCTTCGCGCTCCTTGCCGCGGGCGGCCTTGGCGCGCATCCTCGGGGCACGCGCGATGCGCTGGAGTTCGTGTTTCAAAAGCCCTTTGGCGGCTATTTTTTGTGGACTCTTGCCGCAGGTCTATCGTGTTTCGCCGGCTGGCGCTTCCTACAATCCGTCTTTGACGTCGACCGGCATGGCAGCAGCCTCTACGGCCTGACGCGCCGCTGCGTGCTGGCCGGCAGCGGACTGTTTTATATCGCGCTCGCCGTGGCAACTGCACACATAACCGTCGAACAAAGGCGAATGGGCGAGGATCAAGCGGCGCGCGAATGGACGTCATGGCTGATGAAGCAACCGCTCGGGCATGGATTAATTGCGCTGATCGCGACTGGATTCGTTGGAGTCGCGATTGGGCTTGCGGTGAACTCGTTTCGCTCGCCCTATATCGCGATCGGCTCGATGCGAAGCAGAAGACACTTGGCTTTGGTCTTGGCGCTCGGGTCATTCGGAACACTGACGCGCGCTTTCGTGTTCCTCTTGCTCGGCGGCTTCCTGGGTGTTGCCGCGTACGATTCCAATTCGGAGGAAGCGGCCAGTTTGGCCGGCGTGCTGCGCGCGATGCAAAGTCAACCTTACGGTGGAGTGCTGCTCGGAATTGCCGCGCTCGGTCTTATAGCATTCGGCTGCTTCGAGGTCATCGAAGCGGCGACGCGGACGGCGAAGCTGCTCCGGGGCGCGCGATCGAAAATCAACGTATCGCGGCGATAGGGTGGTCTTCGCCATTGCGCTGCGCGGCGGCGGGCCTTATTCACTCGACCGCAAGCTCGGCCGGGAGCTTTAGCGGCCGCCGCGCACCAATTCGGTAGCGATCGGAGGCATAGCGGACGTGCCTCGGACATCGCTAATCGGTAGAAAATGACCCATCAGCGACATTGGCTCGCATGCGAGGTGGGCAGTCATGTCGTCGCGTGACAAAATGGGCGGCAGTCTGGCCGCCGCCCTTTGCAGTTTGCCGACGCTCAGTCGCTCAGTATTACTTCACGCCGATGATAGTCGGTGCTCCCTGGCCGCCTACGTTGCCGTTGATGTAGTTGTCGCCGTAGCTACCCAGGGCGCCGCCTTGCGCCACCCAACCGACTTGGTTCCCGGTCACCGTTGATCGCCCAAGGGCGACCTTCGCGCCTGTACCCGCTTCGAGGCCAATGCTATTATACGAAATAACGGAATGAGAAACTATCAATGTAGCTTGAACGCCATAAATGCCGATGGATCCGTTTCCCGCGGAGAGGCTCTCGGAAATAGTGGCCTCAGTCGTCCCGGTGCTGGAATTCCCGTACACACCGATACCCAGGCTGTTGTTATTCGTTTCAACGTGATTGAAGACGGCCGTGACGGTACCCGACCCGTTCGGGGCGACGTAAATTCCGTCAGAGCCATTATCGGCTACCAGCGAGTTCGACACCGAGAGACTGCTTGTCGCGTTTGGGAAGAACTCGATACCGTCGACGGCAAGATGATCGATGACGCAGCTCTCGACGATCAGGGATTTGCCGGTATTGAATCGAATTCCTGTCTGGCCGACGCCCGCGCCCTCGATGGTCAAGCCGCGCAGGCTGACAGCGTCGCTCGCACCGGCATTGATTGTGATGCCGGTGCCGCCCGAGGGGACCATGATGCCCGCTTCAAAGCCGCCTCCGTTCACGATGCTGACCGCCTGGGTGATCGTCACCGGACCGTAGTCAGCCGTGCCGAGAACAGAAATTTCGCCGCCAGCAGTGGTCAGGGCAAGGGCGGCCTGAAAGGTCGCGCACGGTGACGTGAGACTGCAGCCGCTCCCGTCCACCCCGGTCGGGGATACGTATGTGTGGGAACTGTACTCAATTCCTGTTGCAGATATTGCAGATGTTGTCGGCAGCGTGGCGGCGAGCGCCAAGCCGATACCGACGATAGCAGTGCGGTGCATTGAAGTCTCCTCTGCTGGTTGACGGACTTGCCATCAGCAAGGATTACCCGCGAGGTCGCGATGATCTGCAATGATCTAGATCAAAAGCTATTCAGTCTGATGAGCCACCGATCCGCGGCCTAATCGCTGCCGGATGCTTTTCTGAAGACCGAATTATTTAGAACAAGGGCAGGCCGAAACTCGGTTTGTATGCGGAGCGCGGGCCGCGGTGATGTCCGTTTCTGGCCCATTGCGTCATTTCGCGGCAGCGCAGCAAACGGTCGCTTTCGGGGGGTGTAGCGACCGTTAGCGAGGAGCGGCTCGTCACCCTCGATTTAGCGCCGCCGATGGATGGGTAATCTAAGGGCCCCAGTCAATCGGCCGGGGCCTTGTGCGGCAGCCAGCTTGGTGGTTGAAAGTTGACAGTTTACAGTTGAAGAAACTTTGCCGCCGGTTGCCGACACGCCCGGATGACCTCGCCGCGGCGCTCAGGAGGGTGCATTGACGACGATTCCAAAATCTCTGCACGAACACATCAACACGGCCTATCCGGCGCATGTCTGCCTGATCGGCACAACGCTATCAGGTGGATATGCTCAGATCACCCCACGTGGCAGCACAATGGTATTCGATGACGAGCACTTTGCGTTGTGGGAGCGCGGCCGAGGGTCGACCAATTCGAACCTCGGGGATGGCACCAAGGTCACCGTCTTCTTCCGCAAGCCGCCGCTGCGCGAATCTGGCTTGTTGCCGCGGGGCGGCATTGCGCGCTTCTATGGCACGGCGAAAATCTACAAGTCCGGCCCGATCTATGAGGAAATCTGGAAGCGGCTCATCGAGCCGGAGAAGAAGGGCGATCCGGAAAAGAAGGGCTTCGGCGTGCTCGTCAAGGTGGAGCGAGCCGAAGACTTGAGCGGCGCCCCACTTTCAATTTGACATCACCGGCCATTCGCTCGCAACCGCTCTCGGTAGTGAGGCAGCGCGTTGGATGCGGCGTAACTACGCCAATCTCTTCGGTGGCCCTGTCAGTCGAGGAAATTCTCCTGCATGATCCTGAGGCCTGCGGGTCACCTGCGTCAGGCAGTCTTGAGCTGAGGGGGTAGCCTTGGGCATTCATCTAGGCCGGGTCGGGCACATTGGGATCCATGTCAGCAACATCGATCGCTCCATCGAGTTTTATCGTAAGGTGCTGGGTCTTAAGATAACCGGGCGTTGGGGTCCCCCTGACTTCGGGCGCCCCATTTGCTTCATGCGCATTAGCGACAAGCACCATGATGTGGTGTTGTTCGAGCTTTCGGAGGATGCAAAGAAAGCCGGCATCGGTATCACATCGACCGACTCCCGTATCCGCAAGAGACCCGGCCTCGATCACATAGCATTTGAGGTTGACTCACGCGAGGACTGGCTGGTGGCGCTTGAACATGTGCGCTCTTGCGACATCGAAATCGTCAGTGGTCCCTACGTGCATGGCCCCGAAGGAGGCGAGAAGTTTGTCGGCGGTAGCGGAAGCCACGCGTTCTACTTTCTCGACCCGGACGGCAACAGGATCGAGGTTTACTGCTGGATGATGACAGTGACTGGGCCGAGTATCGCCGCGCCGCACCCCGACTTGTAATATCTCCCCTAATTGGAAAGGCCGCCGGCCCCACCCACGCTGCGGAAACGATGGGAATCTGCGTGCCGTAGGTCAGTTGCGATGCTCCAATTTGCTTGTTACTTCCGCTTTCCAGGCATCTAGCGTCATGAACCCTGGCGTTTTTCTGCAATGCCGCTCGGCTTCTTCCATGATTTTCTCGCTCGAAAGCGACAGATCAATCGACACTCCGTGCGGCTGTGGCACGTACCAGGGAGTGTCCATATACACCTCGATGCCGTTTTCCTCGGGATCCGTCAGATAGAAGGAGAGGGCATTGCCGTGATTGACCTGCCGGATGTCACTCACGCCAGCGCCACGGACGCGATCGTACATCGCCTTTAGTTCTTCGAGGCTGCCGACTTTGAACGACAGCTGGTTCACCGTCGTTGCGTCTTGAGGCTCGCGTCCGGAAATGAATACGACCTGGTGGTGATGATCCGCGGCGGCCGTCAAGAACGCAAGCTCATTCCCCAAACGTCCGCTGACGCCCCGATCGCTGACTATGAGGCCCAGAACGCGAGTGTAGAATTCAACCTGTCTGCCGACATCTTTGACATAGATGCCGCAATGCGAAAGTCGTGGATGGATGGCTGACGACATGGCGAACTCCGGCGGCGCAATGCCTGTCTTGAGGATGCAGCGCCAATTCATCCCCAACGCTGAATAAAGGGCCACCCTCTTAACTTTTGAGCTTTGATCTGGATCAAGGAACCGCCAAGGTCCTGGGTCTGAGCATCCCATCTGGAGTGCTCGCCCTCGCCGATGAGGTGATCGAGTGAAGACCGACGACTTCCGCTTCTGGCCCGGCTCCACTCCTGTCATGATGTGCCCATTACCGGATAATCCGCTGAATTGATCGGGAGGCTTGACGATGACAACGACCGCCGAAGTGCTGGCTGCGGCGTTTAAGGACGCCGGCACGCCCTTCATTGTGGGCCATCCGGGCGGCGAGTCGGTCGAGCTTATGGAAGCGGCACGCCAGCGCCAGATGCGTTTTGTCCTGATGAAACAGGAAGTCGCCGGCGCCATGCTGGCTTCGACCTGGGGCGACCTGACTGGTAGTCCCGGAATCTGCCTGTCCACGCGCGGCCCCGGCGCCACCAATATGGTCAATGGCGTGGCGCACGCTTTTCTCGACCGCTCGCCGCTCATCGCGATCACCGATGCCTATTCCCGCCCCACCTATGAGACCGGCCTGCGTCAGCGCATCAACCAGCTTGCGTTGTACGAGCCGATCGTAAAGTGGAGCACGACCATCGACGCCAAGACTGTGCGCCAGCAGGTGCGCCGCGCCATGCGCACCGCGATCGCGATGCCACCCGGACCCGTGCATTTCGAATTTCCGCAGAGCGAAACCACGCGCGAGGCCGGCGATTATGCCGCCGAGCCCCCGCTGGTACCCAATTGGATCGTGCCCGGTCCGGATCGCGCCGATCTAAAACCGGCGCTGGACATGCTAGGCAAATCGAAACGGCCGATCCTGATCGCCGGGCTCGGCGTATACTGGTGCGGCGCTTCGGCCAAATTCGTCCAATTTGCCGAGCGCCTCGGCGCCCCGGTGCTCACCACCACCAAATGCAAAGGCATGATTCCGGAGGATCATCCGTTGCGCGCGGGCTGCATCATCGGCGGGCTGATCGAACGCAAGCTGGTGATGGAAGCCGACTTGATTGTCACCATCGGCCTCGACGCGGTGGAACTACAGCCGAAGCCGTGGCCCTATACGCTGCCGGTGCTATCGTTGTCCTCGATCCCGAGCGTCGATGCGCTAGTGCCAGCCGATCCGGAAATCATCGGCGACCTAAAGGCATTGCTAGGCGGCCTCGCGCAATGGGCGCCCGAAGGCACGAATTGGGGCGAGAGGGCCGCCAAGGCATTCCGGCAGGAGGTTCGCGACGCACTCAACACGCCCAGCGCTGGGCTGTCGCCACAACGGACGATGGAAGTTGCGCGCGCCGTGCTGCCGCGCAGCACCATTGCTACGTGCGATGCCGGCGCCAGTCGCCTGCTGATCGTGCAGAAATGGGAATCATACGGCCCGCGTGAATTCCTCACGTCGAATGGCCTCGCCTCCATGGGCTATGCGGTGCCAGGCGCACTGGCGGCCCGCATGGCCTATCCGGACCGGCCAGTGGTCGCTTTCACCGGCGACGGCGGCTTCCTCATGACGGTCGCGGAATTGCAGACCGCCCAGCGCGAAAACCTGCCGATCATCGTCTTGGTGTTCGATGACCGCGAAATCGGCTTGATCCGCGTCAAGCAGGAGATCAAAGGCATTCCCCTGCACGGGGTGCATCTTGGCGGCGTCGATTGGGAGAAACTGGCGCAATCCTTCGGCGCCGACGGTGTCGTGGTGGAAACCGAGCAAGCCTTGAGCGCTGCGCTCAGCGCCGCAGTGCATTCCAAGCGCACCACCGTCATCGGCGTGCGGATCGACGCCTCCGGTTACGTCGCACAGTTCAACGCGCTGCGCGAGCTATAGGCGGACTCCAGCCCTTCGCAGCAGCGCCTTGAGCTTTGCGAAAGCCTGTTCGATCAGGTCGAGATCGGGCGAATTAAGACGGGGCCGCTCCCGCTCCTGGCCCGCCGCTTCAGTCAGTGCGGCGCAGCGATTTGGTCGCTTTGGGGGGAGAAGCGGACATCGCGCGGGCACCGTGGATCGGTCGTTCTTGACCCATAGCGACACTCCGCCAGTGTCACTTGACGCACTGCGAAAGGTTTATTCGATCATCTCGTCGGCGGTCGCGAGCAGCGTCGGCGGCACGTTGATGCCAAGCGCCTTGGCGGTCTGGAACTGGTAGGGAGGTTGCGCCAGGCGTGACGCTCGTGGACGGTCCGGCGGCGGATTGAGTACACCTGACGGGTTAGCGACCGCGATTGCAGTCATCGGTATCGATCGGCATTTTGCTTGGCGTCGAGAAAATCAGCGTGGGTTTGGTGTCGATTTTCGCGGATGGTTGCCTAATTGCCACAGATTTCTCCGGCCACAGAAGCTATAAACGGTGAACATTTACAAAGCAGCGGATTCGATCAGACCGCGGGCCGGGATAGGGGGCACCCGTGAAAAAGCTTCTTCTTGCAACCACGGCACTTACTCCTTTCTTTCTCGCGGTTGGTTCGGCTGACGCCGCGGATTTGCCCGTCAAAGCGCCGGCTCCGGCCCCAGTGGCGGCGCTTCCCAATTGGACGGGCTTTTACCTAGGCCTAAACGCTGGCGGGGCATGGGGAAGAGCTGACCCCAATACGAGCGTCACGTGTGCAGCGTCGCCCGGTTTTACATTCCCCTACATCGGATTGACTGGTAGCTGCGCAGATGTGCCGCTTGTCGATGCGGCCGGTACCGGATCGACCACCAAAGCCGGGTTCATCGGTGGCGGCCAGGCCGGCTACAACGTGCAAAGCAACAATGTCGTTTATGGCATCGAGCTCGATTTCGATTCGATGAATATCAAAGCGGCGCGCCAGGTGACCGGCAATTACGCAACACTTGCCGGAACCTCTTTCACAGTCACGTCGTCGGCCAACACGAACTGGTTGTTCACCACGCGCGGTCGCGTGGGCTGGGCGTTCGGTGACGTACTCGCCTATGCGACCGGCGGCCTCGCTGTGACTGATCTCAAGAGCGGCAACTCGTTCTCAGATAGCCTGGCGGGCTTTCCGGGCCCAGGGGCCGGAACCTGGAACACCTCGGCGACCAAACTCGGCTGGACCGCTGGCGCCGGCATCGAGTGGGCGTTGAGCCACAACTGGTCGGCAAAGGTCGAATATCTTTACGTGAAGTTTGGATCGGTTACAGCGTCTGGACTTGTTACCAGCGGTCCCACCGGCATCCCCGGGCTGGCTTACGGAAACGCCATCAACACGTCCGTCGATCTGACCGCCAGCATCGCGCGCGCCGGTATCAACTATAAATTCTGATCACATCGGTGGGCGCTTGCACCGGCCGGACCGAGTAGTACGCTACTCCCGCCGCCGGTCCTTTGATTTGCGCAATGATCATTCCAGACAGGCCGTGCTGTAGGCGTCATGATTCACTGGTTCGATCACATCCTCCTGCACACCCGGGTACAGCCCGAAACGCCGGCGATCGTGATGGAGGACCGGGTCGTTACCTATGGCATGTTGGGCATTGCGATTGAGAATTGCTCGCGACGCATCGCGTCCTTGGGAATCGCTAAAGATGGACTGGTCGCCGTATGTATCCAGAATCCGATCCGCCATTTCACCCTGTGTCTAGCACTGTGCCGTATCGGAATTTGCTCGATGTCCTTGGAGCATGGCCAAGCGGGCATCGCCGACCTCACTTTTGCTGCCGTGCTTGGCGATAGCGAGGCAAGGCCCCTCGTGGCCCCCGCCAACCGTTTCATCGCGGTGACCGACGACTGGTTCGGGACGGATCCCGTCGGTGGTGACACCCTGCCCGCCGGCTTTTCCGATCCCAAGGAAATTTGCCATTACGCGCTGACATCGGGCTCGACCGGCGTACGAAAGAGTTTCGGTTGCACCATCGAATATGTCGGGCGGCATGTGCCGCTGGCAATCGTGTACAATTGCAAGCTTGTTCTTTGCATGCTGGGATTGTCGTCAGCTTGGGGTTTCTTGATCGCCTGCGCGACTTTGGCGACCGGGAAAACTCTATGCTTTGCGGTGTCGCCATACCAAGCCGTCAGAATGATCGAGTTGTTCTCGATTGATTATTTTATGGCATCGTTCGACCAGCTCGTCGGCATAACGCGCGCTGCGCGAAAACTGTCCGCTCAATTAAGAAGCCTCCGCACGATTGTTGCCGGAGGCAACGTTCCCTCACGGGCGCTCCTTGAGGCCGCGACAGTTTATGTTTGCAAGGATATCATTTGCCGTTACGGCAACACGGAGATCGGCCTGGTAGCCGACGCTGCCGCAAGCGAGGTCTTGTCGAAGCCCGGCCTCATAGGCCGCGTCGTACCGGATGTGGACCTTGCGGTATTCGGTCCGGGCGGCAGCAAGCTGCCGCCCGGACGGGTCGGCATCATCAAAGGGCGGATCAAGACTTGGATCGGGGATGCGCCGGATAATAGCGCGGACGATCATCCTTGGGTCGACATCGGCGATGTAGGATGGATGACGACCGACAATCAATTCTATGTCGTCGGTCGTACATTGGATATCGCGACCGGCTTTGACGACGCATCGGCGCGGCAAGTCTCACCGGTCAACGAGGTCGAGGATCTGCTGCGGCTGGAATGGGACGCGGCCGACGCGGCGGCAGTTCTGATCGACGGCACATCCGACGGATCGAAGCCGGAAATTTGGGTTGCTACCGTCGACTGCAAGGACGCAAGTAGTGAGAAGCTCGAAGCGATCCTGCGGCATAGAGGAATAGAGGGGATGGTTCGCTTGGTGCCTGTTTCATCAATTCCGCGCGGAGCCAACGGCAAGGTCCAGCGCGCGCAATTGAAATCGCTGATGCTCGGTTCGACCGGTAAGACGCCCGAGTTCTAACGTTGCGACGGCGTTAGTTTGGTGCCCCGAACCACTAACTTCGTGAAACATACGACTGGGGATGTCCCTGCTGTAGCAAGGCCGAGATTTGCGCGCGCAAGCCAGTGATCGTGGAGGCAGTTGTTGACCCATCACGTCACTTTGCGACCGCCAATTATCGCATTGCGAAAGGCTCATTCGCCCTTCTCGGACGTGGCGTGCTCCTCGACTTCGGCGGCCCTTGCAAGCGTCGCTCGCTGGCGGGGCAGGAGCACGGCCGGACCATTCGATTAGCGGAAGTCGCACCTGGCCGGCAACGTGCTGCTCAAGTGATGGGCATTCAGCCTAAAGCTCAGGTTTGTGAACGCAAAAACCGAGCGAATGCTTTCAGCGTCATTTCCGATACGTAATGCTCGATTCCTTCGGCGTCAGCTTCAGCAGCTTCGACGGGTACGCCCAGCGCAAGAAGTACATCCACGACGAGCCTATGACGGGTTCGTACTCGCGTCGCTAGCTCAAGTCCGCTTTCCGTCAGAAAGACACCACGATAGGGGCGGGCCGTCGCTACCCCTTCGCGCTTCAGTCGAGAGATAGTTTTGACGGCGGTGACATGCGAAACGCCGAGGCGGCGAGCAATATCAGTCGGACGTGCCTCGCCGGTGCTGGCCAGCAGGTCAGCGATGAGCTCAACGTAGTCCTCAAGCAGAGCTGTCGATTGGGCCGAACGAGCCTTCCCGAAGCGGCGTGCCTGGATCAGCGCCGCAGGAAGCCCTGAGGGAGTTTCGACCCTCTTTCCCATTTCGCGCCGGGACATGGCTCCTCCTTGTGATCGCACGCATAGCGTCAGCCGGATTGACCGTGCTCCGAACGCGAGAACGGTTCAGTTGCCTGATCAAGGTGAGACCGGCCATACATCTTTGTCACGATGTTGACAATTTATGCGTCGTCTGTAGTGTGTAGCATTGGTTACGGGTTGGTGTCGATGCTGGATACGCACAAACCTCGAATGACCGACTTAAAGGTGCGTCCGGGCTCGCTCACGGAGCGGAGCGTCGGGGCGGCACGCGGAATATTGAGCGGAGAGCGCCGCAGGCCCAGTGCGTATCTGGCTTTCGCCGGTCCCGCGATAGTTGTCTCGATCGCCTACATCGATCCGGGGAACTTCGCGACAAATATCCAGGCGGGCGCGAAGTACGGCTACGGCCTGCTTTGGGTCGTCCTGCTGGCCAATTTAATTGCGATGTTATTCCAGGCACTGTCGGCCAAGCTTGGTATCGTCACCGGCCGCAACCTGGCAGAGATGTGCCGCGACGAGTTTCCCCGGCCGGTGGTCTGGGCGATGTGGATCGTCAGCGAGGTCGCTGCCATGGCGACCGATCTGGCCGAGTTTCTCGGCGGCGCCATCGGGCTTTCGCTCCTGTTCAGCATGCCCCTGCTCGCGGGCATGGTCGTCACTGGCGTCGTCACCTACGGCATCTTGATGTTCGAACGCCATGGGTTCCGAGCGCTAGAGCTGATCATCGGCAGCATGGTTGGCATTATTGCGCTTTGCTACCTGATCGAAATGTTCATCGTTCCGGTCGATTGGAGCTCGGCGGCATTCCATACGGTTGTGCCGCAGCTAGCCGATGCCCAGGCTCTCCTACTTTCCGTCGGTATCATCGGCGCGACTGTAATGCCGCACGCCGTTTATCTGCATTCCGGCCTGACCCAGGCCCGCACGCCGGTCCACAACGCGGACGAGCGGCGGAAGGTACTGCGCTTCTCAAATCAAGAGGTCGTAATCGCACTGACTCTCGCTGGCATGGTCAATATGGCGATGGTGATGATGGCTTCGGGTGCTTTCCATGCCGGTCATCCCGAAGTCGCGGAGATCGAGACGGCCTATCATACATTGACGCCGTTGCTCGGCATCGGGGCAGCGGGCGTGTTCCTGCTCTCCCTGATCGCGTCGGGGATATCGAGTTCAACGGTTGGCACGATGGCCGGCCAATTGATCATGCAAGGCTTCGTTGGGTTCCGGATTCCGATCTGGGTCCGACGGCTTGTCACAATGATTCCGGCCTTCGTGGTTGTCGGTCTGGGAGCGGACGCAACAAATGCGCTTGTCATCAGTCAGGTCGTGCTCAGTATCGCCCTGCCACTTCCCATGATCGCTCTGCTCATTTTCACGCGACGGCGAGACATCATGGGTCAGTTCACCAATAGCCGGCTGACTAATATCGCAGCGATCGTCGGCACCGCGGTGGTCTTGGGGCTCAATGTTTTTCTGATCCTGCAGACGTTCGGCGTGCCGATTCCTGGCTTGTCTAATGGGGGCTAACCGCATGTCGCAGCTAGCGGCAACAGTTGAGTAGCGACACGCGTCCTGCTCGATCGGCAAATGTTGGGGTATGTCAGTGAGTGGTTGGCGCATATTCGGATTGGACGTCCGCATTGTTGCAGTTTCTGCCGCACCGATAGCCGGCTTCGCATTCGCAATCCTTGTCGCACTTGCCGTGAGCGCCGGCGCTGCTGACGGCTTTATGCCGACGAAGGCTGCGCCGATCCCGTATGCCAATGCTTTTGACTGGAGCGGCTTCTATATCGGCGGCCACGTCGGCTACGCGGGGGGCTCATCGGCCTGGACCGCTGCCGATCCCGCCGGCGCATCGAGCGGCACGCTTGATCTATATAACGGGTTCGACGTGTTCAGGGGCACCGGGAGCTTCTTTGCCGGCTTTCAAGGAGGCTACAATATCGTGCTGCCGTCCCGGCTGCTCCTTGGCGTCGAGGCCGACGCCTCTTTTCCCAATACGCTCGCCGGCACCGCGACCGCGACATCGGCGTTTGCCGGACAGGCGAGCTTCAACGATATGGTGCTGCATTCGGGGACAGTACGCGGCCGCGTCGGCTACGCGCTCGACCATTGGCTCCTTTATGCGACCGGCGGCTTCGCCTGGAGCTACGATCAGGTCACCCGTACGCAGGTCGCGGGCGGCGCGCTCGCGCCCGGCACGGCCGAATCCGCGCTGCTGTGGCGGCTCGGCTGGACTGCTGGCGTTGGCGTCGCGCTGCCGGTCGCGCCGCACTGGACTGCGCGGATTGAATATCTCTTCAGCGATTTCGGCCGCCGCAGCGAGACCTTTCCGGCGACTCCGCAATGGTTCGATTCCGACCTTACGTTACAGCAAGTGCGATTGGGACTGGATTATCAGTTCTCAGGCCCCGGCTCTCCGGCCGGCAACACAGCGTCGGTGCCCATTGGACCGGCCGAGGATAACTGGAACGTTCACGGCCAGACCACCTTCACGGAGCAATATGCGCCGCCGTTCCACGCACCCTATCGCGGCCAGAACAGCCTCGATTCCAATATTGGACGCGAGACCTTCGACGCCACCGCCTATCTTGGCTTGCGGCTGTGGCATGGCGCGGAACTATGGATCAATCCGGAGATCGATCAGGGGTTCGGGCTCAGCGGGACGCTCGGCATCGCCGGCTTTCCCAGCGCGGAAGCTTACAAGGTAGGAGCCGATTACCCCTACGTGCGCCTTGACCGGGCATTCATCCGGCAGACCATCGATCTCGGCGGCGAGACGCAGAAAGTAGACGCCGGCATCAACCAGTTTGCCGGGAGCCAGACCGCGAACCGCCTAGTGATAACGGCGGGGAAATTCAGCGTCGCCGATATTTTTGACAACAACAAATATGCACACGATCCACGCAATGATTTTTTGAACTGGGCGGTCGTCGACACCGGAACGTTCGATTACGCCGCAGAGCCGTGGGGCTATACGCTCGGCGCTGCCGCCGAATGGTACCTGGGCAACTGGACCCTGCGCGGCGGCGTATTCGATCTGTCGATCGTGCCCAACGACATCCAGCTCGATCCGGGTTTTCAGCAATTCCAGTGGGTCGGGGAAATCGAGCGGCGCTATGAGTTATGGGGACATCCCGGCAAGATCGCGGTCACTGGATTTCTCAGCCGCGGACGCATGGGCAGCTATGAGGATGCGATTGCGTTGGCTGATATCACCGGAGGCCCAGCCGATATCGCCGCGGTCCGACAATATCGCAGCCGCGGCGGCGTGAGCATGAATATCGAGCAGGAGATCACAGCCGATTTGGGCGCCTTCGTCCGCGCTGGGGTAACGAACGGCAACGTTGAACCCTACGAGTTCACCGACATCGACCGCACGGTGGCGGCCGGGCTGGCGCTCAAAGGCACGCAATGGGGCCGGCCGGACGACACGTTCGGATTGGCTGGCGTGGTCAACGGCATTTCGGCCGAGCACGAGGCCTTCTTCAATGCCGGCGGGCTCGGCATCCTCATCGGCGATGGTCAACTGCCGCATCCCGGTCTCGAACAGGTCATCGAGACTTATTACGGCTTCCCGCTATCGTTCTGGCGGGTCACGTTCGACTATCAGTTCGTCGTCAATCCCGCCTACAACCGCGACCGCGGGCCGGTTTCCGTCCTCGGGGCGCGGCTGCACGCCCAGTTCTGAGCCGTAGAGCCATGCCAACCATTCTCAAATGGACCCTGACTTCGAGACCTGGAAAGGCGCGATCATGAGTATTGCTAGCCGAGAGGAAACGACCCGCGACCGGACCGCAATGATCCACCAGGCATTTTGGCTTGAGTACCTTACGCTCGCTTGGATGACCATTGAAGCCGCAGTGGCCATCGCCTCTGGCATCGCTGCGAACAGCCTGACCCTGGTCGCCTTCGGTATCGACAGCGTTATCGAACTCGCGTCAGCTGGAATTTTAGTCTGGCGCCTTACAGTTGAACTCCGGCGCGGACAGATGTTCGCCGAAAGCGCAGAGCGAAAAGCATCGCGCATTGGTGGCGGCTTGCTGTTCGTCCTTGCCGCCTACGTTGTTGCAAGCGCTGGCTGGAAGCTCTGGACACATCAAGGCGCAGAGTTCTCGCTTCCCGGCCTCATTCTATGCGTACTCGCTGTTCCGATAATGTATTTCCTTTCCCACCGTAAGCTAGCCCTTGCCGAAATGCTTGGCAGCCGCGCGCTTAAGGCTGATGCAGTCGAGAGCATCACCTGCGGCTGGCTATCTCTTGTCGTGGTCGCAGCGTTGATTGTGCAGCTTGCCATAGGCGCATGGTGGGTGGACGCGGTGGCTTCCCTCGGTATCGTTTGGTTTTTGATTCGCGAAGGTCGAGAGGCTTGGAGCGGAGAAGAGTGTTGCGCTCATCATAGCTGATCCGCATGTCTGCTTTTGATGTGGTGGATGGCGCCCGTTCTCGGCGACGAAGTGCTTACGGATCGTTCGTCGGAGACAGTGAAAAGCCTCGCTGTTTTCCGCAATGCGAAATGACGCGATTGGCCCTTAACGGACACGACGGCCAGCGGCCGTCGCGGCAGCTTTTGGGTGCAAAGCGGACATCGCCCGGCCTCGGTCCAGGCGGCGGCTGAGCTACGGCCCCTCCACGGGCACCATCACCGAAATTCGACTTTCATTTCTCTTGGTTTTTATTTCCAAAAAGTCCCGCTCGGCTATTTAGTGGGACCCGATTTCGTTCCGTTTTGTTCTTTGGGTTCGATCAGATGCATGGCCGCTTCCGCCATCCGTTCCTAATCGGCGGCCTCTGTGTATCGGCTGGCCATCCTCAGGCTGCTCCAACCGAGGATGGGCAGTCTCGCTTTAATTCTGGAGTCCGTGCCTTCCTACAGCGCTTCGATGCAATCAGCGTGGCGGCGGCCCCAGGCAAGTTGTGTCGTCGACAGGACAACACACGCCTTTTCCATTGCATTTTCCGATGGGGCTACATTGCGATCCCCAAGGTTTATAATGGCCCTTGAAGCCGCAAGCAGGTGCCTGCTGGGAAAATCCAGGACTTGGCTGAAATATGTAAGCAAATGTGCAAAAACCAAGCATTATAAATTTTCTTCGCATGACTCGTTTCTCCTTGTCGAACTCTGAAGTCGGCTGGGCACTTCCGTTCAATGCGATTGGCCCTGTATCGAGACCGCGATGGCGGCTGCCGAAACACGCGCGTTATGTTGGTTCATAGCCGCTGCTACAAGTTCCACCGGCCTATCTTGTTTTGGATTTTTGGACGCAAGAGGCCCAAGGGTAATGATAAGGTCATTGGTGTTGGTGCGTTGGCTAATGAGCAGATTTGAACTGGTATTTGCTGTCAGGCGGGCGAGTTTCCAGGTCGGTGTAAAAGTGCCGCCGTAAGCCGCGACAAAAGTGATTTCTTCCGTGAACGTGTTAAACACAGGGCGTTGCCACGGCTGATTTCCTTCTCCCACAAGCGATGCGTTGCCGAGGGCTGCAATGGTTGCCTTATCGTAGATAAACTCCCGGATTTTAAGGTCGCCGTCGATCATAACACCCGGCTGCTGGCTCATGCAGGTGTCCGGATTGGTATATCGAAGGATATCTGTATTTCGAAATGTATATTGTATCGTCTCTGTCCTGAGCGCATTTGCGGAAGCCGTCCCGCCAATACTCATCGAAAACGACTGAGGACTAGTGACATTACCGCCGCTGCTGGCCGGAAATGGAAAAATAACATTCTTGAAAGGCGTCACCGCAGTGATTCCTGGCGCAACGCCCGTTTGATCCTCCACGTTGATTGTTTGAGTAACCGTGGTGCCCCACTCATCTAGCCAGGGCAGGTTAAGACGCTTGGCTTCAGCGAGGCCTTGAGCGATTTCACAGGTGACGTGATTTACGATGCTAGTCTCGTAATTCCCCTGGCTCGTCGTGCCAAATTCAGTCGGCTTATCGCTCGAAAATGGGTCTTTGTCTGGTGTATAGAGACCGCATCCCCCGAGGAGGGCCAAAAATAATACGCCCAGAAAAGCAACGTTAGCCTTGCCCATCATCGTGCTCCCCCAATACCCGGCAAGATTCTACATTAGATTTTTTTTGGGAGCAATCACTGCGGGAATTACCTGTTTATACAAGTTGGTATTGTTCGAATCGCCGGCGGATCTGAAAGCGGGCGAACGCCTGTTGGCGACGCTGAGCTAATCTCGCGGCTGCGAAGTGCCGTCGGATGGTTTATCGGAGACATCGAAAAAACGTGCTCTTCTGCTGCATTGCGAAGTGTCGCTTATGGTCCAAAGCGACCGGACTTGCGCCGCAACCGAATTTTCGCTTTCAGCGGCGAAGCGACATTGACAGTCCCGTCCATTCGACGACGATCCCGCCATGGGATTCAACGAGCGCAAAATGGAGAATCGGCGCCGGCAGGCTGTGGACCAGTGCGGCGCCGGCCGAATGCTTGCCCAGGCGTTGTGCCGCTCAGTACGGCAGGCAGTACCAAACGCTAGAAGCGGTGGCGCAATACCCCACAGTTATTGCTCGCCCGCCGTCAACGCGGGCTGCAGCTTCCAGTGCCTCATCGCAGAGATCATAGGTCATGAAGGCTTGGTCAATTTTGTCGAGATCGCCGGTGTCATCCGTCATTGCATTCCTCCAAAGATTCGAGCCTCTGTTGGTCCGCAAGCCTAAGCGGCATGACGCATACCTACCAAATGCGGGCGTTCAACGCTGTGCCTTGCGTCACACAGAGTGTTCGGCGGGAAGTAGCCGACATCGAACATCGCCCGGAGCAGCCAGATTAGCGTTGGGTCGTCGTCCGGTCGCTTAACGATGACTCAAGTTCGCGAATCCTCGCCTCTTCGAAAAGCTGATCAGCTCTGTCGAGGATGTAATCAGCTAATTGGGTATAGTGATCATCGCGAGCTTTTTTGGCCAGTGCCAGTAGGAGCTCGGCGCGGCGCCGCAAGCCTTTTGCGTCGTTCACTATAATCCGCTTGGACTCATGGCCGGACAAAAGCGGCAACTCCGAGCTGGGATGATCTTCCCAGCATCTTGCTCCCATAAGTGCTGCTAGAGCGTAAAGGATCGCCTTTGGCCCATAAGCACTCAATCCGAATTCTGTGCACGAGAACGGAAGGATTGAGACGAGGCTCCTCGAACATCGCAGAGCGGGCGAACATTGCCGGCGCCTAGGACGAATGCCGCCGTGCGGAGCAACCTGAAAATAAATCGACGACGACGGCTTGCCAAATGCCCGTCCACACCATGAAATTTTGCGGTGCGCAGGGGTCACCAGACGGCAGTTTCTCCGCACCTATTTGCGTAACGGATGTGCGCCGCGCCACAGGACGCGGGCGATAACTCTCGGATTGATCTTAGTCTTAGCCCACCATGCGGCTTCATCGCCGCAGCGGTGAACCTCGCGATGGTGCCCCCGACACAGAGGCACCGTGAACTCGTCACTGACCTTACGCCCAAGAGCGGGAGGTTGCGCGAAGCGCAAATGGTGAGCGTCCGAGGGGCTTCTCCCACAGATGAGACAGGATTGCTGGGCAACGTATCTGACGTGATCGCGATCCCGGATGCGGCGCGGCTCCGGCAAGCTTAACCTGCTCTTATCAATTCTACTTTCACGTGCCCCACTCGGCGGCCGCGTTGGACGTGATGCTGGTGGCGTGGATGCCTGCTCAAGTTCCCGCGTTGTTTCAGGCCGGTCAACAGTAGACACCGCAAATGTCGTGATTTTTGCCTGGAAGGCTTCCTCGACATGCTCGGCATCGGCGGGCGTCAGTTTGTTCTTCTCCGGTAGAGAGCGATGCGCCCAGACCGCGGCGACATCACCGGTATTCAGATCTTCGAGTTCGGTAACAAGCCGATCGCGCAATACTGCCGAGGCCTCAGGTTCAAGCACCCGCTCAGCAGAACGCGAATGGGCTGTGTGGACCCGGTGGCCATTTGCGCGTTGCGGGCTGTACCGTCGTCCGCCGTTCAGTCGGCTGTTACCGGTTCGATTGGGTTCGTCATGTTTTGATACTTGTTGCTCCGGCGGCAGGAGATCAGGCGCGTCCAGATCATCTTCGCCAGCAATGCCGACAAGGGCGAACAGCGCATAGCGTCGGGCGTAAGTCAGCGCCGCCCCCATCCGATGCGGTGTGGCGGTATCGGCTATGGCGCAGACCGGCCATTCCGAGGCGATCCATTCCCCCGACGAGTGCGCCAGGACGGTGGTCAGGTTGACCAGGCCCGCGGCCTGGTCGATGGCGGTGGTCTGCACCGTTGCGATCTCGTGCTGTCCCAAGGTCTTGCGCACGATATCGAGCCCGCTCGACAGCGGGGCATAGCGGAAGCTCTGTTCAGGGCCGCCACGGTGTCCCGAACTAATCGTCGCCGTGAGCGACTTCTCCGGATTGACCAGTTCGGCCTGCGCCTTGGCCAAGGCCGCTGCCAGGCTGGCGATGGATGGACTGGACCTATGCACGGCCGCCCTCCACGCTGAGGAGGTCGAAGCTCACGGCGCCCGATTTCGAGCGCTTGGCCCGGACGCCATGCCCAGTCGCCTCCTTGGCATCCTCCGGCATCAAACCCTTCAGTTCGGCCTTGGCCTGTTCATGTTCGAGGTGCGCCGAACGGGTCCGCGAAAACACCGCGGCGAACTCCGCCCATGCATTGGACGCGCTCATGTCGACAATGCGGATCGCCTCGATGCGTGGCTTAGGCGGCTCGACCCCGAACAGCCGAGGCGGCTCACCGCTCTCGACACAGCGCCAGAATTTCCGTTCCGCGGTGACGATCAGGTGCTGGTAGAGCGGGCCGGCATTGGCCGTAATCTCCACCCACTTGCCGCCCCCGGTAATGACCGAGAGCACCGCCTGTCTGGCCGCCACCACCCACATATTGTGCTGCAGCTGGGGCATATACTTCTCAGCGGCTGCCTCCTCCGAAAACGACCAGGGCAGCATGAACTTGGCCTCGAAAACCGCGCCAGTGGCCTCGACCCGGCCGTCGAGGGTCGCCGCCATCCACCGCACTGCCGGATGTCGAATCCGGCGCTGGACGTCGATGATCACCTGCCCGGAATTGAGCTCGTACCAGCGCCGGTTCAGATCCTCGGTGACTGCCCCGAGTTGGACGATAAGGTTTCCGGAGAGGTCCTCCGGCTCGGCCTCCCCTCGTTTCTCCCGCCACAGCCGCACCAGGGCGACTTCATCATTACCCATAATGATCCGGGCGTCCGAACCGCCGATGAAGGAGCGGCGGTCCGGCACGTGGCTTGATTTCTTTATGACTTCGGTCATGACTCATATCTCCACAAACTTCGCCTCCGGCCCAAGGTTCGCCAGCTTGATCAACAAAAAATGTTTATGCGGCAAAAATCGTCATGTCAACAAAAATTGTTGAAATGACGCCAGCCCAATGCAGGGCTGGCCGTGCCTTGTTGGACATGAGCCAAACGCAGCTGGCGGAATTGGCCAATCTAGGTCTTTCGACCGTGGTCGATTTTGAGAGGAAAAGGCGCCAAGTCTCGGAAGCCTCGGTGAAGGCTATTCTGGACGCTCTAAAGCAGGCAGGCGTCATCTTCATCGACGAGAACGGTGGCGGGCCAGGGGTCCGGTTGCGAAAGCGGCAACCGAAAAAGAGCTAACGGCTTGTTCGTGCCGCATGTGGCCAGTCAGCGTGATTTCGTGGACTGCGCCGAGTAGGCGTTTGGCGAAGCCTGTGTGCCTCGGAAACTCAGAGGCATTGGTGCGCGGTTCTTGTCTAGAATCGGAACTGTGCCAAATCCAGCTTCTCTACTTAAAATTGTAATTCGCAGCATATTTCTGGCCTACTTTAGGTGCGGCCAGCATGAACAAAAGCAGCACGGCCAAAACAGCACATCTGCAGATTGCTTTTGCTCGTCGGTGTAATCGAAGTAGATGATCGCCTCATTGTGCGGTCACGCCGGTCTCTTTGATGATGGCGCCCCATTTGGCTTCCTCGCTGGCGATGTCGGCGGCATAGGCCGCTGGCGTCCCCGGCAGCGTCTCGGTGCCGTCGGCGGCAAGCCGCTGCCGGATATCGCCGTCGGCGAGCGCATGATCGAGCGCGGCGTTGAGTTTGGCGATGACCTCCGGCGGCGTGCCGGCGGGCGCCACGAGACCATAGTGCAGCTCCGCCGCATAGCCGGGCAGTCCTGCTTCGGCGACTGTCGGCACGTCCGGGAACAGCGGCGAGCGCTTGGCGCCGGTCACCGCCAGCGCGCGCAAATTGCCGCCGCGCACCTGGCCGACGACGCTCGCCATCGGGCAGAACATCAGCGCCACATGGCCGCCGAGGAGATCGGTGATGGCCGGCGCGACGCCCTTGTAGGGAACCGCGGTGAACTTGACATCGGCCATCCTGGCAAACAGCTGCGCCGCAAGATGGGTGCTGGTGCCGGTTCCGGTCGAGGCGAAGTCGAGCTTGCCCGGCTCTTTCCTGGCAAGCGCGATCAGTTCCGCGACCGAATGCGCCGGCACGGTCGGATTCACCAGCACGAAATTCGGGCTCGTCGCGATCAGACCGATCGGCGCAAAGTCTTTTTTCGGATCGTAAGCGGCGTCTGGATAGAGTGATGGATTGATCGCCAAAGAGCTCGTCGTGATCAACAACGTGTAGCCGTCGGGCGCACTGCGGGCGACGTCGCGGGTGCCGATGGTGCTGCCGGCGCCGCCGCGGTTTTCGATGACGATCGGCTGGCCAAGGTTTTGGCTCATCTTGGCGGCGACGAGGCGCGCGATCACGTCATTGCCGCCGCCGGCCGGATAGGGGACGATCAAGGTGATCGGCCGCGTCGGGTAATCGGCCGCCTCGGCGCGGTGCTGGACGCCGATCGCGATTGCGGCGAACGCCACAAACGCTGCGGCGACGGCCGCGCTACAGCTGCGAGCTCGTTGCGGCAAGTTCATTACGCCTATAGCTTCTTGACGCCGGCCTGGTCGATGATCTGCTTGAACACCTCGATTTCCTTGGTGACGCGCGCCCAGGCGGCGGTGGCACCCTGCGGGCGTACCAGGAAGCCCGCCTTGAACAGCTTGTCCTTCATGTCCGGCGTGCTCAAGACTTTGAGCGTTTCCGTCTCCAGCCGCTTGACGTTTTCGGGCGGCGTCTTCGCCGGCGCCAACAACACGCAATCGACCGCGAAGACGAAATCCTTGTAGCCGGCCTCCTCCATGGTCTGCACGTTCGGCAGTTCGGGCCAGCGGCCGGCGGCGCTGACCGCGAGGCAGCGCAGCGTGCCGGCCTGAATGTGCGGCAATGCCGGCGCCAGCGAGCCCGAACTGAGCTGCACGGTGCCGCTGAGCAGCGCCGTTATGGCATCGCCGCCGCCCTTGAACACGACGTCCGAGAGTTTCGGCAGATTCTCACGGATCTTCAGAAGCTCCAATTGCAGCTGCGCGGTGGTGCCGATCGGCGGCGTCGCGCAATTGTATTGCTCGGGATTGGCGCGGGCGAGCGCGATGAAATCCTTTATGGTTTTCGCCGCCAGTTCCGATTTGACCACGAACGTGTTCGGCGATGTCGCCAGCTCGCTGACGCCGACAAAATCCTTGTAGGGGTCGTAAGGCAGCTGGTTGTACAGCCCGTAATTCACCGAATAGGCGTTGGTGGCGAGCAGGATGGTGTAACCGTCCGGTTCGGCGTGCGCCACGTATTCCATGCCGATATTGCCGCCGGCGCCGCCGCGATTGTCGACGATGAAGGTCTTGCCGGTCGATTGCTCGAGCGCCGCGGTGACGAAGCGGCCGACGATGTCGGAAGGGCCGCCCGGCGTGTTGGCGACCACGAACTTGACCGGACGATCGGGATAAGCCGCATAGGCTGAGCGCACGCGCAAAACCGCCGGCGCGGCGAGGCCGGCGGCAAGCACGCCGGCGGCTTTGACAATGCCGCGCCGCGACGGGCCCGATGCCTTGATGAGTTTCGTCATAGTGATCTCCTGATTTCGGGCGTGTGGAGGTTTTACTTTTTCGCCGTCTCACTCGCTGAGACTGATGCCGGCGCCGTGGATGACCGCCGACCATTTGGACTCTTCGCGGTCGATGATCGCGGCGTGCTCTTCGGGCGTGGTCGATTCGGGCTCGCCGCCTTCGAGAATGATGCGCTTGCGCACTTCTTCCATGGCGAGCGCCGCGCGCAGCTCCTTGTTCAGCCGCTCGATGATCGGCCGCGGCGTGCCCGCGGGCGCCAACAGGCCGTAGCTCAATGTCGCGTCGAAGCCCGGCAGCCCGGATTCGGCCAGCGTCGGCAGTTGCGGCATCAGCGTGGAGTGTTTGGCGGAGGTGACCGCGAGCGCCCGAATATAGCCGCCGTCGAGCGCCGCGCGCGATACCGGTATAGGATTGAAGCCGACCTTGACGAAGCCGCCCATCAAATCGGTGTTCAGCGGGTTCGAGCCTTTTTCCGGAATCTGTTCGACCTTGACGCCGGCCTGCTGCGCGAACAGCACCGAGGCCAAATAATTGACCGTGCCGATGCCCGGCGTGCCGACTTGAAAGGGCTCCTTGGCGCTCTTCATCAAGGCGATCAGTTCGCCGACGCTGTGAACCGGCAAGTCCTTGTGCACCAGCAACAGCGCTGGCGCCGAGGCGATCAGGCCGATCGGCGCAAAATCCTGGCGCGGATCGTAGCCGATGTTCTTGTAGAGGTTCGGGCCGGTCGCCAAGGTCGAGGTATAGCCGAGGATGATGGTGTAGCCGTCCGGCGCGGCGTGGGCGACCTGGCGCGTGCCGACCGTGCCGCTGCCGCCGGCATTGCGGCTTTCGACGATGATCTGCTGGCCGAGCGCGGCGCTCATCTTGTCGGCGACCGAGCGCGCCATGATGTCGTTGGTGCCGCCCGGCGGCAGCGGAA
>Ga0116219_10001326_pt1 | contig 23331 bp, 24 predicted proteins | sample Sb_taG_4_FD_91019 | JGI IMG/M metagenome (GOLD analysis project Ga0116219, IMG submission 91019) | Peat soil microbial communities from Weissenstadt, Germany - Sb_50d_6_BS metaG | ecosystem: Environmental > Terrestrial > Soil > Wetlands > Peat | place: Germany: Weissenstadt | collected 2010-09-21
TGCGTAGGGAATCGGTGCAGACTTGCATGGCGCAGCCTCCTGGTGGGAATAAGCCGTGGGCGCCCATCGCCTAGGATACCCGAAAGCCCACTTACCTTCACCCCTTTTCGGGATTGGACCCGCTTGAAGATGCGCATATGTTTTCCTCAGTTGTTCGTGGGACTCAGTCTCGACCTTGTGCGATCGGCCTGAATGATCGTCGCCTCGATCCCGGCTTTCACCCGCAGGTAGATTTCGTAGAACACCTGCGCCTTGTCGTTGCCGAAATACCCGTTGGGAAACACGTCGATGATTGACTGCGTGGTGGCGAACGCGCCATCATGAAGGACTCGGTCGCTCATCACATTCCCCTGCTTGTGTCCCGCGTCTTCGACGCCTCTTGCGCGTGGCCGTTGTTGCCCGGCGGGGCGGCGAGAATCTGGTGAAACCGCTCGGTGGCGATCATGCGTTTCAGCATGCCCTGAAGCCTCACCAGCTCGTCCGCGCTCATTTCGGCGCATGCTTCCCGGTATCCCTGGTAGTGGCTTTCCGTACTCTGGCGCCAGGAGTCCAGCAGCGCCTGTTCACGAAGGGCGGGATCAGGGTGCGCTTGCACTGCCCGCGGATCGTTCACATACAGCTGCCGGTGGCCGGCATACATGGCATCTCGGTCCAACTCGAATATCTCCCGAATCAGCTTGTCCGTCGTCGCCATCAATCACGCCCTCCCCGTGAACGGTCCTTTGCCTGCGTGGGGTTTTCCCGCTTATCGCCTTGGTCATTCGATCCTTCGAGAATGCGCTTTAGCTTCGCCTGTTCGCTCCATTGCAGCATGCCGGGTGCATCGAGCTTGTCGATGCACTCCATCAGCATGTCCTGTAGCCGCTCGGTGGAGTCACCCTTCGCCTCTTCCTGCCACCACACCCAGTCCCTCGCTTCCGCATGGCGGTTCCACGCCTCGCGGTAATTCTCCAGCATCTCGGAATTCACTCCGTGCTTCTGGAACTTCCGCAGCAACTCCTCGAACCATGTCAGGTCGCGCATTGCCTCGAAGTGGCGGCGGATCAGGTCGTCCCGGCCCATCGCATTATCCCCTAGCCTTATCTCTCATCATTGCCTGCAAAGTCTTCACATCGAATTGCTCAGCGGCACGCTTTGCCTCTTTCAATGTTTCCGTGAGCAGTTCAACTACCTCGCACATACCTAGATCCTTGCGACTGATGACCACGCTTGCACCCTGCGGCATGGCGATCTTCACGCGCGACAGCCTGACCGCTTCCTTTCCCCCGTTGCGGGTTTTCCGTCCCGCCTGTTCGACGGTGTCACGGCTGGCGCCCGACAGCTTCAGGCCAAGCAGAGCGCCCTGTTCATCCGGTGGCAGCTTCGAGATCGCGTAGCAGTCGCTGATGCCGATCTTTCCCGCGGCTAGGGCTTCCTGAACCGCCGGGATGCACTTCGATGGCGACAGGAGCCGCGTCACCATCGACGGGTCGAAATGGAGATGCTCGGCCAGGTCCTTCATCTGCCAGGCCGGGTTGCCGCACATCAAGTCCGCACACAGAAGCCACTTCCGATGCCCGGTAAGGTCTTTCCGGTGCAGGTTTTCTGCTGCGCGGATCAGCTTGAACTGTGTGTCCGAGAGGGAGGCCGGGTAGAGCTTCACCTCAAGCGTCTTGATCCCGACCGTCTTCGCTGACAGCCAGCGACCGTGACCGAAGATCAACCGCCCGTCTTCAGTGGCCCCGACAGCCTGAAGCTGGCCATTCGCCTTCATGTCCTCGCCCTGTCGGCGGACCACTTCCGCGTCATCGTGGCGGGCGAGTTCCCGCTCATCCGTCTTGAACCATTCGAGTGGGCGATGTTCGGTAATCGGCTTGGGTGTCAATCCCTGCATGGCGTAGCATCCCCTGGGCGCACCGCATGAGCGGTGCGTCTACATGGTGTTCGGAAAATTGGCGATGGAGTGCAGTGGAATCCCGATGACCAGGCGGTCACCGTGGCGAGGCGGGCACGACGTAACTCGCGTCGTGTTTGTCGAAATCCCCGGACTCTACTTCACGCTTGCGACGATAGAGGTCGGCCCGCGATGCACCCGTCCGCGCCGTGTAGAGTTCCTCTTGCTTTTTCGCGTCAGTCGCCTCGATCAGGATCTCACGGAGGGCATTCCGCCGCTGTGCTTTCCGAGCTTCCGGCGAGGTCATGTTCGGTTCGTGCCGGAAGTGGCAGGTTGCTTCCCGGACGCTGGCGGCGACAAGGTCTTCCCAGTGGGAGACGGAACAATCCGCCGCAAATTGCCGGTAGGTCTGGAATGCCTTCTGCTGCAAACGCAGATCCAGAGGGCATCCGGCCATGCGGCACTCTTTCAGAAGGTGCTCGGTGACCTGAAGGCATTCTTCGGGTCCGAGGACCACCTTGCCCTGCTCGCGGTAACCACCGGCCGCGAGGTTTCGCATCAGCGCCGTCAGCTCGGCGTCGGTGACCTCCAGCCGGTGAACTTCGATCCGCGTCGCCAGCGCCCGCAGTTCGGGCAAGTCCGCCAGGGGTCGGTTGCTAATCAAGATCAGCCCGCCACGAAACACGAACCGCTGCGAGGCGTCCTTGGCCGTGGTCCAGGTGACCGCCCGGTCATGGCCCGGCTGGGCCCACAGGGCGCTGCGGAGCACGCCCTGAGCGTCGGGGTCTTTCGTCAGCCGCTCCATGTCCTCCAGGACGTGGATTGCGTCCGGCGAGCGCGCGAGCGCCAGGAAGAGTCCCTTGGCAGTCATGCGCGAGTTGTAGAGGTGATGGGGCACGTCGAGGCTTTCGAGGTGCCGCAGGACCGTGAACGACTTGCCCGCGCCGCCGGTGCCGTAAAGGTAGTACCCTGTCTTGTAACCCCTGGCCACGGCGGTGACGTGGTCGCGAAGCAGGTGGTGTTTCTTTTCGAGGCTGGCCAGGGCGATCTGGTCGGGACTCAAACCGTTCGTCAAGGTATCCGCCATTGCGTTCTCCCGGAGCGTCTCAGGTCTCAGAGCACGACGCTGAGACGTTGAGACATTGAGATTGTGAGATTGTGAGACCGGTCGTTCATCGTGCATATTTGGGGCGGTCGCGGATCGATCCAGGGGTGCAGGCGGCCAGATGCCTGTTTACGATCTCAGCAATCATGGCCCTGGTCGTCTCGAAATCCTCCCGGCTTCCATTGCTCCTCACGACTGGTCGGCCAAGATGCTCCTGGAAACTCCAAAGGCCGAAATCGGAGGCGGCGATTCTCTTGAGCAGCTCGATCATGCCAGCCATCGCCTCAATCCGCGCCTCGTTCGTCCGGGCACCGATAAACTCATCGAATCGATCATCGATCTCGGCCTCGAACGCACGGCGAAGCTGCTTGGATCGCGCAATGATCTTGCGTGCCCTCGATTTGCATCGAGGCATTGTTTCATCTCCTTATTGCTGAAGCCTGGACGCGCTTGAACCGCGCGCAAATGCGACGGTTGTCGCTGGAAAGACCGCAACCCGAAGGGCCGCTTGTCGGAACAGGTATTCGGGCTGTTGGATGGATCTCAGTCCTGCATCTACAACACATGCCTGGCCTCACGTAAGGCTACGGCGGCAACGTGCAGCTGCTGCCCAGATAGCCCCGTTGGCCGCGCCGCAGCCGCAGCACTTCCTCGCTGCCGTCAGGGGCGACGAAGACGACTTCCCGCCGGAAAGCGCCGGCCCGGCAGGGTAACCACTGGGCCTCGATGCGCCGGAACCGGTCGCTCCCGTTCCGGCCGATGCAGATGGTCCGGGAGCGTTCGCCCGTCTGGAAGAGATTGGGCTTTCTCTCCTCGACGAAGGCTAGCCGGATCGGCTCACCAATCACCGACGTGTCGGTCAGGACTCCGCAATCCGGGGCACTATCAGTGACTTGAGATTGGTGGCTCATGCGATTTATTTCCCCACAAAAAGTTTCATCCCCTAGCGTCAATCCCGTCGTAATCGTCATCCGCAGGCGCACGCAGGAACATCCTGTGCGACTGGGCGTCGCACGGGTGCCGGCAGGGCGATGGTGAAAAAGCGGTTTGTCCGAGGCTGGAAAATAAGCTACGATGAACCATGTGCCGTCGGCTTACCGCGCCGATACTCTCGGGCGGTGACTATCCGTGCGCTTCATGGCTTCCTCTCAGCAAAATGGCGGGGGCAGTCATGGTCACTGCTGGCGGCTTAAGTGCCGCCCGCAATAGTTAATACGAGCGGAGCGGGCGGATGTGCAACAACTTGACGAGAATCTTGCCCGACAAAGCGAAAAAACGGTTGTAGATTGCCCGGCAGCCTTGCTGCTCACGGGCTGTGGCGGTAAGCTGTCATGCGCCTTGCGGACGTGCCGCAGGCGATGGAGGCGGACGTAAAGCGAGGCTTGCCGGGGCCGGTCGTGCTGGCTGCTTGCTTTTTTTCAGGAACTCGTCTATTCAGGGAGTTTGTGTCATGCCAAGAAACGGGAGGCGGCATCCCGCGGCGACGGAACCCTGCATCTTGCCCGGTCCCTCGCTGTCGGAAGATGTTGCCGACCCGTCAGAAGCCGGTGGCTCAGGCGAAGGCGCTACAGTAACAGCGGCACGGGGATCGCCTGGGCGAAGCGAGGGAAGGTTGAAGGACGACGAGCAGAAGTTTCGCGTTCCACGGCGCAAGCGCGTTCCATTGAAAAACGGTCGCCGGATGGACATTGAGGAAGTGCATGACGCTTGGCACGGTCTCCAACGCCTTCGCAGAAGGCATCCTGCCCATTTCCAGACCCTTCTCGCCCTGGTCCAGAACCAGCCGGAGGGCGTAAGCCAGGAGTCCATCGACTACTTGCAGCGCAGCACGTATCTTTCGCCAGACGGTAACACGATTCGGCAGGACATCCGCGATGTGCTCCTTTCGGCCGGCCCCGAACTGGAGGACCCCTGCCGGAACGACAGCATGAAGGACAAGCTGACGGTGGCGATGGCCAGGGAGGAACGAGACGAGCTTTTCTGCGAGAGGTTGGCCAAGAACCTGCGGCCGGGCAAAGGCGGTAAGAAAGGCCGCTCGCCGGAGTAAGCACCCTCACGCCGGCGGCCCACATCGGACCCGCGGCGTGTGATTCCCTTCGGCGGCCCGCTTCTCACGGAAGCCGCTTCACAAAGAATGCCTGGACCTCATCCCGAAGTTGCCTCGCCTGTGCGAGGGTGAGGCCAAGCTTAGCTGCCATCTGATTCGGGCTTTTCCCCTCGATCCAGAGCCGCAATACTTCTACCGCCAGGGGACCATCCCTGTGCTCGTGCTCCAATATGTCCAGGAGCGTGCCGTCGTGGCCGCGGTCGGCCATTTCGACGACCAGCTGGGCAAATGCTATGGCCAGGTGCTTCGGGGCGGTCCGTCGGCCGACGTCTCGGTCTAGGACGGCGGCCACGTCTCTCAAGGGCGCGCCTCGCATCTTCAGGAAAATCGCCTCCATGACCTCGCGATCCGTTCCTTTCATCAAGTGGTCGAGGAGGCGCAGCAGCTCCCGTTCGGCAACGATGTCCGACGGATCGTTGTCAATCGCGAGGTAGCTCAGATCGATCTGCGCCCCCAATTCCGGGGCGCGCACGCTCAACCACTTGTGGTGGTCGCTGAGCACTTGCCGGGCGATCAGCCACATAAGGTTTCTGGCATGGTCCTCGCTGTCAGCCGGACGCTCCTTAAGGCGACGAACCAGCCGGAGCAGCGTCTCCTGCGCGAGTGCCTCTTCGTGACCACGGACCCGCCTCCTGGCGAAATAACCCACAAGGCATTGCCGCTGGGTTTGCATCAGCTGGGTGTAGTCCGCACTTTTCGCGTCGGGGGAGCCAGGTGGGTCTTTGCTGTCAGCCTCCTCACCGGCATCTGTCTTAGTGGGTTGGTTCATGTCAATTCTTTCTGTCTGCTCACGCCGGCAATACGCCGAGCGCCCATGCGGGCAATGGACGGCGATTATTCCGAAATTACTCCGGGCATAATACCCTAGTGCGCGCGCGGCGGTGATGCTAACAGGATTTTGAAAAAGTCAAGCGGGTCCCGGCTCGTTGGCTTGGCTGTACCGCGAGGGTGGGTATGTACGGAGCCTCACTGGGGGAATACACGTTTCTCATTCCCGTGAGAATCGATTGCCCTTTGCCTCCTGCACAGCTTATCGTCGGCGGTTCCTTCGACTTGTTCAAAAAGTCGTGATGGTCGCCTGCGTATCGGTGAACGCAGGAACACGAACAAGCGGCAAGATTCCGTGCCGCCGTAGACGCTTCCGCGCAGATACAGGCCGTACTGCGCCAAGTGCAACGCTTGCATGCCTCCACTCAAACCAGCCATAAGCGATGAAGTCTGCGCTGAGTGCCTGTGAGCGAATCTCGCCGAACTGCTCGGCTTTCAATGCCTATTTTCCTACATCAATTATCGAACCAAACGCGCCGGCCTTGCGTAATTCCGGAATGATTTTTTGCGACGACTCGCCGAGGCGCTGCAAGTCCAGTTCATGAAACGACTTCCGCCATGTTCAGAACTGCCACGAACACCCTCGCCCGCCTTCTGTTCGCCAGGCATGACGCTTTGGCGTCGTCGGCCGGGGGCCAGTTTGGGGCGCACGGCGACATTGCCCCGTGTCTCCTCGAAAATTTCTTCTGCGTCGCCCTACGGGGACTCGACTTCCGCATTACCCTAGTGCGCGAATTTCGCGGATGCCAGCAGGATTCTCTCAAAAAGTCAAACAATCGGCCAATCGGAAACCCCTTGACCGTCCACCGAAACCGCGCTTGAATCGTCCGCATGCCTGCCCCATGCCCCAAAACCGCCCCGATCCCGTCGGCGGCCTCATGACCGGCCGACCCCAGCAAGGTCCCGGAAGGGCAGGTAGTCGTCGCGGATTGCTCTTACTCCTCTCCGGCCCCTCGGGCTGCGGCAAGAGTACGCTCGCCCGCCTTCTGCTCGACCGGCATGGCAGGCCGGTCGGCTCGCTGGAACGCTCAGTGTCGGTGACGACCCGGCCGCCCCGTTCCGGAGAGATGGACGACCGAGACTACATCTTCATGACCGCACGGCACTTCGCCGACATGGCCTCCCGCGGCGAGCTGCTGGAGACGGCCGAGCTGTACGGCCACCGCTACGGTACGCCCCGTGCCTTCGTTCAGGATCGCCTCGGCCAAGGTGTAGACGTGCTTCTGGTCCTCGACGCGAACGGTCGCCAACAGCTCGCGCGGACGCACGCCGCCGACCTGGTCAGCATCTTCGTGCTGCCGCCGAGTGCCGAAGAGCTTGAGCGCCGCCTGCGAAGCCGGGGCCGGGACGACGAGCCGGCGATTACCCGCCGGCTGGAGGCGGCACGCGAAGAGGTCGCCGGCTGTGAATTGTACGACTACGTCCTCGTCAACCAGAACCTCGACGTCACCTTGGACGCCATCGACACCATCCTCCGGGCTGAGCGGCTGCGCCGCGAACGGTTCTCGCTATTCATCGACCAGGTGGCCCGCCCTACCGGGCAGGGGTAGGCGGAGAAGCCACTTCCCGTTCCGCATAGACGGACCGGAAAACAGCTTCCTGCCGGGGGCCGGAAGCGCCGGTGCCGTCGGGAGCGAAAGCGGGCGTGCTGACTGTGCGGAAAAATGCTACTGCCGGTAGATTACCCTTCAGTGGCTCAGTCAGATAACAAGGACGGTCAGAGTTCCGTCGTCTATTCGGTACGAGTCACTATAGTCGCATGATGTTTCTCGAAGGCTGCAAGGAAACCGTCTCTGATCTTCATCAGCAGATTGCCGGGCAACTCCCCGTGGAGTACGCTCGCCGCATCGCCTCGTCGAACCGGCCGAAGATCCGGTCCTGGCCAGGTGAACCGGTTTGCGTCCGTCAACACCACCCAGGACCGAGCCTCATCAAGCCCGAGTCGGCGCTTGGTGGGATTCGGGATTTCGATTGCCAGGTCCACATCTGACGCAGGCGGTGGCGTATGCGTGATTGGCAGCACCGTCACCACGTCGCGCCCCTCCTCATCCATGACAGCGAGGATCACGGCACAAGGCCGGTCCTTCACGCCCTCCTCCTGGCCGCGCTCGCTCTCCGCTTTCCACAAGTAGGCGTAGCGGATGATCTGGCCCGGAATCGGCTTCGGAAACAACGGCTATTCTCTCATTTCATGATTAAAGGCCGCTGCTTCGGGTGAAGGCTGTACCTTCCTGATCGCCTCAATGTCTTCTTCCGTGAAATCGGCGAGCGTCATCACCCGGCGGTCTCGCCGCTTGAGGCGGCTGTATTCTTCTGCTGACATGAGCACCATGCGATCACGGCCGTTGCTTGTGATGGTCACGGGTTCGGCAATCGCCATATCTTGCACCTTACCCCACAGCCGTTGACACTCTCCGGCAGATACACGCATCATAGACTCCTCCTTGCTAAGCATTACATATATTATGTATTTTACATGAATACTGTGATATATGCAAGCATCAAGTGACATGCCTATGTAATGATAAATAATGTCCTTTATTTAGCGCTATGGTTTCTTATCCCATTCCGGCGGTTGACTACATTTCAATTGTTGACATAACGCAGCAATTCATGCTATTGCTTAACAATGGGAACAACAAGGAGGGCAATCATGGCCGAAGTACGTGTACGCAATCTCGACGACTGGGTTGCCGGCTGGTTTCGTTCCCAGGCGAAGCAGCATGGGCAGAGCCTGGAAGCAGAGCTACGGGAGGTGCTCAAGGAACTCGCGATGAAACGCAAACGTGAAATCGCCGATGAGCTGCGCGCCAACCTCAAGGACATGGAAGCCAAGTACGGCACGTTTTCCGACTCCGCAGTCCTGATCCGCGAAGATCGCGACGCGCGCGGATGATCGTGATCGATGCCAACGTCGCCGCCAAGTGGCTGCTGCCCGAACCCGGCAGCCAGGAGGCCGTCACGCTCCAGGAGGGGCCAGAACAGCTTTTCGGCCCCGATTTAATCCGCGTGGAAGTAGCCGCCGCCATCACCCGCCGGGTGAGGGCAAAAGACAAGCCACTGCCGCCTCGGGAGGCGATTGATCGCTGCGTGCAATGGTTTAGGCTGCTGGACCGCGCGGCCGTTACACTGCTACCCGAGAGCGACCTCCTCGACGACGCGATCCAGCTTTCCGTGAAGCTTCGGCACGGCTTGCAGGACTGCCTCTACCTGGCAGCGGCGATGCGCCTCGACGCCCCGCTCATCACGGCCGACACGCCGTTTCACGACCGTGCGGCGCCATTCTACCCGCGAATCGCGCTGCTGCCCGGTTGCAGCGCCAATTGAAAGGAGCATTATGCAGGATGACGATCATGTGATAGCAGCCCCCCCAGGCAAGCCGGCTATTGCGGAGGAAGTCGAGCTACGCAAGTCGCGCAGGCGCGAGTCTCTTCCCGTGTCCCGCCTTTCTGAGGCTGAACTTGGCGCCATCGCCGCTGCTGAAGTACCGGGGGAATGCGCGCATCTTGATGCCGAGTTGGACGGGTAGTCCGTGCCGCTGCCCGATCCCGCACCCGGCCTCGTCCTCCCCGAAACGGGAAGGCCGTCCGTGAGCATTGCTTCAACACTTCCACGGCTGATTGACGCCGCCGGAACCGCCGCCGCCTTCGCCTGGGACGAATTCTTCAACGCCAGTATCCGCAACCCGCATACCCGGGCCGCCTACCGCCGCGCCGTTGAGCGGTTCTTGAGTTGGGTGCAGACGGAGGAGCCGGTTCCGCTCTCCCAGATCACTCCCGGCATGGTCGGCAAGTACTTCAATCAGCTTGCGGGCAGCCCCGCCAAGAGGAACCTGCACCTGGCAGCGCTGCGCGCGTTCTTTGATTTGCTGGTGACTCGCCATGTCATGCTCTTGAATCCGGCGGCTTCCGTCCGCGGCGAGCGCGATCAGGCGATTGAGGGAAAAACCCCGGAAATATCCGTCGAGCAGGCGCGCACGCTGATGGCCTCCATCAGGATCAGCAGGAAGGTGGACGGGCAGGCGCAGCCGCTCACCGTCGGCCTGCGCGACCGGGCCATTGTCGGCATGCTCATCTGCACGGCCGCCCGCGCCGGCGCCGTCGCCAGGCTTCGCCTCAAGCACTTCGCCCATGACGGCACGCAATGGACGCTGCGCTTCGAGGAGAAAGGCGGCAAGTCGCGTGAGATCCCGGTTCGGCATGACCTGGAGGGCTTCATCCTGGAGTACATGAAAGCAGCCGCCATCGAAAAGGCTCCCGCCGACAGCCCGCTGTTCCGCAGCGCCTGCCGCGGGAGCAGGCAGCTTACGGGAAATGCCATGACTGGCGTCGATCTGTGCCGCATGGTCAAGCGCCGCCTCAAGGATGCCGGGCTACCCGGTCGTCTGTCCCCCCACTCCTTCCGGGTCGCGACGGTCACGGATCTGCTCACGCACGGCGCAACGCTGGAGGAGGTGCAGTACCTCGCCGGCCACGCCGACCCGCGCACGACGCGACTTTACGACCGGCGGCCGAAGCGCGTGACCCGCAACCTGGTGGAACGCATCTCGATTCTGGACGAGTCGTAAGTGCCGACGGAAGCTACGGCATCGTCGATCCTAAGACTACTCACCCCTCCCCGCTTCGTTGATCCGTCCCTGTCTGGTTGAACACCGAAAAAACTATTTGCACGTTGATCCGTTTTTTATTACGACTGTCAGGGACAACGGTTCCAGGATGGTCCCGACTATGGCACGTAAGCCGCAGCAGTCCTTGCTTCCTTTCATGCGGGAAAGGCCGCCCGGCCAAGGCGATGCACCAGCAGTTGAAGACGACGTTCCCTCTCATCGCGAAGGAGACCCCAATGCAGTACAAGACAATGGTTCTCGAACTCATTCAGGCGCGGCCGGAGATGCACGACCGGCTCCGCAAGGAGCGGATGCTGCTGGCGACAATGGAACGCACGGCCCGCGAGCTGAAGACCCGCCACGAAGAGTTGAAGGAGTTACTCTCCCAGGCGAGGCCGGGCAGCGACCCGAGCCAGATCGCCAGCGAAGCGCTGGAGATCGCCCTCAAGGAACTGGAGAACTCTTTGCCTTCCGCGTCGCCTCCGGACGAAAAAAGCGACCCGATTTCCATCGAGGACGCAATGGCGTTTCTCCGTCATCATACGCCGCCCGCGTAAAGGCGTCACGCGGCCCGACGCTGTTCGACTTCACTGCCTTGCCTCCCGATGATCCCCTTCCCTCCACTCCGGCCCCGCCCGGGGCCTTGAGCGATGGCACGGTAATCAGCCCGCCGGGCCGGGCAAGCGGACAATCGGTTCCCCCTGAAGGTCTCCCCCAATTCTCCGCTGGCCCGGTCGCTGCGCTCCCGGCTGGGGCTGATTCTGAGGCGTGCCATCAGGCCCCAATGGCGGGGCCGGACATGCAAGAAGGAGATCACGTCATGCCAGCCGCCCAGTTAGCCTTACACGTCCCAACTGTCCGCACCCTGCCACCGGTGCCCGCGATCGCCAGCGGAGAGAAATCCAAGGCCCGCGACATCCTCGCCGCCATCCGCACCCTCAAGGCCGTCGAGCAGGAGCACAGGCCCGCCACTCCCGAGGAGCGACAGGCGCTCGCCCGCTTCGGTGGTTTCGGCCCCGTGGCGCTGCGCATCTTTCCCGACCCGGCCACCGGTCGCTACAAGGACGCCAGTTGGCAGGAGCTGGGCGAGGAGCTGAAAGCGCTGCTTACCCCCGAGGAATACGCCAGCGCCAGGCGTACCACCTTCAACGCCTTCTACACCTCCCCGACCGTGACCGCCGCCATGCACGAGGCGCTTACCCGCCTCGGCGTCCCCCGTGGGGCCGTCGTGTTGGAGCCGGGCTGCGGCACGGGCAATTTCATGAGCCAGGCCCCGGAAAGCATGCGCTTCATCGGCGTCGAGCTGGATTCCCTCTCCGGGCGTATCGCCCGTTTGCTCCACCCCGGAGCGGACATCCGCATCGAGAACTTCCGCGACACGCGCCTGCCCGAGAATCGCATCGATGCCGTCATCGGCAACGTGCCCTTCGCTGACGTCAAGCTCGATTACCGTGGGCAGAAGTTCAGCCTGCACGATTTCTTCTTTGCCAAGTCGGTTGACTCACTTAAGGAAGGCGGCGTGCTCGCCCTGGTTACCAGCCATTACAGCCTCGACAAGCAGAATGCCGCCATCCGCGAATACCTTGCCGAGCGGGCCGACTTCATAGGTGCGATCCGCCTGCCTTCCGACGCTTTCAAGCGCGAGGGCACGGCAGTCGTCACCGACATCCTCTTCCTGCGCAAGCGGGCGCCCGGCCAGCCGGCTGCTCACGCCGACCCCGCATGGCTGGGCGTCGCGCCTCTTACCATCGAAGGCGTGCAGGTCGCGATCAATCAATACTTTCTCAAGCACCCTGACATGGTGCTGGGAAGCTGGAGCCGCAAGGACACGCTCTACGGCGGCGAGGGCTACAGCGTCACCGGCAACGGCGACCTGGCGGAAGCGCTTCGCGCCGCCGTCCGGCGGTTGCCGCAGCAGGCTCCGGCGCAGCCTTCCCCCGCCCGGGAGGAACCCCTGCCCTCGTCGCGCCGAAGCTCTAGCGAAGTCGGATTCACGCCACCGCCCCCGGCCTTCGCCGGGGCAGGCTCCGCGCACATCAGCGAAGGCAGCTTCTTTATCGACGGCCACCGGGCTGTCCGCCAGGTCGTGGACGGCCAGGCCGTGCCGGTCACCTACGGCGGTGCGACGCTCACGGCTTACGGCGCGATGACCGGCAAACGGCTTGCCGCCCTGGTGGGCCTCCGTGACCGTGCCCGCCGCGTCCTGCAATCGCAGAACGAAGGCTGGCCCGAGGCGGACCGCGTGGCCGCCCGCCGGGAACTCAACCGGGCCTATGACTTGTTCAGCTTCTCCTACGGCCCGATCAACAAGACCAGCTTCAGCGAAACCGCCGACGGCAGCACCATCCGCCGTATGCCGAACCTGGCGAAATTCCGCGAGGACCCGGACGCGATGCTCGTCATGTCGCTGGAGGAGTACGACGAGGTCACGGGCAAGGCGGCGAAAGCCGCCATCATGCTAAAGGACGTGGTGGGCAAGAACCCGCCCATCACCAAGGTTGCCAGTGCCGAAGAAGGGTTGCTCGTCTCCCTCGACCGGCATGGCACAGTCGATTTGCCCTTCATCGCCACGCTCTACGGCAAGCCCGAGGAAGCGATCATCGCCGAGCTGGGCGACCTGATCTACCGCGATCCGGAATCGAAGGAAAGGCAGACGGCCGACGCCTATCTCTCGGGCAACGTGCGGGCCAAGCTCGCAGCCGCCGAGGCGGCCGGCGCGGACTATGCAAGCAACGCCGAGGCGCTCCGGGCCGTCCAGCCGGAGGACGTGCTTCCGGGAGACATCGACGCCAACCTGGGCACGCCGTGGATACCCGAAAGCGACATCCAGGCGTTCGCCGCCGCCCTGTTCCAGGTCCAGCCGGACGCGATCCAGGTCTCCCACCTGAAAAAAGACGCGGTGTGGAGCATCGACGCCGGGTATTCCGCCGAGCAATCCGTCGCCGCCACATCGGATTACGGCACGCCCCGGATCAACGGCACCACGCTCCTGGAGCTGGCGCTCAACATGAAAACGCCGGTGATCTACGACCCCGACCCGGCCGACTCCGAGAAGCGCGTGGTCAACCAGGAGGCGACGCTCGCCGCCCGCGAGAAGCAGAAAGCCATCAAGGAGAAGTTCCGCGGCTGGGTGTTCAGCCATCCGGACAGGACGGAACGGCTCGTCCGCGTCTACAACGACACCTACAACAATTTGAGACCGCGATTGTTCGACGGCTCGCATCTCGACTTCCCCGGCATGAGCCAGGCTTTCACCTTGCGGCAGCACCAGAAAGACGCTGTCTGGCGCGGCATGAGCAGCGGCAACACGCTGTTGGCGCATGTCGTCGGCGCCGGCAAGAGCGCCGTCATGGCCGCCACCGGCATGAAGATGAAGCAGGCCGGGCTCAGCAAGAAGGCTATGTATGTGGTCCCCAATCACCTGCTGGAGCAATTCGCCCGCGAGTTCATGCATGTGTACCCCAACGCCCGGCTGCTCGTCGCCGCCAAGGAAGACTTCACCAAGGAACGCCGCAAGATGCTGACCGCCAAGATCGCCAGCGGCGAGTGGGACGGCATCATCGTGACCCATAGCAGCTTTGAGCGGATTGGCATGTCGCGCCAGTACCAGGAGAAGTTCCTGAACCAGCAGATCGAGGAATACAACCAGCTGCTCATCGAGGGTGCGGGCAAGGGTGCAACACGCGCCCACCGCAACATCATCAAGACCATCGAGAAGCAGAAAGCGGCCAGGGAGGCCAAACTCAAAGACCTATTGGCAGAGGATAAAAAGGATGACGGATTGACGTTCGACGAGCTTGGCGTGGACCAGCTGTTTGTCGATGAGTTCCAATACTTCAAGAACCTGGAAACGCCGACCAAGATGGACCGCGTCGCCGGCATCCAGAGCGGCGGGTTGGAACGCGCCTTCGATATGTACATGAAGGCCCGCTACCTGCACGAGCTTCATCCCGGCCACGGCCTGACCGCCGCCACCGGCACGCCCATCAGCAACAGTCTCTGCGAGATGTACACGCTCCAGCGCTACCTCGACCCCGAGGGCCTGAAAAGCCGGGGCATCGATCATTTCGACGCCTGGGCGGCCACGTTCGGCGAAGTCGTCGATACGATGGAAATCGCGCCGGACGGCAAAACGCTGAAGCCCCGCTCGCGCTTCTCGCGTTTCGTCAATCTGCCCGAATTGCAGCAGATGTTCCGGGCGTTCGCCGACGTGCAGACGGCCGAGATGCTGAACCTCCCCCGCCCGCGCCTGGAAACCGGCAAGCCCATCGTCGTCGCCTGCCCGATGTCCGAAGAGCAGGCCGCCATTCAGCAGCAGCTCGTGGATCGCTACGACCGCATCCGCTCGCAGAAGGTCGATCCGAAGGAAGACAACGCCCTGGCCATTACCACCGACGGCCGCAAGCTCGCCCTCGATGCCAGGATGGTGTCAGCGGCGTCGCCGGCATTCCCCGGCTCCAAGATGGAAGCGATGCTTGACCGGGTGGTTGAGCGCTGGCAGCGGACAGCGGATAAACGCAGCACGCAAATGATTTTTTGTGACATGGGGGTAAACCCCACGCCGTGGGGTTACTGCGCCTATGACGAGATCATCGAGAAGCTCACCGCCCGCGGCATCCCGGGGGCGCAGATCGCCACCATCGGCGATGCCGACTCCGACGCCAAGAAACGCGCCCTGTTCGACCAGGTCCGCAGCGGCCAGGTCAGGGTGCTGATCGGCAGCACGACAAAAATGGGCACCGGCACCAACGTGCAGAAACGCCTGGAGGCGCTGCACGAACTCGACGCCCCGTGGAAGCCGGCCGAAGTCGAGCAGCGCGAGGGCCGCATCCTCCGTCAGGGCAACGAAAACGAGGAAGTGGCGATCTATCGCTACGTCACCGAGGGAAGCTTCGACGCCTTCATGTGGCAGGCATTAGAGACTAAAGCCCGCTTCATTGGACAAATTATGACGGGCGAAGCGACCGCCCGCCGCGCCGAGGACATTGGCGGCCAGGAGCTGTCCTACGCCGAGGTCAAGGCGATCGCGTCGGGCAACCCGGCGGTGCTGACCCTCGCCGAGGCCGACGCCGAACTCCAGCGGCTTGCCATCCTGAAGCGCAATCACGACGACGAGCAGTTCCTCGCCCGCCGGTCCTTGCGCGACTTGCCCTCGACCATCGAGCGATTGACGCAGCGGCTGGCCGGGCTCGCCGCCGACCAGGCCACGATGAAAGATCACGAGCATAACGCCATCAGTATCGATGGCCGGGCCACCGGCGACCCGGTGGCGGCACTCGGCCAGGCACTGGACGCCCTGCCGCTCTTCATCACGCAGGACCGCCGCGTTCCGCTTGGCGTCTACCGGGGCCTGCGGTTCGGCATGGTGCTGCACCCGCAATGGACGCCGGAGGTGTATATCGAGGGCGCCATCCTGCGCAAGGACACGCTGTCACGCGAGCACCAGGGGCCGCGTGCCGTCCTCAACGCCGTGGAGCGATTGGCCAGGGGCTACGCGGTGGAGAGCGAGCGCACCCGGCAGGATCTCGGGATTGCCCAAAGCCAGTTGCGGGATTACGAGGCACGGATAGGCCAGCCCTTCCCACACGTCGGCTATCTGGACCAGCTGGCGGCGCTGCGCAACCGGCTCAAGGAAGGACTCTCCGGGGCGGCTCCGGAGGAAGGAGCGCCCGGCGTTGCCGAACTGGCCGAGCAAATCAAGGCACTGAAGGCGCGAAGCACCGTCGAGGCCGCGCCGGAGCGTACCGGAAGACGCCGTTCCACCGCCGAGGAGCCCGTCACCGCACGCATCCGCCGGACCAACGCGCTTCCCGCAACCGGCCCCGCGCCGGTCACCGACGCTGCGAGAGCGGAGGCAGGCGCATCCGCCTCGGCCGAATCCACGGCCCCGGCCATGCCCGAACACATCACCCCTGCCGAAATTCCTCCCGACGACAGCGGCACGGCGCCAGATGCGTCAGCAGAGCCCGCGACGACGCACCGGCAACGCCATGCTCCAGGTCAGCGACGCAAGGAATATCAGTCGAGCTTGTTTTAGGACGGCGGGGGTTTCGGATGCGGCCGTTCCCAGAGGGAGAAACACGGGCGGGGGGCCAGGCGCAGGACATGCTCGGCGCCTTCGCCAGCGTCGGGGCGGCCCGCTTTGACCTCACCCTCACCGACACCGCCGGAGCCAAGGTCGAGTTCCGCCCCGGACGTACCCTTGACTGGCTACGACCGGCCCTGCCCGGAATCCTCCAGGCAGCCGCCGAGCGCAGGCACAACGTCATCGTGCGGCCGCGCCCTGCCGACGCTGCGCTGATCCAGCTCGACGACCTCGACGCCACAGGCATAGACCGCGTGAAACCCGCCGCCTTCCTGGTCCTCCGCACCAGCCCCGGCAGCTATCAAGCCTGGGTCGCCGTGGGTGACGCGGACGCCGATTTGGCGCGGCGGCTACGGAAGGGCGCCGGGGCTGACCTAGCCGCCTCGGGAGCCACCCGCGTCAGCGGCAGCCTCAACTTCAAGGAGAAGTACGCACCCGCGTTCCCCCGCGTCGAGACGGTCTACGTCCATCCCGGACGAGTCGTGACGCGGGCCGAGCTGGAGGCCCTCGGCGTGATGGCGCTCCCGGAGAAGGCGCAACCCGCCCCACCCCGCGCCCGCGTTTCTCCCCGGCTCCCAGCTGCCCGCAGATGGCCGGACTACCGGCGCTGCGTGGAGAATGCGCCTCTGGCCCGGGGCGGTGAGCATCCCGACATCAGCCGGGCGGATTTCACCTGGTGTCTGATTGCCATCGACTGGGGCTGGGGTGTCGAGGAGACTGCCGCCCGGCTCTTGCAGGAGAGCCGCAAGGCACAGGAGAACGGCGAAGTCTACGCCTTGCGGACGGCGCAGAATGCCGCCGCGGCGGTGGAGAGACGGCGGGGACGGGAGCGGTAAGCCCCTTAGAGCGTTCGGACGAAATGACGAAAACGCCTTGTTTTTCCAATCTTCTTGTTCATTCTTTCCGAACGCTCTTAGAGGGCAACGGGCATTAGCTGACCTGAGCGCCCTGCTCGACCTTGGCCCCGATCATCTCAGCGGCCTTCTGCATTACTCGGCGGGCCTCGATGTGATCTTGGCCGTAGGCGTCGCCGCCGAAGGCTTTGCCCCAGCCGCCCTTGCCGTCGTTGTCGAAGCCCCAGCGATAGCCTTCCTCTTTGAGCATCTTCAGCACGGGGTGCGGATTCTCCTTGCTGTAGCCTTCCATCTCGTTCGGGTTCCTGTCGAAGCGGATGACCCACGCGCCCTTGTCCTCGCTCTTGAGCAGGCGCACGCGGTTGCCTTCGCCCCTACGGTTCTCGAAGCCGAACGGGTCGGCGGGCGGCGTCCATTTCTTGCGGGGCGGCGTCTCGACCTCGGCATTGCCATTCGCCGGTTCACGCGCCGCGCTGGACGGGTCGGCGATATGCCCGGTGACGGGCTGTTCGGCTGTGCTTGCGCCACCCGTTGCAACCTGTGGCACGACCTCCTGGCCCTCGGCGGCGTTCTGGGCGGCTATGGCCTCATCAAATACATCTGGCGCGTCTTCAGTGCGTGGCTTCTTCCTCGGCATAGGCTTCCTCCTGGTGGATAATGAGGAGGAAAAATTAGCTCAGCTGCAAATCGTTGTCAAATAGGGAATTGTGTTGGTAATTGATGCGGTTGCGGTACGGCAATCAGGCCGCGGATCGCGCGGACTTACCATAAAAGCAGACCGGGACGCTGCTCGTTACGCGCAATATCCGCGACTTTCCCGAGGCCGAACCCGACATCCGCGTTCCCTACCGGCTGTAAGCGGCAGCGGGCCGGCGTCATCCCGGCGACTATTTTGATACCCGCTCGACCCAGCGCGGCACGGGCCGTGCCGCCGCTTCTGTCCCCTTCTCCCCCGCGGCCTGACGCTCCAGCCGGTCCACCTCCTCGCGCAGGAACAGCAGCATCCGCACGACCTGCCGCTTCACGTTTGAGTCGGAAAACGAGTGGTAGCGCCGGGCCACCGGCGAGTCGAGGAACCAATCGACGTCCTCGATCGTGACAGGTGTCTGCATGCGGCGCTTCGGCTTTTTCATGCCACCTGCATAGCAATAGTCAAAAATACTTTCAACTACACTTTTTATCCACTACACTCCTCGCCGTTCTTTCAGCTCTTGCTGTTTCAGGCACTTCGAGTTCGTGGGACGGCCCCACGGCAAAGAGAACGGGCCGGCGGTGCGTTAACACCCCGGCCCTTGCTTTCGTCGCAAGGAGACGAACGCATGAGGAGTGTAAGGCCGTTGCTGACATTAGGCAACGGCAAGCTGGGGGCGTCGATTTTTCATTTCGACCTCCTGCCAAAAGTCACTTGCCCTGGCAAATCTCTGATTTGTGCGCAAGTGTGTTACGCCTTAACCGGGCATTTCATGTTTCCCCAGGTGCGTGAGCGCCTGGAGTGGAACTACGAGCAAAGCCGGCGTCCGGACTTCGCTGCCCGCATGAGCGACGAGATCCACCGCAAGGGAGTGCTGGTCGTCCGTCCGCATGTGAGCGGCGATTTTTACGGCCGCGAGTACACGGGGAAATGGCTCGCCATCATGCGCGCCTGCCCGCATGTGCGTTTCTTCGCCTACACCCGCTCCTGGCGGGTGCCCGACATCGAGCCGGTTCTGCGGCTGATGGCGGACCTGAAGAACGTGCGGCTGTGGTACTCGGCGGACCGCGACACGGGCGAGCCGTCGGACGTTCCGGACGGTGTGCGCGTGGCGTGGCTCCAGGACGGAAAGGTCGGGCCTGAACTTTCAGACCTCGTCTTTCGCGTGCGTAAGCTGCGCCGCGAGCCGCGTCAGCGGATCGGACTGGCGCTGGTCTGCCCGCACGAAACACCCGCCGGCAAAGAGCGGGGCGTCAACTGTGGCTCGTGCGGCCACTGCTGGCGATAACGAGAGGAGGTGCATCGTGCCTGGTAAGACGGAGCCTCGCAAGTGCGAGGTGTGCTGCCGGCCGGAGGGCGACGTGTCCGAGGGACCGCCGCCGCTCGGCGAACTGGAGAAGTGCGACCTGTGCGGCCAGCTGGCGTGCCCGGACTGTCTGCACGAGGCCGACTGCTGCTTCGCAGACTGGGAGGATCATCACGATGATCCGAACTGGGCTCCGAAGGGCTGGCGGCTCAAGTCTCCGAAAACGCCGTTCGATCCCGTCTCGGAATACGAGCGGGAGTAGAATGTTCGGCCACGGCGGGTGATCCCGCTGTGGCCGTTTTTCTCATCGGGGACAGGCGAAACGGACGAGAGGGCGATCCGGCGTCCCGCCGTCGCTTCTTGCGGCACTGCGCTCGCGCTCGGTCGCAAGCGACGCCTTCGGCTGCCTTCAGGCGCTATCGCAGGGCGGACATCGCAGGCGATGGCGAGGGGCGGCAGCTGAGAGGTTACCGCCGCCAGCACGTCGCGCAGGTGCCATGCTCAAGGCTATCCAGCCCCTCGTCTCAGATTTTCCGGAATATCCTTTGTGATCCGACGAACTACCGTTAGACTTTCGGTTGAGTCCCGGAGGCTGCACCAATGTCGCTGCTGTCGCGTTTGGCGTCGCTGGCTCTGCGCCCCTGCCTTTCCGCCATTGGACTGGCGGCCGAAGCCGCAGGGTGCTCATTCGCAAAAAGCGGCGTTGATGTCGTGGAAAAGTACCTGCTCAGTCGCTTCACCGACCAGAGCCAGGAATTGCAGAAGGCCCTCGGCCGGAGTGCTGATCGCGCCTGGGTGTGCCTGGAAGTCGCCCTCGGCGGCGAGTCCCTCCTCGGCTTCTTCACGCGCCGCGGCGAGGACAAGGCGTTAAGCAAACAGGTGCGGGCCTTTCTCGACGCCGACCCGCTGCAACTGCCGCCAGCCCAGGGCGAGCGGTTGCGCCGTCAGGCACTGGCGCAATTGCAAACAGCCCGCAAGTCCAAACTGATCCCAGGCGTCGAGGAGGCGCACTCCTTGGCGAAGCAGCTCGCCGAGTTCACCCATTACAGCGACCCGAGCGCCGTCTACGACGCCGAATGGCGGGTACTGGCGGATGTCGCCGACGAACTGCGCCGGGCCGGCTACGATGCCTTGGCCGAAGTCGTCGCCCTGCGCCCCGACTCGGGGCAACTTCCTCTGCTGACCGTTGCGGTGCGCTTCTGCTTCCGCTCGGAGGTCGAAGGGGACGACCGTCTGTTCCGGGGGCTGATGCACGAACAGGTGGACCGCTTGCGCCATGATCTGGTGGCGAGCTTCGATGGCATGCGGCACGAACTTTCGGCAGGCTTCGGCGAGTTACTCGTCGTGTTGCAGCAGAACCGCCAAATCATCGAGTCGGGCCTGACGGAATTGTTGGCCGTGGCCGAGGAGACGCGCGACCGCGTAGCAGAAGTTCAGGCTGATATCCGCCGCGTCAACGAGAAACTAGACCGGCTCCTCGACCGTGAAATTCGGCCGGACGATTCGATGTCGATCCGCAACGAGTCGGAGCGCCGGTTGGTGCGTGAGGTCGTCGCGAAATACCGCTCGCTCTCCGAGGCGGAGCGCAGCCAAGCGCCTGAACTGCTCAAAGCTGTGGCCCGGCTGGAGAACGCCGCTGGAGAGTACAGCGACGCACTTCACGATTTCCAGCAGCGGGCCGCGTTACCGGGTGACAATGCAGAGAAGGCGGAAGCGCACTACGGAGCTTACCTTGCGGCGCTAGAGGGCCACCACTGGGAGACGGCGCTGAGCGAGTTGCAGGAAGCGGCGCGCCTGGCGCCGGAGCAATACGCGCCTTTCCCGCTAAACAAGTACATCCCCGAGCGCATCCTGGGTGCCGGCGGGTTCGGCGTGGTCATCCTGTGCCGGGACGTGGACTCCGGCGGCCGCGTCGCCGTCAAGGCACTTCGCACCGACGAACTGGACCGCGACGCGGCGACCGTCCTCGCCGAGGCAGAGCAGCTGGAGGCGCTGGAACATGAGAACATCATCCGGCTGCGCACCGCCGGCTTCGCTGATGCGGCGCGAACGCGGCCGTACCTCGTGATGAGCTTCTTCGAGGGGACGACCCTTGACGAACACGTCCAGAAGAACGGCCCACTGTCGCCCAAGGAGACCCGCGAAGTCGCCGGCCAGATCGCCGCTGGATTGCAGGCGGCGCACTACCGGAACATCCTGCACCGCGACGTGAAACCCGGAAACGTGATGGGGCGCAAGGTCGATGGCCGCTGGCAGGTGAAACTGATCGACTTCGGACTGGCACTGCGTCGGCGGACGGTACAGCACACCATGAGCAATGCTGAGGCCCTGCAATCGACGACGCGCGGCAAGAGCATCGCGGGGACACTCGACTACGCCGCCCCCGAGCAGATGGGAAAGCTTAAGGGCGCCACGGTCGGCCCGCATTCCGACGTGTTCGGCTTCGGGCGGACGATCTGTTTCCTGCTGTTTAAGAATCCGCAGCCCGGGCCGGAAGAGTGGGAGCAGCTGACCGATACCGTGCTGAAGAAGCTCCTGGGCGGGTGCCTCAAGCGGGAGCCGACGGATCGACTAAAGACCTTCGCGGAGGTGCGGCGACTGCTCCTCGGCCCAGCACCGGCGCCGGCCCCTCCCGCTCCGACGGCAGCTCAGTCGGCCACTGTTCCTGCGCCACTGGTGCTCCCCGTCGAGGCTATTCCTGCCCCGCAGGTGCCGCCATCCGACCTGCCGCCGTTGCCGAAGGACATGCTGGCACTGGAGGGGCGGCTGAATGGTTTGCGCCAGGCCATTGAACAGATCGAACAGGGGCGACACCCCGACCTTCGGCCCGTGTGGAAGGCACTCGAAGACAGCAAGACTCCCGCCGGACAACCGCTAATCGACGCCTTGAAGCAGGAAATCGAGCAATCTCCGTCATGCAGAGATTCAGAGTTGTGCGCTCTTAATACTAATGTGAACCAATCGGCTGTGCTAGTAGTCATCAACGCCTTCAAGAGGCTTGTCGAGCTAAGGAAGGAGCGCGCGGAGGTTGAACAACAACTCGCCAAACAGCAGGAAGAAGACTTTCGGGGGATTCTGGCCCGCTTTCTTGTTCACTCCGACGTGGAGCAGTTCCCGCTCGCAGTCTGGATGAAACTAGAGCCGCTGCTAGTGGTACGGAGATATATGTTCGTCGGGAACGCGCGTGAACTGTTACAGAAGGCAGAGGAGCATTTCGCGGCGATCCGTGCTGAACGGGAAGCGGAACGCCTCCGTTTGAGGCGAGAACAGGAAACAATTCGTCAGCAGCAACAAGCAGAGCGCGAGCGCCGCGAGGAGCAAGTTCGTGTGGAGGAACGGCGGCGACTTGAACAGAAGGCGATGCAGGAGAAAGAAGCGAAACGCCGGCAAGAGGCGAAAGAACGGAGGCTCGCTAACATAAAACACAACATCGCATCCGCTGGGGCGGGGTCTGTCATTGGGGGGTTAGCGCTGGGCGGAGCCGGTGCGGCAGTTGGAGCGGTAGGGTGGACTTCAATTGTCGCCTTCATCGTTCTCTCCTTGCTTTCATGGTTTGTGTCAGTGATACTGTGCGTACTGTTGTGCGAGTTCTTGAAGGGTCTAACGATCAATGGATCTAGAATTGGATGGCTGCATGATAAAAAATATAGAAACAAGGTCATCTTTATATTTTCTTGTCTTCTTGGTATTGCTGGAGCAGTTTCGATAATGTGCATGCGAGATGACTTTCTGCCAGGAGAATGGTTTGAGCGGCTTAGAGTCTGTTCCATTAATCGGGTTTTGCGTATAATTGAGTATGAGACGCAAGCCGTATCCGAGCGATTTGACCGACGCGCAATGGGCGTTGCTCCAGCCTTTGCTCCCGCCTCCTGAACA
>Ga0116219_10001327_pt1 | contig 23327 bp, 14 predicted proteins | sample Sb_taG_4_FD_91019 | JGI IMG/M metagenome (GOLD analysis project Ga0116219, IMG submission 91019) | Peat soil microbial communities from Weissenstadt, Germany - Sb_50d_6_BS metaG | ecosystem: Environmental > Terrestrial > Soil > Wetlands > Peat | place: Germany: Weissenstadt | collected 2010-09-21
CCAGGGGGTGTCATCCCGCCAGGGGGTGTCATCCCGCCAGGGGGTGTCATCCCGCCGGGAGGCGTCATCCCGCCAGGGGGTGTCATGCCGCCGGGAGGCGTCATGCCGCCGGGAGGCGTCATCCCGCCAGGGGGTGTCATGCCGCCGGGAGGCGTCATCCCACCAGGGGGAACCATCCCGCCCGGGGGGACCATCCCGCCGGGGGGCGTCATTCCGCCCGGGGGCTTCATCCCACCCGGGGGCACCATCCCACCCGGGGGCACCATCCCACCCGGGGGCACCATCCCGCCGGGAGGTGTCATCCCGCCGGGAGGCGTCCCGCCACCTGGCGGTCGGACGGGCGATCGTTGCGCCAGCGCTCCATCTGGGACCGCCAACAGAACCAGGAACAAGATCACCGCGACGACGGCGAGAGGGCGTGACAGACGGAGAGGGCAGCGCTTCATGGTTCTTGTCCTTGCAGAGAACGGATTGCGGTGGCCTCCGCAAACTGCTGAAGATCCTACCTCTACTGTTCTACCTCGTCAACGAAATAAAGTTTCGATTTTTCGCCGGACACCCCAGGCACCAGAAGACCCAACCCGATGCGTTGACTCTGCGTTGCGACCCCGGCTATAATCGGCGCACCTTCCCGACCTTTTTGCCGGCCCCGCCGCGCTTACGAGGAATCGCACCATGCCTGCCGAGCAGTCCACGAAAGTTACGCGCCGCTCTCTACGCATCGGGCCCTACTCTGTCGAGGCGCCGCTCGCCCTGGGCAGCCTCGGCTCCGCCTACCGCGCCACCGACCTGAGCGCCGGCCGCACCGTCGCACTCAAGGTCCTTCCCCCCGAGTTGGCCGGCAGCGTCGCCCGCGACCGCTTCCAGCGCGAGGCCAAGAAGGCCGCGAAGGTGCGCTCGCCGAACCTCGCCAATGTCCTCGATTTCGGCGACGCCAGCGGGACGTGGTACCTGGCCCTCGAACTCGCCGAGGGGCCGACCCTGACCGAACACGTCAACAGCCGCGGCCGCCTCGATGCCGCTGCCGGGCAAGACCTGCTCGTCCAGGCCGCCCGCGCCCTCGCCCTGCTGCACCGCGAGGGGCTGGTGCCGCGCGACCTGTCGGCCGACAACTTCCGCGTCACGCGCGGCCCCGACACCAACGGACGAATCACCGTCAAGCTCCTTGATATCGGGCTGCTCCGTCCCGCCAACGACGAGTCCCCCGCCGACGTCCGCGCCGCCCTCGCCGCCCTCGGCGCCACGGTCTGGTTCGCCCTCAGCGGCCGCAGCGGCGGCAAGCCCGACCTCGGCTCGCTCGCCGGTGACGTGTCCGACGAACTGCGCGTCGCCCTGCGGCGCCTGCTCGCGCAGCGCCCCGAGGAGCGCTACCCGACCCCCGCCGCACTCCTCGAAGGGCTGGGGGAGGAAGAGCCCGCGGGAACCGAAGACCCCGCGGCCGCCCCCCCGGCCGCCCCGCTGGCCGCCCTGCCCGCCGGGGCGGGCCAGGACGAGCCGCCGCGGAAACAGCCGGCCGCCACGAAGAAAGCGCCGCGACGCCGCGACGACCCGCCGGAGGAGGTCGAAGACTCGCCCCCCCCGCGCCGCGGCCGTGACGAGGAGACGGAGAAGGAAACGGACGACGAGGCCGGGAGCCCGGGCTCCCGGCGGCCGCCGGGAGCGGGGAGCCGCAAGGCACTCATCTGGGGCGGTGCCGCCTTCGGGGCGGTGCTGCTCATCGGGATCGTCGTCCTCGTCATGGCGCTCATGCAGCCGGACAACACGCCGAGGCCCAAAAGTCCCGGTGGCGGCGTGGCCGGCGGTTCGGGCACCCCGACAGATCCCGTCGAGACCGGCAAGGAGAAGCCGGCCGACCCGAAGGCCACCGGCAAGGAAAAGCCGCCCGAGCAGCCGGCCGGGCCGCCGCCCGTGCCGTGGCTGTACGCGACCAAGGAGTCCATCGATTTTGACAAGGTGGCCAAGGAGTACGAGGGACCGTGGTCGGCGCCGCTGCAACCCGCCCAGGACGCGGTGGTCTTCCGCGTCGCGCGCGTCCCGCCCAGCGACGGCAAGCCGGGCACGACGTTTGACTCGATTGCCGCCGCCTGCGCCGCGGTCCCCGAGGGGAAGTGGGGCGTCATCAAGGTCGAAGACGACGGGCCGCTCTTCGAGGGGCCCATCCGCATCAGCGGCCGGCACGTGAACATCGAGGGCGCCAAGGGCTTCGCCCCGCTGATCGTCTGGGACGTGAACCAGGGGCGCGCCGAGCTGAAGCCGGGCAAACCCGAGGCCGCGCCGCCCGCGGACGACGTGCCGGCCCTGTTCACGGTGGACAAAGGGACTCTCCTGCTCGGCCACGTCCACTTAGTCGTGGAGTGGCCGGAGAAGGCCGCAGGGACGGGGGCCCTGGTGCGCGCGATCGGCAGTGACTTCGTCGCCTGGGAATCGACCTTCTCCGTCGCCGGCAAGCCGCACGGCGCCTTGACCGCCGTGCGCTTCGAGGGCGGGGCGGGCAAGAGGTGCCGCCTGAAACAGTGCTACGCCCGGGGCGCCCGCCTGACGAGCCTGGAGCTGACGGCGCCCGGCGCCGACGTGCTGATCGAGACCTCGCTGCTGGTGTCCACCGAGGCGCCGGTGCTCTCGGTCGCGGGCGGCAAGGGCCCGGATGCCTCGACGCTGCGCGTCGTCCGCTCGACGTTGGTGGGCCGCGACACGCTGCTGCGAGTCCGGCCGAGCCCGGACGCCTCCGCCGAGCCGTCGCTGCACTGGATGGGGTGGGACGCGCTGCTGTGGCGGGCCGGCGGCGGGGCCGGCGGCACGATGGTGGACCTGCCGAAGGAGGCGGGGGCGAAGGCGATGACCTGGCGGTCGCTGAACTGCCTCTACGCCGGATGGGAGACGCTGCTGTCCGGCCGCGAGCCGCTGGCCGGCGGCAACACCGACGGCTGGCACACCCAATGGGGCCTGTCCGAGGGCGACGTGTCGCTGCCGCCCGCCTGGGTCCCGGGGGTGCCCGCCGACCCGTCCGAGGCGCCGCCCTGGCTGTACCGCACCGATCGCGCGGCCGAGCCGAGCCCGGTCCACTTCCGGGCTACCTCCAACCCCGGCCCGCTGGGGTGCGATCTCTGGAAGATGCCGTGGGTGCGGGCGCGCTGGTTGGACCTGACCACGCAGCCCACGCGGCCCACGGACATCGAGGTGCTGGAGCCGGACGCGGCGCTGGCGATCCCGGAGGCGGCCGACCTGCTCTACCACGGCGAGCGCCTCGACCTGGACAAGATCGACCTCGGGGCCCACCTGCGCGACGTGCAGAAGCGGCAGAAGTTAGCGCCGCTGGTCGTGCTGCACCTGCACGGCAGCGGCAAGCACAAGATGACGCCGATTCGCCTGGAGAACACCAGCCTGTTCCTCTACTTCGAGCCGCCCGCGGAGGGGGCCGAGCCGCTGGTGCTGGAGCCGGACCTCAGCGTCGCCCCGGAGGGCAACGCCGTCCTGGAAGTGACGCGCGGCAACTTGTGGATGATCGGCGCCGACATCCGCTGCCCCGACTTCAAGACGGCCCTCATGCCCCCCTACCTGATTATGGTTACCAGAGGTAATCTGTTCCTGAGTGCGACGCGCCTCCAGGGGCCCGTGGCGCAACCGCCGAGCAGCTACTGGGGATTGGTCCGGGTCGAGGGGATAGGGACGAGCCTGCGCGACTGGACGTCGATGTGCAAGCTGTCGATCAACCGCTCGACGCTGGTGACCGCGAAGATGGCGGTGCATCTGGCGTGCGCCGGGGTCCGGGCCGACCTGCGGCAGTCGCTGATCGTGGGTACGGAGCGGGCGGTGGCGATTCAGCTGGCGATGCCTCAGAAGCCGGTGCCGGGCAACCCGACCCCGGCGGGGTCGCCGAGTGAGCAGCACTCCCTCTTCGGCGAGGCGATCTTGAACATGCAGCTGACGGCCGACCATTGCACCTTCGCGGCGAAAGAAGCGGAGTTCCACGTAGACGACGTGCCGGTGCGGGTGGACGCCCAGCCGTACCTGTGGCCGGTGGTGGCCGACCCGGTGCTGGTGCAGACGAAGGACTGTGCCTTCCTGAACCCGTTCGCGGACAAGGACGGCAAGGCGGCCCAGGCGGTGCTGCTGAGCTTCTCGGGCGTGGCGCTTCAGCGCGGCGTGCTCTGCTGGCAGGGCGAGGGGGACGTCTACGACAAGCGGCTGTACGCCTACGTGACGACCGTGGGCAAGGACGGCAAGCCGGTGCGGTCGGAGAAGCCGCAGGGTTACGCGGCCTGGGAGCGCCTCTGGGGTCCGGCGGACGCCAAGGCCATCCTTGAGGTGTCGCCGAAGAGGACGCTCGACCCGGAGAAGCTGCAGCTGGATCAGCTCGCCCTGACGGCGCAGGCGGGGTTGAAGGAGAAGCCCGGGGCCGACGTGACGAAGCTCCTGGCGCCGCGGAAGGCGAAGTGAGGAAAATGGGCATGGTTCAGAAACGGGCCGTTTCAGGTGGCGCGGGTCCATGCCCGTGCCCGTGCCCGTGCCCGATTCCAGACCGGGCACGGGCACGGGCACGGGCACGGGCACGGGCAGAGCGCGACCCGCGTTTGAACCAGCCCGGAAAATGCTTGCGGCCGGGGCCGGGATGTGGTGCAATGCCCCAGTTATTCGCGGGAGCCTTGTTACCGCCCGGCTCGTGTGTGCGGGGCGGGTTCACTGAGTCTTTCAAGGAGGACGGCACGATGTCCCGAGTCACGACGCCCCCGGTCGCCAGGCCACTCACCCCCGGCATGCCGGCGACGACCCCGCCGCCGCTGTCGAGCGCCAGTGTGCCGCGCGAGAAGATTGCCATGCGGGCCTATGAGAAGTGGCTCAAGAACGGCTGCCCGCACGGCTGCGACCGACAGCACTGGATGGAGGCCGAGGACGAACTGAAGGCCGAGTTGGCTCGCCAGACGAGGCGCTAGGACGCGGCCTGATACCAGCCCGAGGCGCCGGCCACAGCCCTGGCCGGCGCCTCGGGCTGTTCGTTGTCCCCATGACGATCACGTTCGACCCCCTCCCCTGTCCCGCCTCGCCGCTACGGCGCCTCGACCCCCGCTGGAAGCTGGCCGCCCTGCTCCTGTGTACCGCCCTCGTCGCCGCCGTGCGTACCCTGGCGCCGGCGGGCCTGGCGCTGCTCGGGGCCCTCGTCCTGGCCGCGGTCGCCCGTCTTCCCTGGCGCTGGTATCTGGGGCGAGTCGCGGCGGTTGGCCTGTTCGTCGCCCTGTTCACGGTGCCGCTGCCGTTCTTGCTCGATGGGCCCGGGCCGGTGTGGCAGGTCGGCCCCGTCGCCGTGTCCTGGCACGGGCTGAGCGTCGCCCTTTTCGTGGCGGGGAAGGCGCTCACGGTGCTGACGCTCATGCTGGTGCTGCTGGCGTCAGCGCCGCTGGAAGACACGCTGAAGGCGGCGCACGCCCTGCGCGTGCCGGGCCTGCTGGTGCAGCTCGCCGTCCTCACCTATCGCTACGTCTTCGTCCTGGCGGGGGAGCTGGCGCGGCTGCGCGTGGCTCTGCGGGTGCGCGGCTACCGCAACCGGGCGAACCGCCACAGTTACCGGACCATAGGCCACGTCGCCGGCGCCCTGCTGGTGCGCGGCTACGAGCGCGCCGAGCGCGTCGGCCAGGCGATGCGCTGCCGCGGCTTCACGGGACGGTTTCACTCGCTGGCCGAGTTCCGCACCACCGCGACCGACGTGGCGGCGTTCGCGCTCGTCGTCGGCTGTGCCGGCGCCCTGCTGGCGTGGGACGTGCTGAGGAGAGTTTAGCCGCTTGCGGCTTAGCGTTCGCGCAACCCCGGTTAAGCGAACGCTAAGCCGCAAGCGGCTGCGCTAAACGGACTTTGCCGCTATCAATCCCGCCAGGTAATGCACCGCGTCGCCCTGCTCGCGCGCCACCTCCGCGAAGGCGCCGAAGTCGCCGGCCCGCTGGCACAACTCCAGCACGCCGGGGCAGCTTAGGTGTCGCGGGTCGGCCGTGGTCAGGTGCCGCCGTGCCGCCTCCAGCGCCTCACCCGGCCGACCCAGCCGCAGCAGCAGGTTGACCAGCACCTGCGCCGGGTACGTCCCCACCGTCTCCGGGTCGGCGCCGTCCGCCTTCGCCCGGAAATGCGCCAGGCCCTCCTCGACGCGCTCGCCGGCCAGGATCGACAGGTAGACCCCGTAATCGCGATACACGTCATCGAACGGCGGGTCGGAGTTGTACTGGAACTGCTTCGGGATCAATTCGCCGTAGGCGCAGAGCTCGCGGGCCAGGTTCAGCTCCTCGCCGGGTTCGAGCTGAATGCTCATCTGCACCACCGACGACAGGTGCGAGACGTCGATGTGAGCGAAGCCGTCCGCGAAGAGGGTCTCGCGGCCGGTGATCAACTCGCGAACGCTCGGCCGGTCGGCGTCGTGCGGCGGCATCTTCCCTTCCTGACGTTCGACGTCGGCCAACAGCCGCTCGCGCAGCTCCGTGTACAGGGCGCGCACCAGTCGGGCGACGCAGTAGCGCTTCACCTCCGGCGGGTGCGGCAGCTCCTGGCTGCCGAGCGTCGTAATGGCGTTGCAGATCCCGTAGCGCTGCAGGATCCAGTCGAAGCCCTTCTTCGGCGCCAACCCCTCGTAGAAGGCCAGGTGGACCAGCGGCTGCAGGTCCTCGTCCTCGGTCGGGACGTGCGCCGCCAGCGCCGCGGCCACGGGATCGGGCTCGCCGAGCATGCGGAAGTAGAACCAGGCCTCGCCGACGTTGCCCTCGTCGAGGTAGAGGCGGCCGACGTGCCGGCCCGCTTCGCGGATGGCGTCCTCGTAAGGGGCGTGGACCGCGGCGGGCAGGTCGGCGGCCGGCCCGGTCGGGATGGGGGAGACGCCCAACTCTTGGCGGCGCTTCATCAGCAGGGCGTAGAAGAGGCTGCGGTAGTCCTTGTCCTCGCGCAGCCGGGCGCAAAGCCGGTCGATGGCCTCGGCCGGCCCGCTCTCGCCCAGGGTCCGCTGAAGTTCGTCGAGGGTGTTCGGGAGCATGGTGTCGTCCGCTGGGAGGGTGGGACCAGGGTGCGCCGCTTGCGGCGCTTTCCTTCATTGTCCAATTTTCGGGGGTGATCTTCAACGGCGCCGGCTTGCCGCTTGCGGCTTCGCACGTCCTGCGAAGCCGCAAGCGGCGAGGCGGCGGCGGCGATTGCCCTTTTCCGCGATGGGTCGCCGTGGTAGAACCTCGCCCCCCGGACGGGGAAAAGGAGGCGGTCCATGCGACGATTGCGGCGCCGTGCGGCACTGGCGGCCCTCGTGGCCCTCGCGGTCGGGCTGGCGTTCCTCGGGCCGCTCGCGGCCGAGCAGCTGCTGCGCGAGGGCTTCGAGGGCACCGACCCCTTGTGGGTCAAGGGCTCCGCCGACGGCGTCTCCCGCGAAGTCGCCCATCGCATCACCGACGAGCGCCCCTTCCGCGGCTCGCGCTGCGAATTCATTCAGGTCCAGGTCGATAGCGGCAACTTCGCCTATTACACTTTCGACGTCGGTCGTGCCCCGGTCAACGACGAGCTGAAGGCCAGCTTGTGGCTGCGCGGCAACCGTCCCGGCGCCCAGCTCCTGGGCCGGGTGGTCCTGCCGCACGAGCCTAACCCCGAGCGCATCGAGGAGGCGCTGACCGTCCTGATCCGCGGCGACGCCTACAATCAGGCCGGGCGCTGGCAGCGCCTCGACCTGTCTCGGCCGCCGAAGCTGCTCCGCGATCAGCAGCAGTTGCTGCGCGAACAACTCAAGCACGACGTCAACGTCGCCGACGCCTACGTCGATCGCCTGGTCCTGAACGTCAACGGCGGCCCCGGCGATAACCAGGTGTGGATCGACAACCTCGAAATCGGCCCGGTCCTCGAGCCGGCGACGGCGAAGGCGACGGGCCCCGCCGGCCCGTCGCAGCTGACGTCGCTGGCGCCGGCGCCGCGCGGCGGCCCCGGCCTGGTCGAACTGACTCCCGACAGCCTCTGCGTGAAGGGCCAGCCGTACTTCTTCAAGGCCATTCGCTGGAGCGATACGCCGCTGGACGTCCTCAAGGAAGCGGGGTTCAACACCCTCTGCTTCGACGCCAGCACCAAACCCGAGGTACTCCAGGAGGCGGCGGCCAAGGGCTTCCTGGTTATGCCGTCGCTGCCGTTGGCCGGGGACGGCGACGGCTCGGGCCCCGCCCTGGCGAGCGCCATCAAGCGCTTCACAGCCTACGACGACTTGCTCTTCTGGGACGTCGGCGGCGGCGGGCTGGCCAAGGAGCAGGCGCCCGCGGCCGGGAAGGTCGCCAGCCTGATCCGCAACAGCGACCCGCAGCGGCCGATCGCCGTGGACGTCTGGGACGGCTTCCAGGATTACAGCCGAGGACAGGGGATTACCATGCTCGGCATCCACCGCTGGCCGCTGATGACCGGCCTGGAGATGGGTCAGTATCGCGACTGGTTGACCCAGCGGCGCAATCTCGCCATGTCGAATTCCTTCGCCTGGACGTGGGTGCAAACGCACCTGCCCGACTGGTTCACGTCGCTGGTCTACGACAAGCCCGGCGCCGGATCCACGTTCGACGAGCCCATCGGCCCGCAACCCGAACAGATCCGGCTGCTGACCTACACGGCGGTCGGCTCCGGCTGCCGCGGCCTCGGCTACTGGTCCGACCGCTTCCTCGCCGACAGCCACACCGGCCAGGACCGCCTGCTGGCGCTGGCGCTGCTCAACCGCGAGTTGAAGATGGTCGAGCCGCTGCTGCTGACGTCGCTGACGCCTCAGTGGATCGAAACCTCAGTCCCCGAGGTGAAGGCGGCGGTCTTCCGCCCGCAGCCTGGGGGGCGCGGCGTGCTCATCCTGCCGATCTACATGGGGCCGGGCGCGCAATTCGTGCCGGCGCAGGGGGCACTGAACAACCTGACGATCACGCTGCCGTTGCCGCAGTACCTGCAGGTGTGGCAGGTCTTGCCCGGCTCAGTGCGCCCCGTGGACGGGCTGACGCGCGTCCCCGGCGGCATGCAGATCACCTTGAAGGAGTTCGACCTGACCTCGGCCATCGTCTGCACCAGCGACGTCAGCCTGATCGTCGAATGGCAAATGGCGGAGCGCGATAATCGCCAGCTGGCGGCGCAGTGGTCGCACGACCTGGCGGTCGCGGAGTTGAAGAAGGTGCGCGCCGTCCACGAGCGGCTCGACCAGGTCGGGCACCGCCTGCGCGACGGGGCGGCCCTGCTGGCGCGGGCCGAGAAAAGCCTTTCGCAGACCGAGGACCTGTGGGAAGCGCACAGATACGGCGAGGCCTACCTCGAGGCGCAACGCGCCCTGCGGCCGCTGCGCATCCTCGAGCGGGCCTGCTGGGAGGAGGCGACGAAAGACATGAGCCTCGCGGGCGGCAAGGAGGCCGAGAGTACCCCGGCGCGGACGACCCGTGCGCAGGCCCCGACCGAGACCACCCCCGGCGCCGCCGGCAGCGGGACGCCGGCGGCCACGACTCCGGCGACGGCGACGGCAAACACCGAACTGCACACGGCGGTCACGAGTCCCTACGCGGTCAGCTTCTACACGCTGCCGCGGCACTGGCAGTTCATGGAACAGGTCCGTGCCAGTACACCGGCCGCCAACGTGCTGCCCGGCGGCGACTTCGAGGCACCACCGGGGGACTGGCCGACGGCATGGCTGCCGCAGACGGTGACGATGTCGCCGGACAACGTCGAACTGTCGGCGGAGCGCGTGGCCGAGGAGCCCCGGGAGGGCAAGCAGTGCCTGCGCTTGCGGATCAAGGCGAAGGATCCGCTGCACGTGCCGGCGGCCCTGGAGCGGACATTCCTGGCGGTCCACACGCCGGCGGTGCGGCTGGAGCCGGGGTCGCTAGTGCGGATCAGCGGCTGGGTGCGCCTGCCGGGGGGCATCGCCGCCTCGACGGATGGGGCCCTGGTGTACGACAGCGCCGGCGGCGAGCCGCTCGCCGTCCGACTGACCTCGCAGCAGCCGAAGTGGAGACAGTTCACTCTGTACCGCAGGGTGCCGGCGACCGGGACGATCAACGTGACGATGGCGCTGACGGGCATTGGCACGGTGTATTTCGATGACGTGAAGATCGAGCCGCTGCGGGCGCGGTAAGCGCTTGCGGCTTCGCATGGCCTGCGAAGCCGCAAGCGGCTTTACAATCGCGCCAGCGCCGGCAACCACCTTCCGAGCGACTCCATCGGCAGCCCGATGACGTTGCTCAGGCTCCCCGAGACCACGCGGACGTACCGATCATCCGGCCCCTCGATGGCGTAGGCGCCGGAGTTATTCGCCCATTGCCGCGTCGCCAGGTAGGCGTCCAGTTCCGCGGCGCTCAACCGCCGGAACCAGACGCGCGTCACTTCCTGCCAGGCCAGCTGCACGTCGTCGGGACGGCGCCACAGGCACACGCCGGTCCACAGTTCATGTTCTCGGCCGCCGAGCCGCGTCAGGATGCGGCGGGCGTCGGCCTCGTCGGCCGGCTTGCCGATCACGGCGCCTATCCAGGCGACCGTATCCGCCGCCAACACGATGCCATCGGCGACGCGCCCGGCCACCGCCGCCGCTTTCGACCAGGCCACCTGCTGCACGAAGGCGCGGATGTCGTGGACGCCCTCACCCGTCGGCTCGTCGATGTTGGCGGGCAGCACGTCGAACGAGTAGCCGGCCTCGGTCAGCAAGTCGCGCCGCGCCGGCGAGCCGCTGGCGAGCGTCAGGCGGCAGGGAAGAGATTTTACCATCGGAAATCGATTCATTGCATTCGTTGCGCACGGCCGGGGTCGCGCAACGAATCCCGCGCCGCGCAACGAATGCAATGAATCCTGTGCCCCCAGTTCCCCTCGCCCCGGAGTATCGGGGCGAGGGGAGAAGAAGACATGCCGCTCGCCTTACGCCTGCGCCCCTTGCGGGACCGGCTGCCGCTGGGCGCTGCCCTGCGGCTTGCCCTCGCCGAAGATCAGCAGCAGCGGGCTGGCGATGTAGATCGAGCTGTAAGTGCCGACGATCACGCCGACCACCATGACGAAGGCGAACAGGTGGACGCCTTCGCCGCCGATAGCGTAAAGCACGATCACCACCAGCCAGACGGACAGCGCCGTCAGCAGCGTCCGGCTCAGCGTCTGGTTGACGCTGTCGTTGATCGTCTTCGGCGTCAACTCGGGGTTCTTGCCGCGCACCTCGCGGATGCGGTCGAAGACCACAATCGTGTCACTGACCGAGTAGCCGACCAGGGTCAGCAAGGCCGCGACGGACTGGAGGTCGATCTTGAAGTCCTGGACGAGCAGGAAGTTGTTCGGCCAGATGGCGTGCAGGTAGTGGGCCACGCCGATAACGCCGAGCGTGAAGAACAGGTCGTGGATCAGGCACAGCACCGCCGCCAGGCCGAAGGTCCAGTTGCCGAAGCGGAGCCACAGGTACAGCAGGATGGCGCCCCAACTCGCCAGGATGGCGTACAGGGCACGCAGCTGCGTATCGTAGGCCAACTGGCTGTCGAAATTCTCCAGGCCCTCCGGCTGGGGGCGGCTGGCGAACTCCTTCTGCACCGCCTGCAGCGCCTGCTCAAGCGTCCCCGGGGCCACTGCACCGGTCGAGGTCAGCACCAGCCGCATCTCCTTGAAGCGACCTTCCTTTTCCTCGCCGAGCCGTTCCAGGGTGAACTGGCCTGCAATCGCCTCCAGCGCGGGCGTCCGCCGGAACTGCCGTTCCACCAGCATCTGGACCTGTGCCGGCGAGGCGAACGTGTTGAATATCAGGTGAGCGCTCTTGCCGTCCTTTTCGACCGAGTATTCGACCAGTTCGGTCTGCTGCAACTTACCGGCGAGGAGCCGGCTGATCGACGACTGGACGATGTCCGGCGACATCTCCTGGGTACGCACCGTGAAGAGCCGGCTGTGGTCCTGCTGGTCCCCTTCGGTGAACTCCTTGGAGTAAATCTGCTCCACCGAGACGTCGGGCAGCGCCTGGGCGCGCTCCTTGACCTCGTCCGGCGTGAACAGCTTGCCGTCCGGCTTTTTGTTGACGTAGAGGTCAGTGACCTGGCCGTCGGCGTAGGTGACCTCGTAGTTGCCCTGGTCGTCGAGCGGCTTGACGTCCTTGACGGCCAGCTTCTGCCGCTGCTCCTTCTCGCTCAAGGCGTCGCGCAGCTCGCCGATGGTCATGCCCATGTTTTCCTTCAGCAGGCCGCTATACTTGGTGCCGCCCGTGAAGTCGATGTTCAGGCCGCCGCTGTCCAGGCGGTAGAAGAACACCGAGGCACCGAGGATGGTCAGGACAATGGTCGCGGTGAACCAGTAGTAGCGGATGGCCATGAAGTCGATGTTCGGCTTCGAGAAGAGCTTCATCATGCTCAGCTTCTGCAGCCAGCCCCGCGCCAGCCAGAAGTCGAACATGAGGCGGGTCATGACGAGCGACGTGAACAGACTGATGATGAGGCCCAGCGTCAGACTGATGCCGAAGCCCTTGAGCTGGTCGTTGCCGACGACGTACAGCACGACCGCCGTGAAGATGCTGGACAGGTGGGTGTCGATGATGGTCGGGAAGGCCCGGTCGTAGCCGTTGCGGATGGCCAGGGCCAGGCTGGCGCCGCGCTCGCGCTCCTCGCGCAAGCGTTCGTAGATGAGCACGTTGGCATCGACGGCCATGCCGAGCGTCAGCACCAGGCCGGCCAGGCCGGGCAGGGTGAAGGTGGCGTTAATGAGCACCATGACCGCGATGGTCAGGATCAGGTTGGCGAGCAGGGCGACGCAGGCCACCAGGCCGGCGAAGCGGTAATAGAAGAGCATGAAGGCCAGGACGGCGGCGAAGGCCACCAGCACGGAAATCGTGCCCCACTTGATCGTGTCGGCGCCGAGGGTGGCGCCCATCGTGTTCTCGCTGACTGGCTGCGGCTTGAGGCTTGCCGGCAGGGCACCCGAGCGGAGGATCGTGACCATGCGCTCCACGTCCTCCTGGGTGTATCTGCCGTAGATGATGCCGCCGCCGTTGGTGAGCGGCTGCTGGATGTTCGGGGCCGACTCGATGTAGGCGTCCAGCACGATGGCCATCTGCCGCTGCACGTTCTTCGTGGTCAGGTCCGACAGCAGGTGCGCCCCTTCGCTGTTGAAGCGGAAGGAGACGACAATCCCGTGCTTGTCGTCGCTCTCGGGCCTGGAGTCGATGAGGTACTCGCCGGTCAGGGTGGGCACCGGGTGGCCCTGATCGTCCATGCCCGAGTCGCGCGTCAGCAGGAAGTACTCGTACTTCTTGCCGCGGTCCGCCTCCGGCAGCCGGTCGGGGTTGACGACCTTGCGGCTATAATAGAGGACCCCCTGCCACGGCACGACCTCATCCTTCTCACGCGCCGCGGCCAGCGCCTGCCAGAGGGAGTTGACCTGGGGGTCGTTTTCGGAGGCGTTGTCCAGGTGGACGGTGTTGCGCTCGTTCTTGCCCAACTCGATCCAATTGTAGTTGTAGTAGCCCCTGGAGTCGCCGAGCGTGACCTCGAAGTACTTGCCGTTGGGCGGGTGGGGCGAGGGCGGGGGCTTGCCGGTGACGGCAGCGACTTTGAGCGCCTCCTGCTTCTTGAGGTCGGTGCCGGCGTCGGCGAACCAGGACTTGGCCACCTCGATGGCGTCCTTGTCGTCCCGGTCGTTGGCCAGGATGACGAACTTCAGGTTGCCCTGCTGCGAGATCAGCTCCTTGATCTCCTGAACCCGCTCGCTGGTCATGCCCCGGCGCTTCTCCCCCTTGCCGGGCTTGTGGGCCTCGACGAACTTCACCACCTCATCGGGCTTGAAGTCGGCCTGGCCGACGTGCTCCTTGGCGACGGCGTCGATGAGCTGCTCCCACTGGTCGATGCCGACGTTGTACGCCCCGGAATTCGGATCCTTGGGCGGCCACTTCTGCTTCACCTCCTCGATCAGGTTGTTCCAATTCCTCTCCTGAGCCTGGGCATATTTGACGCCGCCGGTCGGCAGGACGATTTCGATGCGGGTGTCGCTCAGCGGGGTGATGCGGACGTTGTAGAGATCGGCGGGGTCGATGCGCTGCTTGAGCCTGGCGGTGAGCTTGGCCACCGAGTAGTCGTTCGGCTTGACGCCGCCAGGCCAGTGCGACACGTCCACCTCGTAGACGAGGATGGTGCCCCCGACGAGGTCCACGCCGAGGTTGAAGCCGCCCTCGCCGTTCTCGTAGCGCGAGAAGGCTCGGCCGACCACCAAGATCCCGATCAGGATCGGGACGACACAGAGAACGATCTTCCAGGTAAACGATTTCATGATCGGTGATGAGACGAGTGAGAGTCGGGGACCTCGCACCGTGGCGGCGGCCGGCAGCCCTGCCGGCGCACGCGCCGCCGCGGCGAATTAGCTATTGGGCTTGGTCGTGACCGCGGTGGACGAGGCGGCATCCGGCTTGGGCGGGGCCGCGGCGAGTTCCTTGGTGATGTTGCGCGAGATGCTGCCCTTGGTCACCTTCAGGCGCGTGTTGTCGTCCACCTTGACGACGACCTCGTCCTCGTTCGGGCTGACCGAGATGACGGTGGCGTAGATGCCGCCGATGGTCAGCACCTTGTCGTTCTTGTCCAGGGTGGAGAGCATCGCCTGCCGGTCGCGATCCTGGCGGCGCGAGTTGCGCATCATCATCAGGAGGAAGACGACGGCGATGGCGATGAAGGGCAACATCCCGAACCAGCCCGGTTGGCCCTGGGGCGGGTCCTCGGCGAACAGAAGAAGGGTCGCGAGCATGCGAGGCCTTTCGCTGGGTGGCGGTGCCGTAAAAGACATATCCTAAGCGGGCGCCTGCCACCGGGCAAGATTGACCGCGGCAAACTCGGCGAAGCGCCCTTCGCGGATCGCCCGCCGGACTTCGGCCATCAACCGGCAGTAGAACGCCACGTTGTGCAGCGACAGCAGCGTCGGGCCGAGCATCTCCTCCGCCAGAAACAGGTGATGCAAATAGGCCCGGCTGAAACGTACACAGGTGTAACAGCCACAACCGGACTCCAGGGGGGCCGAATCTCGCCGGTGCCGGGCGTTACGCATCCTCACGACCCCCTCGGCGGTGAACGCCTGGGCATTGCGGCCGTTGCGTGTCGGCAGCACGCAATCGAACAGGTCGATGCCGGCCGCCACCCCGGCGAGGATGTCCTGCGGCCGGCCGACGCCCATGAGATAGCGCGGCCGGTCGGCCGGCAGCAATTCCGCCGTCGGCGCCAGCGCCGCCGCCATCTGCTCCGGCGTCTCGCCGACGCTGAAACCGCCCAGCGCATAACCGGGGAAATCGAGCCGCCGCAGTGCCTCGGCACACTCCGCCCGCAGCGCCAGGTCGGTCCCACCTTGGACGATGCCGAACAGGGCCTGGTCCGGCCGCCGGTGGGCGTCGCGGCAGCGCTCCGCCCAGTGGATCGTCCGGCGCACGGCGACGCGCAGGTAGTCCGGCGGCGTGCCGAACGGCGGACACTCGTCGAGGCACATGGCGATGTCCGAGCCGAGCTTCTCCTGGATGGCGATGGCCGACTCGGGACTCAGCTCCAGCAGCGCCCCGTCGATGTGCGAGCGAAAGACGGCGGCGCGGTCGTCGATCCTGCGCGACTGGGCCAGGCTGTAGACCTGGAAGCCGCCGCTGTCGGTGAGGATGGGGCCGTCCCAACCGCTGAACCGGTGCAGTCCGCCGAGGTCGGCGATGAGGTCGGCGCCGGGGCGCAGCGCCAGGTGATAGGTGTTGCCGAGGATGACCTGGACGCCGACGTCGCGGAGCTGTGCCGGCGTCAGACCCTTGACGGTCCCCTGCGTGCCGACGGCCATGAAGACCGGCGTTTCGACGGGGCCGTGCGGGGTGTCCATATGCCCGCAGCGGGCGGCTTGGTCGGTGTGCAGGAGTTGAAAGCGGATGGCCATAAGCAGTAAGCCGCTTGCGGCTTAGCGTTCGCTTCCTCGGTATGAAGCGAACGCTAAGCCGCAAGCGGCTAAAGATCAGTCGCCGCGCAGCGTCAGCCCGAACTGCCCCAATTTCTCGCGCACCTCGTTGAGCGAGGTCATGCCGAAGTTCTTTGACTCCAGCAGCTCGTCGGCGGTGCGCTGGATCACGTCGCCGAGGGTGTTGATGCCGAGGCGATTCATGCACTTCCGCGCCCGCACCGACAGGTTCAGGTCGGTCACCGGCTTGCTCAGCACCGCCTGCTGCTCCTCGCTCAGCGAGGTCGGTGGCCGGTAGCGCAGGTCGGGACCGCCCGTGACACCCTCTTCCAGCGACTGCCCTAGGCGCAGGCCCTTCGTGGTCATCATCTCCTTGATTTCCAGCAGCGAGGTTTCGCCGAAGTTCTTGCTGCTCAGGAGCTGCTGTTCGGTGACGCGCGTCAGGTCGCCGAGGGTGCGGATGTTCATCTTCTTCAGGCAGTTGCGGCTGCGCACCGACAGTTCAAAGTCGGTAACGGGGATCTCCAGCACCTGGCTGAACTGGCGGAACGAGTGTTCCTCCTCCGGGCTGTAGTACATCGTCTGCGACGCCTGGGCGTCCTTGAGAAACAGGCGGGCGCGCTCATCGATCGGGTTGGAGCCGAGAATGCGCTTGTAGCAGTCGGCGGCCTTGTCGTACTTGTCGTTGTCCTCGTAGAGGACGCCGAGGTTGTTGAGGGCGCCGACGTGGATGGGCGGCTGCAGGAGGCAGCGCTCGTAGTAGTCGATGGCCTCGTCGTCGTTGCCGGCCTGGTCGTTGATGTGGCCGAGCTGGAAGAGGGCGGCGCTGTGGCCGGGGTCGAGTTCGACGGCGCGCTCGAAGTGCGTGACCGCCTGCCCCTTGTTGCCGTCCGCCAGGTCGCAGGCGCCGAGCTGGAAGTGGTACTCGGGGTTGTGCGCCTGTCCGTCCTTCAACTTCTCCAGGACGCTACGGGCGTCCTGGAGGTCGCCCTTCTGGCGGTGGATGCCGGCGCGCTGCAGCTGCACCTGACCGGAGGTGTAGCCCGACTTCTCCGCCTTGTCGAAGGCCTTCAGCGCCTCGTCGAGGTGGTGCAGCGACACCAGCGAGCGGCCGAGGTAGAAGCCGGCGAGGGCCCCCTCGGCCTGGCGCAGGTTGTCGGCAGCCTCGCCGGTGTGGCCGAGGAAGAACTGGGCGATGCCCAGCTTGAGGTGCCACTTCTTGGCGGCCGTACCGGTCGCGCCTTCGAGTTTCTTCTTGAGAGATTCCGTCACGTCGCGCAGGGCGCGATACTGGTTGCTTCCCTGGGCCAGCGCCTCGCGCAGCTTCTGCACCGTGCCCGCGTCGCAGTCCTCGCGCTCCACCAACAACGACTTCAGATCGATCAGCATCGGCTCAACCATGCGTGTTTCCCTTGTCCCTTCTCCCTTGTCCCTCGTCGTCGGGCCGAAGTGCGTCTGGGCCTTCGAGCGAATAGGGCGGGGAATTTGTTACTATACCAAGGGCGCCAGGCCACGCAAGGCGAGGCCAAGCCCCTCAGCCGCTTGCGGCTTAGCGTTCTCACCATCGAGGGATGAAGCGAACGCCAAGCCGCAAGCGGCGAACGGAGACCCCCATGCCCCCGCGCCGTCCCCCCGCCGAACCGCCGCCGCTGTACGCGATGGTCCTGCCCGGACTGGAGGCCATCGCCGCCGAGGAGATCAGCGACGACCTCGGCGGCGAGGTGAAAAAGAGCGGCCACGGGCTCGTCGTCTTCCGGGCGCCGGAGGTCGAGCGCGTCCTGGAATTGAGTACCACCGAGGACGTTTTCCTGCTCGCCTGGGGCAGCGACGCCTTGACCTACCGGGCGGAGGACCTGAAATCGATCCGCCGCTGGACGGCCCACGATGCCGACTGGGGCCGCCTGCTGGCCATCCACCACGCGCTGCGGCCCAAGCCGAAGGGCAAACCGAGCTATCACCTGGTGGCACAGATGCATGGGCAGCACGGCTACCGGCGCGTGGACGCGCTGGAGGCGCTGGCGGGCGGGCTGGCCGGTCATTTCCCGGCGAGCTGGCGGCCGGTCGGCGAAAACGCGGCCGTCGAGGTGTGGCTGACCATCGACGGCCGAACGGCGGTGTGCGGCCTGCGCCTGTCGGACCGCAGCATGCGCCACCGCAGCTGGAAGCAGGAGCACCTGCCCGCGTCGCTGCGGCCGACCGTTGCCGCCGCGATGGTGCGCCTGGCGGAACCGCGGCCCGACATGCGCCTCGTCGATCCGATGTGCGGCGCGGGCACCATCCTGGGCGAGGCGATTGCTTACGCCCGCCGGCACCGCCTCGGCACGCTGGAAGTCTGCGGCGGCGACCAGGAAGCGAATGCCGTGCGCGCCGCCGAGACGAACCTGCGCCACCTCGGCCCGGCGCGGCTGGAACGCTGGGACGCCGTCCGACTGCCTTTGGACGACGCCAGCGCGGATCAGATCGTGTCAAACCCGCCCTTCGGCAAGCAGCTCAGCCGGCCGGAAGAGGTCGGCCCCCTCTACCACAGGATGGTGCCGGAATACGACCGCGTGCTGAAGCCGGGGGGGCGGGCGGTGTTGCTCGTCAGCGAGGACGCCCCGCTGCGCGAAGCGGCGCGGGCGGCCGGCTGGAAACTGCTCCGGCAGGTCGACGTGCGCGTCCTCGGTCAACCGGCGGTCATCACCGTCTGGCGGAAGCCGGGCTGACCCGATACGATTGCAGATTGAAGATTGCAGATTGAAGATTGAAGGACCGGAAGGACGGTTGTTCCAATCTTCAATCTTCAATCTGCAATCTGCAATTCCACCGAGGCGATCATGCCGCTTGCCAAGCTGACCTGTCCGAAGTGCCGTTCCACCCTCAAGCCGGCCAAGCCGGTCCCCGCGGGGAAGATGGTCAAGTGCCCCAAGTGCGAGGAGATGTTCAAGGCCGGCGGCGAGGCGGCCGAGGACGAGGCCGACGCGGCCAAGAAGCCCGCCGCCGCCGTGGCCAAGAAGCCCGCCGCCGCCGCGGCCGCCGACGACGACGAGGACGAGGGCACCTACGCCGTCGTCAAGGACGAGGCCGAAGAGAAGAGGAAGCAGGCCGAGGAGGAGCGCAAGAAGCGGAAGAAGAGAAAGAAGAAGCGCCAGGAGGACGGCGAGGAGGACGAGGACGAGGACGAGGACGAGGAGGAGCGGGACGCGGGGGACGACCTGGCCGACGAACTCCTCAGGAACCTCAAGTCGAAGGACCCGCGCGGCCCGACGCAGGAAACGATCGTCTCGCCGGCGAACTGGCTATTGCGCACGGCGCTGGTCGGCTTCTTCGGCTGGGTCGGCTACTTCGTCGTCTTCATGATCCCCGTGGCCTTCCCCCAGAGGGAGGAGGACGGCTCCGTGGCCGTCGCCCCGGCCGCCGTGGACAAGGACAAAAAGAAGGTCAAGTTCAAGCTCACCGAGGAGATGTTGACCGAGTTGGGGAGAGGCAAGGCGACCGCCGATACGATCACCAAGCTCACGCTCTGGAAGAACAGGGAGTTTGACAGTTACGAGGACTTCCTCAGGAGAGTCAACGACGCCGTCACGCCCGAGGAAGTGGCGAAGGTGAAGAAGGCCACCAAGAAGTTCGTCACCAAGAAGGACAAGCACCAGCATTGGTGGTCGGCCGAGACGATCCTCGACGAGGAAAACACGCCGTGGTCGGTCCTGCTCTTCGTGTTCGTGCTGCTGCTGGGCCTGGCGCAAACGGGGGCCATCGCCATCGCGTCGGTGAAGATGCAGGCCCTGGAGTCGTACCAGTGGAGCGTGGCGGGGTGCATCGTGGCGATCATTCCGCTCGTCACGTTCCCCTTGTTCGTGTTGCTGACGGGCGTGCTCGACCTGTTCGACATGGCCATGGACGCGGGGTGGGAAGACATCACGTGGCTGATGGCCCTGATCGCGTTCGTCTGGGGACCCCTCGTCGGCGGCCTCTGTCTGAAGCAGGTCCTCTTGCCGCACGTCAAGACCGGCTTCGAGTACAAGCCGGATTAGGGTTCGCCTTCTCAGGTCACCTCGGTCAGGGAGGGTCGCTCCACGGTCAGGTAATCGGCGTAGGCCATCTGCACGGAGATGGCGTGGTCGCCGGCGTTGAAGTTGATCGCGGCGCTGGCGCCCAGCGCCGGGTCGCACCAGGTGGGCAGGCCGAAGAGGCTGCCGAACGGCGGGATCGAGCCGGGTTGCAGCCCGGTGAGCTGCTCGACCTCCTCGCGGGTGGCGAAGCGAATGGAGCGAGAGCCGAGGGCGCCGCGGGCCTTCTTGCTGTCGAGCTTGCGGTCGGCCGGCACGACGACCAGGGCGAACGCTTCGCCGACCTTGAGGACGAGGGCCTTGGCTCCGCTGGCCAGGTGTACGCCGCGCACGGCCGCCGCCTGCTCGCTGGTGTAAACCGGCTCGTGGCGCAGCACCGTGAAGGCGATGCCGCTCGTCCGCAGGCGCTCGTGCAAGCGATCGAACACGGTTGCCGACATGATCCCTCCATTACCTGTTCGGCTCGCCCTCAATTGAAGGCCAGCCAATCGATCTCGCCGAGGCGCACCGGTGCCATACCCTGCCCGGTGTCGCCATTCGTGGGCCTTCCCGGTTGGCTCTCCCCCCCCACCAGTACCGGCGGCGCCAATTCCTCCCGCCCGTTCTTGGTCGTGTCCATCGGCAGCACGCGGACCAGCGCCATCCCGCCGATGACTTCGCCGGACGGGTCGCGGATCGGGGCGTGGGCGCTCTCCAGCAGTTCGCTCCGGCCGATGACCACCTCCGCCGGCAGCCCGGTCCGCTCGCCGCCATCCGCGGTGGCCGGCCCGGCCCCGGCGTCGGGCTGATGGGGCGCATCGCCGGGCGGGAAGAGTTCCGACGCCGTCCGGCCGAGGGCGTCGGCCCGGGGACGGCCGAGCAACCGCTCCAGGGCCGGGTTCCAGACGCGACAACGGCCGTCGCGGTCGTGGGCGAAGATGCCCGCCGGGCTGCCGTCGATGACCCCTTCGAGGAACTCCTTCTCGCGCCGCAGCCGCTCTTCCGCCCGCTGCCGTTCGCCCATGTCTCCCTGCAACCGAGCCAACTCGCTCCGCAGCGACTCCTCGCTCTGTTCCTTCTCCCCGACCAGCGACTGCAGGCGCTCGTGGGCCTCTTCGGCCTGCCGGCGCCCCGCGGCCTCGCCGCGGAGATGGTCGAGTTCCTGACGCAACGACTCCTCGCGTTGTTCCTTCTCGCCAAGCAGCGACCGCAGGCGCTCGTGGGCCTCTTCGGCCTGCCGGCGGGCCGCAGGCTCGCCGCGGAGTCGGTCCAGTTCCTGACGCAGTGCCCCCTCATCGCCCTCCTTCTGCACCAGCCGCTCCTGCAGCCGGTCGTGCGACTCGCGGAGCGAGGCGGCGTCCGCGGCGAGTTGCTCCAGCTCCTTGCGCAGCGCCGCCTCGCTCCCGCCTCTGTCGGCGAGCAGCGCTTGCAGACGGTCGTGGGCTTCCCGCGTGACGCCGGCTTCGGCAGTGAGTCGCCCCAGTTGGTTCCGCAACGACTCCGTGGCGTCCTCCTTCTCCGCGACCACCGCTTGCAAGCGCTCGTGTGCGTCGCGCGTCGCCTGGAGCGCCTGACGGTGACCGGTCAGTTCCTCCGCCAGACAGGCCCGCGCGTCGAGATGCATCGCGACGACGGCCTCGACCTCCTCGCGCCAGGCGTCGCGCACCTGCCGGGCGGCGGCCCGCACCTCCTCCGGGGTCGATCCGCGCTCCGCCGCGAGCCGCCGCAGTTGCTCGTGGAGTTGGCCCAGTTCGTCCGCCGCTTCTGCCCGTGCCGTCCTTAGCGCGTCCTCGGCCTGCTGGCGCCGGCTCGCCTCTTCGCGCACGCTCTGCTCCGCGGCCGCCTGCGCCGCTCGCAGCGCCTCCTCGGCTCGGCGCAGCGCCGTCCCCCGCTCCTCGAGGTGTCCTTGCGCCCTGCGCGCCGACTCCTCCGCCGACGTGCGGGCCGCGGTCTGTTCCTGCAAGCGGCCCTCGGCCTCGGCCCGGGCCGTTCGCAGCGCCTCCTCGGCCTTCTTCTCCGAGGCCGACCATTCCAGCAAATGCTCTTCGGACTCACGGCGGGCGTCGGCCAACGCCTCCTCGGCCCGCTTGCGGTCGGTCACCTCTTCGAGGACGGCGACGTGGCCGAGCACGTCGCCGCCGTCGGCCAGCATCGGCGCCGAGCGCACGCGGAGCCAGCGCACGCTCCCCGGCTCCGTCACGACGCGGAACTCGTCGGCGAACGGGGCCTTGCTGACGACGGCCTTCAGCCAGTCGCTGATGAGGCGCTCGCGGTCCTGCGGCTGGACGTGGCGCGACCAACCTTCCCCGAGAGACTCGTCGGCGGTGCAGGCGCAGGCCGACTGCGCCGCGGGGTTGCAGAAGACGCAGCGCCCCTCGGCGTCGAGGACCATGAGCCCCGCGGGGGCGTAGCCGGCCAGGGCGCGGAAGCGGTCGGCCCGCTGCCGCAGCTCCTGCCACGCCTGGGTGCGCCCGCCGGACTCGCGGAAGACGACCATCACGCCCGCCGACCGGCCGTCGCCGTCACGCACCGGGCCGATCGTCCCTTCCACGGCCGTCTCGCCGCCTTTGCTGCCTAGCAGCAGCGCCCCCTCGGGCAACTCCTGCGCGGTGCCGGGAGCCGGCAGCGCCAGCGGCTGCCGTGCCGCACCGTGGACGACGTGGAAGACCTGCTCCAACGGGCGCCCGTGGGCGGCGGCCTCGCCCAGCCCGGTCAGGGTGCGCGCCAGCGGGTTGAGCGACGTGACCTGTCCAGCGGTGTCGGCCGAGATAATGGCGATGCCGCTGCCGCCAAGGATGTCGTGGACGTGTTCGACGGCGCGGATCGCTTGCTGGCACTGCTGGCTGAGGTAGCCGGCGATGAGTCCGACGAGGACGAAGAGGCCCAGGCGCAGGACGAGGTCTTCCCCGGGGCCGGGCGCCTGGTAGTGGCCGATGACGGCCAGGAAGAGGGTAGACAGCGCCGTGGCGAGGACCGAGGAGCGCATGCCGCCCTGCCAGGCGCTGACCATGACGGCGGCGATGAACAGGCCGAGGGGGACGCGCGGCCCGAGCGACCAGAACAGCAGCGAGTGGACGGCGGCCAGGGCGACGGCGAGAAGCGGAACGCGGTGGGGTCGCAGGAATTGACGGACGCCTCGCATCGGACGCCTTCCTTTGCTGGGGGGTGCGAGTCCCTCTCCGGGCGGGCCGCCGTGCCGCCGGGGCGGGCAGGGAGGGGAATCTGCAAAAGGGTATAGCAGACGCGGTCGGCGTGCAAGACCGTCAGGAAACGGGCTGGTTCAAACGCGGGTCGCGCTCTGCCCGTGCCCGTGCCCGTGCCCGTGCCCGTGCCCGTGCCCGTGCCCGGTCTGGAATCGGGCACGGGCACGGGCACGGGCACGGGCACGGGCACGGACCCGCGCCACCTGAAACGGCCCGTTTCTGAACCATGCCCAGG
>Ga0116219_10001332_pt1 | contig 23280 bp, 20 predicted proteins | sample Sb_taG_4_FD_91019 | JGI IMG/M metagenome (GOLD analysis project Ga0116219, IMG submission 91019) | Peat soil microbial communities from Weissenstadt, Germany - Sb_50d_6_BS metaG | ecosystem: Environmental > Terrestrial > Soil > Wetlands > Peat | place: Germany: Weissenstadt | collected 2010-09-21
ACGCTGCGTTACGTGCCCGACCTGCTCGAGTGGGCGCAGCGCAACATCGAGATCGTCAACACGATCGTGTTCATCGCCTTCCGCGCGGGCATGGTCGGCAACGACTTCGATCACTACGTGCGGGGAGAACCGGTCGACTTCTCCACGGTGCCCTACGCCACCACCGACCAGACTCCCCACGAGCTCCAGTCGACCGACATCGTGGCCGAGATCCGCAAGCGCTTCGGAGACTTCGCTCCCGCCGCATACCTGAATGGGACAGAGCGACCCGACACGTTCAAGTGGCTTCTCACGGGGCGCCTCGGCGCGAAAGGGAAGGTCTACGGCTACGTCGGGCCGCGCTCGATGGAGCTCGCGCAGACCTTCAACCACCTGAGGACCGGCAGGTATCTCGCCTACAGCTCGCCGCGCGCGCTCAGCCACGGCAGGGCGATGCTCCTGCTATCCGTGCTGGATCCGCGCCTGCGCACGATCGCGCGCCGCTGGCTCCAGGCGGGCGCGCGCAGACCCTCGCGCCTGCTGCAGCGCCTGCACTTCCAGTCGGTGATGATCATCCAGCCGGCCGACATCTACGCCGACGGAAGCCAGAACATGTGCGACGGCTGCCCCGACATGACTGTCTGGAACGACCGCCTCGTGTGGTCGTGCAGACTCGAGGAGCCCGAGCGCTTCGGGGACTTCGTGCAGATGGTGCCCAAGAGCGGCTGACCGGTTGACTCCGTTTCGCCGATCCAATCGTGTTCTGCCTGATTCGGGGTCGAAAATAAATAGACGACGAGGTAAGGGGACGACCCCAGCCCCCTGTTCTGCTCTCGCCTTCCCTCCATGTCTGCCCGTGGGAACTACCGACAGCCGCTCCGTAGTAATGCCCCCCCGATGTGTGACTTTCCCGCTTGTGGAGCCTCGCGTTCACTTTTACGGTTGACGACGTGCCGAGCGGGACACTTGCGACAGAGGCCGTGGCCGAGACCTCTGGCTTCTTGAATGCGCCGCTGCTGTGCGCCCTGCGCGGGGAGCCCGTGCGGCATATCCCCGTGTGGTTCATGCGCCAGGCGGGGCGTTCGCTGCCGGAGTATCTCGCCGTCCGTCGAGGAGCAACCCTGATGGAGATCACGCACTCTCCGGAGCTCACCGCCGAGGTCACGATCCAGCCCGTGCGTCGTCACGGCGTTGACGCGGCGATCTTGTTTTCCGACATAGTGACGCCACTCGAGGCCATCGGTGTGGATGTCGACATTCGTCCCGGGGTTGGCCCGGTGATCGCAACGCCGATTCGCACCTCGCGCGACCTGCGGCAGCTACGTCCGTTCGAGCCAGATCAGGACGCGCCATGGCTGGGGGAGGCCGTGCGCCTGGCGTGTTCGGAGCTGAGCGTGCCGCTGATCGGCTTTGCCGGTGGCCCATTTACACTCGCCAGCTACCTGGTCGAGGGTGGGCCGTCCAAGGTACAGGCACGTGCCAAGACGCTGATGCTGGCCGATCCCGTCACTTGGCGGGCGCTGCTCGATCGCCTGGCCGACATCGCGCTGGCGTCGCTCACCGCGCAGGTGCAGGCCGGAGCGCAGGCCGTGCAGGTATTCGACAGCTGGATCGGGTCGCTGTCCGCTCGCGACTACACGGCGCACGTGCTACCGGTCGTTCGGCGTCTGTTCGACGGGCTCGCCGCCTTGGGGGTGCCGCGCATCTACTTCGGACTGGGTACCAGCCACCTGCTCGAGCAAATCGGTTCGTCTGGCACGGACGCCGTGGGGCTCGACTGGAGGGTGCCGCTCGAGCAGGGTCGTATGCGCCTGCCCCCCGAGGTTGCCCTGCAGGGCAACCTCGATCCGGTTGCCTGTCTGGCGCCGCTTCCGGTGCTCGAGGCAGAGATCGCCGATGTGCTCACCCGAGCCCCCAAGCGTGGATACGTCTTCAACCTGGGCCATGGTGTCCTGCCCGAGACCGACCCGGGCTCGCTGACGCATATCGTCGAATTGGTGCACGCCCATCGTGCGGGGCGCTAGGTCTGTCACCGTGAGTGGGACGGCTGTGCTGGCCATGGCCTACGGGACACCGGCGGGGCCGGAGGAGCTCGAGGCCTACTACACCCACATCCGCCGCGGCCGGCCGCCAACCCCTGAGCTGCTCGCCGAGTTGCGCGGGCGCTACGAGGCGATCGGCGGGCACTCCCCGCTCTTGGAGCTCACGCGCGCGCAGATGGCGGGGCTCGAGTGTGCGCTGGCCGAAGCGGGCCACCCGGACATCCGGGTCGCGCTGGGGATGAAGCACGCCCCTCCCTTCATTGAGGACACCGTCGCGGAGCTGGCCGCCGCGGGCACGAGTCAGATCGTCGGGCTGGTGCTCGCGCCGCACTACTCGCACCTGAGCGTCGGCGAGTACACCGAGCGGGCGCGGGCTGCCGCGGCTGCCGCGGCCGGGCAGCCCACAGTTTCGGTCGTGCCCTCCTGGCACCTGGCACCCGGTTATCTCGACTTCCTCTCGGCGGCGCTCGAAGGCGCGCTCCAAGGACTGCCCGCAGAGGCGGGCGCCGGGGCGCACGTCCTGTTCACCGCCCACAGCCTCCCCGCGCGGATCCTCGACAGCGACGATCCCTACCCCGCGCAACTGCGCGAGACCGCCGCGGCGGTGGCGGCGCGCACCGGACTGGAGCGCTGGTCGGTGGCCTGGCAGAGCGCCGGGCGCACGCCTGAGCCGTGGCTCGGCCCAGATGTCCTCGAGTCGCTGGGCGAGCTGGCCGCAGACGGCGCTGGCGCCGTGGTGGTATGCCCGGCGGGTTTCGTAGCCGATCATCTCGAGGTCCTCTACGACCTGGACATCGAGGCCAGCTCTCGCGCGCGGGAGCTGGGGATCGGGTTCGCCCGGACCGCCTCGCCCAACGCCGACCCGCGCTTGTTGGGAGCCCTCGCGCGCGTCGTCCTCGACCAGCTGGCCCAGGATGCGGTGGCGGCATGAGCTCGAGGTCAAGACGGCGATGAGCGAGCGTCGTCAGGTGGTGGTCGTCGGGGGTGGGATCGCCGGGCTTGCCGCCGCCCACCGTCTGGCCGCTATGCACCCGGCGGCGGGCGGCGCGAGTTCGGGCTGGCCGCGGATCACGCTGCTGGAGGCCGACGGGCGGCTCGGTGGCAAGATCCGCACCGAGGATTTCGCCGGGCGCCCGCTCGATGTCGGGGCCGAGGCGCTGCTGGCGCGAATCCCCGCCGCGCTCGATCTCTGCCACGAGCTGGGGCTCGAGCACGATTTGGTGGCGCCGGCCAGCGATCAGCCATACGTGTGGACCGACCGCCTGCGCCCGCTGCCGCCGCGGCTGATGGCCGGTGTGCCCGACGGCTCGCAGGCGGTGATCGGCTCCGGCATCCTCTCCCCCGCCGGCCTCGCCCGCGCGGGTCTTGACCTGATCGTGCCCGCTCGTGCCCTGACACACGACGTCTCGATCGGATCGCTCGTGCGTCGTCGCCTCGGCGGCCAGGTGCTCGCGCGGCTCATCGACCCGCTGCTGGGAGGTATACACGCGGGGAGCTGCGACGAGCTCAGCGTCCGCGCGGTCGCGCCCCAGCTCGAGGCCGCCCTGCGGGCGCGGCGGAGCCTGGTCCGCGGACTGCGCGTCCTCTCCGGGGGGTCGCTGCTGACGCCGGCTGGGCCGACGTTCCTGACCCTCAGCCATGGCCTCGAGGAGTTGGTGCGGACGCTGCGCGAGCATCTCACCAACGTCGAGTGCCGGACCCGCGCCGTGCTGCAGGGCCTCGTGCCACTGCCCGGCGGCGGCGCGCGCCTGACGCTCGCCGGCGGGGAGACCCTCAGCGCCGACCACGTGATCCTGGCCGTACCCGCCTTCGCCGCTGCCGCCGTCCTCAGCGAGGCATGCCCGGCGGCGGCCGGGGAGCTCGAGGCGATCCCCTACGCCTCGGTGGCGACGATCGCGCTCTCCTACCCAGTCGACGCGTTCGACCGCCCGCTGGCGGGGAGCGGCTTTCTCGTCGAGCGCGACCGCGGGCGCACGATCACGGCGTGCACCTGGTCCTCCGCGAAGTGGCCGCACATGGCCGGCGACACGGTGCTGCTGAAGTGCTCCGCGGGCCACGCCGCCGACCGCAGCGCGCTCGACCTCGACGACGAGCATCTGATCCGAACCGTACGCGCTGACCTCGCGCGGGCAATGAACCTCCGTGCGGAGCCGTTCGAGCAGCGGGTGTTCCGCTTCGAGCGGGCGCTGCCGCAGTACACCGTCGGTCATCTCGAGCGGACCGCTCGCATCGATGCCGCGCTGCGGGCATTTCCGGTGGTGAGCCTGTGCGGCGCCGCCTACCGAGGCGTGGGCGTGGCGTCCTGCATCCGTGACGGCCAGGCCGCGGCCGACGGCGTCCTCGCCGAGTTGCGTGACGCGTCGAATGGCGTCGTGCAGACGGTGGCGGCGAGCCCAGCCCTGATCTCCGAGTGACCCTGACGAGAGGAGTCCAAGCCATGTCCACCGTTCTTCCACGCGAGCAGACCGAGACGGCCGGCGGGTTCCCCGCGGGCCTCGCCTACACCGCTTACGCCGCCTTTCGCGTTTCGGAGGCGGTGCCGCAACCAGCGCACGCCGATCTGGCAGCAGAAGCCGAAGGAGCTCTCACCGAATCTGAGGGCGTCGCCATCCGCGGCTCATACTCCACCGCCGGCATGCGGGCAGACTGCGACCTGCTGCTGTGGATCGCCGCAGGATCCGCCGAGGCGCTGCAGGCGTCACAGGCGGCCCTGCGTCGCACGCAACTGGGCCGCAGGATGAAGCCGTTCTGGCAGGCCATCGGGGTTCACCGCGAGGCCGAGTTCTCCAAGTCCCACGTGCCCGCGTTCTTCGCCGGGGAGGCGCCCCGCCGGTGGCTGTGTGCCTATCCCTTCGTGCGGACGCCCGAGTGGTATCTCCTGAGCCCCAACCGCCGCCGCGAGCTGCTCATCGAGCACGGTCGTATGGGCCGCGAGTACCCCGACGTCCGCGCCAACACGGTGAGTGCCTTCGGGCTCGGCGATTACGAGTGGCTGCTCGCCTTCGAGTGCGACAACTTGGTGCAGATCGTCGACCTGATCCGCCACCTACGGGGTGCGGAGGCACGTCTCTACACCAAGAACGAGCTGCCATTCATCACGGGTATCCGCAAGCCTCTCGCTGAGATCCTGGCGGACCTGTCCTAGTCCCGTGCGCTCTGAAGAGCTGCGAAACCAGCGGCGAGCCGCGTCTGGAAAGCAGTCCGGTTCCGGCAGCCGACGGGCGAGCCGATGACGGATGAGGCCACACCGACCCACACGGGGGCTGTCGCCGTCGCGGCATCACGCAGGGGCAGTGGACTGCGCGCCATTGTGACGCGACGCCGCCTTGCGGGCTGGGCGGCAGGGACGGCGCTGCTCGGATGGGCGATGATGACACTCGGCGCGTTTGTGCGTGCTTCGGAATCCGGGCTCGGCTGTCCCGATTGGCCCGCATGCCATCGTCAACTGGTTGCAGGGGGCCACCACGCCCTGATCGAGGAGGCCCATCGCTGGCTCGCGACGATCCTCGTCGTCGCCGTGGTTGGCCTGGCGCTGATGGTGTTCCGCGACTACCGTCACGAGCGGCGGGTGACCCGCCCCGTGGCATGGATGCTCGCGCTGCTCGCGCTCCAGGTCGTCCTGGGTGGCGTGACGGTGCTGCTCCGAAACGTCGCCTGGACGGTCGTCGCCCACTACGGCGGGGCGGCGCTGCTGGTGTGGTCGATCACGCTCGTGGCCGTGCGGCTTGCCTTCCCGGCCGAGGAGCGTGCACCGCGCGACTCGTTCTCACGACTGACCGCATGGTTCGTTGGGCTCAGCTATGGCCTGCTTCTGGCAGGCTCGACCCTGGCCAACGCGGGCTCGGACACCGCATGCGGCCATGGGTTTCCGCTCTGCAACGGCGCGCTGTTGCCGTCCTTGAACCACCTGGTCCTCATCGCCCTCATCCACCGTGTTTGGGCGGGAGCTCTGCTACTGCTCGCACTGTGGGTGTTGCTCCGCAGCCGTCGCGATCGGGCGGGCGCGGCGCCGATCAAGTGGGCGGCGGCCGTGGTGAGCATCATCTACATCGTCCAGGCAGGTCTCGGCTTCGTCATCGTTGGGGTAAGCGACAGCACGGCTACAGAGGTGCTGCACTCCTCGATCGGGTCGCTGACGTGGCTGGCGCTGGCGACCCTGCTGTCGCTGACATGGACGCTGGCGACATGAGGTTCACATCCCACCTCCCGACGATCGAACATCCCACGTTTGCCCGGCCGTTCTGGCTCCGATTAGCTAAATGTGCTCGCCGGCAGATATGGGCAGCTCGGGTCGGCGGCGAGGTGGTCTCCGGTTACGCCGTAGGCACGGGCGCGGCTTCCACCGCAGACCTCGTGGAACTCGCAGGCGCCGCACTTGCCCTTTAGCGCGGTGGGGTCGCGGAGCTCGCGAAACAGTGGCGCGTTCCGGTAGATGTCCACCGGGTCGCGCTCGCGCACGTTGCCGGCGGACAGAGGCAGAAACCCAGAGGGCATGACCTCGCCGGTGTGCGAGATGAACATGAAGCCGCGCCCGTCGTTGGCGCCCTTCGCCGGCCGGTCGAGCCCATCGGCGAATGCGAAGCCCGCGCCCGCGGGCGCGCCCGCCTGGCGTTGCAAGACGATCCGGCGGTACTGCGGCGCCGCGGTCGCCTTGATGTCGAACGGCGCACTGAGCGAGAGCTCGTGGAGCCAGCTCAGCACGCGCTCGTGCTCCTCGGGCGAGAGCATCGGCAGCGTCGCTCCACGGCCGGTCGGGACGAGGAAGAAGACCGACCACTGCACGACTCCCCACTCGGCGAGAAACGGGACGAGATCGGTGATCGCGTCGACGTTCAGGCCGCAGACGGTCGTGTTGACTTGGAGCGCAATCCCCTCCTCGCGGGCCCGCGCCATACCGTCGGTTGTTCGCGCGAAGGAGCCCGCGAAGCCGCGGAAGCGGTCGTGTACCTCCGCGTCGGCGGCGTCAACGCTGAAGGCGACGCGGCAGATGCCCGCTTCGCGTGCCGCGCGCATGCGGCCCGAGGTCGCGAGCGCGGTCGCCGTCGGCGTGAGCGCGACGCGCAGCCCGCGGCGGTCGGCATGCGCCGCGAGATCGAAGAGGTCGCGCCGCATGAGCGGATCACCGCCGGTCAGCACGAGGATTGGCCGAGTGCCAAAGTCAGCGAGCTGGTCGACCAGACGGCGCCCCTCCTGTGTCGAGAGCTCGCCCGGATCGCGACGCGGCTGGGCGTCGGCGCGACAATGTAGGCACGAGTACGCGCACGATCGCGTGACCTCCCACGCGATCGTGAAGGGAGCGGCATCGAAGTCGAGGTCTCTGAACCGCTCGTCGCGCTCGGCACGGGCTGTCCGAGCATCGAGACGCAGGGGTGAATGGGAACTCGCCGGTGAGCCCATGCGACAGCGAAGCTTAGGTGCGGCGTTGGCAATCTCCATCCGCATTTCTTACGGTCTGTATCGATGTGTCGACTACCGACCGAGGTTACGTATAAACAGCGGATACCGGCCTCAGATTCGGCGTTTAGCTTCTGATCGGTGCCAACCACCGGGCTGCGGGCGCAGGCAGAGCATTCATATCGCGATGCAACCGGCGTCCGTCAGTGGATCCCTGAACGCGCTCAGCGTGCGCGCTTGCGGGCGGACACGAACTGTGCGAGACCAGTCACGCGCTGCTCGATGCGCGTCAGACCGCGATCGCGCAGCGCCCCGGTCAGCTCGTCGCGAGCGAAGATTCGCACGCCGCTCAGGCTGCGTACGACCGCATTGGTCGTTCCGGTGGGCAGTGGACCGCGATTGCAGCTGGACAGCAGCGCCACTCGACCGCCCGGAGCGAGGACGCGGGCGATCTCGTCGAGCGCTCGCATCGGTCGCTCGATCAGGTACAGCGCGGCGAAGCAGCAGATCGCGTCGAAGGAGCCGTCGCGGAATGGCAGAGCACAAGCATCGGCGCGCACGTAGGCTGCATTGGCGTTCCTGGTATTGCGCACGGCGCGGGCGAGCATGGTCTCTGAGGCATCGACCCCAACGACCAGCCCTTGGCCTGTGGCACTTGCGAAGTCACGCGTGAAGTTGCCTGGCCCGCAGGCGACATCCAGCACGCGGTCGCCGGGTGAGACGGCCAGCATGTCCAGGGCGATGCGGTGCTCATCGCGCATCCCAGGACCCATCGCTCCCATCAGCAGGCGTCCGCCCAGTGGACGCCACCAGCGCTCGTAGATCAGCGGCAGCACGCCGCTGATCATCAGCCGCTGGCCGGGATGCGCTCCAGTGGGGTCCTCGTCGCCGAGTAGATCGAGATAGCCGTTCTCGACGTGCCTCACCTCCGGCCGGCGAGCCGGCTCGAACAGCGCAAGCGCCTGCTCGATCGCGCGCGCAACCCCTGTGGTGGTCAACCGCTCCTCCGCCTCGGCTTGGCCCGCCCGAGAGTCCGTACGCGAGCGTGAATGAGAGATCGGTGGTTGGTCCATCTCACGGGGAACCGTACCCTTCGGCTGCACCGATGTGTTGACTACCGATCAAGGTTAGGTATGAACCGCCGAAGCCCTCCTCAGCGTCGACATGGCTGATCGGTGCCAATCGAGGGTGACACCGGGCCGGCGAGCAGGATCAGGCCGATCCGCCTGCTCGCACGACTCGCTCTTATCGATACCTTCGACGCTGTTGCGCTCACGTCCGCTGACCCCCTGGAAGCTTTGCTGCCCATAGGTCGGCCACTCGACCGGGATTCCTGCGCAGCAAGTCAAATCCGTGGACGCGTCGGTAGCGCGCGCAAGCGTCGTTGCGAACGTCTGCGGGATTGGGGACTAGCCTTGCAGCGCGCGCAGGGCGTTGATGATCACGGCCAGGTCGATGCCCTCCTGGAGGACTGCGCCTGCCACCGGCGGCAGGTAGCCGAACCCCGCCACGACCATCGCCACAAGGCTCAGGCCCATGCCCGCGAGCACGCTCTGGCGGGCGATGTGCAGGGCGCGACGTCCGGCGTGGATCGCATCCGCGACACGGTCGATGCGGTCCACCGTGATCACCGCGTCGGCGGTCTCCGAGGAGATCGTCGCGCCGGCCGCTCCGAGCGCGATGCCCACGTCCGCCAGCGCCAGGGCGGGCGCATCGTTGACGCCGTCGCCCACCATCACCACGGGGCACAGGTCGGGGTCGGCGCGTAGGCGCTTGACGACTTCCAGCTTCTGCTCGGGCGACTGCTCCGAGTACACGCGATCCACGCCGAGAGCCGCGCCGATTCGCTCGGCCACCGAGCGGCGGTCGCCGGAGACCATCGCCACGTGGCGGATGCCCTCCGCTCGCAGTCGCTCGACGATCCGGTCCGCGTCCGCGCGCAGTTCGTCCGCCATCACGATCACACCGCCGAGGCGGCCGTCGACGCCCACGAGCACGCGCGCCTCTCCCGAGCCCCTGCCGCTCATCACTGCCGCCGAGGCGATCTCCTCCTCCGGGACGCCAGCGGCTCGCAAGAACGAGCGGCTGCCCACAGCGACGCGACGGCCCTCCACCGAGCCCTCGATGCCCTGGCCGGGCTCCTCGCGCACGTCGCTGGCCGGACTCGGGACGATGCCCGCGTCGTGCGCAGCGTGAACGAGCGCAGCGCCGAGCACGTGTGCGGACATCTGGTCGACCGACGCGGCAAGCCGCAGCAACTCCGAGCGTTCCAGGCCGTCGCCCGGGAGGACTTCGCGCATCTCGGGCGTGCCGACGGTGAGCGTGCCGGTCTTGTCGAACAGCACCGTGCGCGCGCGGCCGAGCGTCTCCACGGCGCCCGCTCCCTTGACGATCACCCCGGCGCGCGCAGCCCGAGATAGCCCCGACACGAGCGCGATCGGCGCCGCGAGGATCAGCGGGCAGGGCGTCGCGACCACCACCACCGCGAGTGCTCGCACCGAATCCCCGCTGAGGGCCCACGCTGCGCCCGCCGCGAGCAGCGTCGCCGGCAGGAAGAACCCCGCGTAGCGGTCAGCCATACGCACGAACGGCGCGCGGTGCGCCTGTGCCTGCTGGACGAGCCTCACGAGCGCCGCGTACGCGCTCTCCGCCGCGAGCCGGTCCGCGCGCACCTCGAACGGCGCCCCCGCGTTTGCGGTGCCGCTGAGGATTGGCATCCCGGCGGATATGGCGACCGGCAGCGACTCGCCGCTCAGCGTGCTCGTGTCGAGCACCGCCTCGCCCGCGACGAGCGTCCCGTCGACCGGCACAACCTCCCCCGTCCTCACGACCACCACATCGCCGGCCCGCACCTCCTCCACGGGCACCTCCTCGACGCTCTCGCCCACCAGGCGCCTCGCGACCTTCGGCGCACGCTGCACGAGCGCGGTCAACTCGCGTCGCGCCCGCGTGGACGCGACGTCCTCGAGCGCCGCGCCGCCGGAGAACATCAGGCCGACGATCACCCCCGCGAGCTCCTGTCCGAGCGCGAGCGAGCCGACCATCGCGACGAGCGCGATCGTGTCCACGCCGAGGTGGCGTTCGACGAGCACGGTGTGGCCGATCTCGAAGGCGAGCTCGAGCGCCAGCAGCGCCACCACCGCCCGCCAGACGTCGTTTCCGGCGCCGCCCTCGCCCACGAGGTGCAGGAGCCCGCCCGTCGCGATCGCAAGCAGCGCGATCGCCGCGAGGATCAATGCTCGGTGTTCGAGGATCTCCTCGGGTGAGCGCCGACGCGAGCCGCCGCTCATGAGGTCTCTTCCTCCTCACCCGCGTGCTTGACGCGAACGGAGAACCCACACAGGGCGAGCGCGGCCACGGTCATCGCGCTGGCAAGCACCGACGTGGCGATCATGCCGAGATCCAGCGTGGTCAGCTCGAAGAACTTCCGTGTCACGGGGATCAACAACACGGCCACGTACACGCCGGCGAGCGTCGCGCACATGCCCGCGACGAGCATCGAGCGGCGCCACGAGCCTTCCGTCTCGAGCGCCATCACGAGGTACAGCCCGCCAGCCGTCACGATCGTCACCGCGACTGTCCGAGCCGCCGCCACGGACAGGTCGAGATCGTGCAGCGCGAACAGGTACCCCGCGACCACGCCCGCGCCGAGCATCACGCCCGCGGGCACCGCGAAGCGCGCGACGCGCCGCGCGAAGTGCTCCGGCGCCCACGGCCCGCTGCTGGGCGCGAGCGCAAGGAAGAACGTCGGGATGCCGATCGTCAGGCTCGCCGCGAGCGTGAGGTGGCGCGGCAGCAGCGGGTAGGAGTCCGAGCCGATCCCGATCGTGAGGATCAGGAAGGCCGCGAACGCCGACTTGGTCACGTAGAGCCTGCTCACGCGCTGGAGGTTGCGAAGTGCGCGGCGACCCTCCGCCAGGAGCGACGGCACGGCGGCGAAGTCGCCCGAGATCAGCACGAGGTCGGCCACGCTCCGCGCCATCTGCGTGCCGCTGCCCTGAGCGATCGCCAGGCGCGCGCTCTTCAGCGCCGGCACGTCGTTGACCCCATCGCCGATCATCGCCACGTAGCGCCCCTGATCGCGCAGCGCCTCGACAATCGCCTTCTTGCCCTCCGGCGAGATGCGGCCCACCACCGTCGTGCCCGCGGCGTAAACGCGACGTTCCTCCGGATCGCTCGGGATCGCGTCGCCCTCGCTCACGCCCGCCACGTCGATCCCCACGTCCCGCGCGATCGCCGCGACCGTCTGCGGCGAGTCGCCCGAGAGGACCTTGACCTCCACCCCTTCGCGTTTGAGGAACGCGATCGTCTCCCCCACGTTCGGGCGCAGCTCCTCCGCGAGGACGAGCGCGCCCAGGGTCGCCAGGTCCGTCGGCGGCTGCTCGTCCGGCGGGTCCCGCGGCGGATCTGCGCCGCGGGCGAGCACGAGCACGCGCCGGCCCGTCCGCTGTCGCTCCTCAATCTTCCCGGCGAGCGCGCCGAGCGGCAGTCGGCCAGGTGCTCCCAGATAGAGCGAGCCGTCCGCGAACGCCACCGCGCTCCAGCGGCGACGGCTCGAGAACGGGACCTCGCCCAGCACCGACTGGGGCTCGCCCGGGCAGGCGTCCGCGATCGCCCTCAGGGTGAGGTTGCGAGCGCTCGAGCTCGCGGCGAGCGCCCCGAGCGCGGCGCGCAGCCGCTCCTCGTCCATTCCCGGCGCCGGCAGCAGCTCGACCACGCGCAACGTCGCGTCGGTGAGCGTGCCGGTCTTGTCGACGCAGATCGTGTCCACCGACGCCAGGGACTCGATCGCGTTGAGCTGCTGCGCGAGCACGCCCCGTCGCGACATCCGCAGCGCCCCCGCGGCGTACGTGAGGCTCACGAGCACCATCAGCCCCTCCGGGATCATGCTCACCACGCCCGCCGTCGCCGTCGCCACCGCGGTGTGCACGTGCACGTGGCGGTGATACAGCGAGTATGCGAGCAGTGCCCCGAGGCCGACCACGAGCGCCACCAGCACGTACAGCAGCCGGTTGACGGCGCGCTCCAGGGGCGAGCGCGGGTGGCGAAACGAGCGCGCCTCCCCCGTCACCTTCGCCGCGAAGCTGTTGCTGCCGACGGCGCTCACCCTGTACGTGCCGGTCCCCTCCACGACGAACGCCCCGGAGCGAACCTCCTCGCCAACGGCGCGCCGCGTGGACTCCGACTCGCCGGTGAGGATCGACTCGTCGAGCCGCAGATCGGCGGCCGAGAGCAACTGCCCGTCGGCCGTGACCTGATCGCCCGGCTCGAGCAGCGCGACATCCTCGACGAGGACGTCCTCGACGGCCACCGGCCTCACGCTCCCGTCGCGCCTGATCCGCGCGTGCGGGGCGACGAGCAGCGAGAGCCGATCCAGGGCGCGCTTGGCGCGGACCTCCTGGGTGATGCCGATGGAGGAGTTGGCGATGATCACGCCGAGGAACAGCGCGTCGCGCCAGTCGCCGAACGCGAGCGTCAGCACCCCGAAGCCGGCGAGGATCGCGTTGAAGACGGTCAGCACGTTGGCCCGCACGATGCTCGCGTACGAACGGCTGGAGCGCTGCGGCTCAGAGCGTCCGCGGACCCGCAGCCGACGGGCCGCCTCGTCGTCGCTCAGCCCGCTCTGCACGACTCAGCCGTGTCGAGAAGTGCCTCGGGGAACGACCAGCACCGGACAGTGCCCATCGCGCATCACGCGGGCCGAGACGCTTCCTAGCAGCACGTGGCGCAGCGGCCCGTACGCTCGTGAGCCGAGTATCAGGATGTCCATGTTGGCGCTGCGCTCGATCAACACCGCAGAAGGCTCACCTCCGATCGTCTCGAGGTGCACCGGGACACTATCGTCCAGCTTGCTGGCTAGGCCCTCAAGGTTGGCCTTGGTCTCCGCGTACATTTCGTCCTCGACCTGCGGCAGAAGCCCGGAGGGGTAAGCGTAGGCGCTGAGCATGGCGCTCGTACCCGAAGCGGCGATCATCTCCAGTTCACCGTCGAGCAGCCCGGCGAGCTCGTGCGCCAGATGAGCCGCGCAGCGGCCCTCCTCGGAGTCTGAGAAGCCAACACCGATGCGGTGAACCCCTGCGCTCTGGCAATCCGCATAGCCGGCCGGTACCACGGCAACAGCACAGGGTGCACCATGCACCATGCGCTCCATCAGGCTGACGTGCAGATGATCGGCAAGCCCCTCGCGGGCCGCGCCGAACACGATCAGGGCCACCTTCTCGTAGCTCGCGAGCTCGTGCAGCGCATGGATCGGCCAGGGAGACGGAGACCAGTGGTATGTGAGCGACGGCAGCCGTTCCATGCCGGGCAGGAGCGCCTGTATCTCTGCACGGATGCGCTCCTCGGCCTCCTCCCCAGACACCGAGGCGAATACCGGGTTGTAGGGGAAGACAACCGTCACATGGCTGCCCAGCCTGGCCGCCAGCCTCGCGGCCAGCGTGATCGCGTCACGCCCCGCCTCGTCACTCGCATAACCCACCACGATCTTCTCGAACATGAGAACGGAGGCTATGCACGCGCCGGCGGGCACACATCCGGAGTCATCCTCCTGAGGGTGCGGAGAAATACGGACGTACGCTCCAGTTCGGTGTCGCCGCACTTCCCTGAAGCCGTGCGGTCAGAGCCGATGCCCGCCAGATCGAAATACCCTGCCCGACATATCAGGGATACACTTGCGCGCCGGTCTCCGAGTCGATGATCGTGATCGCTTCCACGGGACACTCACGTGCGGCAGTGAGGATCAGATCGTTGGGTCCGGTGCCAACCACCCTTGCGCAGTCCTCGACCTGGAACACCTCGGGGAGGAGATCCATGCAGTCGCCCTGGGCGATGCAACTCGACTCGTCAATCCTCGGAACGTAACTCATTGCGTCTCCTTTGCTCGTTCAGCTCGCTTGCGAAGGACGGGGTTCCATGTGGGCACGATGGGGCGCGCTGACAGCCTGGGCACTAGGTGGCGCGCTAGCCACCTTCGCCTGCCGTGCGCCGCTCAGCCGGCGGCTGCGCACCATGCGCAGGGCGAACAGGAACACGACCGGCAGTGCGCTGGAGAGCATCGCGTAGCGCACGACCGGGATCGACGCGTCGGTGCCCGATCCGAGCGCATGTGCGAGCGACAGCACGTACACGACGACGGTGAAGCGGTGCATCCGCCGCCACAACCGTACGCCGATCCGGCGACGCACGTAAAAGCTCAGACCGAGGATGGCCGCGAGATAGCCACCTACGATGCCCAGCCCGGTCCACAGCGGACGGTAGCCGATCGCGAACGGCACAACGATCCCCTTCACTCCGGCCTTCAGCCAGGGGTCGGCCGCAAGCAGCATGCCGTGGACGCTGATCGCGCCGAGCCCGATCAGCGCGAGGTGCTGGTGCACCTGCACCGCATCACGCCGCCACCGTGACGGGAGCGCGCGTGCAGCCATCGCCAATCCGAGGATCACCGAGCAGCTGATCAGCAGCATCGCCACCATCCCGGCCGAGCGGCCAGCGAGCCACCAGACGTAGTTGGCGGGCGCGGCCTGAGTCATGCTGCGCTCCCGAGCGCATGCTCTACGACATCGCGGTGGTCGTCCACCGGGCCGATCAGCTCGACATCGCCGTTGTTGTGTACGACGAGCCCACCATGCTCAGCAAGCGTCCTGCGAGCGCCCGTCGGGCCGGCGAGGAGAGCTAGCTTCGAAAGCGCCTCGGCCTCGAGGGTGCTGGGCGCGAGCGCGGTCGCGCCGATCAGTCCACTCCAAGCAGGTTCGCCAGTAGATGGGTCGAGTAGATGGTGGGCGAACGTGTCGTCAGGGCGCTTCCAGATACGCACGTTCAGTCCGGAGGTGGCCACTGCGCCGCTCGCGAGGCGCAGTGTGTGGATGCACTCGCCGGTGAGCGGGTGCTCCACCTCGATCGCGACCGGGTCCAGTTGCGCACCGACGCCGCCGACGGCGATATCCCCGCCGCAGTCCACGACGAAGCGTGTGTACCCGCGCAGGCGGTGTGCGACGGCGTCCGCCGCGAGGCCCTTGCCGGTTCCACCGGTGTCAATGCGCAGTCCCGGCGGGCGTCGCACGGTGCCGCGCTCGTGGTCGACTTCGATCTCTCGCCAGCGCGAGTCGGCGCGGGGCCGCGCCGGCCGGGGTGGTGGGGCCGCGGCGATGGCGAGCCGCAGGGATGCTGGTGTGCTGCCCTCCTGGGAGTTCTCGTAGCCGACCGCCTCGATCTCATCGACGAGCGTCGGGTCGACTAGGCCGCCGCTGCGCTGCGCTGCCCACAGCCCGGCGGCCACAGCCGCGCGAAGCAGGATCGACGCGGGCACCTCGTGGGAGAGCTCCTCGTTGAGCGTGGACAGCTCGCTGTCTGGGCGAAAACGCGACAGGCGGCGGGCGAAGTCCTCGATGTAGCGGCGCTCTGCCGTGGCGGCCTCAGCGGGTGCAGGCAGACCACGCAACAGCGGCTCCTGGACAATCAGGCGCACGTCGCTGCCCATCGAGCGAAATGTGGTGTCGTGTGCAGCGCTCACGAGGTGCGGGTGACAGGTGGAGATGGCACGGATTCCCCCGCGGAGCTGACCTGCTGGGAAGCCTGGGTCCGCTGCGCGGGGGCACTCGGGGGCAGATGGACGATCACCCTCCGTTCGTACACGCGCCGGATGAGAACCCGACGTGCTGGCACCGGTGCTGCTGCGTGGGCGCGCAGCGCGGGGTCCCGACCCGTGGCCACACGCGTTGCGAGCAGCGCTAGCAGGGCGAGGAAGATCGCCGCCGACGCCCAGAGAACACCAAGCGCACCTCGGTTGCGCCGCTCGCCGGCCGGTGCACGATCTGTGAGCCGGTCAGTCATCGCCGGGGGACCTAGCTGCCAGTGTTCCGCTTGCGCTGGTGACGATCACAGACCTCGTCGCGGCTGGGTGTTCCGGGGCTGTTGCTGGCACTGTGGTGGCACCCGATGCGCGTATCCCACTGGTGCGCGTCACCACACTGCTTCGGCTGGATCCCACGAAGCTGACCACGGCGCTTGTGCTCGGATGCAGGGCGGGCTCGGCGCCGGCTTTCAGACGCGCCATCATCAGCGCAAAGAGCACCATGAAGGTGGCCAGCGCCATCACCGTGAGCGGGAAGGCGGCCAGAAGCGGATGGGCTTCGCCAGACCGCACCGGCCGCTGCGCGCTTCGCCGATCCTCACCGTGCGTGGGGATCCCCGGCCGCATCACAGCGCCTGGCAATCGAGCGGTCCGCTGTCGCCGGTCAATCATTGTGCCCGCCATCGCCGCCGTCGCCACCACCGCTCCCGCTGGAACGGGTCTTTACGGGGTGCGAGGAGCCTGGAGCCAGACCTGTGGCGCCAGCCCCACTGCTGCGAGTTTTTACAGTGCGGGAACCTGGGCTGCCGGCTTGGGTGGAGCCCCGTGTCACTTTCGAGCCGCTGCTGCGAGTACGCACGACGGGTGTTGCGGACGCCACCGGCGCGACCGCGCCGGTCCCACTTGAACGTGTCCGTGTCGCAATGGGCGCCGCGACGCTCAGCCCTCGCGAGGGCGATCCGGAAGAGCCCCCGCCGCCGGTGCCGGCGACGTGGTGAGGGCGCTCACGCCGGTAGACGTTGACGGTCTTGCGGATGATCTCGGTGCGCACCTCTACCGGTGGTGTGGCCGGCACGGGCGATTTCGGCCTCGGATCGCCCAAACCGATCGCCAGACCCACCAGCGCGCCCAGACCCGCAAGGGTCATTCCGCCCGCGGTCAATATCGCTGTGCGTCGCATCGTGCTCCTCAATCGGGTCCGTCCACTGTTGCTAGCCGACTGCCAGCGGCAACCCAAGCAGGGGTTAAGAGTCGGCAAAGATTCCCGCCGGGTTCGCAGTGCGAGGCCCCAGTGGCCGCCCGCTTCCTCGCGGGTAGTCGTCAGTCGTCGCGGTGGGAGGTCGAGTCGCTGCTGGTACTCTCGCCGCCAGAGCGGCGCACGATCGGTGGAACGGATTCGATGGGGGGACCCGCTGGCACAGAGGACACGGGCGGACCGCTCGATCTTGTGCTCGGCAGCTCAGACTGGGGTGGGGCACTACTCGGTGAGGCGGGTGGCGATGAGGCGGCGCGACTTGGCGCAGGTGAGGATTGCGTTTTGCTCGGCGAGTTCGTGTTCGACGCCGGCGTTGTCGCGGATCCTGTCCCCACCTGCCCCGTGGGCGCCGCGGGCGCCAACAGTCGCCGGCCGGCCGTCAGCGGTTCGGAGGCCAAGCCGATGCGCTGGCTCACAAGCTGGCTTGTGCCCCAGGTGATCGCTGCGGCAAGCGCTATTCCAAGCGTAGCGGCGAGCGCGACGAGCAGGCTACGGCGGAGCGGGCTCATCGGTCGCTCCACGCGAACTCGAGAGAGGCCATGGCACCTCCGCCGCTGCGATTGACCAGGTGCGCATCGCCATGCCAGGCACGGGCCAGCGTACGCGCGATCGCCAGACCGAGGCCGCTACCCGGCGGCCCCTGACGGCCGGCACTACCGCGATGGAAGCGCTCGAAGACAAGCTCCTGCTCCCCGGGCGCGAGGCCCGGCCCTCGATCGAGCACCTCTATCCTGCGCTCGCCGCTGCGCAGGGTCACCTCGGCACCCGTCGGGGAGTAGTGCAGCGCGTTCTCGATCAGCACATCCAGGGCGCGATCGAGATCAGCCTGAGCGCACCAGGCACTCGCCCCACGGCTGCCGAGCGTTGTCAACTGGATTCCGCGAGCCTCCGCGACGGCATTCCAGCGGCTTGCCGCCCGGAGCACGGCATCGGAGAGGTCGACGGCTTCGCCCTGGAGCTCGCGGTCCTCCGCGCGGCTCAGCACGAGCAGCTCATCGACGATCGACGCGAGACGGTCGACCTCTGCGGTACCCGCACTCAGCTCGGCCGCGATCGGCGCCGCTACACCAACAGCCACGGCCTCCTCTAAGCGCAGCCGCAGCGCTGTGAGCGGCGTACGCAACTGGTGGGAGGCATCGGCGATGAACTCGCGCTGAGCTCCGATCAGCCGTTGGTTGCGCTCTGCCATCTCGTTGAACGAGGCGCTCAGCGAGCGTTGCTCGGAGCTCCCCTCGACGACCGCCCGCGCCGAGAGCTCACCCTTAGCGATCCTGCGGGCGGCGCTCTCCAGACGCTTGATTGGGAGCGCCACCTGACGCGCGATCACGGCGCCCGCGAGCAGCCCGAGCAACAGCACCGTCCCAGCCACCAGGATGAGCTTGGTGATTGTGCGGCTCACGGCGCTCTGGACTGCGCTTACGCTCTGGGTTATGCGTACCACCCCGATCGTGCTCTGGTTGTGCACCACGGGCACTGCCGTCGCGAGGATGTTCTCCCCGAGGCTGTGGCTGGGACGTTGGGTCTGAACGGCCCTCCCGGCGAGCGCCGTAGCGATCTCCGGCCTGTTCAGGTAGCTGCTGCCGAGCGTGCTGGAACTGGCGCTGTCGGCCAGCACGAGGCCCTGGCGATTAACGATCAGGACCCTGCCGCGCACCGATGCGCCGCTCGAGCGCACGAGCAGTTCCAGGTTGCGTGCCCGTGGTGGACTGAGCAGATCAGCCGAGGTGGCCGCGACGACATCGGCCTGGCTGAGCGCCTGGGAGTGCACCTCGGCATTGACCCTGTCGCGCAGGCTCAGAGCCAGCGGAACGCCCAGGGAGATCACCGCCAGCACCAACACGTAGGCGAGCGAAAGCAGCAGTCGAATGCGCAGGCTGACGGTCTACTCCTCCTGTGCGGGGGCAAAGCGAAACCCGACGCCGCGCACAGTCTGGATATGACGAGGAGCCGCTGGGTCCTCGCCGAGCTTGCGCCGTAGAGCCGTCATGTGCACGTCGAGCGTCTTGGTCGATCCAAACCAGTTCTCATCCCACACGTCGCTCATCAGATCCTCACGTGAGACGACCTCCCCGGCGCTGCGGGCGAGGCGGGCCAAGAGGTCGAACTCCTTGCGGGTCAGGGCTAGCTCCGTTCCCGCGAGCCATGCCCGGCGGGCCGGGACATCGACCTCGACGTCGCCGACTGATAGCCGTGCACGGGCGGGCTCGTGTTGGCGGCTGCGGCGTAGGACGGCGCGGATGCGCGCGATCACCTCGGTCGCGGCGAACGGCTTGACGACGTAGTCATCGGCGCCAAGCTCGAGACCGACGACACGGTCGATCTCGCTGCCGCGTGCGGTGAGCATGATGATCGGGACCTGCGAGCGCGCACGTAGCTCACGAGCGAGCTCGCGCCCATCACCGTCAGGCAGCATCAGATCCAGCAGCACGATGTCGGGCTCGACATCCTCCAACGCCCGCCGGGCCTCGGCGAGCGAGCCCACAAGCGTGGGCAGGAAACCCTCGCGTTCAAGCGCGTGCGAAAAGGGCTCCGCGATCGATGCCTCGTCCTCGACCAACAGCACGCGGTCGCTAGACCTCGTGGAAACCTCTGCTGAGGCGCCGATCACTCGAGCTCCTCTGCCACGCCCTGCGCCCACGCGCGGATCGCCTCCCAATCGCGAAAGTCGCCCTCGGGAGCGCGCAGTGCCCCGACCATCAGCCGCTCGACGCGACTGAGCGCAGAACGGTCGAGCTTCCCCGCGAACACCTCGTGACCGCCTGCACGTGTGGCATCGATCGCCTCCGAAATCCCCTCTGGGCCTGCATCCGCGGGCTCCGGCGGATCTCCGAGCGGGCCGACGCTGAATAGCCACACACGGCCAGACGCCAGCTCACTGGCCCGCTCCAGGAGCAACCTGCGCGCCGGCTTGAGCCAGTGCCCTGCGTAGATAGCGCTGCCGAGTAGGACCGCCTCAGCCCCGTCGAAACTCTCGACCTCGCGCGCATCCCGCACGAGTACGTGATGCGCGCGGCCAAGCTCCTCGGCGATCGCCTCGGCCACCCCGAGTGCTTCCATACTTGGTTGCGTACACGACCTGGACGTTCATGACTACCTCTCAGATCGTCTCGGGGACCATTTCGATCGCCCCGCAGGGGCACTCTTCGACACAGATACCGCAGCCCTTGCAGTAGTCGAGGTCGAACGCGTAGCCGTCCCCCTCGTCGACCTTCAGGACGGCGTTGTCGGGGCAGACGCCGTAGCAGTTGTCGCAGCCGAAGCAGTTGCCGCAAGAGAGGCAGCGACGGGCCTCGAACAGCGCATTGGACTCATCCAGGCCCTGTGTGACCTCGTCAAAGCTCGATTGGCGGCGGACGACGTCCAGCTGCGGCGCGACGGTCTTCGGGGCGTCGGCGTAGTACCAGACGTTGAGCATCTCGAAGCTCGCGAGCTCAGGCTCCGGTGGGTGTTTGTACTCGCTGCCCCGCAGCCATTGGTCGATGTTGCGGGCGGCCTGCTTACCGTGGCCGACGCCGACGGTGACGGTGCGCTCGGCGGGCACCATGTCGCCACCGGCGAAGATGCCCTCGTGACCGGTCATCATGCCCGCATCGACCCGCACGACGCCGTCCTCGATCTCCAAGCCGGGCACACCATCGAGCAGCGAGAGGTCGGCTTCCTGGCCGAGTGCGAGCACGAGCGAGTCCGCTTGGAGCTCCTCCGTCTCTCCCGTCGGCTGCGGGAACCCGGTCTCGTCGAGCTCCATCTTCTCGAGCACCAGCTTGCCCTCATCGGCCTGCTTGATCGTGGAGAGCCACTTCATCATCACGCCCTCTTCGAGCGCCTCCTCGACCTCGAAGTCGTGTGCGGGCATCCGCTCGCGCGTGCGGCGGTACACGACGATCGCCTCGTTCGCGCCCAGGCGCTTGGCGGTGCGCGCGGCGTCCATCGCCGTGTTGCCGCCGCCGTAGACAACGACGCGCCGGCCGAGCAACGGGCGCTCCTCGCCCTCCATGCTGCGCAGCAGCGTGACGGCATCGAGGATGTGCGCGGCCTCCCCCGCGGGGATGTAGGCGCGCTTGCCGATGTGCGCTCCGACGGCGAGGAACGCGGCGTCGAAGCCGCCGTCGCGCATCTCCTCAAGGATGTTCGTGACCTTGCTGTTCAGTTCGAGTGTCACGCCGAGGTCGAGGATGCGCTGCACCTCGGCGTCCAGGACGTCGCGCGGTAGGCGGTACTGAGGGATGCCGAAGCGCATCATGCCGCCTGCCATCGGGCCGGCCTCGCGGATCGTGACCTCGTGGCCGCGACGGGCGAGGTGGTAGGCGGCGGAAAGGCCCGAGGGTCCAGCGCCGACGATCAGCACGCGCTTGCCGGTCGGCTCGGCGCCAGGTGTGAGCTTCCAGCCGTGCTTGATCGCCTCATCGCCGAGGAAGCGCTCGACTCCGTGGATACCGACCGGGTCGTCGACCTCAGCGCGGTTGCATGAGGTCTCGCACGGGTGGTAGCAGACGCGTCCCATCACGGCGGTCAGCGGGTTGTCCTTTACGAGCTCGCGCCAGGCCGCCTCGTAGTCGCCGGACTCCGCGTGGTAGAGCCACTGCTGGATGTTCTCGCCGGCGGGGCAGGCGTGGTTGCAGGGCGGCAGGCGGTGGACGTACACCGGGCGCTCCTCGCGCCAGGACCCGGTCTTGTTCGCGAGGCTCGAGCCGGGGTCCAGCGTGATCGCGAAGGGCTTGTCCATCACGATGTCTCCTCGGGGTCGGAGAGGAGCCCGAAGCGGCGGATGTTTCGATCCGCGCCTGCCTGGATGCGAGCGATCGTCTCGGTCCGTGGCGCGGGCTTGAACAGGTGCGCGAAGCGCTTCTGTGGGCGCAGGTAGTCCTCGACGGGGACCTGGCGGCGGATCTTCGAGACGCCGGTCACCTCGCCGTCGCGGGCCTCGAACACGGGGAAGATGCCCGACTCCTTCGCCAGGCGGGCGATCCGGATCGTGTCCTTCGACGCGCTTCCCCAGCCGAGCGGGCAGGGGACGAAGACGTGCAGGTAGCGCGCGCCGCGAATCTCCATCGCGGTCTGGATCTTCGCCTCGAGGTCGCGCAGCTCGGCGACGGTGGCTGTGGCGACGTAGGGGATCTCGTGCGCCATCGCGATCAGCGGCGCGCTCTTGCCCTGACCAAACACGTTCCCGGGTTCCGGGCCGACGGCCTGCGTCGTGGCGGTGCGCGCGGCGGGCGGCGTGGCGCCCGAGCGCTGCACGCCGGTGTTCATGTACGCCTCGTTGTCGTAACAGATGTAGAGCACGTCGTCGTTGCGCTCGAACATCCCCGACAGGCATGCCATGCCGATATCCACGGTGCCGCCGTCTCCCCCCTGCCCCACCACGCGGATGTTCTCGTCAAGACCCTTCGCGCGCAGCGCCGCGGCGATGCCGGTCGATACGGCTGGCGCGTTGGCGAACAGCGAGTGGATCCAGGGGATTCGCCACGAGGTCTCCGGGTAGGGGGTGGAGAACACCTCCAGGCAGCCGGTCGCGTTCGCCGCGATCATCTGGCCGTTTGTGGCGCGCATCGCGGCGTCCAGCGCGTAGCGCGCACCGAGGGCCTCCCCGCAGCCCTGGCAGGCACGGTGCCCGCAGGTGATCGAGTTCGTCCGCTGCTCGCCGGCCTGCACGGAGCGCTGCTCGGGGTCGAGCAGGCGATTGCCGACGGCGAAGCTGCCGGTCTGGTAGAAGCGGATCGCCGGCGCCCTCATGCTCGCGGGCTCCTCATACCGGCCCCGCCGCCACGGGCCCGACATCGCGCAGGATGTTCTCGGCGTGCGGACCGGAGGCGCGCGAGGAGCCCATCCGCTCGAGCTCCCGGTTGACCACGTCCCAGTCCATGTCCAGGAACGTCAATGGCTCCAGTGCATCGGCCGCCGCGTCGGTGAACAACCGGCGTAGCGAGGCCTTCGTGATCGGCCGCCCGCCGAGGCCCGCGATCACCGTGTAGCCGTGCAGCTGGATGCCGGCGAGCGCCATGCGCACGTTCGCCGCCACGATCCCGCCGATGCCGACCGCG
>Ga0116219_10001335_pt1 | contig 23225 bp, 20 predicted proteins | sample Sb_taG_4_FD_91019 | JGI IMG/M metagenome (GOLD analysis project Ga0116219, IMG submission 91019) | Peat soil microbial communities from Weissenstadt, Germany - Sb_50d_6_BS metaG | ecosystem: Environmental > Terrestrial > Soil > Wetlands > Peat | place: Germany: Weissenstadt | collected 2010-09-21
GGCGAAGCGCTCGACTGGTACCACCTCCAACCGCCAAAGGTCAGCCAGATCTTCCCGCCAGCGGTGATCACCTGTTCGCTCTGCGCGCTCCTAGCCGTCCGGTGGCACGTGGAGATCCCACAAGCCGCGAACGGCTGTCGAAAGAGGTGAGATGCCCCATGGGGGGAGGTGACCCCCATTCCCTTCGCGGAGGTGCCATTGCTCTTGATCTCAGTAAGGTCGTGACTGAATTCACTCGCAATCCAGATCGAGTTGTCAGAAGTCAGAAAGGTCGTGGCGAAGGGTTGACCGGGGACGACGAAGGTGGCGAGGTGCGAATAGGTGGATTGATAGCTCCGGGTGACCCAGCTGGTGGGAGAAGGGGGAACCGTAAGCACAGCACGCTGAGCGGGGCTGCATCCCGTTGAGTCGCAGGTGACGAGCGCGACCGTGTATTGCGTCCCAGCGGCGGAGTCCCCCGGAATGGCCACCGTCATTGCGTCGGCGGTGGTCGTCCAGCCGGTGCTGGTCGCCCATGTTGGGAATGGGGATGTGCCCGGAGGCCACGTCACGACCGAGGCGGACGAGAAGCCGGGAAGGGAGGACGTGACGAGGAAGTGAAGATTGGGCGACGTCGGCGCTCCGGTTCCCCAGTGAAGGCTCACGCGAGAGCCGGGAAGCACCTCGAAGGATGAGTCGTCGAACTCGCCCAATCCTCCGATCGAAGACGATCCCCGTACACCGACCCCTGCCGTTTCTCGGGCTTGGCCAGCCATGCGTAGCTTGTGCCGAGAATCTGTGAAGGACGCCGTCGAGGGAAACGTGTTGCCGGATGTGACCGCGTTCGTCAACAACGGGAGTCCAGGAGGGACGTTTGCCTTGTAGGCGCTCCTGCCCTCGATCCCGGCATTCGCGATCGTCGCCATGGCTGCGCCAGATGGCACGACGATCAGGGTCACGACGATCCCGACGATCATCCACCCGGCCCGAGACAGATTCTTGATTCTGGACATTTCTTCCTCGGCCGTTCCACCACGAGCGTAAGGATCCATCACCTGTCCCGCCACCCGCAGGTGGACCCAACGCTAAAGGGGATGCCTCACTGGGTCAATGGGCGTGGACGCCTCATCCACGACTTTCGTGACTCCTGCTAATGACTGCACAAGAGGCCGGACCCTTTTTGCCGCTTAGCCGCTGCAAGCGGAGGATGCACCCGATCGGGATTGTTGCCGGTTTCGGGCGCCCTGGCAGGCCCAGACCGACAACCCCCCCAGGCCGATCGAGATCACCCTGACCGGGCTGTCGGAACGTCCCGGATCCGGCCAGCTTCTGCGCCCTGCTCACCCTCTCCTGACGAGCGGATGTCATGGTGGTTCCACCCTGGCAGTTCAACGTGACGGACTGGCACACTGCTCGACACCAACCCTACGGATAGCGTTGTGACGGTGGCTGAGGTGAAGAGCATCACCGGCAAGCTGATGCTCAGTGAGGACGGACTGACCGAGTACGTCGTCACTACACCGATGGGGCCGAAGAGCACCACCTGGGGCAGCTGCTGGAGGTCAGCTGGCTGGCCACCGGGGCTGGCTTGCACCAGGTCCACGACCCCGATGGGTTCCGCTGGGCCAAGGACTGAGCGGACACCTGCTGTTCTGCCAGAGGGTGCCGAACAACACGAACGCCCCCACGAAGTAGCAACGAGCAGCTCGCTGTTACCGTTTCCGATCCCACTGGACGCTGCCATCAGACGTGGTGACTAACTCCAGCGCGAGGGCCTCGGCCAATGTCGCAGCAACTTCCAGAGCCCCAGCGAGGCGTAGGACGTCACCATCGGAGTAGATCACTTCGTGCCAATCAGGGCGGTGGGGATACCACACGATGCTGACGATCTCTCGTAGTTCGCCGTCAACGGGCGCCGGTCGTGACATCGTGGCAGGCCTCGCTGACACTCCGGCACGCTGGCACACCGCTCTGAGAACCTCTGGACATCGACTGGCCGAGCTTGAGAACCTGCGGCGTTCCATCGCCATGAGCAACCCCCGGTCACCAGGCGCCCTGGACCGCGAGGAGGCCATGGAGGTGCTTCCGGCTGGCTCAGGGCGTCGAGCGACGGCTCTGGACACTCAGGGAGGGCCTTCGGAGGCTCGTAGACGACGAGACGTGACGAACCGCCGTCGAATCGGAAGCTGAGCGTTCTACAGCGGGAGATGTCGGTTCAACCGCCGGTCCCAAAACCGAGCACCAAGGGCGGTCAGAACCCCCAGTACGACGGCCCCGGCAATCCAGAGATTGAGGCCAACGGTGAGGGCAACAAAGACGATGCAGCCGATTGCTACCGGTCGTCCCCACATCCTGAACACGGAGCGTCCCATAAATGTCAAAATTACTCTGACAACCTGGGGCGTGTACCACTCTTCCGGCGCGCTGTGCGGTCACCCGACTGTCGTCTCCTCTTGGTAGCCAAAGTGGTAGCCACCAGCGCGAAACTCGCGATGGCCGCTTATGACGGGGGAGCAGGCGAGTCACTCTTGACCTGCTCTTTCGGCGACTCAGGCGAAGAGCTGAAGATCGGTGATCGTGCTCAGAAGCGCCTGGGTGTCAAGAGGTCGCGAGTTCAAGTCTCGCCAGCCCGACCAACAAAGCTCAGGTCAGAGGGCCATTCCGGCAACCCGGACGACCGCTGATTTCGCGCCGACTGTTATGCTCGCATCGACCTGTAGGTGGAGACCGAACCGTAAACCTTGATGGAGTTGTGGGCCTACATGCGCTTCGGATTGCAAGATGTGAGGGCCACGACAGAGGATGCAGTCGGCGCTGCGTACAGGGGGCTCAGCGCCGCTCGGGTGAACTACCGGGAGCGGAGGCGTCGGCGAGGTGAGTCGGCCCGATTCAGCGCGGCGTATGCGCGGGCGTCGTTCATCGGCGGATGGCTGGCGAGGGATGAGGCTGAACTGCTCTTCGAGATCGCTGCCGCCGTTCCGGACGGACAGGATATCGTCGAGATCGGTTCGTATCTCGGCCGATCAACGGCCTTCCTCGCCATGGGTGCAGGGCCGGGTCGGACAGTGCACGGCGTCGATCCGCACACCAGTGGCTGCCTTCAGCTCGGGAGCGGAGAGGGGATCGACACCTCGAAGCAGTTCCGCCGCAATATGGCCCAGGTGGGGGTGGAGGACAAGGTGGAAGCCCACGTCATGGTCTCGGTGGAGGGAGCACACTCCTACCAGGGCAGGCCCGTCGGCTTGCTGTTCGTGGACGGCAACCACTCCGAGAAGGCTGTCTACGAGGACGGAAAGGAGTGGTCGGTCCACCTGGCCCCTGGGTGTGTCGTGGCCTTCGACGACATCAGTTGGCACGGGGTCGAAGAAGGGGTGAAGCGACTCGTGGCCGACGGTGTGCTGCCCCCGATCACCAGCCGCGTCGGCAAGATCGGCCTGTGCGGCCCCTCGGCGCGGTGGCCGGCGCGCGTCCGTGAAATAGTGCGGCCGGTTGCGCCCCCCGGAGGTGCGAGGATGGTCTTGCGGGGATTCCTCCCTCTACCGAAACCACATGTGAGCGAGCACGAACAACAGAGGATGCCAAGCCCCTGAAGCTTGTTTCTACGCGCCGGAGTTGTCGACGATCTGGGCGATCTCCACGAAGTCGATGGCGGGGCGGACACCGTAGAGAACCGTCACCCGCTCCCGCAGCTCATCTGTGAAGAATCCGTCTGCTGCTTCTCTTGAGTCCCAGACGTAGAAGTTCACAGCGCGTTGGTTCTTCTCATCGAATGTGAAGAACTTGAAGCGCAAGCCGGGCATGCCTTCGAACATGGCACGCGCCTTTTCGGCCACACCTGTCACCCGTCCCCGATCGAAGTCACCGTCGTACTCGAACGTCACGTTCACGCCGATCACATCCGCCCCTTTCTCCTGAGGTCGAGGCCCGGTCCGAGCCCGGACTCGCCGACGGCGATCCCGACGGGACCACCGCCTCACCAGACGCACGGTCTACCAGTCCCCACCCGCGCTCCGCACGGGAAGCCGCGTGTCGGAGCAGATCCCCGACGGGTGCCGCTGTCCAACAGTCGGTAGATTCCCTGCCGTGCCCGAGGGAACGCCTGACGACCCCGGGCCCGACGCCGAAGACAGCTCTTCGTCAGCCCACGTTCCGGTCACGGCGTCCCCCGACGGCGAGATCGGTGTCCCCACCTCTCGCACCGAGCGAAGGAAGGCAGATCGAGCACGATCCTCCAAGCGACGCAGGCGCGTCGTGTTCATCTCGGTCACGAGCCTCGTGTGCCTCGTGATTCTGATCATCGCCGCCGGGGTGGCCTTTCTCTGGTACGAGAACAACCGCATCCACCGCGTCGACGTGAAGCACCTGGCCGGAGTGCAGGCCCGTGGTGCCCAGAAGGACGTGCAGAACATCCTCCTCATCGGCTCGACGACCCGGTGTGGCCTGAAGCAGCAGAACGCCGCCTTCGGCCTGTGCGACCAAGGGGTCACTGGGGTCAACAGTGACGTCGTCATGATCCTCCACCTCGACCCCGACCATCATCGGGCCTCCATTCTCTCCATCCCGCGCGACACCTTCGTACCCAACGCCCACCCCGGAGGGGTCAACAAGATCGACGCCGCTTTGGGAGCACCGGAGGGCCCGGGCCAGCTCATCGCGGCCATTACCGAGGACTTCGGCATCCCCATCCAGCACTACGTGGAGCTGAACTTCGACAGCTTCCAAGGCGTCGTCGATGCGCTGGGCGGGGTGAAGATGTACTTTCCCATGCCCGTCTACGACCAGCAATCGTCGTTGTACGTCCCCAAGACTGGCTGCCAGACGCTCAACGGGTTCCAGGCACTCGCCGTCGTGCGTGCCCGGCACCTGCAGTACCGTCCGCCGAGCGATGCCGGTGTGTCGAAGTACGACTGGCCCTACGACCCGCAGAGCGACCTCAGCCGGATCCGCCGTGACCACGAGTTTCTGCGCGTCATGGCCTCCGCCGTCGGCAAGCGTGGGCTCGGGAACCTCGTCACCGACCTCAGGCTGATCGACTCACTCTCGGGCAATCTCGAGGTCGACAACGGGTTCTCGGCGATCGCCATGTCCCACCTCGTCCTGGACTTCCACAGCATCGATCCCAACGCCGCTCCGCAGTACACACTCCCGGTCGTCGAATACGGACAGGAGTACTACTACCAAGGCGGCGACTACGGCGACGTGGTCTTCCCCGTCCAACCCCAGGACCAGGAGGTCGTGGCCAGGTTCCTGGGCAACACGCCGACCGAGGACACATCGGGTCGAGCCCTCCCGGCACCAAGTTCGTTCACCGTCGCCATCGAGAACGGGAGCGGCCTCTACCACCAGGGGAGCACCACGGCCGCAGCCCTCAAGGGGCTCGGCTACGACGTGACGTCGGTGACCAACACTCCGGAGGGCGCCTCGACCACAGAGACGACCGTTCTCTATGCCAACCCCGCCGAGCTCGACGACGCCCTTCGGGTCCAATCGTCGCTGTCGGGACTGGCCGTCTTGGGATACGACCCGGGATTGCTCCGCAAGAGCACGTCGGGACCCGGAGCGAGTGACACCTCCAGCACCATCGACGTCGGCTCCGCGCTGCCCACGTCCACCAGCGCGGATGTCGTCCTCGTGATCGGCTCCAACATGTCGGTCAACGCTCCGGCGAGCCCGTCCCCGACGACCTCGGGCGCGGCGTCGGGCCAGACCCCCACCTCGACCACGACCACCGTCCCCGCCGCGCTGGCCGGCAACCCCAACTTGGCAGCCCCTTCGGGGGCGACACAACCCCTCGAACCGTGGGACCCACGCTCGTGCACGGCCAAGGGGGGTCCGGGTCCCTGAGGCGGCGTCGGCCTATCCGGAACCTCGCTCGACCCATCTCACGACGCCTTCTCCCACTGAGATCCGGGTGGCCGAGCCCCCGAAGATGCGGGCGGCCATCCTGGCCGTGTCCGCTTTCGTAAGGTGGCCTTGGTCCTCCTGGGTCCCGTCCTGACGCTCGAGCGTCACCGACCCCAATGTGTCGTCGGTGGCCAGGGGGTGCCACTCGATGTGCACCACCGCCTGCTCATCGGTCACGGCAACGGCCTCCCACCCTTCGCTCGCAGGGATTGGTTCTACCCCGTGCGCCGCGACCTAACCGCCTCGGAGCAGGGGCGAGCCCGAGGACCTGCCCGCCGGCGATGCGCAGGGGAGCCCAGCAGGAAAGGGAAGCAGCAGAAAAGGGGAATTGCCAACTCGGACGCGGGGGCGGACGTCACGGGCGCGCCCCCAGCCTTCGACTACAGCTTGAGCTTGCCTCCGGCCGGCATGGACATGCCGTAGACCCCAGTAAGGCTAGAGGACTCACAGAACTGGAACGCGAACTTTTGGCCGACGGTCGTCGAATCGTTGGTGTTGCCGGTGACCTTTCCTTTCGCCTTGAACTTGAACTCGTTGGCCGGACAGCCCTTCTCGGTCGTGGTGGCCGACGCCACGAACTTCGCCGTCGTCCAAGTCGAGTTCCCCCACGCGATCGTCACTCTCGTCGGGTCTAAGAGGCTGAAGTCCGGACCCGAGGTGACCGTGCCCCAGCCGTCGGTGTGGCCCGAGCAATTCGTGACACGGCCGACGGTCTCGCCCAGGAGGACGAGCGTTCCACTGAATCCCGTACAGGTGATCGACGGTTTCTGGGCCCAAGCCGGCCCGGCCGGGACGACAGAGGCCGCCGTGGCGATCATGACGACACTGGTCGCGGTCAACGCCACAGAACGAAGACGACGAACTCCTGCTCTTCCCTGCATCGGCTCCAGCCCCCTGGACGACGTCTCCGCCCGCGCCGTCTCTTCCAGAATAGGCGCCGTCGCGGGTGTGTGCCCGGGGGCCTGTGCGGCGACGCCCGAGGCGGACCCCTGTGCGGCGTTGTTCCTGGTCGGGGCTGACATGGCGGCTCCCTTCCAGGCCGTCTTGGCCAGCACGACGGGACGCCCGTCGGGATCTGCCACGACGACGAATCGCCCCCACGACGCCTCCTGGGTTCGCCACAGCACCGGCGCGCCGCGGCGGGCCGCCTCCTGCTCCCAGGCATCGGGGTCGCCAACGATGAATCGCAGCGCGGCGGCACCCGGCCGGAGGCCGGCGAGGAAGATCCCCCGTTCGTCGTGGCGCCGGTCGTTGCGATGCATCACGATGCGGCCGGTGTCGTCCCCGACGATAACGATGATCTCGGCCTCGTAGCGCTCCGCCATCCCGAGCCACTCCGCGTAGAAACCTCTGGCCTCGGGGAGATTCGACACATAGAGGATCACGCTCTCGAGCTTTTCCACGCGCATCGTACGGATCCTACGGCGCCGCTTGACGACACGTCGGCTCGGTAGAGTGGCGCGGGTGAGCCACCCACTGCATCTTCGGCACGGGGGTTGTGCCGACGAGCTGGACAAGGTCGTGGTGACACCGCGATCGGCCGGATGGACATATGCGGGGCTCCGGATCGTGGAGCTGGCGCCGGGCGAGTCCCGACGATTCGCCACGGCAACCCAGGAGATGGTGGTCTTGCCGCTGGCGGGGTCGTGTGTCGTGGAGTGTGAAGGGCGGCGCTTCGAGCTGACGGGGCGCAGCGACGTCTTCAGCCGTGTCACGGACTTCGCCTACGTTCCCATCGACGCCGAGGTGCTCCTCTCGAGCACCGGCGGAGGACGGTTCGCCCTGCCCGGTGCCCAGGCCTCACGCCGACTCGAGCCCGCCTACGGTCCCGCCGATGCCGTTCCCGTCGAGCTCCGGGGCGCAGGACGGGCGACGCGACAGCTGAACAACTTCTGCGACCCGGTCACGTTCCCCGCCGACAAGCTCATCGCCGTCGAATGCATCACCCCGGCCGGGAACTGGTCGAGCTACCCGCCGCACAAACACGACGAGCTCCGACCGGGCGAGGCAGTGCTCGAGGAGATCTACTACTTCGAGATGGCGAAAGCGGCGGACGACGGGCCCCGGCAGGTGGGGGAGGGATTCGCCATGCACCGCCTGTACACGTCAGACGGACAGATCGATCTGTGCGAGGAGGTCCGCCACGGCGACGTGATCCTCATTCCTCGCGGCTACCACGGCCCCTCGATGACCGCCCCCGGATACGACCTCTATTACCTCAACGTCCTGGCCGGGCCGGGCGATGAGCGGACGATGGCCTTCTGCGACGACCCCAACCACAGCTGGATCCGCGACGGGTGGAAGAACCAGGCACCGGACCCGCGTCTTCCGCTCGCCACGGCGTCGGGCCCCACCTGACGTCGGCCGGGCATTCGCCCTTCACGTCCAGGTGCGATCGAACCAGCGGCGGATCCGGCTGGAGCCGAAGTCGCCCTTGTCGGCGGCGAGGGCCTCAGAAGGGCCCTCGAGGGCGCCCCGGGGAGGCTCCCCACTCAAGAAGGTGACCTCCACGCGGGCGACGAGGTCGCGGCCGAACTCCAGGTAACAGATGCCACGGCCGTCGTAGGTCGAGGGTTCGGCACCGCCCCGCACGCGGGCGATGATCTGCTCTGCGACCACCGACGCTTGTCCTTCGGCAAAGACGCCCGCCTTGGGAGTGCCTACGCTCGTCACGTCACCGACGGCGTAGACGTCGGGGAAGGCCGTCTCCAGGGTGCGCGGATCGACCGGTACCCACCCGTCGACCGACAACTCGGACTCCACCACCACCGCAGGCGCGCGATGGACCGGCACACCGAGGAAGAGGTCAAAGGACATCTCATCCCCGTCGCGGAGCGTGACGACCTTGCGGTAGGGGTCGACCCCGCTCACCAGCCGCTCGGGGTGCCACTGGATGCCCCGCTCGGCGAAGGCGACGAGCAGGGCCTCCGAGGCTGCCGGTGAGGGTGGGATGGGCACGCCGAATGGCATGACGAGCGAGATCTCCGAGGAGTCACGGATGCCCCGCTCGGTCAGGAAGTCGTGCATCAACAGGGCGGTCTCGCTGGGCGCCGGGGGGCACTTGAACGGAGTCGACGTCACGCCCACGACGACGTGTCCACCGTCGAAGCTCGGCAACACGTCGCGCAGGGCGAAGGCTCCAGGGACGGTGTAGAACTCGTGCCCCGATTCCACCAGCCCCGGGGTGGCCGAGACGTCCAGGTCGGCCCCGAGTGCCACCACCATGACATCGGCCTCGAAGGGCCCCGCATCGGTCTCGACGCGCTTCGCACCGGGGTCGATCGAGCGGATCGTCGTCCGAACGAACCGCAGCCCGGGCTTGACGAGGTCGGAATAGGGATGGACCACAGTCGAGGGAAGGGCCCGGCCGAACATGACGTCGAGCTTGGAGAACCCGAAGACGAACCCGTCGCGCTCGTCGATCAGGACCAGTTCGAGCTCGTCACCGAGCTCCTCTGACAGCTTCGTGGACAGCTCCAGGCCCCCAAAGCCCGCACCCAGGATCAGGATCCGCATGCGGCGACTCTACGGGACGGCCAGCGTCGTCGTCCTGTGTCATGGGCGATGGCCCGGTGCCCGCGCCGGGCGCGACGAGAGGCTCTCGATCATCTCGATGACTTCGTCGGGGCGATAGCCATGGTGTCGGGCGAAGGCGACCGTCTCCTGCACCTTGGCGAGCACCGCGCTGCGTTCGGCAGTGCCGGCCACGGTGATGCCGCGCCCGCGCCGGAACTCCAGCAGCCCCTCGTCGCGAAGGATGTGCATCGCCCGCAGGACCGTGTTCTTGTTCACTTCCAGTACCGCGGCGATGTCCTTGACCAGAGGCAGCCGTTCCCCCGGTCCCGCCTCTCCTTCGGCGATCGCCCGCCGGATCTCGGCCGCGACCTGATCGTGGAGGGCGACGGGTTCGGAGCGGTCGATGTTGACAGACAACATGGTACTAGCAATAGTAGTGCCAAATTCGAGCCCCAACGAGGACTCTCGTGCCATCGACCCCAGCCGTCGCCGACCGTGCCGCCCACGGTGAGACCCAAGCACTCTTCGAGGAGGCTCGTCGCCGACGGCGTCGCCGGCAGATGTGGTGGGTAGCGATGTCGCTCGTGCTCGTCGCCGGCCTCCTCGCGGCCGTGCTCTCCACCATCAGCTCCGGAGCCAGGCGCGTGGCCAGGGCCACCTCCGGCCATGGCGGCGCAGCCACCAACCGCGTCCGGGCCGTGGCCCTGCCGGGACCGTTCATCCCCGAGCAGGTCGTCTCGGCCGCGAGAAGGATCTGGGTGGTGGGCTCGGCACAGCCCACCGATCTCCAATGCGAGCTCGAGGAGATCGACCCGACCACGTTACACACCTCCACGTTTGCCCTCCCCGAATGCGCTCCGTACGTCGCCGTCGGCGACGGGCACATCTTTCTCAGCGCCGACACCTTCACGAGAGCCACCGACAGCGATGCCTTCCGCATCGAGAGCTTCGACACCGCCACGGGCGAGACCACCGTGCTGGCTCCAGTGGACGTGGCCACCAGTGGGACCGGCTATGCGCACATGGCCATGGCCTACGGCGGAGGATCGCTTTGGCTGTATCCCTGGGGTGACGAGGCACTCTAGATCTCCCCGGCGACAGGGGCCGTGCTCCGAACGGTGTTGACCGGTGTGCCCAAATCCGGTGGCCATCCGGCGCTCGTCGCCGACCGCAGCGGGCTGTGGTTGGCCGGAGGGGTTGGTTCCCCGTCGTTGCTCGACCGCCTCGCTCCTGGTGCCCCGAGAGCCACCAAGATCTACGCGGGCCTCACCGACGGATCCATTGCATGGATCTCGACGATCGGCAGCCGGACTGGGCGAAGGTCACGAGCTACCGCGATGACGGCCGCGTCGTCGTGACCCGCCTTGTGGTCTTCGACGCATCCGGAAAGGAACTGTTGCGGACACGACCGGAACAGGATGCCCGGGGAATTGCCGTGTCAGCCTATGGGAGAGCTATCGGTAGCGGTCTCGAACCCACCAGCGCGGCTTGGCCAACTCAGCACGGGCAAGAGCTCTGAAAGCGACACGCGACGCCGTCTCTCAGCAAACTGATCAATGGCCACTCCAGTGGATAATGTCGCCTGTACCTGTCGGCAAATTCCGATCCCGGTGACGGCGAACATGCGCTCATTGTCAACCGATCGACGGTGACAAATGTCACTCTCGGTCCCGCCGTCAATCTGAATCATGACTCCAGCCGTGCCATCGCCCGACTACACCCACCGACCAGGCAGTCTAGGGCACTCCCGGCTAAGTTCTTAAGCAAGTCGGAGAACGCACAGGAGGGAAGGGGGCTAATGGCGGTGCATCTCCAGCCGAAGGCCAGGGCCTCTGGCGCAAGAGAAGAGGCTCCACCGGGTCGAGAAGACCGTCAAACGGACGACCATTGTACATCGACTGTAAAGCGTCGGTGGTGGCCAGGCGTGATCTGTTGTGGCACCTATGTGGTCTTAGCCATGTTGAAGTACGGCCATTTCACCTCATTGGGGCCAGGCCACATGGCCGGCAACGCCGAGATGGATTCGATCGTGCAAGTCTGGTGGCTCGCGTGGACAGGATTTGCCGTGCCACATGGCCACAACGTCTTCCTAAGCCAATGGCAAAACAGCCCGCCGGGTCAGAACTTTGGCGTTAACGGATCGATGCTGACCCTTGGCGTCCTATTTATGCCGATCACGAAACTGTTCGGCCCAGTGGTCACATGGAATATCGCGCTTCGTCTATCTCTCGCGCTGTCGGCGACTTCGATGTGCCTGGTTCTCCGCCGTTGGACCACGTGGTGGCCCGCGGCATTCATTGGAGGGTTGCTCTACGGGTTCTCTGCCTACACTGCGTGGCAGAGTGAATACCTATTTCTCCTCTGCGTCCCCTTACCACCGCTGATCTTCCTGCTCCTCCACGAAATTCTGGTACGCCAACACTGGCATCCGCGGAGATCCGGCATTCTCCTGGCTGTGGTCTGCGCCCTCCAGTTCTTCATCTCGACCGAGATCTTCGCCAGTACGATTCTAATGGGTGCGATTGCAACGGTCCTGTTCGTCCTCATCAATCGCGGTGATCTTGTCAATCGATGGCGCTACGCAGCAAGCGCCTTTGCCTATAGCTTCGCCGTGGGCTTTCTGCTGCTCTGCTTTCCTGTCTTCTACACCTTTGCCGGCCCACAGCACATCAACGGACCACCTGCCCCTCTATCGGTGTTGTCGCTGCTTCCCGCCGACTTGCTTGCCTCGATCGTACCCTTTGGTAAGTGGCTGGATCCGAAGGGCTTGGCGACATTGGCGTCTGCGAAATCAAGCATCCTCTACTCGGGAGAAATGTACATCGGCTTGCCCCTCATCGTTGTCCTCTTTTGCTTTGCGCTATTCCTGCGCAAGAGAAGAACGATCCTCTTTGCCGGGATGATGGCACTGATCGCCTTCGTTATCTCTCTAGGACCCACTTTGTGGGTGGATGGTCACCGTACGCAACTATCTCTGCCGTTCAGTCTGTTCTTGCACTTTCCTGTTCTTCAGTACTTTCTTCCCACACGGTTTTCGCTCTACACAGCAATGTTCACGGCGGGGATGTTCGCGATCGGAATCGATGAGTTGTGGAGACGGATGAGGCGACCGAACCATCTTATGCGGCTGTCTCCAAGATCGAACACGGTCACCACGACCTTGGCCTTAGCCGCTCTGGCGACGACGGTAGCACTCCCGTTGGTCCCCAGCGGAACGGTCGCCGCTACCGCGACGAACATTCCTTCCTTTTTCACATCGCCTGCGGTTGACGCCATTCCCCCTGGTAGCGTGGTCCTTGCCTATCCGTATACGGATCCGGAGACTGACACGAAGGGCGATACAGCCGCTTACCAGACGAGCCACGACATCATGCTCGACCAAGCGGTCGCCAATATGCGCTTCAAGGTGATCGGCGGCTACGGGTGGTTCCCAGCACCGACGCGGCGCGGCGGCACTACCGCCCCGGCCGTTCTTCGACCCAGGTCGGTTCAGGCGTTATTCGACGTTGCGTATTCTGGAGTTGCAACTCCGAAACAACATGCACTGCTCGTTAAGAGCAATCTCACTGCCGACCTGCGCAAGTTCTTGAGTAGATTCAACGTCCAGACGGTCATCGTCCTGCCTGACCTTGGGCACCCAGCCAGCGTCGTCAGCCATGTCACCGCAGCGATCGGTCCGCCCGTTAGGTCAGGCGGCGTGACCGTATGGTTTCATGTCAAGCAGCGCCTGGCCAAAGTGTGACCATAGACGTCTTCGCCACGCTCATGGTTGGGTACGTATCGCCTCGAGCACACAACGTACTTAACTGACGCGATCCCTAACAGATGCAGAAGTGAGTCGCAGCGTCAGTCCCAACGATCTGGGATACCTAGTTCACAGCAGTCAGTCCCCATTCGCTTTGGGGAAATGGCGACCGGTTGTGATTGCCCGACGCTAGGTTTGCAGCGGCGATCCCTCCATTGGCGTTCATGGGTCTTGGACGTCGGACCGTCGGACCTCATCTAGGCCGTTCAAATAGGATTTCGGGTCCTTAGCTTGCCTGCTTTCCTTCGAGGCGATCGAGAGCGACCTGCCTTGGCCATCGGTGGGTTGGGAAGCGCCTGTGCACTCAAGTGTTCCGACACGGCGTGCCCATCGAGGCTCGGTAGGGTGCGTCGCGCTGGCTAGTCGAAGGCGCTCAGCCGCTGGTCCCAATTTGGGCGTAGAGCCACCCTCGCGAACGATTCCACGAACTCAGCGAAGGAGCGGTTTGCACATGCGCGTTCAAGCCGGAGGAGGCGTGAAGTTGCGTCACGCTTCCCGGTGGCTCTGGTACCGAGCGAGTCCGATGAGTCAGGCCGGAGGACCGGTCGTGAGTTGGACCGGCGTCGAGTGGCTGGTGCCCTGCGCGTCCACCCACCCGACCGTCACGGTGTCGCCAGGCTTGTCCTTGAGCAGCGCGTTGGACAGGTCCTGCGCCGTCGAGATGGTCGCGTTGTCGATCGACACGATCGTGTCGCCCGGCACGATCCCCGCGCTTTGGGCCGGACTCCCGGACTGCACCTGGTCCACATAGGCGCCGGCCAGACCTGAGCCGCCACCCGATCCGCCGAAGAGCCCACCCCCGGCTGACGACGACCCGTCGGTCACGTCGACACCCAGCAGCGCTCGTGGCCCGATCTGGATGGCCGAGCTGGCCTGGCCCTTCTTGATCTGGTTGGCGATCGAGATCGCCTGGTCGATGCCGATGGCGTAACCCTGGCTGGGGCCGGCGTCGTTCTGAGCGGCGGCGGTGTTCATACCAATGACCTTGCCCGACGTATCGACGAGCGCACCCCCGGAATCTCCCGGCTGGATGTCGGCATTGGCCTCGATCAGTCCGGTGAGCGTCTCCGAAAGCGTGCCGGAGTCACCGGCCCTGATGGTCTGATCCAGTGCAGTGATCGTGCCTCCCACCGCGGTGGGGATGCCCCCCGTGCCGCCGGCGTTGCCGATGGCCACCACCGGTTGGCCGACACTCAGGTTGGACGAGTTGCCGGTGGTGATCGTCTTGAGACCCGAGGCGTTTTGCAATTGGAGCAGCGCCACGTCGTCGGTGACGGAGTAGCCCACGACGTGGGCGGTGTAGGTCTGACCGCTGCCGATGATCTGGACGTTGATCGTCGTGGCGTTCTCGATGACATGGTTGTTGGTGAGCACGAGGCCCGACGAGGTGAGCACCATGCCGGTTCCGGCCGCCGCCCCCGTCTGCGCCAGGGTGGTGTCGATGTCGACCAGAGCGGGGTCGACTTGCGCCGCGATGGCCTGGGTGTTGATGCCCGCGGGCGAGGAGCCCGATCCCGAGCCGGCTCCCGACCCGGATCCCGAACCGGAGCCCGAACCGGAGCCCGATCCCAGGCTCGACGAGCCCGGGAACGGGATGGTCCCGATGGACGGCGAGCTGCTGGTCGAGGTGTGGTCGACGGCGTGCTCCACGGCCGCGCCGACTCCGGCCGACAAGACGATGAGGACGACCGCCGCGATGGTGGCGATTCCCCAGGTGCCCAAGTGCTTGCGCCTGGGATGAGCGAAGTACGGGGGAGGGGGAGGGGCGCCAGGGGAGTAGTAGCCGCCGTAGGGGTACTGGGGGACACCGGCCGGCGGTGTGGTCCCCGGCACCCAGTAGCCGCCCGGGACCTCGGCTCCGCCCGGGGCAGGCACCCACGGGGGCGGGGGCGGGGGCGGGGGCGGGGGGGGCGGCGGAGGGACGGCGGCGCCCGCCATGGCCGAAGGTGCCGTCACGGGGATCTCGGCGGTTGCCCCGCCGGCGGCAGGGAACTCGCCGGTGGGCTGGTCAGGGGCGGCGGTGACCGCGGGGGTGGGGTCGGCCAGCTCATGGTCCGCGGTCCCGTCGGGCTGCATGTCGCTTCCAAAGTCCCTGCTCACGGTGCTCCTGTCTCCGACTCGATCGATGATGTCCTGTCCCCATCAGGTGACGATGCCCCCATCCTGGGGGACGAACCTGTAGGCCAGCTTGGAGTTTCCTTTCGATCGGCGGTGAACCCCATAGACCCGCTGCTCCGGAGAGCCCACGTGCCACCCTTACGCTGACAGCTGTGACGAGCGCTCCGCTCATCCGGGCCGTGGTCTTCGACGTCGGTGGCGTCCTTGTCGACTGGGACCCGCGTTACCTCTATCGCACGATGATCGCCGACGAAGAGGCGATGGAGCGATTCCTGACCGAAGTATGCACCTTGGAGTGGCACGCTCAGCACGATCTCGGCGCATCCTACGAGGACACCATCCCGGCGCTGGCGGCGGCTCATCCCCAGTGGGCGCACGAGGTCCGAGCCTGGGGCGAGCGCTTCGTCGAGATGTACGGCGGGGTATTCGAGGGGACCGTGGCGCTCTTGGCCGACCTGCGCCGCAGGCGCCTCCCGCTCATCGCGTCCACCAATTGGGGCGCCCAGAGCTGGGCACAGGCCAAGGCCCGGTACGGGTTCCTTCGTTGGTTCGACGGAGCCCTCGTCTCGGGAGAAGTGGGCGTCGCCAAACCCGATCCCGCCTTCTTCGACCTGCTGGTGGACACCTTTGGACTGCAGCCCGCCGAGACCTTCTACATCGAAGACAATCTGGTCAACCTGAAAGCCGCCGCGCAGCGGGGCTTCGTCACACATCACTTCGTGTCGTCCCAGACACTGGCAGCCGAACTCCGCCGTCACAGGCTCATCGAGGCGGAGCCGACCTGATCAGGCCCGCATTCGGGTGAGTGCCACACTCTCCCGTGGGGCCAACGTCGGCTGCATCCGACGAGCGACGACGACGACGCATCGGCCTGGTCGCCGACCTGACCACGATGGTCGAGCGGAGGATGGAAACTCGCCTGCAGCAATCATTGCCACAGGGGCCGTCGTCGTCTTGTTGTTGCAACCACCGTTCGTGGACGTCGGTTCGCCGACCCGACCCACTGCCAGAGACGCCGACTTCTCGCGCATGAACGCCATGCTGGGCCAGCTGGCGGCCAGGTACCCCGGCCACGTCGGCGTGCTCGACCTGTTAGCCCGAGTCTGCCCTTCGGGACCCCCCTGCCCCTACGAGGAGGGAGGATTCGTCGTCCGGCCTGACGACGCGCACTACGGTCCGGCCGGTTCGCTCTGGGTCGCCACCTGGCTGGTGCCGAGGATCCTAAACACCGTGAAACACACTTCTTGACGAGCGGGTCGGCGATTCCCTCAACCGGACCACATCGACGGCAACGTCGAGACGGTGTGACCCCCCACCTCCCTCTACCGAACCGCGCAACGGGGACACGTCCCAATAGTCGCGTCCCCATGCCGTGATGATGTACGACTCGGCCACGAACTGATCGTTGGTGGGGTCGACGTCCACCCAACCCCAGCCCGGCAGGTACACCGACGCCCAGGCATGCGATGCGTCGGCACCGACCAGACGCTCCTGGCCCGCCGGCGGAACCGTCTCGATGTACCCACTGACGTATCGGGCAGCCAGCCCGAGTGACCGGATACAGCCGATCATGAGATGCGCGAAGTCCTGGCACACGCCGCGACGCTGCTCCAACACCTCGAGCAAGGGTGTCGAGATGGAGGTGAAGCCGGGCTCGTAGACGAAGTCACCGTGGATGCGACCCGCCAGGTCCCTGACCGACTCCACCAGGGGCCGATCCCGCTGGAACGACACCTCGGCGTACTCCGCCAGCACACTGGCCGTGGGGATCAGGCGCGACGGCGCACGGCACCGGCGAGCATCGCGGGCGGCGGGTTGGCGGTCGATCTCCAACAACGTTCGGACCGACTCCCAGGGAGGGCCCGCCGGCACCGGGGGAGACGAGGAGACGATCACCTCGCTGGTGGCCGTCACCGACATGTGGGTGAAGCCACCCTGCACGACGAACGTCGCCACCGTGTTCCCGAACGTGTCGACGGACTCGAACCACGTCCTGGGCGGGGGGTCGACCTCCAGAGTGTGATCCATGCAACGCTGGAGCTCCGTGTTGCGGGGTCGGAGGTGCGCTTCGTTGTACGACTGTTCGACGGGAGCGTCGTAGTCATATGTCGTCACGTGGGTGACGCGGTAGACCCTCCCCTCGACCATGCCCCCGATTTTGCCGGGAACGGATCGATCATCGGGGGACCGCGTCGCACCGACGCGCGTCACCCCGGGCCCGGGCCCGATGGTGCGATTGCTCACGACGTCGGGCCGAGCGCCCGCCAGGGAGAAGAATGTGGCCTCGATGTGCTCGTTGAGATTGCCGATGGCCGGGCCAAGCTCGGCCAGGAAGGCCCGCAGGCCGGCCGGAGTCGGTTGGGCCAGTGGCGCGTCGGCCACCAGGACCACGGTGTCGGTGCAGGCGGTGAGGATCGCCTCGTTGTGGGGAAGCGCTTTGACGAGGTCGCGCAGCTCTCCGATGCACGCACACACGGCCCGGGGGAAGGCCTCGTCCTGGAGCAGGAACCTCAGTGTCGACGCCGCGTCCGGTTGCGCTGGCATGGCACGACGGAAGGGCTGGTAGGAGGCGAGGGATCGCAGCAGTGCCATCTGGCGCACCTCGTCGTAGACGTCCCCAACCCGATCGGGCACTGCATTGTCGGCCCGCACGGCCAGCACCCGGCACGTCATCTCGGCTCGTTCGAGGTACTGGCCCATCTGGAAGAAGGCCAGCGCCTCGTCGCGTCGCATGGTGCCCAGCATGACGCCGTTGATGCGTTGGACCTCGTCGATCACACGTTGCAGCCACCGAACACGCCCGTCGCGGGCGATCACCGCCTTGGACTCGGAGTTCAGAACCAGCCACAATTCGTTGCAGAGCTCCCACACTTCGCGGGGGACAACGGGCCGAGCGCGCCGCAAGTTGTCCCGGGCGCTGGCCATCGACGCCAGGACCGACGACGGGTTGTCACGGTCCGTCAGCACGAACGCGACGACCTGCGCCTCGGCCGACCCCTTGGACTGGACCGTCGAGGTGGCCGGGCCCAACCGGATGCCGTGCTCCAGGTATCGGGCCGCCGTGCCGGCGATCTCGACGAGCGGGACCCAGCCCACGTCCTCGCCGACAGGCAGGTCGACGTGGGTCTCGCCGTGGACCTGGACGATCCTGGCCGTGTCCTCGGCACGCTCGAGATAGCGACCGGCCCAGTAGACGGCTTCGGCCATCCGTGCCAACAACATCACTTGCTCCTTCTCGTCGGGCGGCGGGAGAGCTTCGGGACGCCGTGTTATTGGGCCAGCTCCCGTCCGTCGATTCGATGCCGCCGCTCGGACCGGGAGGCAGGGCTCGTGGGCGGCTCACTCGGCGCCGGGGACCGGGCATCGTGGTGGGGCGCCTCGTCGTCGTCCATGTCGGACAGCGTGGCGTCGACGACCCACGTGTCCTTGCTGCCACCGCCTTGCGACGAATTGACGATGAGCGAGCCTTCGCTGCGGGCCACCCGGGTGAGACCGCCCGACGTGACATAGGCCCCGTCCGGGCCCTGCAGGGCAAAGGGCCGCAGGTCGACGTGGCGAGGGACGACGGCGCCATCGCACAGGGTCGGCATGGTCGACAGTGACAACACCGGTTGCGCCACCCAATTGGGCGGGAACTGTTCGATTCGCCGGGCCACGAGCGCGAGTGCGTCCGCACCTGCGGTCGGGCCGATGACGATCCCGTAACCACCCGACTCGTTGGCCGGCTTGACGACCAGGGCATCGAGGTGCCCGAGCACGTACTGACAGTCCTCCGGATCACCACACCTCCAGGTGGGCACGTTCGGGAGGATGGGCTCCTCTTCCAGGAAGTAGCGGATGATCTCGGGGACAAAGGCATACACGGCCTTGTCGTCGGCGATGCCGACGCCGGGCGCGCTCACGATGGCGACGTTTCCCCTCCTCCAGGCACGCATCAGACCCGGCACGCCCACATACGAGTCGCGCCGGAACACCTCGGGATCAAGGAACAACTCGTCGATGCGGCGGTAGATGACGTCCACGCGCTCGAGGCCGCCGACCGTACGCATGTACACCGTGTCGTCTTCCAGGACGACCAGGTCACTGCCTTCGACCAGCTCGATGCCGAGCTGCTGGGCCAGGAAGGCGTGTTCGAAGTAGGCGGAGTTGTGGACACCCGGTGTCAAGACCGCCATGGTCGGCTCACCGGACGCGGGCGAGTGCGAAGACAACACGGCGTTGAGGCGGCCGACGTAGGAGTCCACCGGCTCGATGCTGTAAGAACGAAACAGCTCCGGGAAGACGCGCTTGGCCACCATCCGGTTCTCGAGCACGTAGGAGACCCCGGAGGGGACCCGGAGATTGTCCTCCAGCACGTAGAACGTGCCGTCCTCGCCCCGCACGAGGTCGCTCCCACAGATCTGGGCCCAGACGCCACCGGGCGGGTCGACCCCCATGCACTCGGGTCGGAAGTTCGGCGAGCTCGTGATCAGGTCGGAGGGAACGACGCCCGCGGCCACGACTCGCTGGTCGTGGTAGACGTCGTCGATGAAGCAATTGAGGGCCCGAAGCCGTTGGACGAGACCTTCCCGGACGCGGGCCCATTCTGAGGCGGCGAGCACCCGGGGGATGACGTCGAAGGGCCATGGGCGGTCCAGGACCGCATCGTCGTCGTAGGTCTGGAACGTGACGCCGATGCTGCGGATCTCCCGGTCGGCGGCGTGCTGGCGTTCGACCAGAGCCTCCAGGCCGAGCCTGGTCAGGTGACGCCACAGTCCACGCGCCGTGGGCCGGGGCTGGCCTCCGGGTTCGACAAGTTCGTCAAAGCCTGGCCCCGGTTGGTAAGAGGACAACATCTGGACCTTCCGGCCTTCTCGCCGCGTGGCGCCTCGTGGACCTACCCGTAGAGCGTACGGACCCACGGTGAACGGGGTGGGTCCTCACGATGACGGCTCTGTTAACGGCCCGCTCGGCTGGTCCGTCTCAGGGCGTCACTCAGCACGATCGCTGCAGCACCAGGGCTTTCAAGAGAGCCCCCCACTCGTAGACGACGTCATAGGGAAGGTGTGACAACGGGTCGTTGACCGGCACCATGTGCAGCTGCGCCGAGGTGCACCTCTTGAAGAGCAATCGGGCCCGGGTCGACTGGCTTCGCTCGGAGACCACGATGAGTTGGTTCCAATGGCGCCGGCGGGCGAGTGCCGTCACGTATTCGGCCTCGCCCCTGGTGTCCAGGGGGTTGGCGCGAAAACACAACACCCGGACCTGCACCGGGTGGCGGGGGCACGACACCGGAGGGTTCCCCCCCAGCGACACCACCGCCACGGGAGCGAAGCCCGACTCCACCAGCTTGATCGCCTCTTTTGCACGGTGCTGCCCGGGATCCCCGCCGAGGGCCACGACGGCGTCGACCCGGGTCGGGGCGTCGATCGGCGGCCATACGAACAACCGGGCCGTCGCCGTCGCGAACACCACGACCAGGACGACGACGACGGCCAGCAGCCGGCCACGAGCGGTCTTGGGCGCTCGCACTACGGCCGGACGATGACCTTCCCGGCGTCGGGATCACGCTCGAGACGGGCGAAGCGATCGGGGAGCGTCTCCAGTCCGATGGTCTCGGTGACCATGGGCACGGCTTCGAGCCGGTGCTCGTCGAGGGCGGCGATGGTGTCGGTGAAGTCCTCACGCCCGTAGTAGATCGAGAAGCGGATGTCGAGCTCCTTCGAGATTCCCCAGAACGGGAAGATCGTGTCGTCCTGGAGGCAGATGCCCACGACCACCACGCGCCCGTCGACGGCGGTCATCTCCATGGCCTGCTCGATGAGTCCGGGCCGACCGCTGCATTCGAGGACCACCGTCGGCCCTCCTCTGGTGGCCTCGAAGACACCGGGTGCCACCGGTCCCTCGCCCGGATCGAACATGGCCGTGGCCCCCAGGCGGCCGGCCAGGTCGCGCCGCAACGGCGATGGCTCGCTCACGACCACGGTGTCCACTCCCATCGCCACCGACCAGGCCACAGCGGCCAAGCCGATGGGGCCCGCCCCCAGTACGGCCACCCGGTCACGGGACGTCACCGCACCTCGGCGAAAGGCGCGGCGCATGACGGCGAGGGGCTCCACCAGGGGCTGCTCGTCGGGCGCCACCGAGGCAGGAAGCTCGAAGAGCTCCTCGGCGCGCACGGTCACGAACTCGGCGAATCCTCCGGGGCGCTCCAGACCGAGGAGCTGGAACTGGGCACAGTGGTCGGCTCGCCCCCCGGTGCAGAACGCGCACGTGCCGCAGCCCGAGAACGGGCGCGCCACCACCGCCGTGCCGTTCCGCCAGCGGACGGGATCGACATCCTCGCCGACGCCCACCACCTCTCCGGCAATCTCGTGACCGAGCACGGCGCCGGTCTCGGCGAGCTGGCTGGCGAGATGGAGATCGCTGCCGCAGATCCCGCACCCGGTGACCCGGAGCAGCGCCTCCCCGGGAGCGGGCACCGGAGTAGGGATCTCGGAGAGCTCGAGGCGTGGGCGGTCCTCGGCCAGGACGGCGGCCCGCACGCGCTCAGCCCCCGATGACGACGACCGGTGGATCGCTCATCCCGTGCTGCTCCGCGCAGGCGGCCAGGTAGAAGGGCAGGATGGCGTGGGCATCGATCACGAGCTCGACGTTCCCGTCGGCCCCCAGGTTCAGATTCGCCCCGTGGATCGCGAACCACACATCGGTGATGCCGTCGTTGGTGGCGGGAACGTGCAGGGTATGGATCGATCCCGCCGGCTCGTAGAGATAGGAACCGGCCGTGTTCACGACGTCGGGATATTCGCGGTAGAACCACGAGCCCTTCTGGGTGAAGGCCAGTACGTGCCCGGTGTGCTTGTGGGTCTGGATCGTGGTGTCGGGCGGGAAGTGGTTCCGTACGATCCACACGCCGTTGGAGAGGTCCACCTGGAGGAGCTGGAGGGTCGCCCCGTCCCCGATGTCGACAAAGGGCAGTTCCTTCTCTCCCCGGTGGATCGCAGTAGGCGGAAGATCGGTCATGGTCATGAGGCACCCCTTGTCGTCGGCGGGTCACGCGGACACGGGGCAATTGAACCGCGACACCCGGGCACCGTCCACCTAGGACACGGAGGCGGACCCAATCCGGATCCACCGGGCACACCCCGGACAGGCCTCGGGCCACGGCCCGGACTCGGGCAGGTCCCGGCCCGGCAGGGGAGGGGCCGGGACCGGTGACGCCCTCACCAGGGCCGGAGCTCCTCATTCGTTACTATTGACGATGCCAATCGACGTGGCGATGCGTAACCTCGCTGTGGAGCCCAACGGCGCGCTCCGGGGACGGCGCTGCGCCACGAGGAGCACGTTCGAGGACGAGACGGACGCGGGGGGGTACGTGGCTTCGCCGGCAGAGCAGGTCCGCACGCAGCTGTCGATGGTCCGCGACGGTGACTCCTCGTCCGAGTACGAGCGCCTGGCGCTCCAATTCGAGCATGCGGGGGCCGAGGACGTCGTGGCGTGGGCGGTGGAGCGCTTCGGACGCCGGCTGTCGCTGGTGTGTTCCTTCCAGAATTGCGTCCTGATCGACCTGGTCACCCGCGTCGACCCGAAGGTCGATGTCATCTTCCTCGACACCGGTGCCCACTTCGCCGAGACCCTCACCTACGTCGAACGGGTGGAGACGCAGTACCAGCTGAAGCTGCGCGTCGTCACACCCGATGCCGAGGCCGATGCCTGGCCCTGTGGGTCCGAACGTTGTTGTGAGCTCCGCAAGACTGCCCCCCTGGCCGGGGCGCTGCGGGGCCAGGTGGCATGGATGTCGGGGATCAAGCGGGCCGACAGCGACGAGCGGGCCACCACGCCCATCGTCAGCTGGGACGAAACCAGGGGGTTGGTGAAGATCAATCCCATCGCCACGTGGACCCATGACGACGTCGCCCACTAC
>Ga0116219_10001338_pt1 | contig 23183 bp, 18 predicted proteins | sample Sb_taG_4_FD_91019 | JGI IMG/M metagenome (GOLD analysis project Ga0116219, IMG submission 91019) | Peat soil microbial communities from Weissenstadt, Germany - Sb_50d_6_BS metaG | ecosystem: Environmental > Terrestrial > Soil > Wetlands > Peat | place: Germany: Weissenstadt | collected 2010-09-21
GCTTGATGATGGTGCTTCTGGTCACGTGCGTCGGCGCCCGCGTCGGCTTCGACCGCAAGCTCATCCCGCTGTTGTTGCTGATCGTGCTGTGGCTGGTCGGCGGACTGTTGTCGCTGATCCAGGTCGGCGATCAGGCCAAAGACATTCAATATGCCGGCACGTCGATTTACCTCGGCATCGCCGCCGTGATGTTCGCCTGCCTGTTCTGCGACGGCAATCTGGTGCGCCTGGCGATCCTGCGGCGCGGCTACATTTTGGCGGCGCTGATCGCGACGGCGGCGGGCTATATCGGCTTTTTCCATCTCGCGCCCGGCGCCGATATATTCCTCGACAACGACCGCGTCAGCGCCACGTTCAAGGACCCGAACGTCTATGGACCGTTCCTGATCTTTCCGATCGTCTGGCTCCTGGTCAGCCTGTTGGTGCGCGGCATCAGGCTTCTCGATGTCGCGGTGCTAATGATCCTATTGGGCGGGCTGCTCCTGAGTTTTTCCCGCGGCGCCTGGGGCCATTTCGCGATCTCGACCCTAGTCGGCGTCGCGATTGTTCTCGCGGTCACACCGGATCCACGCATGCGCGCACGCATCGTCGTGCTCGGCCTTTTCGCCGCGATCGTCGTGGCCTTGCTCCTGGTCGCGGTGTCTTCGATCGGCTCGGTCCACGACATGATCGTGGAACGCGCCAAGGCGATCCAACCCTATGACGTCGGGCCTGGCGGCCGCTTCTGGCAGCAGCAGCTGGCGCTCAACGCCATTCTCGATAATCCGAACGGCTTGGGGCCGTTCGAATTCTTCCGCATCTTCGGGCTGCAGCAGCACAACGTCTATATGCAGGGTTTCCTGGTGTACGGCTGGCTCGGCGGCGCGGCCTATATGGCGCTGGTCGCGATCACGCTGGTGTTCGGATTGCTCACGGTGTCGGTGCCCACGCCGTGGCAGTACTATCTGATCACCGCTTACGCGGTGTTCGTCGGCGAGGCCTTCGAAGGCCTGATCGTCGACACCGATCACTGGCGCCACTTCTTTCTCGTACTCGGCCTGGTCTGGGGACTCGGCGCGGCGACCATCAATTTCCGCCGCCGGCAAGCCTGCGAACTCGATGACGACGTAGATTTGGTCGAGGTCGCCGCCTAGGACCTTCGCGAATTGGGCCCGATCGGTTCACGATTTGGTTAGCCCCGCCCGATTAGGATCGATCCATGCAAGCGAATACAGCCTCGCTGTCGGCCGACGGCGCACCGGTCGAGAACCCGGCGGCGCGGCTGATTTCGATCCCCTTCCTGCTGCTGCGCGTATCGACCGCCGGCGGCGCCTTCGCCATGGGGCTGGTGCAGACACTGGTGTTCGCTCGCGTGCTGACGCCGGACCGGTTCTCGCTGTTCATCCTGGTGGGAGCGATCGGATATTCGCTGTGGCTGTGCGATCTTGGCCTCGCCAAGATCCTGTTCGTGCAATTGCGCGCCGCCCACCTTGCCGGCAAGACCGACGCACGTGCCGCGCGCCAAGCGACGGCGGTCATCGTGTTCTATGTCCTGCTCGCCGCCGGCGGATCGCTCATCTGTTTTGGCTTCATGGCGGCGCGGCCGTCGTTCTCGCTCTTGGAAGCCGCCGACTTCGGCCTGTTCTTTTTCTACTTCACGCTCAATCTCACCTGGGTTTGCCTGCGCAGCCTCAGCACCGCCGTCGACGAATATGTCTTCTATGAAAAGCTCGAGCTCATGCGCCGCGTCGGCAACATGGCGACCATCCTCGCCATGCTGATCGGGTTGCCGTTCACCGCTTTTCTGCTTGGCTCCAACGTGCTCTGGGCGGTATTGGTGACTGGCGCGGTGACGAAGCTTCTGAGCCGCGGCGCGATGGCGCCGCAGCTGCGCGGCATTGCCCGCGAGCTCGTGGCGTTCTTCCAAAACAACATGCGATCGATCGCGCGCAGCGGCACATTCGCGCTCAGCGATATTTTCATCTACACATTCCCGTATTACGTCCTGCCTTGGGCGTTTGGCCTCGGCGCACCGATCATCATTCTCGAAGCGACGTTTCGCATCTTCCGCGGCGCCAGTGTCATCTACACGGCGGCGTGCGATCTGGCGATTCCGGGGCAAACCCGGGCACTCGCGGCGCGCGACGCTGCAAAGCTGGTGCGCACGACGCTGATCGCTGCGGCGCTATGTTGCCTGCCGGCCGCTTTCGCCTGCGGACTATTGATCTTCGCGTCAAAGCAATTGTTCGCTTTCCTGCTCGGATCGTCGGCCACCGTGCCGCCGACGGTCACGCCCATCCTGGTCGTGATGCTGCTAGCGAACCTCGTGCAAATGGTCGCGCAATCGCTGTTGCTGCATGCCGGCTTCTTCCGCGAAATATCGCGCATCGGCTTAGGCGTTGCGGTTGCCATGGTGGTCGCGACCGCAATCGCCGCCGCTACCAAACTGAACATTGTCGAGTTTCTCGGCGTCTATGCCGCCGTCTACACCGCGGGCGCGCTCTATTTGGCCGTCGCCGCTTATCGCGGACCGATTCTCGCCGCATCGCCGCACGGCGCGGCGAAATGGAAACGCGCCGCGGAGCCTGCCGCGGCGCGCTGATCGAGGCGCAAAGGAAGATGGTGCTTTGCGCCAGATCTACCTTTGCCCAAAGCGTACTTAGAAACCGCCGTCGTTCAGGGGCTTGCCGTAGTGCGGCGGGGTCTGTTGCTGCTGAACCGTCTTGGTCTGGGTTTTCGCGGCCGCTTGCTGGCCCGCGCTCGGCTCGTCGGGCAAGCCGCCGTCGTTGAGGGCCTTGCCATAGTGCGGCGCGGCCGGAGCGGTGGGCGTCACAGAATTATAGAGCGGCTTTGCCGGCGTCCCGCTCGAATTGTAATCGTCGACCAATCCGCCGTCGTTCGGAGCTTTGCCGTAGTGCGTCTGTGCGGACGCGGGTACTGAAGCGATCGCGACGCCGAAAGCCAGCGTGGCTACGCCGATGGTGATTTGCTTCATCATTGATTTTCCTCCAACCGAGGTCTTCTGACGGCCACCGAAAGGCCGCCGCTCGGAGCTTTCAATTAGTTTGGTCGAGGCGGGGAAATATAGATTTGAAGCCATAAATACGCGACGCGAATTGATAAACCCGATGTAAAAGATACGCGAAGACTATGCGGACCGCGCGGCTGTTTAGCGCGCGAATAGATGTATAAAAATATTATAGCGGTTCACGCAGCTCAGGCGCGCTTGCGGCGCGGGCACTATGGCAATGCTCAGGGCAAGCCACAGCGCACCGCGATTGCCGCAAGCCACACCAAACCGGCAAGCGCGAGCCCGCAGAACACCGCGGAAGAGCCGAAATCTTTGATTCTGCCGATGTCGCGATGCTGTTCGGGCGTGACGTGATCGGAAAGTTTTTCGATTGCGGTGTTCAAGAACTCGACGGCGAGCACGACAAGGAGCGCCGCGATCATGGCGACGTACCAGGCAAGACTCGGCGCGATGAAGATGCCGAGCGGCACCGCGATCACGAAAATGATCGCCTCCTCGCGGACCGCGGCCTCGGTTTTGATGCCGTCGACAATGCCGCGCAGCGAGTTCTTGGTCGCGCTGAATAGTCGCTTCACGGCGCGGCGTGATCGGCTGTGCGGCGGGGCCAAGCCGGCGCGTGTTGCAGCGCAAGACCCTGCTGACTATAGTGCGACCCAATATTCGGAGCGTAGCGCAGCCCGGTTAGCGCACCAGTCTGGGGGACTGGGGGTCCCGAGTTCAAATCTCGGCGCTCCGACCATGATATCAAGTACTTAGATGGCAAAGGCATAAGCAATCTTCCCGGAAAGTGTTGCCGGGAAGACCATCGGAAGATGCAAAAAAGCATCCCAGACCCGCCCGCTAGGCGTCCTGTTTGTCCCTCTTTTTTTTCATATCGGGGCGTCATGGCGCGACATTAGCCGCGCCTCGTTGCAGACGCCAGCGCGCATCGTCGTCGATCATCCAGCGGCCTATCGGCAGCCCCGATAATGCGGGCAACACATCACGCGTCCGTCTGGCTCCGCAAAGGATACACCCCGATTACTGCACCGCGAAGGGCTCAGATCGCGGAACGGGAATTGCGGAATATTGGACGGCTTGCAGTCACCCCTATTCCGGTTATTGCCAGCCGCTTTGATGACAGGTTACCATTTTCCGAATTTGGCTGACGCCGGATGCGCCTGGGTTGTCAGTTCTCGGCATCAAGCCTATTGCGCTTTCATCGATTGCGACAACGCGATCAAATTGTACGGCAGCACGCGAATGACGCCGCCGCGCGGGCTGTCGATGTCGGCTATCAGCATGAATGAAACCGACACGATGACGGGCAGGACGAGAAGCATGAGTAAGCCGCTGCGCCGTTCGCCGTAGCCGATCAGCATGTTGCACGAGATGGCGATCAGCCCCATCAATGCCCACGCCGCGACCGGGATCCGGTTCCACCAGGCGGCCTGGGTGTAGCTCTGCGCGTTCAAGACGTCGTTCATCCCCCAGACTGCCAAGGCGACGACGGGCGTCGGCTGATTTTGCGCGGGACGCAACAGAGCGGACCATAGCCCGGCTTGCAGCTTGGCGGCGTCTTCGTCCAGTTCACCGGTTCGGCGCTGTTCGCGTGCCTCGTAATAGGCAATGCGCTGAGCGACGTAGTCCCGCAGCAGCTGACGCACCATCGCGGCATCGTCCGCCGGCAGAAGCTCGGCACGGACATATTCGGTGCCGATGGCGTTGGCCTCCGCGGCTTCGTAATTCTTGCGCTGGTCGTAGCGGGTCACCGCCATCGAGAAAGTGAAACCGATGATCAGCGCCAAAAGTGTCAAGGCGGCCGCTTGAATCTTGTCGAAGTCCGTCAACTCGTCCTTGTGCAGGCGGTGCACCCGCCTGCGAAACAAATCGCCGCAATACGCCGCGAGCCACTGCGCGGGGAGAGAGACCGCGAAGACGATGAAAGGGCTATCGAGGATGCTGCTCATACCGATGGCTGTTCGGCCAAAACAAGATGGGGCATTTGCGCAAGACAACGCCAGCACGCAATCATTATTATCATCCGAAAAGCTGCATTGATCTACGTCAACATGCCGGCCCGGCTTCTGTGAAACACAGCAATCGAAGGATCACAGATGCCTCCTGTCGGGACCCTCACACAAGCACGGCTGAGAACGCCGAATGCGGCTGCGGTGGCGGGGATTTTGTTTTCCTCCCTGCTGGTTGCCGCATTCTGGCTGGTGCGGAGCGCGGTGCCGGCCGATCCGCGGGAGCTCGGCTCATGGTTGGGCACGAATGCGCGCAGTGTAGCGCTGGCGATGAACCTGGTGCCTTTTGCCGGCATCGCATTCCTGTGGTTCATCGGCGTGCTGCGGGATCGCCTCGGCCAACTGGAAGATCGCTTCTTTGCCACCGTATTTTTCGGCAGCGGCCTGCTGTTCCTGAGCATGTTGTTTCTGTCGTCCGCGATCATCGGCGGCATCCTGGTCGCCTTTGCCACCCAGCCGGAGCAGCTGGTCGGTTCGGCAACGTTCCGCTTCGCGCGCGCCACCGCCTACGCGGCGATGAACATCTATGCGGTCAAGATGGCTTGCGTGTTCATGATCACGACGTCGACGGTTGCGGTGTACACGGGGATCACGCCGCGATGGCTGGCGATTGCGGGCTATGTGCTGTCGCTATTTCTGCTTTTCGGCAGCTATGCCATAGGCTGGAGTTTCGTGGTTTTTCCGATCTGGGTATTTCTCATCAGCATTTGTATTTTGCTTGACAATTTTACTCGAGCATCCGGGGTTACATCCAAGACCGACGAGTAATCGCATATTTGGATGCCAAGCGCGTTTTTGAAGATGTGCGTTAGTATTTTTCCTTCGCGAAGTGGCGGCCTTCGAGCGACGCCAAATCGTCGTATTGGCGTTTATTCGATCGCTTCGGCAGCTCGACTTTGGCTTGTTTGACCTTCTTATAGGGAATGGACGACAGAATATGGGCGATGCAGTTGAGCCGGCCGCGACGCTTGTCGTCGGAACGTACCAGATGCCACGGCGCGTGCTTGCTGTCGGTGGCGTCGAGCATCAGGTCGCGCGCCTTGGAATAATCGTACCAGCGCCGGTATGACTCCAAATCCATCGGGCTCAGTTTCCATTGGCGCATCGGATCGCTGATACGCTTCAAGAAGCGCTTTTCCTGTTCCTCCTGCCCGACCTCGAGCCAGATCTTGATCAGGGTAATGCCACCGTCGATGATGTATTGCTCGACTTCCGGACAAAGCTCGAGGAAGCGCTTGTGCTGCTCCTCGGTGGCAAAGCCCATGACATATTCGACGCCGGCGCGATTGTACCAGCTGCGATCGAAGATGATGACTTCGCCAGCCGCCGGAAATCGCTCGATGTAGCGCTGCAGAAACAGCTGGGTCTTTTCGCGATCCGACGGCGCCGGCAGCGCGGTGACGCGAAAGACGCGCGGGCTGACCCGCTCGCTCAGCGCCTTGATGGTGCCGCCCTTGCCGGCAGCGTCGCGGCCTTCGAAAACGATGATGACGCGCGCGCCGCTTGCCTTCACCCACTCCTGCAGATGGCACAGCTCGACCTGAAGTTTGCGCAGCTCCTTTTCATAGTCCTTGCGCTTCATTTTCTCGCCTTGGCCATTCGCGGCGGTCTTGAGTTTCTTTGCCATGTCAAAGCTCCGCTTCAGACGCCGCTCCGCTCAGGTGCCGCTTTTTCCTTTGGCCGCGACGAGGGCCTGAGCCGTTCGCGGATCGCCTGGAAGAAGACGTAGAGCGGAGGAATAGCGAAAATGCCGATGAAGGACGCCAGAACCATGCCGCCGAATACCGGCGTGCCGACGTCGCGGCGCGCCAGTTGCGAGGCGCCGCTGGCGACCACCAGCGGCAAGAGGCCGAGGATGAAGGCAAACGACGTCATCATCACCGGCCGGAAGCGCAGCCGCGAGCCTTCGGTCGCCGCTTCGAGCAGTGGGACGCCCTTTTCGCGCTGCTCCTTGGCGAATTCGACGATCAGAATCCCGTTCTTGGCGGCGAGCCCGATCAGCACCACCATGCCGATCTGGGCATACAAATCGAGCGTCAGCCCGCCGATCAACATGGCCGCGAACGAGCCCAAAACGCCGACCGATACCGACAGCAGCACCGGCACCGGAATGGTCCAGCTTTCGTACAGCGCGACCAGGAACAAGTATGCGAACAGCACGGCAAATCCGAGGATGATAGCGGTCTTGCCCTCGGCGCGCTTTTCCTGGAACGCAGTATCGGTCCACTCGCCGGCATAGCCCTGCGGCAGCGTTTTCGCGGCGACCGTCTCCATCGCATTCAACGCCTGACCGGATGAAATGCCCGGCGCGGGCGAGCCTTGCACGGTCACGGCGCGCAGATTGTTGTAGCGGATCAAGGCCGGCGGACCGACAACGAGGCGGACCTCGGCGAGGCTGCGCAGCGGGACCATCTTGCCTTCGTTGCTGCGCACGTTGATGCGGTAGATGTCGTTGATGTCTGAGCGATCGGCGGCCTCGGCCTGCACTTGGACCTGCCAAGTGCGGCCGAACAGGTTGAAGTTGTTGACGAAGTAGCCGCCGAGCGATGCCTGCAGCGCCTGGAACACGGCGCTCAACGGCACGCCGATGATCTGCGCCTTGTCGCGATCAATATCGAGATAGATCGAGGGATTGGTCGCCGAGAACGTGCTGAACACCCGGCTGAGCTGCGGATTCTGGTTGGCGGCGACGGTGAGTCCGCGCAGCGCCTGCGCCATGTCCTTGGCATCGCCGCCGCGCAAGTCCTCCATCACATAGGCGAAGCCGCCGCCGGTGCCGAGGCCGAGGATCGGCGGCGGCGCCAGCGGCACCACCTGGCCGCCCTGGATCTGGCGGAATTTCTCGTTGAGCCGTCCGATCAACGCGTTGACGCCGAGCGACTTGTCCTTGCGCTCCTCGAAGGGCTTGAGCGTGACCACCATGAAGCCGGCATTGGCCTGCGAATAGTTATCGATGAAGTTCAAGCCGATGACCGAGGTGACGTCTTCGACGGCATGCTCGTCCTTGAGGATCGCCTCGGCGCGCTCGATGACGTCGGTAGTGCGCGCCACCGAGGCGCCGCCGGGCAATTGCACGACGACGAACAGCGCGCCCTGATCGTCCTCGGGCAGAAATCCGGTCGGCGTGAATTTGGCCAGCCCGACGACGCCGGCCATGGCGACCGCCACCATGGCAAGCCCGATGATCGACATGCGCACGATGCGCGCGACCGCGGAACCATAAGCGTCGCGGACACGATCGATCGAGCGCATCACATAGCCCATGACGCCGCGGCGCGGTCCGTGATGCGGCCGCAGCAACACGCCGCACAAAGCCGGCGAGAGCGTCAGCGCATTGATCGCCGACAGGACCATCGACACAGCGACGGTGACCGCGAACTGCCGAAACAATTCGCCGGAGATTCCGGGAATGAAAGCCACCGGCACGAACACCGATAGCAGCACCAGCGTGATGGCGATGATCGGAGCGGTGATCTCGGCCATGGCGCGCTTGGTCGCTTCTGCGGGCGTCAGCTCCGGATGCTCCTCCATCACCCGTTCGACGTTTTCCACCACGACGATGGCGTCGTCGACGACGATGCCGATGGCCAGCACGATCGCAAGCAGCGATACGGTGTTGGCCGAATAGCCGACGGCCAATAGCGCGACGAACGTTCCGACCAAGCTGACCGGCACCGCCAAGGTCGGGATCAGGGTGGCGCGAACGCTGCCGAGAAAAAGAAACACCACGATGACGACAAGGATGAAGGCCTCGATCAGGGTCTTCTGCACCTCGTGGATGGTGTCGGTGACGAACACCGTGGGGTCGTAGGTTATTTTCCAGGTCAGATCGTCGGGAAACCGCTTCTCCGCCTCGGCGATGCGTTCCTTCACCGCCTTCAAGGTGTTGACCGCGTTGGCGCCCGGCGACTGATAGATCGCGATGGCCGATGCCGGGCCGCCATTGAGCCTGGTGTCGCGGTCGAGATTAGCGGCGCCGAGCTCGAGGCGCGCGACATCGCCGAGGCGAAGCACCGAGCCGTCGGGATTGGTCCGGATCACGATATTGGCAAATTCCGCCACCGTGGCGAGCCGGCCCTTGGTCTGGATATTGAGCTGCAACTGCTGGTCGTCGGAGATCGGGCGGGCGCCGATGCGGCCGACGGCGGCCTGGATATTCTGCGACTGGATCGCGTTGATGATGTCGCCGGTGGTGAGATTGAGCCCGGTCAGCCGATCGGTGCGCACCCAGGCGCGCATCGCATAATCCTGCGGCCCCCAGATGGTCGCATCGCCGACGCCGGGCGTACTTTTGATCCGGTCGAGCAGATTGATGGTGACATAATTGGACAGGAACAGCGGATCGTGGGTGTGCTTGGGTGAATAGACCGCGACGACGCCGAGCAGCGCCGAGGATTTCTTCTTCACCGTGACGCCTTGGCGCTGCACGTCCGGCGGCAGCTGCGCCAGCGCCACCTGGACACGGTTGTTGACGTTGACCGTATTGATGTCGGGATTGGTGCCGAGCTCGAACGAAGCGGTGAGCGCGTAGCTGCCGTCGTCGCCGCTCGTGCTCTTCATGTAGATCATCTTGTCGACGCCGACGACTTGCGCCTCGATGACCTGGGCGACGGTCGCCTCCACCACCGCGGCGTTGGCGCCGGGATAAAGCGTCGTGACCGAGACTTGCGGAGGCACGATATCCGGATACTGCGCGAGCGGGATGGCGTAGAGCGCGATCAGGCCGGCAATCGTCGTGACGACGGCGATGACGATGGCGAGCCGCGGGCGATCGACGAAGATTGAGGACAACATCGGGTTAAGACCGGTTCAGGCTGGTCGCCGCGGGCGCGGCCTGGACCGCTTGCCCGGGGCGAATGCTTTGCAGCCCTTCGACGATGATCTGCTCGCCGCCGTTCAAGCCCTCATTGACGACGATGTTGGTCCCGCTTTCGCCGCCGGTCTTGATCCGCTTGACGACCGCCTTGCCGTCCTCGACGGCAAACACATAGACGCCTTGCTGATCGGCGATCAGCGCCGCTTGCGGCACCACCACCTTGTCCTGCGGCGCGCCGGCTTCGACGGCGACGCTGACCAATTGGCCGTCGACCAAGACGCCCTCGGGATTCGGCATGGTGGCGCGCGCCAGCACGGTATCGGTGGCGCGATCGACCGAGACGTCGATAAAATTGACCGTGCCTTCGTCCTTATAGACCGTACCATCGGCAAAACGGATCTTGATCTTGATGCCGGCGATATCCTTCACCCGTCCGCTCAACTGCGCCTGCAAGAGTTCGCGCTGGCTGACCGGGAAACTGATGTACATCGGATCCTGGCTGACGATCAGCGTTAGGACGCCGCTAGCGGGCCCGACGACATTGCCGGCCGTGACATTGGTCTTGCTGACTTTTCCCGAGATCGGCGAGGCGATGTCGGTATAGCCGAGATTGATATTGGCGGTGTCGAGATTGGCCTGATCGGCCAGGATCTGGCCCTGCGCCTGCTGATCCGCGGCCAGCGCCTGATCGCGCGCGACCGCGGTGCCGGCGTTTTTCTCGAGCAGTTCCTGGGCGCGTTGCAGCTGGATCGCGGTCAGCGTCTTTGCCGCCTTGCTGCGCTCCAGCGCGCCCTTGGCCGCCTCGACCGCGGCTTGGAACAAGCCTCTTTCGATCTGGTAGAGCTGGTCGCCCTTCTTGACGATGTCGCCCTCTTTGAACAGCACTTGTTCCAGGTAACCCTGCACGCGGGCGCGGATTTCGACGCGACCGATGGCTTCGACGCGACCGACAAAATCGCGAATGTTCGAGATCGGCTGCCGCTCGGCATAAACCGTGCCGACGGGAACTGCGGCGGGCTGGGCCTGCTGCGCGTTGGCGGGAGGGGCAAGCACGCAGGCAAAAATTGCGGCAGCGCCCACGAGCGCATGCAGGCCGAAGACCGTAAGCGTGGCAAGCTGTCGATATAAATCGGCGACTGCTGGCACAATACGGCCCCTTGTTGGCATGAAGGAACCCGACTTTTCGCCCCGTTGGCCGGCTTCAACGATTGTCAGCTTATCAGTTGGGGCCTTTTGCGCCAGATCAAATCGTCCGCACAAAATAGGCATAATGGGATAAACTGATCGTCGAGATCAGCGGAGAGCATCAACATGGCTGAAGCAAAAACGGCTGACGATCCGTTGGCGGGTTTGCCGACGGCGAAAGACGTCATGAAGCAGATTGCGCTACGCGAGGCGGAAAAGGCCTCGGCCGCCATGAAGGAGATGAATGCGGCCGACGCGGAGAAAAAGGCTCTGATGGAGAGGTTTTCCAAGGCGTCCGGCGTTTCCGATGAAGATCGGCTGGCGCGCGCCGCCGCCATCATCAAGCGCGCCGCCAATAACGGGCTGACCGAGGTTCTCGTCGTGCGCTTTCCGAACGAACTGTGCACGGACCGCGGCCGCGCCATCAATCAGCAGGAGCCCGGGTGGGAAAACACGCTCACCGGATTGCCGAAGGAGCTATTTGAATTTTGGCAGAAGCACATGAAGCCGCGCGGTTACCGGCTCAGGTTCCAAGTCATCGATTTTCCCGGTGGCGTGCCGGGAGACATCGGTGTGACGCTGAGCTGGCAATGAGCCTGCTGCGCCAAAAGGAAACTTTGCCATGATCAGGAGCATTCTCGTTCCGGTGAGCGGCAGCGAGAAGGATCTTGTTGTTTTCGAAACCGCGCTGAAAGCAGCGCAACTCCATCATGCGCATCTGGCGTTCTATCACCTCCGTGTCAGCGCCGGCGAAGCACTGGTCTACGAGCCGCATACGGGGTTTGCGCTCGGCAACGCGCTGCGAAACGTGCTCGGCGGATTGGCCGAGACCCATGATCGCCGCGCGTTGCTCGCCGAACACCATGTCAGAGACTTCTGTGCGCGGTCCAGCATCAGGGTGACCGATACGCCTCTTGCGGTCGAAGCCGTGACCGCCAGCTGGCGGGGCGGTGATTCAGGCAATGAATACCGGCTCATTGCCAAGGCGCGGTGCCACGATCTGGTCGTCATGGGACGCTTCACGGAGCCGAATGGCCTGCCGGCGGATTTGTTGCAACTCATGCTGGTCGAATGCGGCCGGCCTATCCTGATCGCGGCGGATAAAATCCCGCAAAGCTTGACCGGCACGGTGATGGTTTGCTGGAAGGACGCGCCCGAGCCCGCGCGGGCGGCCAGTGTCGCCCTGCCGATTTTGGCCAAAGCGGATCGTGTCGTCGTCGTCACCGTCGACGAAGGTGACAAAGCGGCAGCCGACTCTGCGACAGCGATGGCCCGTCAACTGGCGTGGCACCGCGTCCCCGCTACGGCTGAAGTCATCGGTAGGAACGGGCGCTCGGTGCAGCAGGCGCTGCTCTCCGCTGCGCAAAAGTGCGGGGCCGACCTTCTGGTCATGGGCGGTTACAGCAAGAGGCCACTGCGAGAGACAATTTTCGGCGGCTGTACGGACTCAATGCTCACGCAGGCACCCCTGCCGGTCTTGATTGTGCATTGACGTGGAAATTGCCGGTACGCCCGTGAGGGCCCCCGACGACTAGTCAATGATGTGATAGCCGCCGTCGATATAAAGCGTCTCGCCCGTTATCAGCCGTGCAGCATCATGGGCGAGGAAAGCGGTCGCCATCCCGACATCGTCGATGCTGACGAGGCTCCGCGCCGGAGCTTTCGCCTTCGCCTTGTCGAGCAGGGCGTCGAACTCGGGAATGCCGGACGCGGCGCGCGTCGCCAACGGACCCGGTGAAATGGCGTGGACGCGGATTCCCTTCGGCCCGAGCTCGGCGGCGAGGTAACGAACCGCGCTTTCCAGCGCCGCCTTGGCAACGCCCATGATGTTGTAGTTCTTCACCACCATCTGGCTGCCGTAATAGGTCATCGTGAACAGCGTGCCGCCCTTGCGCATCAATGGTTCGGCGAGGTGCGCCATGCGGATGAAAGTCCAGCAGGACACATCCATGGTGGCGAGAAAGCCCTCCCGTGAAACGTCGACGACTCGCCCTTGCAGCGCGTCCTTGGGCGAAAAGGCGATGGAGTGGACGACAAAATCGAGCTTGCCCCAATCCTTGCCGATGCGCTCGAACACCGCCTCCATCTGACCCGGGGCGTTCACGTCAAGCGGCATCACGATCGGTGCCTCCAGCTCGCGGGCCAGCGGCTCGACGTATTTCTTTGCTTTGTCGTTGAGATAGGTCACCGCGAGGTCGGCTCCCAATGCCCGGAATGCCTTGGCACAACCCCAGGCGATGGAGTTTTCGTTGGCAATGCCGACGACGAGCCCCCTTTTCCCTTCAAGGAGCTTGGCCTTTACGGCGGGAATCATGGACGATTTCCTTTTGCGCTCGTCAGTGTCCGACCGGCACGCCGCGAGGGATTTGTGCTCCCAAATCGATCCACCGTTGGTAGCTCTCGAACCTCAGGCCAAGCTTCTCGTAATAGACTCGCAGATAACCGTCCCGACCAAGCGTGACCGCCTGCGGTGCAACCTGCTGAACATCCTGTACCATGACGCCGACATAGGCTTTGTTGCTGCCGTTGTAACTGAAGCGATAGAAGCCGAGGCCGTCGTCGAGATAGCCGAGCAGCGCGATGTCGTGCTTGAGCCTGATGTCGGATCGGCGTCCACCACCTCCGCGACCACCACCGCCGCCGCCGCGCATGCCGCCACCACCGCCGCGATGAACAGCGCCGCCACCACCACCGCGCATGCCACCGCCGCCGCGCGCGTGCATGGCAGCGCCACCCCCGCCGCCGCGTTGAACGGTGCGGGCACCCCCACCGCCGCGATGGGCAACGCCGGCGTTCGTCCTTCCGCCGCTCGGTCGTTGCGCGGCGCGATTGCGCTGAGCGCCGCCTGACGGACGCGCTGCGGCGTGTGCCCGGTTGCCCGCGCCGGCGCCGGCGCTCGGGCGGTTGGCTGGGCGATTTTGGCCGACATTGCCGCGGTTACCACCGCCCGGCTTGATTACCTGCTGACCGCCGCTGCCGCGGAAATTCAGCTGTTGCGCACGATTGCCGCGATTGCCGACGCCTTGGCGATGGTCGACGCGAGGCCTCCAGTTGGTGCCACCGCCGCCGCCAGGCCGGCCGATATTGATGTTGCCGTTGCCCCAATTGACGCCGCCGCCCCAGTAGTTTCCGCCTGAGGCCCAGCGCCCGAGCGCGTAACCGGCGCCGAAGGCAACTCCGGTAGCGAGGAGACCGGCGCCGATATAGCCGGGCGCCGGCCAGTATTCCGGCGGATAGTCGGGATACGGCCAGTCGCCATAGACGACGCCGGGATCATAATAGGGAACATAGACTTCGTTGGGATCCGTCGGTTCGATGGCAATGACTTGCCTGTTCTGGACTTGCTGCACCGTCACGGTCTGCTCTTTGGTCGTTTGCAGCTTGTTGTTTGCCTGAGCCTTTGTGCGCAGACGCTGGATCGCGTCCATCACGTCGGCCTGCTGCGCCACAACCGCATCGCCGAGCTTCTGGGTCCAATCGAGCTTGCTGCTCATCAGGGCCAGCACGTCCGGTGTCGCAACCAAGGATTTGATGCTGTCATCCCAAGTCTGTTTGTCGACCGCCGCCTTCAACTGATCGCCTTTGAGATTTTTGTTCGCTTCCAGCCACCGCTCGGCTTGCACGATGTCGAGCGGATAGGCCGATGCCATCAACACTTGGGCGAGCAGGGGGTCCGGATAGAGCGCGATCGGCGCAACCAGCTGATCGAGTTCCGCGGGTTTCAGAGGCTGCGCACTCGATGCCGAAGCAGGCGGCGCGGCCGTCTGGGCGTTTGCGCCGATCGGCGCGAGGATGACCAGGGCCAGGGCCAGGGCCAGGAATCGCAGCGTCCACTTCATCATTTCCGTCTCCCGTACCACGTCGAATTTTGATCGTGTCAGGCCTGCCTGCGCGCAACGATGGAACTCGCGCGGTCAGTGGCTGGAACTCAAGCGAAGCCTATTGCTTCTTAGGTGGCACCTTAATCCGTACTGAACGGCGCGAACGAGACGCTGGCCCGTTCGTCTGGTGGCGCGGTGCTAACCGCCAACTCCAGACGCCTGGCTTCCTCGTCCATCCCGATCCAGCGCAATTTACGGATCAGGCGCGCCCATTCTCGCGATTCACGACTGGCCGTCTTGACCACGTTCGCCTCGAATCGCTGTTCCATGGCGTTTCTCCCGTCAGTGACGTCTTCTTATTCTGGTCAACCGCCGCACCGCTCATTCCGTTGCGGGCAGCGGCGGCTTTCTTTATGTGCTGCTCTTCGGCCAGTTGGTGGACATCGAACGGCTGACCGCGCCGATGATCTTTTGGCCTTCTTCGAGCAGCCGCTGGCCATCTTCCGTGGCCATTTTCATGCGTTGCGCGACCGTATCGCGATACGCCTGCATCCCGTCGGGGACGGAACCGGTCGCGGAAAGCTTTTTTGCCAGGTCGGACCATAGTTCCACTTCGGCTTTCACGCGATCTATCCAGGACCGGCTGACCTCTTCATAGGCGGTCATCATTTCCTTTTGCACGTTGAGCATTGCTTCGGTCTGGTCCTTGCCGAGCTGGAAAATCGGCAACGCGCCGAAATTCGCAGTTCCGGAACTCTTCGCAGTTTCGGAACTCGCCGTGTCGGATTTGTGAGCCATGATCACTACTCCTTCAATCGACTCCGTTAAAATTGCAGATAAAAATTGGTTATCACTGCCGCCAGTGCCGCAATTGATATAGGTCAAACCTCTGACGCAAATTCTCACTAGGGTTTAAAATAGAAGAGTGTAGGCCGATCTTGAAGTCTGGAAAAGCGAGAGGACTGCTGTCGCTTTCTGATGCGACGGTTTTGTGAAACCGCGCGGGCGCGTCGATTACGGCGAAAGCGCAAAGCACCGAAAAATTGAGCGAAGGAGCGACGACTATGCAGCCCAATCGAGAAGCTCAATCGTCGTCCGCGGCACCCGCTTCATTTTTTGGCCCGTTCAACCCTGCCGTCGACTACATGATCGACGCGGCGCAGCGCAGCGTCCTGTTCTTCGACGTCATGAGGCAACGCGGCAATCAGTATCGCGAGCATCTGGCGGAGAAAGCCCCCCACGTCCTCGATTACGGCGTCGAGCTGGTTCTCGACGGCCGTGCCTTCGAGCGCCCAGTCAATTACATCCTGGCCAGGATTGTTCCACCGCAAGGCGTCGAGATCGATTCCAAGAGCAGACCGTTCGTCGTCGTCGATCCGCGCGCCGGGCATGGCCCAGGCATTGGCGGCTTCAAGGCTGACAGCGAAATCGGCGTCGCGCTCAAGGCCGGACATCCCTGTTACTTCGTCGGTTTCCTGCCCGATCCAATGCCCGGACAGACAATTGAAGACATCGCCCGCGCCGAAGCCGTCTTCCTCGAAAAAGTCGCGGCCCTTCATCCCGATGCCGACGGCAAGCCGTGCGTGATCGGCAATTGCCAGGCCGGCTGGGCCATCATGATGCTGGCCGCGATCAGGCCCGAATTGTTCGGACCCATCATCATCGCCGGCTCGCCGCTGTCCTATTGGGCGGGCGTGCGCGGCAAGAATCCGATGCGTTACAGCGGCGGATTGCTCGGCGGCAGCTGGCTGACCGCACTGACCAGCGACCTCGGTCACGGCAAATTCGACGGCGCCTGGCTGGTGCAAAATTTCGAAAGTCAGAATCCGGCGAATACGCTGTGGAGCAAGCAATACAATCTCTATTCCAAGATCGATACCGAAGCACAACGCTATCTCGGCTTCGAGCGCTGGTGGGGCGGCCACGTCAATTTGAATGCCGAGGAAATCCAGTTCATCGTCGATCAGCTCTTCATCGGCAACAATCTCGCCGCCGGCAACATTCGCACTTCCGACGGCGTCACCGTCGATTTGCGCAATATCCGCTCGCCGATCGTGGTGTTCTGCTCCAAGGGCGACAACATCACGCCGCCGCAGCAGGCGCTGGGATGGATTCTCGATCTTTATGAAAACGTCGACGAGATCCGCAGCTTCGGCCAGACCATCATCTACACCATCCATGAAAGCATCGGCCATTTGGGAATTTTCGTTTCCGGCGGCGTAGCGAAAAAGCAGCACGAAGAGTTCTCAAGCAATATCGACCTAATCGATACCTTACCGCCCGGTCTCTACGAGGCCGTGTTCGAGCGGAAGACCGAGGACACGGCCAATCCCGATCTGGTGACCGGGAATTGGGTGATGCGGTGCGAAATGCGGACGCTCGAAGACATTCGGGCGCTCGGCGGCAACGATGCGGAGGATGAACGGCGTTTCGCGACCGCCGCCCGGGTCTCGGAAATCAACCTCTCGCTTTACCGTGCTTTCGTGCAGCCCGCGGTTCGCGCGCTGACGAACTCTCCGGCCGCGGAATGGATGCAGCAAATGCATCCCTTGCGATTGCAATACGAGCTCTTTTCCAATGCCAATCCGCTGATGGCGACGATTGCCACCATGGCGGACCATGTTCGCAACGACCGCAAGCCGGTCGCCGCAAGCAATCCATTCGTCGTCATGCAGGAGAACGCTTCGCGCCATATCGTCGCCGCGCTCGACAGCTGGCGGGAGATGACTGAAGCAATTGCCGAGCGCACGTTCTTGCCGATTTACGGCTCACCGGTGCTGCAAGCCGCCGTCGGCATCGAGGAGACCGGCAAGCGTCCGTTGCGCAAAGCGAGCAAGAACCTGATGCATCAGGATCTTTTGCAAAGGCGGATTGCGGAACTCAAGGCGCGTATCCCAGCAGGCGGCCTGCGCGAAGCGCTGATACGCGCTCTGCTCTATGCCGGCATGGCGCGTGCGGCAGTCGATGAGCGCGGTTTTGAGGCCGTGCGCCGGATTCGCAAGAGCCACGGCGACATGCCGCTTGCGCAGTTCAAGGCTCTGGTGCGCGAGCAGTTCAATATTCTACTCATCGATACCGAAGCCGCGCTCGCGGCAATTCCGGCCATGCTGCTGCCGGACGCAGAAACGCGGCGTAAGGCGTTCGAGCTGATCAAGACTGCGCTGAGCGCGCAGGGCGAAACGACCGCCGAGGATGCGAGGAGACTGGGCGAGGTCGCCCGGCTGTTCGGCGTCGACGCCGAAGGCGGCGCCGGTCCGACGCCTTTTCGACAAATCAGAAGGGAGCCGCAGGCGAGGGCATCGTGAGGATTCGCGAGCGGTCGGCGCGAATGCGATTGAACGTGGAAAATCACCAATTGGTGATCCTCTTTGCTCGTTGATTCAGATCAAGGAAGTGGACAAGCAGTTGGAATAAGCAAGCACAAACAAAAAGCCTCAGGGAGGATTAGCCATGCACTTCAGCAAAGCAGTGCTCGGCAGTTGTCTGGCAATCGCAATGGGTGCAGCAATCGGCTCGGCCGACTATGCATCGGCCGCTTCGACCAAGAAACTAACGTATGAAGAGGCATGGACGCACTGCAAGGCGATAATGGACCGGGAAAAAGTTCAGAACACTACCGGCGCCTCGAATGAGCGATTTATGCGCGGCGGCGCATGCATGAAGCATTACGGCTACAATCTTTAGCCGCGTCATTGGCTCTTTTGCGGCTGAATGTCGCCGCACCGCGTGAGATGCCGTTAGAGCAAAAAAGACCTCTCGGCAGTCAACCCGAGCGAGTCTTCGTTGGCTGACGGCTGTGCAGGTCAATCGTCGAATACACTGCCTTTGGTTGATCTGAATCAGGGAAAGCTTCGATACGGCGAAAATCTTATCAAAAAATCACCTAGGAGGCGTGCGATGGAAGGTACTGCGGGAATCCCCAAAGCCGCGAAAGATGAGCAAGCATGGCGCGGCTTCGAGCGCGGCAGCTGGTGCTCGGTGATCGATGTCCGCGATTTCATCGCCCGTAATGTCACTCCATACCTCGGCGATGAGACGTTTTTGACAGGGCCGTCGCAACGGACCAGCGCGGTCTGGAAGAAATTGCAGCCCTATTTCGAACAGGAACGCAAAAAGGGCGTGCTTGCCGTCGATGCGCGCAACCCATCGACCGTGCTGGCTCATAAGGCCGGCTACATCGACCAGGACAACGAAGTGATCGTCGGGCTGCAAACCGACGAACCGTTCAAGCGCGCCATCTTTCCATGCGGCGGATTGCGCATGGTCGAGGCCGGGCTGAAGGCGGCCGGCTTCCCGGCCGATCCGCAGGTTCATGAGGCCTTCACCAAATACCGCAAGACCCACAACGACGGCGTGTTCGACGCCTACACACCGGAAATCATGAAGTGCCGCAAGTCCGGCATCATTACCGGCCTGCCCGACGCCTACGGCCGCGGCCGCATCATCGGCGATTACCGCCGCGTGGCGCTTTATGGCGTGCAGCGCCTGCTCGAGGTCAAGCAGGCCGAGCGCGCCCAGATCGACGATATGTGGCCGACCGACGATATCATTCGCCAGCGCGAAGAGCTTGCCGAGCAGATGCGGGCGCTCAAAGACCTCGTGGCGATGGCAAAGCTCTACGACTGCGACATCAGCCGCCCGGCGACCGATGCCCAGGAAGCGGTGCAATGGACTTATCTCGCCTATCTGGGCGCCATCAAAGAAGCCAACGGCGCGGCGATGTCCATTGGCCGCATCTCGACATTTCTCGATATCTACATCGAGCGGGATTTGGCCAGCGGCCTGTTGGATGAAGCCGGCGCCCAGGAGCTGTGGGACCAGCTCGTCCAGAAACTTCGCATCGTTCGGTTCTTGCGCACGCCTGACTATGACGCGCTGTTCAGCGGCGATCCCTACTGGGCGACCGAATGTGTCGGCGGCGTCGGCCTCGACGGCCGGCCGCTGGTGACCAAGAGCAGCTATCGAATGCTGCATACGTTGACCAATCTCGGTCCGGCACCGGAACCGAACATCACGATCCTGTGGTCGAAGCAGCTGCCGGCGGGCTTCAAGCGCTACTGCGTGAAGATCAGCCGCGACACCTCGTCGTTGCAATATGAGAACGACGATCTGATGCGGCCCTATTGGGGCGACGATTACGGCATCGCCTGCTGCGTGTCCGCGATGCGGCTCGGCAAGCAGATGCAATTCTTCGGCGCGCGGGTGAATCTCGCCAAGACGCTGCTCTACGCCATCAATGGCGGCCGTGACGAGATGACCGGCGATCAGATCGCGCCGCCGCGTCCGCCCGTGACCGGCGACGTGCTCGACTACGACGACGTGCTGGCAAAGCTCGACGACATGATGGAGTGGCTGGCGCGCACCTACGTGCACGCCATGAACTGCATCCACTACATGCACGACAAGTATTTCTACGAGCGTCTGGAAATGGCGCTGCACGACCGCGACGTCTATCGCACCATGGCGTTCGGAATTGCCGGCCTGTCGGTGGTGGCCGACAGCCTTTCGGCGATCAAATACGGCAAGGTGCACGTCATCCGCGACGACACCGGCCTCGCGGTGGACTATCGCATCGAGAAAAACGGAGTGTTGCCGCAATTTGGCAACAACGACGACCGCGTCGATGCCATCGCCACCGATATCGTCAGCCGTTTCATGCAGAAAGTGCGCAAGCACCCGACCTATCGTGGTGCGACGCATACTCAGAGCGTGCTGACGATCACGTCGAACGTCGTCTACGGCAAGCATACCGGCAGCACGCCGGACGGCCGGAGCAAGGGACAGCCGTTCGCGCCTGGCGCCAATCCGATGCATGGCCGCGACTGCCATGGCTGGCTCGCGTCATGTCTCTCGGTGGCGAAATTGCCCTACCGGGATGCGCTGGACGGCATCAGCTACACGGTTTCGATCACGCCACAGCAGGCGCATTTGTCGGACAAGGAGCTCATCGACGCCGCCGTCAAGGCCTTCGACGTTTACTTCGACCATGGCGGCTTCCACATGAACCTCAATGTCCTCGACAAGGCGACGCTGCTCGATGCGATGAAAAACCCGGACAAATATCCGCAGCTGACCATTCGGGTCTCCGGCTACGCGGTCAATTTCGTCAGGCTGACAAAAGAGCAGCAGGAAGACGTCATCACCCGAACCTTCCACGGTCAGGTTTGAGCCGGAGGAGATGGCAATGCCGCATCTCGGTCACCTTGAAGCCGGCAATCGCCACGATCTGCACATCGGCATATCGCCCGATGCGCCGGATGAGGGGCAACTGCACGAAGAAGACGGCGCCTATGGCTACGCCCATTCCTATGAAACCTCGTCGCGTTTCGACGGGCCGGGCCTTCGGATCGTGCTTTTCGTGTCCGGCTGCCTGCTGCGTTGCTCCTACTGCCACAACCCCGACACTTGGCACCTCAAGGACGGCACTTACATCAGCGCACAGGAAGTTCTGGACCGGCTGGCGAAATTCGCGCCGGCGCTGCGCGCGCTCGACGGCGGCTTGACCATTTCCGGCGGCGAGCCGCTGGTGCAGGCCGCATTCACGCGTCGCATCCTGGCCGGCGCCAAGCAGCTCGGCCTGCATACCGCGATCGAGACGTCGGGCTATCTCGGCGATCATGTCGACGAGAAATATCTTTCCGCTCTCGATCTTGTTCTCCTGGATATCAAAAGCTCCAATCCGGAAACCTATCGGTCGGTAACCGGTCGCGACTTGGCGCCGACGCTGCGCTTTGCCGAGCGGCTGGCGGCGATCAACAAGCCGGTCTGGGTGCGATTCACTCTGGTACCAGGCTTCACCGACGATCCGGCCAATGTCGAAGGCATTGCCCGCTTCGTCGCGCCGATGAAAAACGTCGAGTGGGTCGAGGTGCAACCCTTCCATCAGCTCGGTGCGTTCAAATGGAAGGCGATGAATCTCGAATACAAAAATGCGCAAACCCCGACGCCGACGCCCGACTTGATCGAACGCGTCATCGAACAGTTCCGCGCCGCCGGCTGCCGCGTGCGCTGAGCAGATTTAGCGCCGCGGCCGGCCGGGGCTGGAGGAAACGTCATGCTGGAGCTAGCGCGCCAAATCATCGGGACGCAGCCGATTCTCACGGCGTTTCTCGCCATAGGCGTCGGTTACCTCGTCGGTCAGATCAATATCTTCGGATTTTCGCTCGGCGTCGGCGCCGTCCTGTTCGTCGGGCTCGCGCTCGGCGCCTTTGCGCCGAAAGCGCAGATCGTCGGGCCGATCGGTCTCATCGGCCTGACCATGTTCCTCTACGGCGTCGGCATTTTATATGGTCGGCAGTTTTTCGAGGGCATGAGCGGAGCGGCCGGCCGCAGATACAATTTGCTGGCCTTCGTGGCGGTCGTGGTCGGCCTCGCCGTCGCGCTGGGGTTTGGCCACGTCTTCGATATCAAGATCGGCCAGACGCTCGGCATCTTCGCGGGCTCGATGACCAGCACCGCCACCCTTCAGGCGGCGCTCGACACGATGGGCAACAGCGATCCGTCAATCGGCTATTCGGTGGCCTATCCGTTCGGGGTCATCGGGCCGATCTTGTGCATCTACTTCATGACGCGCGGGGTAAAGCCAAAATTCCCGCCGAAGGAATTGCAGCTGCACATGGCGGAGATCACACTGGGCGCGGGTTTTGCGGGCCGAAGATTTGACGATCTCATCAAGCAATTGCCGGGCGGCGTTCAGGTCACAATGGTCCGCAAGGCGGGCCAAAACGTCATTCCGTCCGGCGACTTTCTGATCGAGCCCGGCGACGGCCTCCTGATCGTCGCCGACCGGCAGGACGCGATCGACAAGGCGGCGGCCCTATTCGGCAAATTGGAGCCCGGACGCATCGTCAAGGATCGCTCGGCGCTTGATTATATTCGCGTCTTCGTCGGCAAGGCGCATGTCGTCGGCGTACCGCTCGGCCAATTGCCGTTGCCGACCGGCTTTCCCGTGCAATTGCTGCACGTGCGTCGCTACGACACCGACATCGTGCCGAATGCCGATCTTGTCCTGGAGTTCGGCGACCGCGTCGGCGTGCTGATGCCGCCCGAGCGCAAGGAGGAGATCCGCAAATTCTTCGGCGACACCGTGAAGTCCGCGGCCGAGTTCAGCTATGTGTCGCTCGGCATCGGCATGGTGCTCGGCGTGTTGCTTGGGCTGATCCCAATTCCCATTCCCGGCGTTGGAACCGTGACGCTGGGCATAGGCGGCGGCCCACTCATCGTCGCGCTCATTGTCGGCAAACTGCGCCGCACCGGCCCACTGCTTTGGGTAATGCCACTGCCGGCAAATATCGTGCTCAGGAATTTCGGGCTGGCGCTGTTTCTGGCGACCGTGGGAGTCA
>Ga0116219_10001339_pt1 | contig 23167 bp, 16 predicted proteins | sample Sb_taG_4_FD_91019 | JGI IMG/M metagenome (GOLD analysis project Ga0116219, IMG submission 91019) | Peat soil microbial communities from Weissenstadt, Germany - Sb_50d_6_BS metaG | ecosystem: Environmental > Terrestrial > Soil > Wetlands > Peat | place: Germany: Weissenstadt | collected 2010-09-21
CGTGGACGCTCCTGGATGCTCCTCCCCATCCTCCTCGGCGCGCTGATGGCCTTCGCGCTGCGGCCGCCGGTCGCCGATTCCGCGTGCTGCTACTTCGCCGCCAAGGACAAGGACGTGCAGCAGCCGTCGCAGAAGGTGTTCCTCACCTGGGACCCGAAGGAGCAGATGGAAACCTTCACCGTGCAGCCGAAGTTCGAGGGCAACGCGGTCGATTTCGGCATGGTCATCCCCACGCCGGCCAAGCCGAAGCTCGACGAGATGCCGCGCGACTTCTTCAAGGAGTTGGCGGTCTTCAGCATCCTCAAGCGGCGCGAGTTCCCGCAGTCGCACCTGATGCCGCGGTTTGGCGGCGGGCTCGGCGGCGGCCTCGGCGGCATAGCCGGCCTCGGTGGCGGGCTCGGCGGCCTCGGCGGCATGGTCCCCGCGCCGCGCAAGCCCGACGTCAAGGTGCTTGAAACCGGCGTCGTCGGCTCGCTGGACTACAAGATCATCGAGGCCGGCCGCGCCGACGACCTGTACGAGTGGCTCAAGGATCGCAAGTACAGTTACTCCGGCGACGAGGCGACGCTCGACTTCTACGTGAAGAAGAAGTGGCTCTTCACGGTCATGAAGATCGACACCATGCAGATGAAGCGGAACAAGGACGGCACCTTCGCCGGCGAGGTGACGCCGACCCGCTTCCAGTTCCCCAGTGAGAAGCTCGTCTACCCGCTGAAGATCACGCAACTCTCCGTCAAGGACAAGACCGAGGCGCTCTTTTACGTCCAGGCCCCCTTCAAGACCGACCTGCCCGGCGACCTGACCTACCAGTATCAATGGTTGCCGATGCTACAGAACGCCCAGGGCTGTTATGCCAAGGGCATCTTCAAGGGGAAGGAACTGCCCGGCAACGGCGACGACTGGCTCAAGGCGACGAAGGACCTGCGGCCGGCACTGCTCCAGAAGGGGGAGGAACTGGGCTTCAACTTCGTTAGCGGCCAGCGGCCGACGGCGAACAAACGGGGACACATTCCCACGACTCTCGAATGGGCGAAGAAGCTGACGGCGGCGGACGTCAGGGTGCTCAAGGGACAGGCGGCCTACTGCGAGAAGGTGCCCGACCCGGACGAGGGCTTCACGGCGGCCGACGTCAACGACGAGAAGAAGGGGTCTGCCGCCCTCAAGACCATCCAGAAGCGCCTCGACACCTACAACAAGGAGCGGCCCGGCGGCTACCTGGTGCGCGAGGCGCCCGCGGACGAAGTCAAGGGGCTGAAGGTGCTGGCCGGACACCTCAAGGAGGGGCAATTCCTGACCAAGTTCCGCAAGACCTTCGCCAAGGACGAGATGAACGACGACCTGCTCGTCGTCCCCGCCAAGGTGGGCGAGGGCAAGTCGGCGGTCGAGGACCGCTCCGAGTACGAGGAAGTCCTGCCCTCGTCACCTCCGTGATAGGCACGATTGCCGCTTGCGGCTTAGCGTTCGCTTCCTCCCCAAGGCAGCGAACGCTAAGCCGCAAGCGGCTGCTCAACGGGTCCCTTGTCATGAACGCCATCACTCGTCTCGCTTATGTCTCGGCCACCTGCCTCCTCCTCGCCGGCGGGCCGGTTTTCCCCAGCGACCGAGAGCCCGACGCGCTGCCGGACCGCTACCGGAAGCTCTCCCCGACGAAATTCACGAAGCTCGCCGCCGTCTGGGGGGCGGCCGAGGAAGTCGAGGGCGCGATCGAGGCCGTCGCGCTCTCGCCGGACGGCAAGCAGGCCCTCGCGGGGAGCCTCATCGTCCGGGACGAGGCGAAAAAGAACACGGACAACACCTTCACCCTGCACGACTTGGCCACGGGTCGGATCGTTCGCACCTTCAAGGGGCACACAAGTTCCGTCCTGTCCGTCGCCTTCTCTCCGGACGGCAAGCTGGTCTTTTCGGGGAGCGAGGACGGCACGGTCAGGCTCTGGGACGCGGCCACGGGCAAGGAACTCCGCACGCTACGCGGCCATGAAATGGGCGTCAACTCGATCGCCATCTCCCCCGACGGCAAGCAAGCCCTCTCCGGAAGCCAGGACCGCAACCTGATCCTGTGGGACCTCGGCAGCGGCAAGCGAGTGCGGACCTGCAAGGGGCACAAATCGGGGGTGACACAGGTGGCGTTTTCGCCCGACGGGAAAATGGGCCTGTCGTCGAGCATGGACCATACGCTTCGCCTCTGGGATCTCGCGACGGGCAAGGTCATCCACAAGCTGACCGGGCATAGCGCGCCTGTCCTGAATGCCGTCTTTTCCCCGGATGGAAAGCAGGTGCTTTCCGGAGCCGGTGAGGACGCGCTGCGCCTCTGGGACGTGGCTAGGGGCAAGGAATTGCCCGCGCTGAACGCCCCCGGGGAGGTGGACCGCGTGGCCGCCGCGTTCCTCCCCGACGGCAAGCGCGTGCTTTCCGCATGCACCGATGATCTCCGGATTTGGGACATGAGCACCGGCGCCGAAGTCGTCACGCTGGCTGGCCCGAAGGGCACTCCGATGTCCTTCGCCGTATCCGCGGACGGCAAGCGCGTCCTCTCGGGGCACGAGGGCGGGACGCTGGCGTTGTGGGACACGGAAACCGGCGCAGAAGTGGGCGGGTGGCGGGGGCACTTCGGACAGGTGGCCGCCATCGCCGTCGCGCCGGGAGGCCAGACGGCCGTGTCCGCCGGCCACGACGGCAAACTGCGCCTCTGGGACACGACGACCGGCCGTTCGCTCCGTGTGTTCGCGGGCCACTCCGCTGCCGTCACCGCCGCGGCCCTGGCGCCCGACGGCAAGCGTGTCGTCTCCGCCAGCATGGACGGCGCCGTCAAGCTCTGGGACGCCGCCACCGGCAAGGCGCTGCACACCCTCACGGGGCACGAAGGGGTCGTCACCTCAATCGCCTTCTCTCAGGATGGTAAATGGATCCTGTCGGGCGGCGACGACACCACCGTCAAGCTCTGGGACGCCGGCACGGGGAAGGAGCTGCGCACCCTCGCCGGGCACGCCGAGCGGGTCAACGCCATCGCCCTCTCGCCGGACGGCAAGCTCGCGGTTTCGGCCGGCGACGACGGCTCGCTGAACTTGTGGGACCTGGCCGCCGCGAAGGCCACTGAGCCGCGCGCCCTGGCCGGGCACCGCCGCGCCATCACCTGCGTCGCCTTCTCCGCCGACGGCAAGCAGGTGCTCTCGGGCAGCAAGGACCGCACCTTGCGCCTTTGGGACGTGAGCAGCGGCAAGAAGCGGCAAACCTTCGTCGGTCACGACAACTGGGTGACGGCCGCGGCGCTGTCCGCGGACGGCAAACGTCTCCTATCGGTGAGCGATGACGGCTCGGTCAAGCTGTGGGACGCGGTCGAGGGCGAGGAACTGGACCACGTCGCCGTCAGCGACAGCGACGACGTGCCCTGCTGTGCCGCCCTGGCGCCGGACGGCGGTTCCTTCCTCGTCGGGACCGTCGATGGGGTCATCCTGCACTTCCGGGTGCCGCGCTGACGTCGCCATCGACCCCGGCAGGCCGCCGACCTCCGCCACCGCCGCCAGGCCGCCGGCACCGGCCAGCCCGGCCAGCGCCGCCCGCCGGCTCATCCCTTTTCGTCGAGCCGTCATGTCGTCAAATCCTACCGGTTGTCGGGACAGGCCGATGCGGCACGTCGGTGTCACTGGTCACGGGGCTCCTCCAGCCGCACCAGCAGCATCTGCTGCGTGCGCTCCTTGCCATAGTGGACGAGGACCGTCGTCTGCTCCTGGGTGAGGTTGGCCAGGCCGGCCTCGAAGACGGTGTCCTTCTTGTCGCCGATCGACCAGGCGGCCCGCTGCGAGCGCCGGTCTACCGAGCCGTAGACGGGCAGCGTGTTGTCGGCGACGGCGTCGTAGTAGTTGCCTCGGATGAGGCCGTCCCGGTTCACCGCGAGCTGGAAGATCTGGTTGGCCACCTTCTGGTCCTCTTGCACCAGGCCGAAGACGCCGAGCGCTTGCCACTCGTCGGACGACGGCTTGCTCCGCTGCCCGGCGTCGGCCAGGGTGATCGCCTGGGCGGCGTAATCCGCGGCGCTGGCGGCCGGGTCGCCGTCGATGTAGACGGTGCCGTCGTCGATGACCACGTTGCTGCCGTAGTCGTAGACGACCGCCGGCGCGGTGACGCCGCAGTAGACCGACACCGCCGGCCAGGCCGGCGCCACCCAGATGTTCGTCACGCGCCAGCGGGGGGCGACCCAGGCGACCGTGTGAGTCCGATACCAGGCCGGGGTGAAATAGGAGTAGCGGTAGCCCCCCCGGACGTAAGCCCCCTGGGTGCGCAGGACGCTGGGGCTCACGTAGCGCGTGCCGTGGCCGACCGCGACCCCGCGGGCGCCGGCGACGCCGCCGTAGGGGCCGACCGCCGCGCCGCCGCGCCAGCCGCCCGCCGCGGTGCCCCAGGGCCCCGCCGTCGCCGCCCCGCGGGCCCCGCCGACGCGCACGCCCCCGCCTGGCCCCACGCCGATGCCGCCGCGCGAGCCGCCCGTGATCGTCTGCCCGCCCGGCGTCGTCACCCGCGCGCCCTGCACCCCGCCGGCGTGGACGCCGCCGAAGGGGCCCGTGACGACCCCGGCCGCGCGCCCGGCCTGGACGGTCGTGCCGCGGGGGGTGACGTAGGCGCCCCCCCGCGCGCCGCCGAAGCCCCGTGCCGGCGCCTGCGCCTGCGGGCCGGCGCACAGCAGCGCCGCCCCGATGATCGTCAATCCCATATATCTCATGAACCTGTCCTCCGGCTGCGAACGTGTCTGGACGTGTCCCCGGCGTGCGTCATTTCTCCGTCTTCACGCGCGTCACCTTGATCGGCGGCGTCTCCGGCAGCGACACGCCGCCCGCGGTGCGCTCGATCGACTGCCAGGTGAAGGCGTCCTTGCCCAGCGGGATGAGGACGTTGGTCGCCGTCACCTCGCTGCCGTTGGGCAGCATCCCCCCCGCCGCGATCACCCAGCGGTCGCCGTCGCGCGACCAGGACGACTCGCCGAAGCTGCCGCTGCTGTCGAAGACCCACGACCGCAGCCCGCCCGCCGGGTCCTTGCCGATGACCTGCGTCCCCGACGAGACGACCTTGCCGTCCTTCTTCAGGGAGTAGCGGCCGCGGAGGAACGCCCGGTCCTCGTCCCAGGCGTAGCTGACGTGCAGCTCGGCCTCGTCGCGCTTCGCCCGCCACTCGCCGATCAGCCACTCGACGTCCTTGAGCGAGACCAGCTCCGCGGCGTCGGGCAGCCACTCGCGCACCTGCGCCAGGTGCCAACCGTCGTCGTCGTGGACGTGCAGTACGCTGTAGCGGCTTTCGGCGGCCTCCTTGTCGGCGGCCAGGCGCAGCTTCAGGGTGCCCTCTTCCACGGCGGTGTGCCGGCCGAACAGGCGCAGCGACTCGACCTTCACCTCGAGGCTCGCCCGAGGGTTCTTCTTGAAGAAGTCGGCGTAGCCCTTCTCGATGGCCTCGCGGCCGCGGAGGGTTTCGCCGTCGGGGCCGACGTACTCGCCGTCTTTCGTCCAGAAGGCGGCGACGGCCTTGGCGTCCCCCTTGTTGAACGCCTTGACGAACTCGTCGGCCTCCTTGCGGATGGCCGACGAGTCGGCGGAGTCATCCTTCGCCTCCGCGCGGGCGGGCGGGGCGCCGTCCCCGGCCTTCTCGTCCGCGAACGCCGGGAAGACCATCTTGCCGCCGGCGGCGAACCAACCCGCCAGGGCCCCCGCGGCCACCAGCAGCGCCGCGGCCATGGGCATTCTCCTGAGCATGACAGACCCTCCGGAACATCGGTTGACTGCGATACGACAACGCGGCGAAATGGTTTCTTCTTCTTGACCGGCCCGATCAGGGGCCCGTCGTCGAAGAGATCGGCGGGCCCGATGTCGAAGCCGCCTGCGAACCCGCCCCGGGCTCGTCGTCCCCCTCGCGCCAGGCCGGCAGGCGGAACGAGAAGCACGCCCCCTGTCCGGGTTGGCTCTCACACCAGATCTCACCGCCGAGTTGGCCGACCAGCTCCTTCGCCACCGCCAACCCGTAGCCGGTCGATGGCTCGCCGGCCGTCGGCACCGCACTGAGGCGCACCCCCCTCTGGAACAGCCTGGTTTGGTCTTCGGGGGTGAGGCCCGGCCCCTCGTCCTGGACGCCGCAAACGACGGAATGCCCTTCGGACCTCACGCGGACCCAGACGCGCTTGCCGGGCGGCGAATACTTCACGGCGTTGGATAGGAGATTATCCAGGACGGCGGCCGCGGCGACGCGGTCGGTCCGGGCGAACAGGGCGTCGGCGGCCGGCTCGAAAAGGAGGCGAATCTGCTTGCCGTCGGCCACGCGCTGGTAGTAATCGCAGCCCCTCCGCACTCCCATGACGACATCGAACCGGGCGAAGGTCAGTTTCGGGTCGCCGCCCGCCGCGGCAGTCATCAGCTGGCTCGTCGTGTGCAGCATCAGGTTCGTCACCTGGCGGAGTGCCTGCAGCCAGTGATGGACCGCCTCGTCCGGGTGGCCTTGCAAGGCCATGCCGAGCAGCTCGGTGGTGCCGTCGGTCACGGTCAGGTAGTTGTTGAGCGCGTGGGCGGCGAAGCCGACGACGCCCGGATCAAACGCGGGCAGCGATTCCAGGTCCGCCAGGGCCCTGTCCAGCTCGGCTTTCGCGCTGACGAGCGAGGCAACGACCCTGTCCTTCTGGGGTATCATGCGCTGCTGCCCTCCCGGGCCCTTTTCGCGGCGTGTCATCAGTCGGTCGGCGGCGACACGCTCTCGTCATCTGCCGCCGTCCACTCCCTCGCGCACCATGACGCAGCGGAAGCCGACGTGAGACAGGCTGGTGTCGTAGGGGCACCCGTGCCGGGCGCTGGGCCGGTAGCGCGAACAGTACTGGTCACAGCAGAGGAACGAGCCGCCGCGCTGGACCCGCTGCGGGCTGAGCGGGTCGTGGGGGACGTAACTGCGCTCCGGGCCGGTCGGGTTGTCGATCACCCCTCGCCCGGCGCGGCGCTGGTACAGGTCCTGGTCGTACCAGTCGGCGCACCACTCCCAGGCGTTGCCGGCCATGTCGTACAACCCGTAGCCGTTTGGGGGGTAGGACTTGACCGGGGCGGTGCGCTCGTAACCGTCGAGGGCGGTGTTCTTCCAGGGGAACTCGCCCTGCCAGATGTTGCACTGCGGCTTCTCCTCGGAGAACGGCTCGTCGCCCCAGACGTAGGGCTTGCCGTCCAGGCCGCCGCGGGCCGCGAACTCCCACTCGGCCTCGGTCGGCAGGCGCTTGCCGGCCCACCTGGCGTAGGCGACGGCGTCGTCCCAGGAGACGTGGACGACGGGATGATCGTCCTTGCCGTCGATGCCGCTACCCGGCCCTTCCGGGTGGCGCCAGCTGGCGCCGGGGGTCCACTTCTGCCACTGCATGTAGTCGCGCAGGTCCACCGGCCCGGGGGGCATCCGGAACACGATCGAGCCGGGGACGAGATTCTCCTTCGGCGGCGGCTTGGCGCCGGGCGGCCGCTGGCGCATCAGCTCTTCGAGGTCCGGCGGCTTCTCGGCGGTGGAGACGTGGCCGGTGGCCTCGACGAAGGCGCGGAACTGGGCGTTGGTCACCTCGGTTTCGTCCATCCAGAAGGCGTGGACCCGGACGCGGTGCGCCGGCTTCTCCTCCGGCCGGCCGAGGTCCGAGTCGGTGCCCATCGTGAACTCGCCGCCGGGGACCCAGACCATCCCCGGGGGCGGGCCGGGCGGGGTGCTCCAGAGCCGGGTCACGGTGAAGGCCGCCGCGAAGGCCCCGGCGGCCAGGCTCAGCATCAGGACGGTGTACTTCATGAGGGTTCGCCGATTCGACTGGGAAACGGGGCGGGGCGCGGTTTCGGGTGGCGGGAAGGGGCGCTGGCCGGAGTCCTCACAACTGTCACTATGTTTAACCGGGATCTCGCGACTTGTCCACAAAGAAAAGCGTGAGGAATCGGCCATGGTTCAAACGCGGATCCCACCCTGCCCGTGCCCGTGCCCGTGCCCGTGCCCGTGCCCGGTCTGGAATCGGGCACGGGCACGGGCACGGGCACGGGCACGGGCACGGACCCCCGCCACCTGAAACGGCCGGTTGTTGAGCCAGGTCACGAATCGCCGGCTCCCGCGCGCGCGGGATACAGGACATTGCCTCTGACCGGCTCGGACGATAAGCTGAGGTTCACCGACTCGGCACGATCACCCTTCGAGGCGCCGCACCATGCTGATGACACTGCCGCTCCTGGCCGCCCTGAGCATGACCCCGGCCCAGGCGGACGGGCTCGCCCTGAGCGACGCCCGCGTCACTTACGGCATCCTGGGGCCGACCCGGGCCAACACCAAGTTCCTGCCCGGGGACAGTCTTTACCTGACGTTCACCATCAACGGCATCGCCGCCGACGCCGAGGGCAAGGTCCTGTACAGCATCGGTACCGAGGTCAGCGACGCCGGCGGCAAGAGCGTGTTCAAGTCGCCGGTGCAGAACCGCGACGTGATCAACGCCCTGGGCGGCAACGAGATGCCGGCGTTCGCCCAGGTGGCCGTCGGCCAGCAGCAGCCGGCCGGCGATTACGTCTTGAAAGTGACCGTCACCGACCTGGCGGCGAAGAAGTCCCAGGTGCTGGAGCAGAAGTTCGAGGTGCTCAAGCCCGATTTCGGCCTGGTGCGGCTGAGCGCCTCGGCCGACCCCGACGGCCAGGTGCCGTCCGGCCTGCTCACCGCCGGCCACTCGCTTTGGCTCAGCGGCGCGGTCGTCGGCTTCCAGCGCGGCGCGGGCGCCATGCAGCCGAACGTGACGCTGGAGCTGAAGGTCCTCGACGCCGACGGCAAGCCCACCGTCGCCAAGCCGTTCGGCGGGACCATCAGCAAAGACGTGCCGGCCAAGGATCTGGCGCTGCCCATCCAGTTCCACGTGGCCCTGAACCGTCCGGGCAAGTTCACCCTGGAACTCAAGGCCACCGACCAGTTGGCCGGCAAGACCGCCACCCAGTCGTTCCCCATCACGGTCCACCCGCTCAAGTAGTAGCGGCCACTAGCCACAATGAGGCCCTCATGCACGTTTCTTTCCCCGGCCCCCGGTCGCGGTTGGTTGGCTGCCTCGCCCTGACCCTGCTCGGCCTGGCCGTCCCCACGACTGGCGCGGCCGACGACAAGCCCGCGGCCAAACCGGAACGGCGCGCCCCCGCCGCCGTCTGCGTCTCGGAAACCGCCACCCTACTGCGCCGCGAGGCCCCGGACAAGCCGTGGCAGATCGTCAAGGAAAACGAAGAGTTGTCCAGCGGCGACCGCATCCTTGGCGGCACCGAGGCCGCGGTGGATGCGCTCGACGGTGCGGTGCGCCTGGCGGTGGTCGGCGACGTGGACCGCGTGGCGCCGCTGCCGATCCTCGAAACCGTCTTCGTGCTGCACGAGGCGAAGGACGTGGACCTCGACCTGACGTTGGAGCGCGGCCGGGTCCGCCTGATCAACCTGAAGAAGGAAGGGGCGGCCCGGGTCCGCCTCCGGGTCCGCACGACGGAGGGCGAGATCACGCTGGCCGAGCCGGGAGCCACCCTGAGCCTGGAGATTTACGGGCGGTGGCGCCGCGGCGTGCCCTTCCGCAAGGAGCCCAGGCCGGGCGAGGAGCCGGGGCTGCTGTTCACCCTGCTCGCGGTCCGTGGCGAGGTCCACGTCAAGGGGCCGCGCCGCCACCTGACGCTGAAGGCGCCGCCCGGCAACGCCGTGGTGGAGGGAGACAGCCTGGAGGAGGCCGAGCCGGAGGTGGGCTTCCTGAAGGAACTGCCGACCTGGGCCCCCGAGCACCTGGCCGACCTGGGCGGCAGCGACCGCGGGAAGCAGGTGCGTGCGACGATGGCCCACTGGCGTAAGCTGGCCAAGGAAAAAGGGATCGTCGAGGCGACCAATGCGCTGCTCGAGTCGGACGACGAGACGTCGCGCCGCCTCGCCGTGCTGCTGCTGGCGGCGATGGACGACCTGGAGCGGATCGGCGAGGTGCTGAAGACCACAAAGCAACAGGACGTGTGGGAGGCGGCCATCGTCGCCCTGCGGCACTGGATCGGTCGCGCGCCGGGCCAGGACCAGAAACTCTACAAGGGGCTGATCGAGAAGGGCAAGTACCCGCCGCGCGAAGCCGAGGGGGTGCTGCAACTGCTGCACAGTTTCGGCGAAGCCGACCTCGCCCACCCCGAAACCTACCAGGTTCTGATAACCTACCTGGGGAGCGACCGCCCGTCGCTGCGCGAGTTGGCCTACTGGCACCTCACCCGCCTGGTGCCGGCCGGCCGCAAGATCGACTACGACCCGCTGGGCCCCAAGGAAAAGCGCGACGCCGCCGTGAAAGAGTGGCGCAAGCTCGTCCTCCCCGCGCATCCGGAAGCGGACGACCGATGACCCGACCGACCTGACCCGACGACCGGAACACTCGCCCCGGAGATCCTTTCATGCCACGCGCTCACCGTCCCCTGTTGGCCTGTGTCCTGTTGGCCGCCGTCCTCGGCCTGCCGGCCGGCGCCCGGGCGCAATTCCGCTCCTACCAGCCGGCGTCCGGTTACGGCTACGCCCAGACCCAGGCCACGTCCGCGGTGACGGCCGCCAACCAGGGCTTCCGCTATTCGCCCGGGGCTAACGGCGGGAACTGGTGGGGTTGCAGCCCCTACGCCTGCCAGACCCCGATGAACGGCTTCCTGACCGGCGCCGCCGACGTCATGAACGCCTCGGGGCAGTACGAGATCCAGCACCAGCAGGCCAACATGGGCCGCGAGCAGGTGAAGTCGGCGCACATCGACAACCGCCGCAAGATGTTCGATGAGTTGGCCTACGAGAAGGCGAACACGCCGCCGCTGTCGGCCAACATGGCGGCAAACTTCTACGAGCAGTTGCAGCAGGCCCGCAACAACCCGCCGCTGACGGAAATCTGGGAGGGGACCCCCCTGAACCACTTCCTGACCGACATCCGCCAGATTCAGGCCGCGACGGGGCTGCGGGGCGCCGTGGTGCCCCTCGACCCCGACACGGTCAAGCACCTCAGCCTGACCGTCGGCAACGCCAAGCGCAGCTCGACGATGCTCAACAACGGCGGCAAGCTGAAATGGCCGCCCGAGCTGGACGACGACCGCTTCGACCCCTCGCGCAAGGAGATCGACAAACTCTTCATGCAGGCCACGCAGGAAGCCGGGGGCGACGGCCTGAGCGGCCGGACGATGCGGGCCCTGGCCGCCGCGATCGACCAGCTGCAGGACGCCATCGACGCGGCGATCAATGACATGACGCCGTCGGACAACATCCGGGCCAAGAGCTACGCCAACCAGGTGGCCGCCTCGGCGAAGCTGCTCCGCGACCCGAACATCGCCAAGCAGCTTAACGGCGACTGGGCCCCGAAGGGAGACACCGTCGCCGAGCTGATCGACAACATGAACAAGAACGGGCAGAGGTTCGGCCCCGCCGCCCCCGACGCCAAGCCCTACTACTCGTCCTTCTATCTGTCACTGCTCCAGTACGACCTGAGCCTCGCGCAGATGGCCTCGCGGTCCTCCCCCGGCATGCGCCAATGAGCGCCCCGGCCGGACCGCGACCCGCCGCCCCACAGGAGGATTCCCATGCCAATGCTCGTCGAAGACCTGAACGCGGCCCGGAACCGTTGGTGGCTGTTTCTCCTGCTGGGGGCCGTCCTCATCCTGCTGGGCCTGCTGGCCCTCAGCGCGATGGGGTTGTTCACAGAAATCGTGGTGTTCTATTTCGGCTGGCTGTTCCTGATCGGGGGCGTCCTGCACGTCGTCTCGGCCTTCTCGGCGCGGGTCGGCGGCGGGTTGTTCTTTCACCTGCTGGCGGGCCTTCTGGACGGGGTCGTCGGCCTGCTCATCCTCGCCCGTCCGGAGCAGGCGGCCGCCGTGCTGACCGCCTTGCTGGCGATGCTCTTCCTGGTCGGCGGGCTGTTGCGCATCGGCGTGGCCGTGTCGCTGCAGTACCCGCGCTGGGGCTTTTCGGCGTTCAGCGGCCTCATCGGGGTCGTCCTGGGCATCGCCATCCTGATCGATTTTGATGAGAGCCGGGTCGTGATCATCGGCCTGTTCGTCGGCCTCGAGCTCCTCTCGCGCGGCATCGCGTGGGTCGTCACGTCGCTGGCCTTGCGCGGACTCAAGGAGGGGACGGAACCCTCCCCTAGACCGGAATAAGGCACCGCGATGAAATACGCCATCGTCATTCCCGACGGCTGCGCCGACGAGCCGCAGGATTCCCTGGGCGGCAAGACCCCGCTCCAGGCCGCGAACAAGCCGAACATGGACCGCGTCGCCCGCGGCGGCGTCGTCGGCCGGTCCAATAACGTGCCGCCGTCGCTCACCCCGGCCAGCGACGTCGCCACGCTGAGCCTCTTCGGCTACGACCCCCTGCAAGTCTACACCGGCCGAGCCCCGCTCGAAACCGCCGCGATGGGCATCGCCCTGGGGCCGAACGACTGGGCGATCCGCTGCAACCTCGTCACCGTCGAGAACGAGGAGATGCGCGACTTCACCGCCGGCCACATCAGCAACGAGGACGGCCGAGCCCTCGTCGAGGCCGTGCAGGGGGCGCTCGGCGGCGGACGGCTCGAGTTCCACCCCGGCGTCAGCTACCGCAACATCCTGGTCTACCGCGCCGACGTGCCGGCGCCCTTCTCCGCCCAGACGACGACACAACCGCCCCACGACATCCCCGACCGCCCCATCGCCGAGTATTTGCCGAAGGGGCCGGGCGGCGACTTGCTGCGCTCCCTCATGGAGAAGAGCCGGGCCGTCCTCGCGGGGCATCCGGTCAACCGCGCCCGACTCGCGGCGGGCAAGCGGCCGGCAACGCAGGTCTGGTTGTGGGGCCAGGGCAAGGCGCCGAGCCTGCGACCGTTCGCCGACCTGTACGGCAAGCGCGGCGCCATCATCAGCGCCGTCGATCTGGTGCGCGGCGTCGGCGTGCTGCTCGGCTGGAAGCGCATCGACGTGCCGACCGCGACCGGCTACCTCGACACCGATTACCCCGCCAAGGGCCGCGCCGCCGTCGCCGCCCTGGCCGATCACGACCTGGTCTGCGTTCACGTCGAGGCGCCGGACGAGGCGTCGCACGAGGGCAAGGCCGACGAGAAGGTCAAGGCGCTGGAGCAGATCGACCGCCACGTCGTCGGCCCGCTGCTGGAGGCCCTGCCGCGCCACGGAGACTGGCGCATCCTGGTGTCGCCGGATCACCGCACGCCGCTGCGGACGCGCGCCCACGCCCACGGACCGGTGCCCTTCGCCATCGCCGGGACCGGGATCGCGCCGCGGGGGCAGCCGTCCTACGACGAGGCGGTCGCCGCGGCCGCCGACCTGTCCTTCGAGCGCGGTCACGAATTGATGAAACTGTTCCTGGGATGAGGCCAATGCCAGGCCGCAAGCGGTAAGGACGTGCTTTGACAAGCCCACCAGGTATTCTATAGTTCGAGTGTTCGGGGCACGCCCGGGCCCCGACGACAACTCGGAATTAACGCCTTGGGGAGAGGCGTTATTCGCGGCGAAGGAGGGTAGCTTGGAGCTACAAGGGGATCCTCCTTCGCCATTTTCTTTTTCCCGCCGCGCCCGCCGCCTTGTCCGAGCCCTCGTCCCTCCGGTATCATCAGAAGCATTGTTCCCGATGAATCCCGAGGGAGTCGCATCCATGCTCCGCCATCTGACCGCACTACTCGCGGCCCTGGCCGTCGCCGCCGGGGCCAGCGCCGCCGACAAGAAGCTCACCATCCGCTGGCACGGCCAGTCGTTCTTCGAGATCATTTCCAGCGACGGCACGCGGATCGTCACCGACCCGCACGCCATCGACGCCTTCGGCCGCCAGGACGTCAAGGCCGACATCGTCACCTGCAGCCACCTGCACAACGACCACACCCGCATCGACGTCCTCGACGAGAAGTCCAAGCCGAAGGTGTTCTACGGCGTCAAGGCCGAGAAGGACGGCAAGCGCTTCGTCTGGAACCCCATCGACGAGAAGGTGAAGGGCGTCCACTTCTACTCGGTCGGCACCTACCACGACGACGAGCAGGGCCTCAAGCGCGGCCTCAACTCGGTCCTGGTCTTCGAGGTGGACGGCTTCCGCATCGCCCACCTCGGCGACCTCGGCCACAAGCTGAGCGATGCCCAGATCAAGTCGATCGGTAAAGTGGACGTTCTGATGATTCCCGTCGGCGGCGTCTACACCCTCAACGGCAGCGAGGCCAAGGAGGTCGTCGCGCAGATCGAGCCGCGCTTCTTCATCGTGCCGATGCACTACGGCATCAAGGGGACGTACGAGGACGTGCTGCCCGCCGACGAGTTCCTCGACGAGCAGAAGAACGTGCGCAAGGACAAGCCGGAGGAGTTAACACTGGAAAAGGGCGCCGAGCCGCCCAAGAATCCGGAGATCGTGCTGCTGCGCTGGGTGGGGGAGAAATGATCGTTTAGAAACTGTTTCACTAAGGGCGAGCGGCGCGGCGTCAGCCCGCCGGTTTCACTAAGGGCGAGCGGCGCGGCGTCAGCCCGCCGGTTTCACTAAGGGCGAGCGGCGCGGCGTCAGCCCGCCGGTTTCACTAAGGGCGAGCGGCGCGGCGTCAGCCCGCCGGTTTCGGCTTCACCGGCGGGCTGACGCCGCGCCGCTCGCCAGGCGCTCCCTCCTTCTCTCCGTTCTTCGCACGCCCCACTTCTTTCGCGCTTTTCGGCACATCCCGCAGGGTTGCCCGCGCGGATCGCTTCCCCCCGACACCGGCGACGCTCTCGACTGGCGACGGCCGGGCGGCGCGCCATAATCAGAGGGGGCCTTTCGCCGCTTGCGGCTTGGCAAGGGCTGCGAAGCCGCAAGCGGCGAAAGGCCCCTGACCGGAAAGGGGGTGTCGATGGTCTAACGTGTCGGTGTTATGGGGAGTCAGCGGCCGGCCGGGGGGACGTTTCGCGGCCAGCCGGCCCTTCTGCTCAAGGGGACTCCCACGCGGTCCCGGGTGGTTCGGTGAATGATCGTCGGTAACGACACGACCCAGGAGAGGTCACTCGGAGATTACCGGTCTCCCGAGGCCGTCAGGCGGGGCCTGGGAACCCCGCCCCAGGCGTCGGCGTCGCCGGCCGGCTTCCCCCGCCGGCCGGCGACGCAGGCGCCCTCTTCTCTTCACACCCCGGCGCTGCCGCTCCCGGCGGCGCACGACGTGTGTGCTTGATTCCGTCCTCCGCGAGGCTTAAGATCAACACCAGTTGGTGCGCGCACATCGCCTTCGGAGGAAATCGTATGCACCGGTGGTCACTGCCAGGCCGGCCGCTCGGCCTTTTGCTCGGGTTGGCCCTGCTCGCAGTGCCGCAGTGGGGCGGCAGCGCCCGCGCGGCGGACAAGTTTACCAAGGTCACGTTCGACACCGTGGACGGCGTCACGCTGCAGGGTACCTTCTACCCCAGCCCCAAAGGGAAGGACGAGCCGACCGTCCTGCTGCTGCACAAGATCGGCAGCGACAGCCACAAGGACGGCTGGGACAGCCTCGCCGCGGCGCTCAACGACAAGGGCTACAGCGTCCTCAGCTTCGATTTCCGCGGCCACGGCAACAGTACGACCGTGGACCCGAAGACCTTCTGGATGAACTACGGCTGGAACGCCAAGCTGATCAAGGGCGGGGCCCTCGACGCCAAGGGCAAGCCGAAGGACTCCATCGACCACAAACACTTCACCCCCGCCTACTACCCGTATCTCCTCAACGACATCGCCGCCGCCAAGTGGTTCCTCGACGAGCGCAACGACGCCACCGACTGCAACTCGCGCTCGCTGATCCTCATCGGCGCCGAGGACGGAGCCACCCTGGGCGCACTCTGGATGGAGTCGGAGTGGAACCGCTACGGCGCCGCCACGGTGCTGCTCAACCCGCGCAACCCGATGCTCCCCCCGCTGGTCCGCGGCGTCGAAAAAGAACCCGAGGGCAAGGACCAGTACTGCGCGATCTGGCTGACCTTGACGCCGTCGCTGGGCGGCCGGATGTCGGTCAGCACCAGCCTCAAGAACGCGCTCCGCAAATCCGCCCGCGAGAAGTCGGTGCCGATGGCCTTCCTCTACGGCGAGAACGACACGAGCGGCAAGGAGCACGCGAAGGACTTCGTCAAGCTCATCAAGGGTGAGGACGCGGAGAAGTTCCCCTTCACCGCCGAGCTGGGCATCACGGATGCCAAAAACTTGACCGGCAGCGCCCTCCTTCGCAAAAACCTCGGGACCGAGGGGCGCATATTGACCTACCTCGAGAAGGTCCGCGACAAGAAGGTGACGAGCAAGTGGAAGAAGGTCGATGCGGCCAGCACCGCCTACGTCTGGACCTTCCCCAATACTCCGTACCGCGGCGCCAAGGAAGAGAAGGGCAAGGCGCTCGAGCCGATCCCGCTCGACCGGCTCAACCTCCTCACCCCGTAACGGGCCATGCCGCCCGATGCTCCCAGCCCGCCGCGCCGGCCACCTTGCCGGCGCGGCGGGCTGTTTTCATCCCCGCGGATGGAACTTGCGGTGGACCGAGCGCAGCCGGTCCCGATCGACGTGCGTGTACATCTGCGTGGTGCGGATGTTGGCATGGCCAAGCAACTCCTGCACGGTGCGCAGGTCGGCGCCGCCGGACAGCAGGTGCGTCGCGAAGCTGTGCCGCAAGGTGTGCGGGCTGACGCGGCTGTTGAGCCCGGCCCGGCGCACGTACTTCTTCACGATCACCCAGAGCATCTCGCGCGTCAACACCCGCCCGCCCCGGCTGACGAACACCCACGGCACCTCGCCGGCCGCCTTCGTCAGGCCCGGCCGCTGCTCGCCGAGGTACGCCCGCAGCGCCGCCACCGCCGGCCGGCCCAGCGGCACCACGCGCTGCTTGTTCCCCTTGCCCAGGCACTTCAGGAACGCCGAGTCGAGGTACACGTCTTCCAGCCGCAGTCCGACCACCTCCGAGGCCCGGCTGCCGGTAGCGTAGAGGGTTTCGAGCAGGGCGCGGTCGCGCAGGTAGAAGCGATCGCCCTCCTGCGGCCCCGCCAGCAATTTCTCGACGTTCTCCGGGCTGAGCACCTGCGGGATGCGCTCCCACAAGCCCGGTGAGCTGAGCAGCTCGACGGTGCCCTGGGCCGTGCGCTCTTCGAGTCGCAGGAAGCGGTAGAACATCTTCAGGGCGACGAGGTGACGGGCGACGCTCGGCGGCGCCAGCCGTTCGTCGCGCAGCCGGCCGAGGTAGTTGGCCAGCTCGCGCAGGGTCGGCGCCAGGTAGTCTTCGAGCCCGCCCTCCGCCAGCCAGCCGGCGAAGCGGTCGAGGTCGCGGCCGTAGGCCAGGATGGTATTCTTGGCCATGCCGCGCTCGGCCGTCATGTAGTGTCGGAAGGCGGTCAGGTCATCGGACAGGGCGGCGAATTGGCGCGCGGCTTCGGATGACATGGCGGACTCCTTTCCTGGCCGCTTGCGGCTTCGCAGGAACGATTGCGAAGCCGCAAGCGGCTACTGTCACCAGTCAGGTTCCGTCAGCGCTTCGAGTTCGCGCTGCAGTTCTTCCAGCTCGGCCAGGCGCACGCGGAGGCGGTGTTGGCGGGCGCCGCTTTCGTCCATGGACACCGGCCGCATCTGCTCCAGGCGCGCCAGCGTCTGGTCGATGCCGGCGGTGGCCCCTTGCAGGAACTCCTCGACCTCCTGGCGGAACTGTTCCGCCGTCTGCGTGATGTCGTCGCGGACCTTCTGGAACAGCTCCTTCAGCAGCCGGTCCAGGGCCGGCCCCACCGACATCTTCAGCCGCCGCTTGACGTCGTTGCGCAGCGCGGACGACAGGGTATGCCGGGCGACGAGGCCTCCCAGGACCACCACGGCCCCCAGCGGGCCGACCGCGACGATGCTGGCGATCGTCAGGGCCAACGTCGAGCCGATCGTGACCGTGCCGATGCGCTGCAGGCGGCCCTTGAGCTCATTGGCGTCGAAGTCGAGCGACACGGTCATCTGCTGCGGCAGGCGCAGCCCCTCGAAGCGCAGTCGCAGGCCGGCGCTGACCTCGCCGAGGTGCTGGCGGCAGGCGTCGAGGATGTCGCTGCGCATGGCCACCAGCTGCTCGGCCGCGCGGGCGAAGTCGGCCCCCAGGCGCGTCGCGAGGATGTCGCGGATGAGGATCGGCATCGTCTCCGAGACGCGCTGCAGCTGCTCCCAGTCGTAGCCGTCCACCAGCCGCTCGACCTCGCTGGCCAGCTGCAACTCGAGGCGCACTTTCGCCGGCGGGCTAAACGACTCCATCGCGGCGTCGATGCGGCGCAGGCGGTGCCCCAGGGCGGTCAGGATGTCGCGCCGCTTCAGGTCGGCGTGGCGCAGGGCCGAGCGGGCGGCGTCGATGCTCCCCGGCAGTTCCTCCAGGCTCATGCGCAGCCCCTGCAGTTCGACCAGCGTGGCGTTGATGAGCCCCTGTACCTCGCCCAGCGCCAGGCCGGCGTGCTTGTTGAGGAACTCCTGGCCGCGCGCCTCGACCAGGAAGCGGTGCAGGGCGTTGAGGAAGACCGGGAAGCCGCTGGCGGCGTACTTGACCTCGTCGGGCTCGGCCCGGCCGAGGATCGCGAGCTTGGCCGAGACGGGGTAGATCGGCGGCCGGGCCAGGCCGGCGTGCTGCTCGATGGTGCGGGCGGTGTAGGCCACCGACTGCTGCCGCTCGCGCGGGCTGAAGCGGTCGATCTTGGTGACGATGAACAGGAAGCGGTTGACGTAATCGCGGAGGAAGGCGAGGAAATTACACTCACTCTGGCTGATGACCGGGTCGGTGTTGACCAGGAAGAGGACGGCGTCGGCCTTGTCGATGAAGCCGCGCGTCGCCTCGCCATGCTCGGGGTTGACCGAGCCGATACCGGGCGTGTCCACCAGGCAGATACCGTCGCGCAGGAAGGGGGACGGCACGCCGACGTGGATGGTGGCCACCGGCGGCGTCCGCGGCCCGGCGACGTCGAGGGAGATGTCCAGGGTGGTCTCGGTCAGGCCGCCGACCCAGCTCTCACCGATGCCCGCCGCCCGGCGGGCCGCCGCGGCGTGCCGTTCGCGGCCGTCGAGGTCGTAGCCGACGGCGTAGCGCGCCAGGTCCTCGGGCGACAGGTCGTCGCGCCGCGTGCCGTCCTTGAACGTGACCGTGACGCGCGGCTCCGGGGCGTAGCTGAGGATGGTGATGGCCGCGGTGGTCGGCTCGATCGACGTCGGCAGCAGGCCGGGGCGGTCGAGCAGGGCGTTGATGAGCGAACTCTTGCCGCGGCTGAACTCGCCGACGACGGCCAGGACGAAGACGTTGTTGTCGAGCTTGGCGGCGAGTTGACGCAGGTACTGGCCGCGGGGGAGGGTGGTCTGCTGATGGGTGACGGTGCCGCCTTCCTCGTCGGCGAGTTCGGCGACGCGCACGACCACCTCGGCGGCGCGTCGGCGCAGCGTGTGGTGGTCCTTCAAAACGCTGTGAGTGGCCAACGCTGGTCTCCCTCTCGCGACGCTCGCCGTGCCGCGCCGCGCGCGACAGGATTCATCCATCTATACCCGAGCGCGGAAGGGTGTGCAACCCCCTCGCTCCTCTCTCCGTAGCGGCAAGCTGGCAGCTTGCCGCTACGAGCCAGCGACCGGCAGCATCACGGGGGCGGCACCACCCTTCCGAAGAATGCTTCTTGCGTCAACCGCCCGACCCGGCTATCCTGAACCCATCTTGAGGAAGGGCGTCCCGACGCGGCGAGCGCCCTCCGTTCCCCCTGGGCCTCGGCCCCCGGCTTCCGCCCGCTCCCCCGTCGCAGCGCCCGCCGCCCGAGGCGATCCGACTTGATGGACCTTCGCCCCCGTAAGGGAATGAAGGCAATGCCCTCGTTCTAGGGAAGGGACTCCGATGCCCGATTTCGACCCCGGCAAGGACTTTCGCGTGCTGCGCGAGCCCACAGTCTACCTCATGGGCCGGCAGATGCTGAACGAGGCGGAACTGCAGCGCTTCCTCGCCGACCACGGCGTAAGCTGGCAGACGGACACCGAGGTGGCCGCCGAGAAATTAGCGGAGGTTGCTGGTCGTCTTTGTTACATGAGCTTCTCCCGGCCGCGGCCCGGGGGCAACAAGACGTACCTGGGCCACATCCTCGAAGTGGGACACGGCTCGGTACTGGAACACGCGGCCTGGAACTTTCTCTTTACCGGGGTCAGCCGTTCGCTGACGCACGAGCTGGTCCGGCACAGGGCCGGCTGGGCTTATTCGCAGTTAAGCCAGCGCTACGTTGACGAATCCGTCGCCGAGTACGTCGAGCCCGATGACATCGCCGGCGACCCCGAACTGCACCGCCTCTGGCTCGACGCCGTCGCCCACAGCCACCAGGCGTACGTGAACCTGGTGGAGCGCCTCCAGGACCGCTTCAAGGACGAGCCGGATAAAACGCTACGGCGCAAACTGGCCCGCCAGGCGGCGCGCAGCGTGCTGCCCAATGCCACCGAGACGAAAATCTTCGTCACCGCCAACGCCCGGGCGTTGCGGCACTTCATCGAGCAGCGCGGCAGCCGCCACGCGGAGACGGAAATCCGCAAGCTCGCCGTCGCCGTCTTGAAGGTCATGCGGGCGGAGGCCCCGAACCTCTTCGGCGACTATCGGCTGGTCTCCTTGCCCGACGGTACCTTCGAGGCCGTCACCGAACACCGGAAGGTCTGAAGACAATCGAGATTCTATGCCTCAAGATCAACCATTGGCCCGGGGCGTCCTCGAAATGCACCCCAAGGGCTACGGCTTTCTCCGTGACTCCGTTCGCAACTTCGCCGCCCAGCCGGGCGATGCCTACGTCCCGGCCCCCCTGATCTCTAAACACGGCCTGCGCGAGGGACTCCTCCTGGCCGGGCCGGTCGAGGCGGCCCGCAAGGGCAGCGGCGGGCCGCGCCTGGCGCGCCTCGACACCGTCGAAGGGCAGCCGCCGGAGAAGTACGTCCGCCGTACCTTCGACGAGCTCACCCCCATCGACCCCCACGAAAAGATCCGCCTGGAGACCGGCCCCGAGCCGCTGACCACGCGCGTCATGGACCTGCTGACGCCCATCGGCAAGGGGCAGCGCGGCCTGATCGTCGCCCCGCCGCGCACCGGCAAGACCATCTTGTTGCAGCATATCGCCCAGGCCGTCGCCAAGAACCACCCCGAGATGGCCCTGATGGTGCTGCTCATCGACGAGCGGCCCGAAGAGGTGACGGAGATGCGCCGCACCATCCGCGGCGAGGTGTTCGCCAGCAGCTCCGACCGCGACAGCGTCAACCACGCCCGCCTGGCGGAGTTGGTGATCGAGCGCGCCAAGCGCCTCGCCGAGCAGGGGCGGCAGTCGTTTGTCCTGCTCGACAGCATCACGCGGCTGTCGCGGGCCTACAACCGCAACGTCGGCAACAGCGGCCGGACAATGTCCGGCGGCATCGACAGCCGGGCGATGGAGGTACCGCGGCGGCTGTTCGGCAGCGCCCGCGCCTTCGAGGAGGGGGGCTCGCTGACGGTCATGGGCACCGCCCTCATCGACACCGGCAGCCGCATGGACGACTTCATCTTTCAGGAATTCAAGGGCACCGGCAACATGGAAATGGTGCTCGATCGCAAGCTGGCCGACCGCCGCATCTTCCCCGCACTGGACATCAGCCAGTCCGGCACGCGCAAGGAAGAGCGACTGCTGGCCCCGGAAGTGCTGCGGCAGGTCACGCTGCTGCGGCGCAGCCTGGTGTCAATGAAACCCGTCGAGGCGATGGAGCAGCTCGTCAAGCAGCTCGGCAAGTCGGCCTCGAACGAGGCGTTTCTGGAAAGGATCGCGGCGTTTGTGAAGTGAGCCGCTTGCGGCTTAGCGTTCGCATCGACCTTCGATGACGTGAACGCTAAGCAGCAAGCGGCAAATCGCCTTACTCGACGTCGAGCGCGCCGAGGTAATCCTCGAAGGCCTTGCGCTGCCCGAACTCGGTGTCCTGGAGTACCTTGATCTTCTTCTGGAAGTCCTCGATCTGGGTCTCCTGGTCGTCGAACTTCTTGAGGTAGCGCTTGTAGGCCTCGGCGGTCGAGGGCATTTCCTTGAGGTTGGCCCGCAGCCGCGCCTGGTCGTCCGTGATGTCCTTCAGCTGCTTCTGCAGCTGTGCGATCTCCCGCGCCGTGTCGTTGACCTTCCCCTTCAGCCCGATGGCCTTGGTCAGCGCGCCCTTCACCGCGTCGCTGACGATCGGTTGGCTGAGGAAGAAGCGCATGGTGTTGTCGTCGCTATTGGTCAGCGTGATGGTCGTATTGACGTCCTTCTCCTCGACGACCTCCGTGCTGGCGGTCTTCCCGGCGGGGAGTTTGACCTCGAAGCGGTAGACGTCGCGCGCCCGTTCGGCCGGCTTGTCCTTGCTGACGAGGGTGAAGTCGGCGCGGAAGGGATGCTCGATGAGCACGACGCGGTCGTGCTCGGAGCGGTTCTTCAGGTTGTACGTCTTTTCCTGGCGCACCTTATTGGTCTGGTAGAGGATGCCCTTGTTGACCTTCACCTTGGTGATGCGATCGGGCTGGTTCTTGGCGATGGGTTCGACCTCGGTGCCCAGGTCGATGGCGTAGGAGATGAGGCGCTCGTCCTTGGGGGTGATGTCGAGGATGCGTGCGTCGCCGGCGTAGCTGCTCCCTTCAAAGACGGTGATGGGCCCCTGCATCAGGTGCATGCCCGTCGTGTTCTGGAACTTGAGGCCGAGGAGCGGGTGTTTGGCCTGGGTGCGTTCGTTGTAGATGGAGACGCGGGCGGCCTCGACCTCCTTCTGGACGATGGGCAGCATGGCGCTCTTCTGCCGCGGCAAACTCACCGGGTGGTCGATCACGTACTGGAAGAAGTCGCCCAGCTCGCCCGCCGTCGCCGACGATGCCACGCCCTTCCTCAGGTCCATTTCGGCATCCGCCAGATTCTTAAACGCCTTCTTGCCGTCGGCCTGGAGACCGCGGGTCTCAGCCCCCCCCGCGCGGGCCCGATCTGCTCCGGCGAAGCCTGGAGGCATTCCAGGCGCGGTCCCGCCCGGCCCGCCACCGCCGAAGCCACCGCCGGCAAGGGCCACACCTGGCTTGTCCATCGCGCCCTGGTAAGTCGGCGGGCGGAGCGAGGCGAAGAGTTCGGGTTCGACCACGGGGCGGGGGACGTAGAGCGGCTGGTAGAGGTCCATCTGGAAGGAGATGGGTCGGCCGCTAACCAGCGCCATGCGCACGTCCTTCCAGTCCTCCTCCGAGGAGTTGTCCACGATGGCCCACCCCTGCAGC
>Ga0116219_10001341_pt1 | contig 23153 bp, 14 predicted proteins | sample Sb_taG_4_FD_91019 | JGI IMG/M metagenome (GOLD analysis project Ga0116219, IMG submission 91019) | Peat soil microbial communities from Weissenstadt, Germany - Sb_50d_6_BS metaG | ecosystem: Environmental > Terrestrial > Soil > Wetlands > Peat | place: Germany: Weissenstadt | collected 2010-09-21
TCCACGCTTCGGGATTGATCGGCTCGCCCACGGTTCCGATCAGCCGCAGCGACGAAAGTTTGTACTTCCCGGGAAACTCCTTGCCCCAGCGCATGAACGTGCGAATCGCCGTCGGCGCGGTGTAGAAAATGTTGACGCCATATTTGTCGACGAGTTCCCAGAAGCGGCCGCGGTCGGGGAAGTCGGGCGTGCCTTCATACATGACGGTCGTCGTCCCGTTGGCGAGAGGCCCGTATACGATGTAGGAATGGCCCGTAACCCAGCCGATGTCGGCGGTGCACCAGTAGACGTCGTCTTCCTTGATGTCGAAGACGTAGCGATGCGTCGTGCTCACGCCGACGAGATACCCGGCCGTCGTGTGCACGACGCCCTTCGGTTTTCCCGTCGTGCCGCTTGTGTACAGGATGAACAGCATGTCCTCGGCGTCCATGGGCTCGGCGGCGCATTCGTCCGATGCGTGTGCGACGATGTCGTGCCACCAGAGGTCGCGTCCAGGCTTCATGGAAATCGACCCGGTCGTTTCTACACGATGGCCAACGCGTTGCACGACGACCACTTTTTCAATGGTCGGCGTTCCGGTCAACGCGTCGTCCACGCTGGCCTTGAGCGGCACCACGGTTCCGCGCCGCCACGCGCCGTCCGCCGTGATCAATACTTTGGCCTTGGCGTCGTTGATCCGCTCGCGCAACGCCTCCGCCGAAAATCCGCCGAACACGACCGAATGCGCCGCGCCGATTTTCGCGCAGGCGAGCATGGCGATGGCCAGCTCCGGCACCATGCCCATGTAAAGCGCGACGCGGTCGCCCTTCGCGACGCCCAGCGATTTCAGAGCGTTGGCAAAGCGATTCACTTCGCGCTCGAGCATCCCGAACGTCAACACGCGCGCGTCACCCGGTTCGCCCTCCCAGATGATGGCTGCTTTGTTGCGCCGCGCCGAATGTGCGTGCCGGTCCACGCAGTTGTAGGTGACGTTGAGTTTCCCGCCCACGAACCACTTGGCCCACGGCACATTCCACTCGAGCACCCGCTGCCACGGCGTGAACCAGTCCAGATTCTTCGCTTGTTCCGCCCAGAATCTTTCCGGATCTTTCGCCGCGCGATCGTAAATCGCGGGATCGTTCCAGTTGGCGCGCTGTTTGAATTCCTCCGAGGGAGGAAATGTCCGGCGTTCGTCGAGGAGTGCGGACACGTTTTTTTCGCTGGGCAATGACATTTCGACAAAACTCCGCGTAGAAAATCAAGCCGAGGGCAGCGTCCAAACCAAGCTACTCACCCTGACCTGTGCGCCTAGAATGTCGGACGTGGAAGGGGTTGTCAATGGAGGCTTGAATGTCGGGAGAACAACTTTTTCCATCAGGCTTCAAAGGGCATTCCGACATATTGCTCCGCGAGGGACGCTTGAGCATGCTCCGAGGCGGCCAGATAATCGAATTGATTTTCGCGCGCGCGCTCGTCGAACGGGGTCTCATCCGGAAACCTATGCAAAAGCATGGTCAGCCACCAGGACAGGCGCGCCGCGCCCCAAACGCGGCGCAGAGCCATATCGGAATAGCAGTCCAGATAATTAGTTTTGGCTGTCTTGTAGGTCTCAACCAGAGCGCGTGAGAGATAAAAAACATCCGATACAGCCAAGTTCAGACCCTTTGCGCCCGTAGGCGGGACAATGTGGGCCGCATCCCCTGCCAGAAACAGACGCCCATAGCGCATCGGCTCCGCGACAAAGCTGCGCAGCGGCGCAATTGATTTTTCGATCGACGGGCCGGTGATAATCCTATCGGCCATCTCCTTGGGACATCGCGCTTTGAATTCTTGCCAGAAGCGCTCATCGGGCCAATCTTCCAATTTGGTATCGATTTCACACTGGATGTAATAACGGCTGAGCATTGGACTGCGCATGGACGCCAGCGCAAATCCGCGCTTATGGTAGCAATAGCAAATGTCTGGAAAGGGTGGAGTCTCCGACATGATGCTCAGCCAGCCGAACGGGTAGACTTTCTCGAATGTGCGCGGAAGGGAGGCCGGAATCGATTGACGGCTTGCGCCGTGATAACCGTCGCAGCCGGCGACATAGTCGCAATCGATCCGGTGGATTTGTCCATTGCTTTCGTAGGTCACGAACGGTGGCGTTGACTTCAGGTCGTGCAGCTGGACGTTGCTCGCTTCATCGATGATCTGTCCGCCCGCGGCAATCCGCGCCGCATAGAGGTCTTCGGTGATTGCGGTTTGGCCATAGGCCATCATCGACTTGCCAGTGTATTTCTTCGTGTCGATGAAAAACCGTTCCCGTCCCTCCCACGCGATTGCCGTTCCATTGTGGGGGTGGCCTTCACGATCCATGCGCTCTCCGAGTCCGACCGCGCGCAGCAGATCGACCGTTCCAGCCTCCAGCACTCCGGCACGAATCCGCCGCAGGACGTGCTGGCGGCTCTGCCGTTCCAGCACGATGCTATCAATGCCATTTCTATCGAGAATATGGGACAGCAGCATCCCAGCCGGCCCGCCTCCGATGATTGCCACTTGGGTTCGCATCGACGATTTCACAAACGGGATTTCCTCTTATACAAGACTCAATCGAAAAGTCGGCAAGAGAATGTCGTTCCGATCCTCACCCCGATGCCGGAATTTCAAACTTAGAACAATTGCTCGCGCATCGTAAGCTACTCCTCATCCTGACACAATGAATTTGCCGCCCCAAAAAGGCCAGAAGGTTTTCAACACAGGAAGCGCAGAATCTGATCCCGGGCGATGACGATTCCACTACAATCAAGCGCGTGCACCTCTCGAACCGGAGGAGCGTTCGACGTGGAATCATTTGATCTTGTAGTGATCGGCTCGGGCCCGGCCGGAGAGAAGGGCGCGGCGCAGGCGGCGTACTTTGGCAAGCGCGTGGCGCTTGTGGAACGCGGACCAGATCTGGGCGGCGCGGGCGTCAACACCGGCACTGTGCCGAGCAAGACGCTGCGCGAATCGGCGCTCTATTTTTCCGGTCTGCGGCAGCGTGGGCTCTACGGCATCGATTACTCCCTGCGCGAAGGGCTGACGGTGCAAGGCTTCATGCACCGCAAGGACGCGGTCGTTTCCGCGGAACGCTTGAAGATTGCGACGAACCTGGCCGCGCACAAAATCGAGCTGGTCACCGGCTCGGCCCAGTTTGAAGACGCGCACACCATCAACGCCGTGGATCAACACGGCGCGCCTCGCTTCCTTCGCGGGGAAGTAATCCTGCTCGCGACCGGCTCCAAGCCGCACCGCCCGCCGGAAATTCCCTTTGATGACAAAACTATTTTCGATTCCGATTCGATCCTTCGGATGGAACGCATCCCGAAAAGCATGATCGTCGTGGGCGGCGGCGTGATCGGGTGCGAATACGCTTCGATTTTTACTGCTATGGGTGTCGAAGTGACGCTTGTCGATGGCCGCGAACGCCTGCTTCCGTTTCTGGACGCTGAAATTTCCGAGCTGTTGCGCGCGCGCCTGGCAAGCCTGGGGCTGAAATTCTTTTTTCAGGAACGGCCAAAGGGGACCGAACGCACTGCGAGCGGGGTGCGTATGACGCTCGCGTCGGGCCAGGTCGTGGAAGCGGAAACGGCGCTGTTCGCCGCCGGGCGTCGCGGCGCGGTGGAGGGAATGCGCCTCGAAAAGGCGGGACTCGGAATCAATCAACGCGGCAACATCGACGTGAACGATCAGTACCAAACTCACGTGCGGCACATCTACGCAGCCGGGGACGTGATCGGATTTCCCGCTCTGGCGTCGACTTCCATGGAACAGGGGCGCGTCGCGATGTGCCATGCTTTTGGCTTTCCCTATAAACAGCGGCTTGCGTCGCAGCTTCCGATGGGCATCTATACGATTCCGGAAATTTCCGCGGTGGGTGAAACGGAGGAATCCTGCGAGGTCAGGAAAATCAACCACGTGGTCGGGCGCGCGAAGTACGCCAACAATGCGCGCGGGCAAATCATCGGCGACTCGACGGGATTGCTGAAATTGATTTTCCGTCCGGAGAACAAGCAATTGCTTGGCGTGCAAATTCTCGGAGAAGGCGCGACCGAGCTGATCCACCTCGGCATGGCCGTCCTCGAATCCGGCGGGACGATCGATACGTTCATCGAATTGGTTTTCAATTTCCCAACGCTTTCCGAGCTGTACAAGTACGCCGCCTACGATGGCCTGGGCAATCTAGCCGGACACAAATTGCGCGAGGGGTAAGCGATACAGTGGCGCAGGCTTCAGCCTGTGGGTTTTGGTTGTGCCAAGGCGCGACTCTCTCGCAACCAACCCCCACAGGCTGAAGCCTACGCCACACAAACGCCCGGCTGCCTAGTGAATGAGCGAGCGGGCACGATCAATTAAAGATTGAAGTGTTGAATCCGTGACTGCGAGTTGCCGCGGCGGCCCCGGAGGCGCATCCGTGACGGTGTAGAGCTTGCCGTCGCGGAGGTAGAGCCTCTCGGCCTCGGCGCGGTTGAAGGGACGCGCGCCACGGCGTCCGAAAACGGCGAGCTGGTTGCCGCTCTCGTCGACTGCGCGGTCGCGCTCGATCCCGCGGGAAATCGCGAGGGCCGGTCCGCCTGTGCGATACGTGGCGATTAATTTCGGAGTGGGCCGCGGGCTGAATCCGTAGGACTCGGACGAATCCTCAGGCGAAATCACTTGCAGGATGCGCAGGCCGTTGCGGCCGTCGGCGACGTAGGCGAAGACGCTGGCATCGACGGCGCCGATCTTCACGTCATTCACATCATTCAATTGGCCGTCCGCGTTGAACATTTGGTCGAGGCGAGGATGCTCGGGCTGCTCGACGTTGACGAGGGCGACTCCATTCTTGCCCGCGGAGACATACGCAGTCGTGCGCGACACGGTGACATTGCGCGCGTCGTCCAACTTCACAAATGCTCCGGGCACGATGCGCGGATGAGCGAGATCGGTTACGTCGAGCGTCTTCAGTCCCTCGCGGTCGGCGACGAAGGCATAGCGGAATTGGACAGCGACGCCCTGAGGATCGGCCAGATCGGGTGCGCCAATTTCCGCTGTCACGCGCGGCGCGAGCGGATTATCGAGATCGACCACGACGAGTCCACGGTCGCATAGAACGTACGCAAACGTTCCCGCAATCGTGATGCGGCGTGCTCCGTTCAGGATCCCGCCGGGATTAAACGTGGCCGCGCGGCCGATAAAATTGTTTTCCGGATTCCCGTCGAGCAGCGTGCCAACGCCGGGATTTTTCCCCTTCAGATCGGGATTGCCGACGACGATCAATCCTTCGTATTTGTCCGTGACGTAGAGAAATCCATACATCAAATGGATTTTCTGCTCTTCGTTGGCGGGATCCTGAGTGCGCAGGGGATCGACGGCAAGCGTCGTGGGAGTGGCGACGGCTGTCGCGTACTTCGTCTTCACATACAGGCGCTGGCCGAGCGGGGAAACCGGCGCGGTAACCATGCGTTCGGAGAATCCTTTGTTGTCAATGTTCGCGACGTCGAAAACACGGAAGCCTTCCGCGCCCATCGCCGCGTAGGCATATTCCCCGCGCAATTGGATGTCCAGAACATTTCCGCTGTGGCGATACGCTGTCGTGAGTTCGCGCTTGCGGTCCTCGTGCTTGTGGAAATCATCGGGATAGGCCATGCGCTGCAAATCGCTGCCAATCACAGCCTCGGGCTCGTCGTGCTCCGCGGTCACGACGGCTTCAAAACCCTTGTTGCCGGTGGCCACGTAGACGTAGCGGCCCATGAAGTTGAGAAAATTCGTGCCCTGCAGCAGGAGCATGGACATCCAGGCGTTGTTGTCGCGCGCGGCGGAGACGTGGCAATCGGTGCATTGCTTCGTTTCTCGCGCGCGCACCGTGTGCGGCACGAACGTCGAAAACGCCTGGCCGCTGAAGCCTTCGGCGGAAACAGTTTGCTGCGTGTTGTACAGCCACTCGCGATTGGCGTTTTGCGAACTCACCAGGATCGCGCACGAAGACCGCGCCGGCGCGACGCGATGCCCGGTGACGGTGCCGTCCACGGCGAGCATGTAGCCGTCGTCGCGCAGCACCTGAAAATTGTAGGCGGTCCAGTTACGCGTGGTGAGGCCTTCGTTGTGCAGCATCGGGCGCTTTTCGTTCTCGGTCATCGACAGGTGGCAGCCGAAACAGTTGGGCGTCCAGGAGGTGTGGCACGCATAGCACGTCATGCTGCTGTTGGCGTGCGCGAGTTGCGATTCATCTTTCGGCACGTCGCCCCACGTCACGCCGTCGGTGCGCAGCGTTTTCGCCAGGCGCGATTTCTCACTGTAGTGCGGGTTTCCCGGCGTGATCGAGTCGAGCGTCTGCACAACCTCCCATTCGAGGTGCGGGACCATCATGGAGCGCTGGATGAGTTTTCCCTCGCGCCACTCGAATTGCCGCTCGCGCCACGGCGTGCGCAGCGCGTCGAGGTGCGTGCCGCCGCCGGATGACGCGGGGCCGGACGTGACAAGCGTTGCGGGCTGCGAAATTGTGCCATGGCAATCGACGCAATCCATTTCAATCGCAGCGCGCGGCTCTCCGTAAAGTTTTCCTGTGCCGTGGCTGTCCTGCTCCAGGTGGCAGTCGACGCACTGCATGCCTTTCTGCAAATGAATATCCGCGAGGTGCGCGGCTTTCTCAAATTTGTTCGGATCGGCAGGAGCGACCGCGGTCCCTTTTTCGTCGAGCAGGTGGCCTTCCCGATCGCGCGCGTAGACGGCGCGGAAGAGCCAGCCGTGGCTGTGAAAATCGGCGAACTGCGTGTCCTTCAATTTTGCATTGAACCCGGCGCTGCCCGTCTCGGCGAGAAATTTCACGTCGGACCACAGCCCTCGCGCCGCTGCGCCTTCGGGATTGCGTTGGGACACCTCGAATTTTTCTTCTTCGGTGGGATTGCGCTGCTCTTTCGGATACATCGCGCCGCCGTCGGATTCGTTGTCCCACCAGGTGTAGCCGAAATAGGTGGTCATCATGTTCGTGCCTGGATGGACATGGCAGACCATGCACTGGCTCGACGGGATCGAGCGCGTAAATTCGTGGCGGATGGGGTGGCCGGACTCTTCGCGCGGAATCGTTGGATCCACCGTCGCGCTGTACCCGCGATTTCCAAACGAAGCATATTGCGCCGAATGCTCGGTGGAGCGGTCGTTTGCATACACGACGTGGCACGCCGTGCATCCGCTGGCGCGATAGTCGCCCGGCTGATCGTTAGTGCCCGGCAAAGAAAGCAGCGGATCGAGCAGGCGAGTCTTTTGCAGTCCAAGAAATACAGGATCGGTGCGGAGGAGCGTGCCGAACCCACGCGTGCTGAGCTTGTCGTCGGGTTTGCCTGCGTCGGTGGGGACGCGCGAGGGTTCGCCGACTTCGCCTTTCGGGCCGCCGCCGCGTTCGAACACTCGGAGGACGTTGCCGGGCTGCGAAATTTCCCAGCGTTCCAGCGGCGTGATCTCCGCCAGCACGCCCTTTGTTCGTGTATCTTCGATAGAAGGCTGTGGGATCGTTCGAACGGTTTGCGGCGCGCCGTCGCGCGCGTAGCTTTCGCCGAATCGCGTGTCCTTGTGAGGATAGCCGCCGTTGTTGTAAAGCGCGGCGCCCCAGAGGATCCCCCCTGTCGTCATCATGCTGGTGGATACGTTGCGCACTTCCGAGGGATGGCACCCGGTCCTGCCGCAGGTTTCCGGCGCGACACGCAGATCGCCGGGATTTACGAAACGCACGTATTCAGGGCTTTCCTTGAGCCATTGTGTGTACGAGCGCTCGGGATTCGCCGATCGGTCCGCCAGTTTTGGATCGCGAGACTGCGGGTGGGCTTTTCGTTTCACTTGTTCGTATTCCGGCGAAGCGGCAGTGACAACCGAAGTTACTCGCGCGTCCGCGTTTCCTCCGTGGCAATCCGTGCAGCCGAGGCGCAATGTGCCGGTCGCGTGCATGGTCGCTTGATCGGTCTGCGTGTGGCAGGAAGTGCATCCCGCGCTCTTTCGGTCGGCTTCCTCTTGCGTCTGGCCCATCAGGTTCGGGCCAGCTGTCTCATCGGCAGCGCGCAACGAAGGCGCGGGAATTTGTGCGCCGATCGAGGCGAGGAGCAGGCTCACGGCCAACGCGGCCCAGGGAGAAGCGGGCGCGAGCCAGGCAAAGAGATTGCGATTTTTCATCCAGCGATTCATTTAGCCTTCAGAGATCGTACCGACCGATCCGGGAAAATCATTTTCTTTCAAAATTGAAACCGCACATTCGCAAAAAGCGAAAATTGTGTCGTTCCGGGAAAAATATCGCGGAACCCTTGTCCCGGAAACAAAGCAGCGGCGCCTCCCGTGACCGAAATATTTTCGGACAGCGGTGGCCGGTACTGAAATCCGAGGCTGGTGTCCAGGCCAATCGTATTGTGAATGGGCGATTCAAAAAGCAACAGGGCGATGGGAGCGGTGCGCTCGAATCGCAGATAATTCACATTCAGGAAACTCTTGAGTTTCGGCGTCAAATCGAAATTTGCGCCCGCGTTCACCAGAACAATTCCTGGGTTCACGAAGTTTGCTTGCCCTTCCGTCTTGCTGGTGCGCATGCTGGGCAGCAGGCTGTCGCCGGGCGTGAGCGCTATTCCGGTGCCGGGCAGGCGGAGTTCTTCGCGGTCCCAGAAACTGAAAATTCCTCCCGCAAAGGAAGGGTCGTCGACGATGGTGTCGAACCCGGTCGCGCGGCCGTCGCGCGGATTTCCATCGCCCGACGCATAGAAGGCGGCGACTTTGTAGCGCACCCAGTCTTTGTCAACCGAAACTTCCGCGGCGGCCATCTGCGCGTTGATGGTGACGGAGCGCCCCGCGATGGGGTTCAGACTATCGGTGCCGAGCGCTTCGTAGAATGCGTGATTCAGGTTGATGCGGCCAAAGTGACCGTTGCCGGTCCAGCCCAGATAGGCGGCGCGAATTTCGTGCGGCTGAAAAATTCCCACAGGCGCGGGCCGCACGAGGAAACCGTTGTCGTCGTAATGGACGCTCGGGTCGTCTTTGTTGTAATGAATGCTGAACTCGGTCGTGTAGCCGGGCTTGATGAAATCCTGCATGTAAAAATTCACAATGATCACCTGCTGGTGGCGCCGCTCGAACGTGTTGAGGCCGCTGTTGGTATCCTTTTCGAGCAGGTTGAAATAGGCGGCGTTGTATTCCCAACGGTCCGAATGGAGATTTCCAAACAGGCGCACGCCCGGCTGTTCATCGACAAAAAGAAATCCGCGAAAATCGCTGGAAAAACCCTGAATACCCGCGCGCACGGAAAGGAAATCGTAATTGGGGCTCAAATCGTGAATCTTGTATTCCGCGAACGCTTCCTGAAGACCGGCGTGCGCTTCGAGGCGCGTCGTGCCGTCGCGCACATCCACATTCACGATGCCGAGCTCGCGCACGTCCAAATAGTTTACGTTCACGGCGGGTGTCACTTGGATTCGCCAATCGACGGGACGGAACGACGTGTCCCCGTGAAACAGGTCAAACGAAAAACGAATTGTTTCGCTCAGCGCGAACTGCTCGCCCCTACCGAAAAAGTCGCTGCTGCCAGGCTGCGCCGAGCTGATGTTGCTCATCGACGGCACACGGCGTTCGTCGAGAGATGTGTCCGAAGTCGCCGTGATGTTCAAGAATGTCTGCTGGCCAAAGATCGGCTCGTCGCCTTTCAGCCGGTTGCGGTTGAACGGGTCCCACCAGTGGCTAGTACGCACGTACGGATATTCCCCGCTCCGGCCGTAGCGATTCCATTCCGGCATCGCAACGTTCCAGCGGTCCGGCATCTCGAGAAACACTTCCTGCGACGGCGGTAGAATCTCCGGCGTGACGATCTCCTGTCCCGGCTCCGAATCTGGACGGCGACGCATCTCGCGATAGGGCGCAACGGACACGGTGACTGTGGCGGCGGGCGCTGGAGGCCCGAGTTCAGGCATGCGCGGCAAGCGAGAGACAGGGGCAACGGAGATCGCCGAGGGAGAAAGAGTCAATTCGACAGTGAGGACATCGCTCGCGCCGAGACGTAAATCATCACGCGTCAAATTCTCGAAGCCGTCGCTCTGCACCAGCAACAGATAAGTTCCGGGCGCGAGGTTGGTCCAGCGGAACACGCCGTCCGCGTTTGTTGTGACAGTGCGTGTCATCCCCGTCGCGCGATTCGTGACGGCAATCAAGGCGCCGACAATTCCGCGCGTCGCAGGATCTCTTACAATTCCTTGCAGGGCAGCAGTCTTGCGCGGAGCTTGCCTTGGGATCCTCTGCTCGTCCTGCGGCGGAAACGCGGGTAGCGGAGAGCCAGTCGCGACTGCGGCGAAATGCCGGATCGGGATGCGCGCCGATGCGAGCACGTAGGAAGGTCTGGACAAGCGGCGTGAACGGGAGCGGTGTGCGATGCGGCGCGAAGGAACATGCTTCGCAGAAACGGCCGCGTGGCGCCGCCGCGCGGATGCGTGCCTGGCGGGTACATTTGCCGGCAACGCGCTCACGGCCGGCGCGAGCGCCAGCAAGAAGCCCAGGCAAAGCCCTCGAATTGGTTCGGATGCGCGCCGCATCCAGAATATTTTGATTCTCCTGGCCGCGAGAGGTGCGAAGCCAGCCGCGAACTAGCTAACAACAATCTCAAAGCCGCGGCAAGGAGTTTTGGCACGGCATGCGCGGAGATGGAAACACGCTCGCCGGGGCCCAGAACAAGGGAAACTCCATTTTCGCGGTTCCCACTGGAGCGCATTAGCCCTTATGCTGGCTGCGAGAGGAATTTCTATGCCTAACGAGCATCCCCGTCCGGTCCTGGCTTTCGACGTGTACGGCACGCTTATCGATCCATTTCGCATGGAGGAACATCTCCGCGCCGCATTCGGAGATAAAGCAAAGGAAGCATCCGAGCTTTGGCGCAGCAAACAAATCGAATATTCGTTTCGCCGCGCGCTCATGAAAAAATACCGGCCATTTGACGCGTGCACGGCGCAGGCGCTCCGCTTCGTCAGCGCGCAATTGGGAATTGCTCTTTCCGGGGAAGCGCAGGAAAAATTGCTGTCGAAGTATCAAGAATTGCCGGCCTATCCGGATGTTACCGGCGCCCTGGATGAACTTGCGGCGCGAGGATTCACAATTACCGCTTGCTCGAACGGAACCGAGAGCGCGGTTCGCGCATCGCTCGGTCATGTGGGAATCCTTTCGCGCTTCGGCAAGATTGTGAGCGTGGATCCGATTCGCACATTCAAGCCGGACCCTGCCGTGTACGAGTACCTGGTGGATGAGTTGCACGCTCAAAGAGAAATGGTCTGGCTCATTTCGAGCAACCCGTTTGACGTGATCGGCGCCAGGGCCTGCGGCTTGCGCACCGCCTGGGTGCAGCGCGATCCGAAACGCGTGTTCGATCCGTGGGAGTTCGAGCCTGACTTAATCGTTCACGGACTTGCGGAATTGTCGGGCAAGCTGATTTAGTGGCGCAGGCTTCAGCCTGTGGGGTTTAGTCCTTGCAAGTACTAACCCCCACAGGCTGAAGCCTGTGCTACTAGAACCATCCCGTTTGCACTTCTCGCACAACTCATCAGGCTCTCTTGAGCGCCGCCGGGCGATGTGATAACAAAGCAGGGACCTCTCATGGGCCTGCTCACCGACGCAATCAAGAAATCCCAATCGCTGCGAAAAATATTTTTCAGATTTGCGGCCGTCCTGGCTGGAACAATCGCCGGTTGCGGAGGCGTGGTCGGCCCATTGAACTCGGTGACTCCGCCGGCCATCGTGCAAAGCCTTACAGCCTCCGACGTCACGGCGCTCGTGCAAGCCGCCGCGCAGGCCGCCGATCCCAACACTATGGTGATTGCCGTGGTGGATCGCGCAGGCAACATCCTGGGCGTCTATCGCAAGCCGTCGGCGCCCACGCTTGCCGCGGGAAATTTCAGCGCGCAAGTGGACGTCAACGAACTTGCGGTTTCACTCGCGCGCACCGGCGCGTTTTTCAGCAACGATCAGGCGCCGCTTTCCTCGCGCACCGTGCGCTTCATCAGCGGAATTCATTTTCCGCCTGGAATCGCGAACACGCCGAACGCGCCGCTCTACGGGATCGAAAACACGAATCGCGGATGCACGCTTTCCACGAATTTCATTGCCGGGCAGTCGGTGCCGCCCGCGCGCTCGATCAGTGGCGCGACGACAGGCCTCGGCATCACGACGGGCAAAGTGGACGTGAATGACAGCGATTCGGCCGCCCTCAATCCGGGCGGCGTGCCACTGTTTCGCAACGGCAGCCTGGTGGGCGGCATCGGAGTCGCGGGAGTCGCGCCCAGCGTTGCGGAATATGCGGCCTACGCGGCGGCAACTTCAAATGGATTCGGCCCCACGCCTGCCACGCCCGGCGTTGTATTTATTGGCGGCGTTGCTCTGCCATTCGTTAACCAGACGACTCCGCCGGCCGGCACCAGCGCAGGCGGTTTCTCCGGAAGCTTCATAGTGGGCCCATCGGCGAGTCCAGGCACGCCGCCGACAGGCATGCTGGTTGCGCCCGCAGCGGGCCCGCTCGGAGGTCTTGCCGCGTCCGACGTGACGGCGATCATCAACAACGCCATCGCTACGGCGAACACGACGCGCGCCGTGATTCGTTTGCCCATCGGTTCTTCCGCGCGCATGGCGATCGCCGTCGCAGATCTCGACGGCACGATCATCGGACTGTACCGCATGGCGGACGGCACAGTGTTCAGCATCGACGTGGCCGCGACCAAAGCCCGCAATATGGTGTACTTCAACAGCGCCGCCCGGTCGGCCGCCGATTTGACGGGCGTCCCAATGGGCACGGCCGTCACGAACCGCACGATTGGCTACGGAACCCAGCCATTTTTCCCTCCTGGAATTAATGGCAGTTCCCCCGGCCCATTCTTCAATCTCTACTTGCAAGATGTGGCGAATCCCTGCACGCAGGGATTTCAAGTAGCCGGGCCGAATCAAAGTGGGGTTGTGTTTTTTCCAGGTTCCGTGCCGCTCTATCGCAACGGAGCGCTTGTGGGAGGGCTCGGCATCAGCGGCGACGGCGTCGACCAGGATGACTTCGTGGCTGCAGGGGGATCGGCGGGCTTTGAAGCCCCGGCGGGGATTCGCGCCGACCAGATCGTCTTGCAAGGCGTACGTTTGCCCTACTTGAAATTCCCGTCGAATCCGACGAACTGATTCTAATTTTCTTGAGTGGGGGTTGGCCATAGATAGCACAGTCTTCTAAACCCCGTGCTACTCACCACGCCACCAATTTCAAAAGATGTGTTTTAGCGCGCACGACCCTGCAATTCCGCTACGGAGAAATTGCCGTGCGCGGGTTTGCGCTGCGCGGGATCGTGGTAGGTGTGGCACTCGAAGCAGCGCGATTCCGCTGCTTCGGCGCCGGGATGGTGGCACGAGCGGCACGCCGCAATGCCAGGGAGAAGAACGTCGGAACTTTGCTGGCTCGATGTCGCGGCGGCGTGGCAACTCGTGCAGTCCACGAGGCCGTGCTGCGAGTGATCGAATGTCGCATGCGGCATATAGCGCGCGGTGATATTCGACGGCGCGATTTTTGGCAGCGCCGCGCCTTCGTCCAAAAGAAGCGTGTGGCATTGCTTGCACGTCTTGCGCCACAGAAGCGCTTCGTCCTCGGCGGTGCGTTCCGCGACCCATTGCGGCGGCGTAAGCAATCGATAGTCCGCGGGGATCGGCTCTTCCGGAAGGTCACGGCTGGGATCGCGCGGCACACGCAAATCTGCCGGATGCATCGCAATGTAGGCCTGCAATTTGGCAACGACGAATGGGTGAATCACTTCCGGCTTGTCGTGAGGGACCGCGTCCGGAAGCCGTTTGTCGAATTGCAGTGCGTGGCAAGCGGCGCAGGTCTGCGCGTAGGTTGCCGGCGCCATGTAGGCTCGCGAAGGGATTGAGATGCTCGACTCTTTTTTTGGACCAACCGCTGATGAATCTTTTGGAGCCCCCGCCTGGCTTTTTGAATCCCCAAAGGGCCACGGACCACTTGCGTCGGCGGCCGAACGGTGACAGTCGGCGCAAACCATTTGCACGCGGCTGGCGTTCGGTCCGAGAAGATTGGGCTGCAAGTGGAGGTAATGGTTGAGCTGAATAGTTCCCGGGTCGCGGCGCCCCGATCGCAGCACGGCGAATTCGGGATGATTGCTTTCAAAACTGCCGATATTGCGGACAAAGCTGGTGGAACCCCCGCGCGTCGCGAGGTTCGCGTGGCACTGCGTGCAATTCGCGTCGCTCGTGGCGGCCAGCCGAATCGCTCCGCGATGATCGGCGTGGCAGGAGGCGCACGAGGGCGTGAACGCCTGCGTTACGTGATGCAAGGGGCCGTCATGGCACGCGACGCACTTCTGGTCGTTGACCTTTGCTTCGTAAAAACCCAGGTTGGACAGATGGCAGGCCGAGCATTGCTTTGTGAGGACGGCGTGCGCGGTGGACAAACTTCCGGCGGAATATACGCGGCGGTCGCTGCGGACGCCGTACCACGCAACCCACAAGATGGCTAGCGCCGGCGCCGCAACGGAAAGCAGAAATCGCCAGCGGCGCAGCGGGCTCGGCCTCTTGAAATAGTCGAGATCGATGCGTTGCGCGAGTTTCTTGGTTGTGCGTGTTCGCGGCAAGAGTTTGGGTCCTCTTCGGTCCTCAATTCGAAAACCCGCTACAAATACAACATACGCTTTGTGGGTCGGAGCTTTAGCTCCGACATCTACAGCTTCTCAAATTGTGGGCTTTAGCCCCTGAGCGATTGCTCACTTTGCGTCGGGCCAGCGGCTAAAGCCGCATTAAAGCTGGCGCTTTATGTCACAACTAAAGCCGTGACCCACAAACCTTCTTGATCTCAATAAACTACACAAACAAAATTCAGAACGAGACATTAATATCGCAGCGCCATCACGGCATGGATGGCGCCGAGTAAAATCAACGCGAGCGAAAGAGGAATGTGCAGGAGCAGCCAGCCGTGGAGCCACAGGTGCAAATGGCTCTGCAGGGTGAGTTGGCGCTCCTCTTCGCAAATGCCTTCCAGGTCCTCGATCGTCGTGTGAAGCGAAGCCGGCGCCAGCGTTCGCAATTGCGCGAATGCGCTGCGCGCCTGCGCCGCGTCGCCCAGAGCGCTCCCGCCCGCGCCGGGCTTTTCGAGAAACGGCTTGAGTTCCCGATCGTAGAAGTTGCGCAGAGGCGCGGCCTCATCCATCACGGCGACGGCGGGCGCCGCGGAATTGGGTTCGCCACCTTCGGCCGTTGCTTTTTTGTCGCCGCCGGTGGCTTGCTTGATTAATTCTTCCGCCTCTTCGAGGAGTTGCGCGCGCACGTGGCCGATTTCCTCGTAGATGGTCTCCATGGTTACTTCGCGCGTCATCACGGGCGGCATGTAATGCTGCAGCGCGGCTCCGAAGAGGCCGCTAACGACCACGACGATCAGCAGCGTCATCAGCCACGCCGTCAGGCCATGGCCGTACCGGAATCCGGAGTGAAATAAAATAAGCGGCAGACTGAGGAGGCCGAGCCACAAATGCCCGCGCATCCAGGTTTGCGCGCGGCCAAAGCGGTAGACGGGCACTCTTTTTCGCGCGCCCAGCAGCGCCGCAAAAATCATGAATGCGAATCCCGCACTGCCGAACGCAAGCCCCATCGCGGTGCCGCCCATCGATCCCGTGGCGAATGGGACTCGATAGACGCCGTAGAGCAGCAGCGAGACGCCCAAGATTGCGAGCGACGCGACGAGCCAACTCTTGTGCGTGCGATCAATGCGCACGAATCATTCTCCTGGTCCTGATCTCACATGACGTTTCCAATGATCAGAAAGTTGGCCACGTGATTCGGTTGGGCCTGGTGGCGCAGGCTTCAGCCTGTGGGTTTTGGGCCTTGCAAGGACGAACCCCCACAGGCTGAAACCTGCGCCACCAAACCCGCGCCGCCAAGTTGCATTCGCACGAAATCCGAATTCCGATTGGATTCGCCGCGAGAAATTCAGGCTGGCTTCATTATTCAAGTTCGGGCCCTTCCCGATTTTCCGACGCGCTGCCCCAGAGTCCCCGCGAAGAAATCGCGCGGCTCCACGCGATGCGCGGCGTCGTGCGGGCACGCGTAAACGCAACTGGGTTCCGCATGTTCGGTGCAAAGATCGCAGGTCGTCGCTTTTTTCTGCACGACCGCCTTCTTCTGTCCGGGATGCTCGTGGTCTTCCGCCTGCGCCGTGAAGGAATGCATGTTGATGTTTCCGTACGGGCAATTTTTTGCGCATAGGCTGCAGCCGATGCACCAGTCTTCGATGATCACTTCGAGCGAATTGCGCCGCCGGATCGCTCCGACGGGGCAGCCCACCATGCAGAGCGGGTCTCGGCACTGCCGGCACGAAGTCGCTACGAGGAAATTTTCGAAGCGAAGGCCTTCGCGCACGAGCCGCGTCACGCCGTCGTGCGAATCGGCGCACGCGGTCACGCAGGCGTCGCAGCGCGTACATTTTTCGAGGTCGAGCACCAGCAGGCTCTGCGCTTCCATCAATCCCTGCGCGAGAAAACTCTCGAGCGGGACGCTGCGCACCATGCGCAGGCGTTCCTGATTCGCCTCCTGGCGTTCGCGGGCGGCGCGTTCGAGGCCCGCGCGAACTTCGGGATACTTTTCCACCATCGCGCGAAAATCTTCCGCGGAAATGCGGACTACCTCGACGTGGTCGAGCGCCGAACAAGCCGCCGTGCGGGTTCCTCCGCCAAGTAATCCGATTTCGCCGAAGTAATCGCCGCGCGACAAGTAAGCCAGCACCAGTTCGCCGCCGGGATATTCCTCCGAAACTTTCACGAAACCGAGCCGCACGAGATAAAAACTGTCGGCGCGATCACCCTGTTTGCAGATCACCTGGCCGGGCGCGAAGCGCATGAGCTCGACGCGGTCGCGCAGATGGTCGACGAAATCCTGCTGGAGGCCGCGGAAGATCGAGACATCGCGCAAATGCGAATCGAGCGCGCGGCGCCGGTAAGTTTCGTCGAGCTGCGCCCGGAACGCCTTGCTCTTTTGCAGGACGTCGAGAACGTTGCGCAGCATCTCCAGCATCATGCAATCGGTCTCGGCGCGCACGGTCGCGGACCGCGGGTAATAATTCATGCAGGTCATTTCGCCGAACAGCTCGCCCGGCCCGAGTTCGGCGACAGGATGGTCGTAAGCCAGGTCGACAGGGGCGTCGATCGGAATCGATCGCCGGTCCGCTTCGTCTTCGCGGCGGTCTTCCTCGCGCGGGGACAGCCGGCTCGTGAGCTTGCTCGTCAGCCGCGCGAGAAAGCCCCCGGGGCGGCCTTGCGCCTTCACATGAGCGATGGGAGTGGCGAGCGCGACGCTCGCCTTGCCTTCCAAAATATAAAACGCGGTCGAGCCGAATTCCCCTTCGCGGCACACAATGTCGCCGCGCTTGAAATGGCGCCAGACCGTCGCATTTGCATTTTTCTTGAGAAATTGCGGAGAAATATCCTTGAAGACCGGCAGCCGCAGAAGATCCTCGGCCGCCACGGGCGTCCCGTCCGGCTGCCGCTGCATGTTTTTCAACTCTTCAAAAAGCAAGCCGGTGCTCCTCGGAGGAGGTGGACCCGCGCAGGAATGGCCGTCTCACGCCAAAGTTCATATAACAGACGACGGCTTTCGAGTCCATCCTGACGCCGAGGTCATTTTCCATAGTAGCGACGGAAACAAGCTGCTGCGCTTTCGTTGACTTCGATTGCCGCGGGCAGTATAAAAATTCAGACGCTGGCCGGCTCCATGGCTTGCGCGAATAGGGCGGAGTTCCATCCGAGCACAGGAATGAGAATCGGGCCTGAGGCCAAGCGATTGACGCTGCGATGCGCCGTGGTTTTGCTCGGCGCGATTTTTTTTGCCTGGGTGAATCCGGTACGCGCCGCGAATCCTCCCGCGGACTCGGGAAAATACACGGGCCCCGGCTCCTGCAGTTCCACGAGTTGCCACGGCAGCGTGAAGCCTCGCTCCGATAACCGCATCTTTCAAGACGAATACAGCATCTGGGCCGTGAAAGACAAGCACGCGAAAGCGTATGACGCGCTCACGGGACCAATCGGCGAGCGCATGGGGCGAATCCTGGGCCTCGTCAAATCCGAGCAGGCGGCGAAGTGTCTCGCCTGCCACGCGCTCGACGTGCCGGCCGAGGCTCGCGCCAAGACATTCGATCTCAGCGAAGGCGTCAGTTGCGAGAGCTGCCACGGTCCTGCGTCCGCATGGCTCGGCCCGCACACGACGCGCAACTGGACACACGAGCAGTCGGTCGCCGCCGGAATGTACGACACGCGGAACCTCGCCCGGCGCACGGAGAAGTGCCTCACGTGTCACCTCGGCACGCAGGAAAAATTCGTCGACCACGAAATGATCGCCGCCGGGCATCCCGACCTGTACTTCGAACTCGATTCTTTTTCCGCCGTCATGCCGAGGCACTGGAAGACGCCGCGCGAAAGCGCTCCCGGCGTCTCCGTGGAAACCGACGCCTGGGTCGGCGTGCGCGAGTGGGGCACGGGGCAAGCAGTACAACTCCGCGCCTCGATGGAACGCGTTGCGTGGCGCGCGAAGGGCAAGAATTGGCCTGAGTACTCCGAACTGCAATGCTTCGCGTGCCATCATTCCCTGACGGCGCCCGAACAGAGCTGGCGGCAGGAGCGCGGCTACGCAGGCCGCCGCCCGGGCGATCCGCCGTGGAACGGCTCGCGCTATGCGGTATTCCGCGAACTCGCGCATCAGGTGGACAACGATGTGGCGTCGCGTCTGGATGATCAGGTCGCGCAGTTGGCGAAGTCGCTCAACCAGTTGAATCCCGACCGCGACGCTGTCGCCGCTGCATCGGCCAGCGCCACGGCGCTTTCGAATCAGCTTGCCGCACGGATCGAAACGCAGCCCTACGACGCAGCAATGACGATGCGACTCCTGCAACGGATTTCAGATGACGCGGACGAGATTTCGAACCAAGGAGAGCGCGCCGCCGAACAGGCCGCCATGGCGCTCGATTCGCTGTTCATCGCGTACGCCCGCACGCAGAAACTCGCAAACGCCGCCGAAGTTCGCGCCGCCATCAACGGCATGTTCCAGCAGCTCGAAAATCCTTCGAACTACAATCCCTCCGATTTTTCAAAACAGATGCGCAAGGTAGGTTCGCTGCTACGGTGAGCAGCACAGGCTTTTCCTGTGGTGGTTCGTCCTTGCGAGCAATAAAACCCACAGGCTGAAGGCCTGTGCCACTCAGCCAACCTCGTGGCGTGACTGGAGGACGCGCAGGATGGAGTCGCGCGTGACGATGCCGACGACACTTCCACCGGCAATCACAGGCATCTGTTGCATCCCGATCGTGCGCATGCGGTCGAGCAGGGAAAGCGCCGGCTCCTCGGGGGCAGCCCAGTGGAGCTTGTTCTTGGGAAGCATGACGGCCTGCACCGAAGTGACTTCCCAATCCTGCTGCGGGACTGTGTTCAGCGCCTCGGCCGTGACCAGCCCGACGAGTTGATCGCCCGCAACCACCAGATGCGCACGGCGCCCCGTGCGCACCATTTCGCGGGCATAGTCCTCGAGCGAAATCTCGCGCCCGACGGTGTGCAATTCTGGCGTCATGATGTCGGCCACGCGCAACCCTTCGAGCGCGCCGCGCGCTTCGACTTGCGCCTGGCTCTGCTTCGCCGCCGACAAAATAAACCACCCGATGAACGCCAGCCACAATCCTCCGACCGGCCCGCCGAGCGGCTGATAGTTTCTCAGCGCCGCCCCTGCGCCCAGCGCGATCATCCCAAGACCAATCACCTGGCCCGAGCGCGCGGCGACCCGCGTGGACCGCGCGTAATCCTTGCTGAAGCCCCACACGATGGCGCGAAAAATATGCCCGCCGTCCAAGGGAAACCCCGGGACCAGATTGAAAAGCGCCAGCCAGAAATTAATCAACGCGAGCGATCCGGCGAGGGTGCTCAATATGGCGTTGCTGCCTGCTGCATGGCCCACCAGCCAGAAGCCGCCCGCAAGGAAAAAACTCGAAAGCGGTCCGGCCACCGCGATGTTGAACTCTTCCAGCGCGCGCGTTGGTTCGCGGCCGATGCGGGATACGCCGCCGAACACGAACAGCGTGATCGAAACCACCGGAATCTTGTAATGCTTGGCGATCACGCTGTGCGCCATTTCATGAAACACCAGGGAAGCGAAGAACAGCAAGCTGGTCATCAGCCCCAGGCCCCACAGCCGGGAGGTGGGAATGTTGAGCTGAAGGGCGTCAAACTCGGAATAAAATGAGAAGGCGATGAGCCCAAAAATGATAAACCAACTCGTGTGCAGGAAGATCGGTATCCCGTAGATTCGTCCGATTTGGATTCCTTCTTTGCGCATCGCGGCCCTGCTTCCTGAGTCTCAGTATAGCCCAAGCGCTGCGTTTGCGAATCGTTCGGTCGCTGCTGCCATGGCTTGTGTGGCGCCGGCATCTTGCCGGCGGTTTTTGCGGTCGCTCGCACCTCGAAAAACCGCCGGCGGGACGCCTGCTCCACGCCAATCCCACGCGTGGAGCCTTACACAGCGTGTATCAAGGGCCACGCTTTGTAAAATACATCGCAAGTGCAAGTCCTTTATTATCAATGCTTGGCGAATTGGCGAGTCTCTTGCCATTCCTTTCTGCGAGGAAAGCGAGGACCTGCGATGGAAACCTTCATGAGTGGGGCAATGGTAATCGAGGGAGCGCTGCTCTCGTTCTTGCTGGCGCTATGCATGACCTGGCTGGGACTGAACGGCCTGTTCCGGCTGATGCCGGTCACTGCAAAGATCGTCCAGCCCATCCAGCTCGTCGCGAACGGGCAAATAGGGAATCGGCAGCGCGATGCCGCGTAAGGCTCGTCGCGCCGCAATGTGTTCGAACGGGGGATTCCCCCGAGGAGCAGGATCAAAGACTCGGGGAAGGGGAAGGAGGAAGTCATGGTCGCACTGAAGTGGTTGCTGATGGCCGCGGGGATCGCAATGTTCGGCACTGCGACTGGTGTGGTTGCGTACGACGTTTATTTGGCGATGCAGTTCCAAAAGCTGATGGGCTCGGGGAGCCCGGGGGCGGCCGAAAAGGCGGGGACGCGCCGTCCCATCCGGTGGGCCCTCGCCGCCAAGATATTCGGTTGGGCGTGGGCGCCACTGCTCCTGGCGCTGAGTGTTGCCGTGGTGCCGGAGGGGTCCGGCGGCGTGCGGATCAGCCAGATTTCGGGCGTGGAACAGGGCACGCTGTATCCCGGCCTGCACCTGGTCATGCCGTTCGTGCAGCGCATAGCCGTGTATGACTTGCGCGATCATTTGTTCACGACCAATGCCGCGCTCGATGCCGCCGCCAAGAATGAAATCCTGACCGTGCAAACGCGCGAAGGATTGACGATTGGGCTCGCGGTATCCGTGCGCTACCGGCTCGATCCGCAGAAGCTCGCGTACCTCCACGCCAACCTCGCGCAGCCGGTGGATTCGGAAATTGTCGCGCCGGTGGTCTCTACGGCGTTTCGCGACCTTGCTCCCAATTACGTGGTGCGCGAAGTCTTCGCGGTGAAGCGCGACGAATTCCGCGCGAAATCCACGAAGACCATCACCGACCGGCTGGGCTCGGACGGGATCGTGGTGAAAGAAGTGCTCTTGCGCGATGTCCACTTGCCGGCGGAGTACGCAAAAGGGCTCGAAGATATCCTGCTGAAGGAGCAGGAAAGCGAACGCATGGAATTTGAAACGGCAATCTACGAGAAGCAGGTGAAAATCGCCGAACTCCAGGCGGAAGCGGCCAAGGCGCAGCAGGTGAAACGCTCCCAGGCCGACGCCGAATCCCGCGTGATCGCGGCCAAGGCCGAGTCCGACGCGATGCAATACACTTTGCCGCTCAAGCAGAAGCAAATCGAACAATCCAAGCTCGAGGCGCAGGCGCGCAAGGAAGCTACCGTGGAGAATGCCGACGCTGCCGCGCAGTCCAAAGTGATCGACAGCAAAGCGGAAGTCGAGCGAAGGCATTTGCTTGCCGTCTCCGACGCCGAAACGGCCCACTTGAATGCGGAGGCCAATGCCGATTCAGTCCGCTTGAACGCGGCGGCGAACGCCGAAACGATTCGCCTGACGGCTGCAGCCGACGCCGAGCGTTTGCAGGGAGAAGCGGCCGTGCTCAAGCAGAATCCCATGCTGATCCAGAAAATCATCGCCGAGCGGCTCTCGGATAAGTTGCAAATCATCATGGTGCCGACCGACGGACGAAATTTCTTCGCTTCCGACGTTCTGCGCTCCGCGTTCTCGGGTGGAATATCGACGAACAACCCGGATGACACCGAACAGGATGGACCTGTGCCCGCCCGCAAGCAGGCGCAGATCTTGAAAACGAAATGAGTGGGAAGGGGCTCTACTTTTACGCTGAACGCTCGCCGCGGCGAGCGTGGAGCCCGATCTGAGATTGAGTTCCACCGGCCAAAAACCCTTGCGGACCGCTCGCCGGAAACCGGGACAGGGACCGCCGCCCCTGCGAAGGTTTTCCGAACGCGAGCGCCACCCGGCCGGTGGCCAGTGCGCGAACCGTGTCCGGCCTGTCAGTGGCGCAGGCTTCAACCTGTGGGTTTTGGGCCTTGCAAGGACTAACCCCCACAGGCTGAAGCCTGCGCCACTGACAGGCCGGACGCGCTCGCGCGTTTGGCGACTTTCGTAGCACAGCCACTCTTGGCTGTGCGGGGTTTGTAATCGTCCATAATTTATTGGATGCGCGAGAGTGGAGAAAACCGCACAGCCAAGAGTGGCTGTGCCACTTACGCAAAGCTCCGGCAGCGATCGACGGCGCTCCCGATAGCCTGTGCTATGATTTCTTGCAGACTTGGCCGTCGCGCGGAATTCTACTTCGTGTTCCGCGAGGCCGGGCGCAGCACACCGATGATGGCCGCCGATCGATCCACACTCTCCTTCCGGGCGATATTATTTCTTGTTGTTTCGTTGGGTCTTCCGGGCCTGGCCCATCCAGCAACTCTGGAGGATTCCGCGAAAGAACTTGCCCAGAAAATAGCGGCGGCATTGCCTGCCAAGGAAAATGTGTCTTGCGAAATTCGCAATCTCTCATCGTTGCAGCCCGGAGAAGCCGCCCGGATCGAACAGTCGCTCAAAGCGGAACTGCAGGAACGCGGAGTCCGCTTGACGAATAGTGGCGCGGAAATCACCGTGCTAGTTACGCTTTCGGA
>Ga0116219_10001348_pt1 | contig 23087 bp, 21 predicted proteins | sample Sb_taG_4_FD_91019 | JGI IMG/M metagenome (GOLD analysis project Ga0116219, IMG submission 91019) | Peat soil microbial communities from Weissenstadt, Germany - Sb_50d_6_BS metaG | ecosystem: Environmental > Terrestrial > Soil > Wetlands > Peat | place: Germany: Weissenstadt | collected 2010-09-21
AACTCCTATTACGTGGGTCTGCACGATGGCAAGGTCGCGATCTTCCAGGGCAGGCGGGGTGGTTTCCTGGGAATCGACCCGAAGGTCTTCGAGCCGTCCGACATCATCGAGGCCCAGGTCCCCCCGCCGTACCATTCGAACCTCCCATCGGGCGTCGAGGAGCCGACGCTCGAGGCCGCGAGAAATTACGTGTGCAACATAGGCAGTGAGGTCGGTGACCCTCAACCGCTGCACGGGGTCAAGTGCCCGCCCCCCTCCTCCGGATCGTCCACGACTACGGTGCCTTCGACTGTGACCTCGTCAACCCTGGCGGCAGGTTCAACTGTCGGCATGAGAACAGATGGCCCAATCGTCATGCGCGAGGCGGCCTGAGGTGGCTCGGAGGATCCGTTGGCTGGGGCTGCTCATGGTCGCCTGCTTCGTCCTGTTGTTCCTTCAGCTCAACAACATCCAGGTCGTGAAGGCGCACCAGTACGCCAACTCCCCGAACAACCCTCAGGTCATCACCGCGAAGTTCACCCAGACCCGAGGGTCGATCGTGAGCGCCGACGGGGTGGTGCTCGCCCAGTCGGTCCCCGCGCCGGCCGGCAGCACCTACAAGTACCAGCGCCAGTACCCGACGGGAGCACTCTTCGGCCAGGTGACCGGCTACTTCTCCTATATCTACGGATTGAGCGGTGTCGAGGCCTCCTACAACTCCGACCTTCTCTCCCACAACCGTCCCATCAAGACCATCGGTGACCTGCTAGCGACGCGGACGGTCACCGACACGGTCACGCTCACTCTCTCCGACAAGCTCCAGACCGACGCCATGAACATCCTGGGAGGTCAGAACGGCGCGATCGTGGTGCTCGACCCGACAACTGGGGCCATCGAGGCCATGTACTCGAATCCGAACTACGACCCGAACCCGCTCACCTCGTTGGCGTGCGCCGCGGCAACGGGGACCGGATCGAGCCGCAAGTGCACCGAGACGGTTGCCGGCCAAGCTTTTCAGGCCTACAACACCAGGGACTCCTACGGTTACAACCCGCTCACGTCTCTTGCTTACCAGGACATCTTCCCCCCTGGTTCGACGTTCAAAGTCGTCACCACTTCGGCTGCCTACGAACACGCACCCGATCTCGTGGGTGCCCCGATGCCGTACTTCACGTGCATTCCGCCCCAGACATTCGGCGGCCAGACCACCCCGTTGTGCAACTACGGATCGGGCGGCTGCGGCGGCACGATCGCCGAGATGCTGCCTCCGTCGTGTGACACTGGCTTCGCATACCTGGGCACCAAGATCGGTGCTGCTTCGATGACGACAGAGGCCGACTCGTTCGGCTTCAACCAGCAGCCGCCGCTCGACCTCCCGCACTCGTCATTCCAGGTGTCGCAGTTCCTGCAGCCGAACTGCTATCAGAATGCGGAAGTGTTCCTCGCGTTCAGCTCCATCGGGCAGAAGTGCACCGTCGCGAGTCCTCTTCAGATGGCGATGGTGGCGGCGGGGATCGCAAACGGAGGCGTCGTCATGACCCCCCATGTGATGTCGCAGGTCCGCGACTCACAAGGGAACATCGTCCAGACCTATCAGCCCACGCAATGGACGCGGGCCACGGCCCCGAAGACCGCGTCAGCGGTGAACAACCTGATGACCCAGGTTGCCTGCTGTGGCACGGCGGCAGGGGTGTTCCCGGGCAACGAGGACGTGGCCGCAAAGACCGGAACCGCGCAGATCGGGCAAGGGAACAATGCCACCACCGACTGGATGATCGCCTTCGCGCCTGCGAGTGATCCCAAGGTCGCTATTGCCGTGATGATCCCAAATCAAGCCCTCTCTGCCACTGGTGCGTCGGTGGCAGGACCGATCATGGCGCAGATGATGGCGGACGCATTGGGGGGTGGATGATTCGCACCGGACGTAGGCTCTCGCCCAATGGTTGAGTCGACCGAGAACCTGCGCGTCCTCTCGGGGCGCTACGAGCTGTCCCACCTCGTGGCGCGTGGCGGGATGGCCGAGGTCTACCGGGCCCGCGACCGCATGCTCGACCGGCCTGTCGCAGTCAAGATCCTCTTCCCGGAGCTCTCGGTCGACCGTTCGTTCGTGGAGCGATTCCGGCGGGAGGCTCAGGCCGCCGCCAACCTCTCTCATCCCAACATCGTTCCGGTCTTCGACTGGGGAGAGGATGGCGGCACCTATTACATAGTCATGGAGTTCGTCGACGGGCGCACCCTGTCGGCGATACTGCGGGGTGCCGGGCCGCTCCATCCGGACCGCGCGGCGGAGATCGCAGCCGACGTGGCCGGGGCGCTCTCCTATGCCCACCGCCACGGAGTCGTGCACCGTGACGTGAAGCCCGGCAACGTCCTCATCACCGAGGAAGGTGTGGTGAAGGTCACCGACTTCGGCATCGCACGCGCGCTCAACACGGAGGAGAGCCTTACTCAGACCGGGGCCGTGATGGGCACCGCAACGTACTTCTCGCCCGAACAGGCCGAAGGGATCGGGGTGGACGCCCGAAGCGACATCTATTCGCTCGGCGTCGTGTTGTTCGAGATGGTGACCGGCCGCCCACCGTTCCTCGGTGAGTCTCCCGTCTCGGTCGCGTCGAAGCACGTGCGCGAGCACCCGCCGACACCTCGCGACATAAACCCTGCAGTTCCCGCGGATCTCGAGGCCGTGATCCTCAAGTGCATGGCGAAGTCGCCCGAGCACCGCTACCCGACGGGCGACGACCTGCGCGTGGACCTGCTGCGGTTCCGCGAGGGCCACCCTGTCGCTGCAACGGTCCCGCCGATCACCATCGGCTCCACTCAGGCCGTCGGAGGACTCGGGAGCACCCAAGCCCTTACCGCGGCCGGCCGCACGGCGACCCTGCCGCGCGTGGGCTCGCAGCTGCCGGGGGACGACGAGCGCCCGAGCCGCACAGGCATCTACGCCGCTGTGCTGGTGCTGTTGCTGGCGGCTCTGGCGGTCGTCGTGATCTTCCTCGGCCAGTCGCTCGGGTGGTGGCATCTCGGATCGAACAACTCGCAGACCTTCGCGCTGCCGAACGTCGTCAACCAGAGCGTCACTCAGGCTACGTCCACACTCGAAGGCGACGGGCTGAAGGTCGTCACCCAGACCAATTCGTCGAGCACTGCTCCGACCACGCAGGTCATCAGCATGCAGCCGGCGGCGGGGGTGACCGTGCACAAAGGGGAGACGATCACCCTGGTGACGGGGGGCAAAGCTGCCACCAACCAGGTCACTATTCCCGGGGACCTGATCGGACAATCCGTCGCCCGAGCACAGAACGAGGTGCAAGGCCTGGGTCTCGTTCCGAACGTCCAGTTCTCGAGCACGTGCTCCGACGTGAACCTGGTGTGTGCAACCTCTCCCACGACGGGCACCGCGATCGCCCCCGGCAGCGTGGTGACGCTCTTCACCGCACAGTCGGCGACGACGACCACGACGACATCCGAGCCGACGACGACCACGACGACATCCGAGCCGACGACGACCACGACGACATCCGAGCCGACGACGACCACGACGACGGGCCCCCACATCTAAGGGACCGTCCGGGCGCCCAGGAGCTCGCATACTGCAAGCAATGCCTGGCCAGCGGCTCGTTCTTCGCCAGACGAGCCCCTCCGAGGCGTTATCCAGCCAAGCGCTTGCGGCTCGGCGCGCCGGGAGAGGATCCCGCGTGGGCCTGCCACCCGCCTCGGGCTTGGGGTCGGGGCAGCTTGCCGACCGGGAGCTTGGTTGCACCAACGTCGGGGGGCCGCCGGTGGGGGGACTGAGGATGCAGACCATTTCGACTTCGAAGAAATCCACGGACAGGGCGCGCACCGGCGGACTCCTGCGACCTCTCACTCTGAAGGCTCTCGGCGGGAGTGCCCTGGTCGCGACCCTCTGCGTGTTCGGTCTTTCTTCGGTTGGCTCGGCAGACCCTTCTTCGCAGAGCCAGCTCCAGGGAGCCCAAGCCCAGGCCTCGCAGCTCGAGAGCCAGCTCCGCACGGACTCCTACCGTCTCGACGTCCTGGACCAGCAGTACGAAACAGCCCAGCAGCAGGTCCAGGCGCTCGACGCCTCCCTCCTCAGCACCGGGGCGAAGATCGCCGCCATCGAGGTCACGGTCAACGAGGCCCAGACAGTTCTCCGCCAGGAGGCCCTGTCCATCTACACCGGCAACGGCGCGAGCTCACCACTCGCCCAGATGTTCTCCCCCGGCAACATGAAGACCTCGCTCCTGCAGGCCTACCAGCACGTCGCCAGCGCCAACGTCTCGGCGACGATCGACCACCTGCGCGTCTCCCAAGCAGCCTTGGACCAGCAGGAGAGCCAGCTCCAGGCAACCGAATCGCAGGCCCAGGCGGCCTCCGCCCAGATCGCCCAGTCCCAGTCGCAGGCCCAGGCGGTGGTCGCGTCCGAGCAGGCGTCGCTTGCCCAGGTGAGAGGTCAGATCGCGACCCTCGCCCTCCAGCAGCAGGCAGCGCAGCAAGCCGCCGAGGCGGCCGCCTTCTCGGCGCGCTACGGCCTCAACCCGAACGCACCGGTGTCCCCGGCGGCCGGAGCCGCGATCCAAGCTGCGGAGAGCCAGCTCGGCGTCCCCTACCAGTGGGGAGGCGAGCAGCCCGGGGTCGGGTTCGACTGCTCCGGCCTCACACAGTGGTCATGGGGCCAGGCAGGAGTGTCGATCCCCAGGACCGCCCAGGACCAGTACGACGCGATAGCCAAGGCGCCGCTCTCCGACCTCGAGCCGGGGGACCTGCTCTTCTGGGACGACGGGACCGACTCGGTGCAGCACGTCGCCATGTACGTGGGAAACGGCCAGGTGATCCAGGCTCCACAGACCGGCCAGGACGTGAGCTACTCCGCCATCTGGACCGACGGTCTCGTAGGTGCGGGTCGACCCTGACCGGGACCATGAACCAGCCTCCCTGACTGGCCCGTCCCGGCCCGACTGCCCTCGCGACCTGCCCAAGTAGCATTCTTTTTCTGATGAACGAGCCGATTTCGACGGGCCTCTCCGCGCTCGGTACACAGGGAACCCAAAGCACCGAGACCTCCTCGGGGGCAGCCGGCAGCTCCGCGGCGCCCGAGGAGCTCACGAGGCCCCTCCGGCGAGACAGCGAGAGCGAGAACGCCGTCCTCGACGCTCTCGAGGCCGAGGCGATCGGGGTGATGCGCGACGTGGCCGGCGCCTTTCGCCGGCCGGTGCTCATGTACTCGATCGGCAAGGACTCCTCGGTGCTCCTCCACCTCGCGCGAAAGGCCTTCCACCCCGCTCGCCTACCTTTCCCGGTGTTGCACATCGACACCGGATGGAAATTTGCGGAGATGATCCGCTTCCGAGACGAGACGGCTCGCCGGCTCGATCTCGACCTGATTGTGCACACGAACCTGGAGGGTGCGCGCCAAGGGGTCACACCGTTCACGCACGGTGCCCACGAGTACACGCGGATCATGAAGACGGTGGCGCTTCGAGAAGCTCTTGACGCCGGCGGCTTCGACGTCGCGATCGGAGGAGCGCGACGTGACGAGGAGCGTTCGCGTGCCAAGGAGCGCGTCTTCTCGCTTCGCGAGCCGGGTCACCGCTGGGAACCGAGGCGCCAGCGCCCCGAGTTCTGGCGCACCCCGAACCCCACGCTCGCGGAAGGCCAGACCATGCGGGCTTTCCCGCTCTCGAACTGGACCGAGCTCGACGTGTGGCGATACGTCCGGCGCGAGCAGATCGACGTGGTATCGCTCTACTTCGCGGCGAAGCGCCCCGTCGTCGAGCGCACTGGGGCGCTCATCATGGTCGACGACGACCGGTTCCCTCTAGAGCCCGGAGAGGTCCCCGAGAAGAAGATGGTGCGCTTTCGCACCCTCGGCTGCTATCCGCTCACCGCGGCAGTGGTCTCGGACGCGGCGGACATCGACGCGCTGGTCCAGGAGATGAGCGAGTCGCGCTCGTCCGAACGTGCCGGCAGGCTCATCGACGGCGAGGGCGGCAGTTCGATGGAGTCCAAGAAGACCGAAGGCTATTTCTGATGATCTTGAGGGGTTTCTGATGACCGGGACCCGTTTTCTTATGACCCGGACGGGCTCGCGATGACACAGACGATCGCCCCGCCCGAGCGCGGTCAGGGAGTCGTCCATCGTCCTCTGGTGCACATGGTCGCCTGCGGGTCGGTGGACGACGGCAAGTCCACTTTGATCGGACGGCTACTCGCCGAGACCGACAGCATCCCCGAAGACCAGCTCGAGCATGCGAGGACCGTGCGCAGGGGGGGATCTTCGATCCCGGTCGGCGAGATCGATTACTCGCTCGTGACGGACGGTCTCGAGGCCGAGCGCGAGCAGGGCATCACGATCGATGTCGCCTACCGGCAGCTGCAGTTGCCTTCGGGCCGCCGCGTGGTGATAGCGGATTCTCCCGGCCACGAGCAGTACACGCGCAACATGGCGGTCGCCGCCTCGAACGCCGACCTCGCCCTTCTGGTGGTCGACGCCGACCGAGGGCTTCGTCCCCAGACCCACCGCCACCTGACGGTGTGCGCGCTCATGGGTGTGAGCTCGGTCATCGTCGCGATCAACAAGATGGACGCGGTCGGCTTCTCGCAGGACGTCTTCGAGGGGCTCGCCGGCCCTCTCGAAGCCGACGCGCGTCGCCTGGGGGTGACGGACGTTCGCTGCATACCGGTGAGCGCGCTCGCAGGAGACAACGTCACCGTGCGATCCGGCTCGACGCCTTACTACGAAGGTCCGACAGTGCTCGAGGCGCTGGCCGCATGGGACCCGCCTCACCCCGAGCAGAGGCCTTTGCGATTCGCTGTTCAATACGTCACCCGTGCCCCGGGGTTCAGGGGTTACGCGGGGACCGTGCTCGCCGGTTCGGTGGGCCCCGGGGACCAGGTCGTCGTGACCGCCAACGGAGGGCGCGCCCGCGTAGAGCGTGTGAGCACCTTCGACGGCGATCTCGAGCGTGCAGAGACGGGGAGCGCTGTGACGCTCGTCCTCGACCGCGAAATAGACGTGACCCGAGGTGACCTGCTTGCCGGGGAGCCGGATCCCCCCACCCCCTCGACCGCATTCGCGGCGGAGCTCGTCTGGGTGGGGGAGGAGCCCCTCATGCACGGGCGTAGTTACCTCCTCGTGAGCGGCCCGAAGGTCGTCCCGGCCACGGTCACCGCGCTTCGCGGGCGCCTCGAGGTGACGTCGGGGCAGGAGGTCGCGGCGAGACGCCTAGAGATGAACGACATCGGGCGTGTCGAGATCGCCACCGACGCCCCCGTGGCCCTCGACCCCTACGGGCTTTGTCGCGACACGGGCGGTTTCCTGCTCGTTGACCGCGTGACCTGCGATACCGTCGCCGCGGGGTTGGTCGGGCACGTGCTCAGACGCTCCGACAACGTCGTGCCCCACAACTACGTCGTGGACCGCTCCGCGCGGGCTCGTCTCAAGAACCAGCACCCGCGCGTGGTGTGGGTGACCGGGCTCCCGGGTGCCGGCAAGTCGACGTTCGCCGACGCGCTGGAACGCAGGCTGCACGCGATGGGTCTTCACACCTATGTGCTCGACGGCGACAACGTCCGCAAGGCGATGAACCGCGACCTCGGCTTCACTCCCGAGGACCGCGCCGAGAACGTTCGCCGGGTGGCCGAGACCGCGCACCTTCTTCTTGATGCCGGCCTCATCGTGATCGTCGCCCTCGTGTCGCCATTCCGGGCGGACCGCCGTCGCGCACGCGAGATCTTCGATCCTGGTGATTTCATCGAGGTCTTCCTCGACACTCCGCTTGAGGTGTGCGCGAGGCGTGACCCGAAGGGGCTGTACTCGAAGGCCGACTGTGGTTCGCTGCCGAACATGACCGGTGTCGGACAAGAGTACGAAGCACCCGAGCACCCGGACTTTGTCGTCGACGGCGCGCTGGCTCTTGACGAAGCTGTTGAGTTGCTGGTCGGGGCGGTGGTTCCCGAGCACGCCCCAGAGAACTGACGGCGGGCCCAGCGTGTCCGCTAAGCCTGCTGCTGCCGTCTCGGGTCGAGACGTCGTTCCAAAGAGACACGAACGCAACCCTGATGAAGTCGAGCCAATATCGGCGTTTCGGTTCTTTGCGATAGTTGGTACGTGGAACGAGGAAGACGTAATCGAAGCTACGGTCCGCAACGCGATGATTCAAGGTGTCGAGACCGTCTTCGTTGTCGACAACGGAAGCACAGATGGGACCGTGCGGAATGCTGAAGCTGCAGGCGCCACGATCGCCGAGGTCTTCGACACCGTGCTCTTCGATTTGAAGATGAAGCATACGCTCATGAATGGCGTAGTTGCTCGAGAGTCATTGAGGTGTGGTTCAGAGCATGTGTGGTGGCTCTATCTCGATGGCGACGAGTTTCCGGAGGGTCCCGAGGGGAGCTCCCTAGAGGAGTATCTCAGGTCACTAGACAAGCGATTTCGTATTGCCGGTGCCAAATGTTTCAACCACCTTCCCAATTCCAAACCCGAGTATCTTTCAGGGTTTCATCCGATAGATTTTCAGCCTCTCTGCTACGAGTTCCTTCCTACGTGGGAATCACCTTGTGGTCAGATTCATTGGAAGCATCCGCTTCAGCGTTTCGATCGAAGTGGTTATTTCCTTCAAGACTCGCCTGGATCGCACTGGGCAATGTGCAGAGTTCCAATCAGCGAGCCGACAGGCGGAATCGTGATCCATCACTTCCAATATCGGGACGAAGAAAAGACGAGAGCCAGGTTGCGCTCGCTGTGCGCCGGCCCTCGATTGGCGTTTCCTCTGCATCGGGACCATTTCGATCAGAGGCGCCGGTCGTTGGACGCCGTCTATTCGCAACGGTGGGAGGACGTGGAGACGAGCACACGCGGAACTGATTACCGAAATCCTCTGCCTTGGCCTGGTCTGTCCAAGGTGCGACGCTGGTACGACGTTCCTCCCTCCCTCGGCATGGACCTGCTGGGATCGGGGATCGTTAGACGCGATGCAGATGCAGGGTGATTCGGCGACGATGCCTGCCGATGCCGCCGCGCCGGGTCCTTCTGGTCGCGACCGTAAGGTGGTACTCCTCACTGGTGCATCAGGATCGATCGGTACTGCATTCTGCAAGCGCTTTGCCGGGTCCTACGACATCGTGGCCGTTCGTCACCTCCGGTCGTTAACCGTCACCTCCCAGCTGCAGTCGTACTTCGATCCCTTCATGGAGTCCAAAGGGACGACCCATGTGGTCGAAGCACCCGTGTTCGAGATCAAAGCGGATCTGCTTGATAACGCCGACATCGAGCGTGTGATAGAAGTAGCGCTCGCCCGGTATGGGCAGATCGACGCAGTCGTGAACGCGATAGGCGCCTCTGACAGGGAATCGAAGCTGCTGGGGAACGCCCTGGGACGTGCCATTCCGCTATTTCGCCTCAACGCTCTCGCCCCATTGCAAATTGCCGTCAAGTTGAGCCTTGATCACTGGCGACACCAAGATCTACACAACGCGGATCGCAACCGCGTCGTCGTGAACCTCTCGGCGGCGTCGAGCGTCAATTCCTCCGACGTATCCTCAGGAACGGTCTTCGCGGCCACGAAGGCGGCTCTAAGCCTGCTATCACTCCGGCTGGCTGACGAGCTCAGGCCATTCAACGTACGCGTTATGACGATTGCCCCTGCCCCGGTCCCCGGCGTCGTCAGTCTAGAAAGAGTAACTTCGGCGATCGAATCGGTGATCGAGGGTGACGAGTCCGGCCGGGTGCTCTTGATGTGGGCAGACCGCGACGAACTCGTCTGAGGGGGGTGTGTCGAACCACGTGGCCCGCGTACCTAGGCGTTCCTGTTTGATAGTTACCACTCCACGGACGGGCAGCTGGCTCTTGGCTGAGGCTCTCCAAGCCACTGGCATGATCGGCGAACCACAGGAGTACTTCGGCTGGGAGGGGTTCTCGGCTTGGTCCAAAGAGTTCGGCTTGACGCCGCAATCCCCATACCGGTGTTTCGTCGAAGAGGTTCTGGCCTACGCGACCACGGAGACTGGGTTCTTCTCGGCGAAGCTTCACTGGAGCCAGTTGCAGCAGTTGGTCGCAAAGATCAGGACATCCCCAGGAGAGTGGCCGGAGGCTCCAGGAAAGGTCCTCCGGGTGTTGTTTCCTGACCTGCACTTCATTCACTTGTCGCGGGCCGACACCCCGCGTCAGGCGATCTCGTATTGGAGAGCGAGTCAGAACCGCCGGTGGTGGAATCTAGGAGGCCCGAAGCACGAGTCTGCGGAATTTGATGTCGACTTCCAGCAGATTCGCTGGTGCGAAGACATGCTCATGGCGGACGAACAGGGATGGCGTTCGCTAGTGGACGAGGAGGGCATACCCACGTTCGAAGTGGTCTACGAAACCTTCGTCGAGGAACGCGAGCAAACTGTCGAGAGGATTCTGGACTTCCTCGACATTCCCCACCAGCAGCTCGCTCTGCCTCCTTCTCGGATGCAGAGACAGGCGGATGCCCTGACCGAGGAATGGCTCATTGCTTACCGGATCGTCCGAGACTGTCTAGCGCCACTGCCTCCGAGATGGGAGTGGTCTTCCGCCGGCATCGTGCCTGTGGACACAGGATCAGGGTGTGGTCGGGAGCTTGCCGACCGCTATGCCCCTCTTAGTTCACGCGGGGCACCCGTCAAACACGCGAACGCGAGGGTTCCGAGCCCACTGGTGCGAACTTCGCTACAGAGCCACCGATATCAGAACACATTGTTCGAGGCCTCCAGGCCCCTTACCGAGATCGTGGCCAACCGGCGCTGGCAAAGGAGACTCCAGCCATTTCCTCACCTCGTCGTACAGGACCTCTTCGTGCCGAGCGTCGCGGACCAGATAGACGCTGCAGTGCGCAAGATCCTGGAGAACGAAGGACTCCCTCGAATCGCCCGCTACGACGCCACGGGCTGGGGATTTCCCGCGGACATCGATTGGCCGCTGCGGCTCTTCTCTACGCGTGAGTGGCGGGACCTCCTGTCGCATGCTTTAGGCGTTGAGACGAGCCCGTTTGTGAACGCGGGGATCCATCACCATGACGCCGGTGGGGAATCGGGCCGACCGCACAACGACCTGAACCCCGTCTACTTCGCCGAGGTTGAGCCGCGCGATGGAACCGTCATGATGCGAAATGACCTTGTGGATCTGAAAAGCGGACAACCTAGCAAGGAAGGGATCAGCGTAACCCGCCAGGTCCGAGCGGTCTCCATCCTTTACTACACCGCGAACCCCGAGTGGCATGAGGGTGATGGCGGCGAGACCGGTCTTTTCGAGCGGCCCTCGGACCCCCCGGATCGGCCCGCGTGGGCCATTCCCCCGGTCAACAACAGTCTGTTGGCATTTGAATGCACTCCCAACTCCTTCCATAGTTTCGTCTCCAACCGTGTATCCGAGCGGAACTCGGTGACCATGTGGCTTCATCGCTCAGACGCCGATGCCGTTGCTCGCTGGGGTGAGCTCACTCTTGAGCGGTGGCACGAATCGCCACCGCCTCAGGAGGAGAGACCCAGAACGGACTCCCCTCCTGAGGACGTTGTCGCCGGACCCCGCTCTGACTGACGCGGGTCGCCGACCGATCCGTCGGAGGTTGTGGAACAGCCGCTGGTATGTTTCGTCCAGATGCGTTTCAGTGTTTGGCCGTCTAGCGGCCAGAGCCTCCCAGACCTGTTCGACGTGGCCACTTACGCGGCCCAAAACGGCTGGGACGGTCTGTGGGTGGCCGATCACTTTATGCCCTCGGCAGGCCCGATGGATAGGCCCGTGCTCGAATGTTGGACAGTGCTTGCCGCGCTGGCGGTAAGCGTCCCTCGAATCCGCCTCGGATCATTGGTCAGCTGCAACTCTTACCGGCACCCGGCGGTGTTGGCCAACATGGCGGCCACGGTGGACCAGCTGAGCGGAGGTCGTCTCGTCCTCGGCTTGGGAGCCGGCTGGCAGACCAACGAGCACGTTGCGTACGGGATTGAGCTCTGCGACGCTCCCACGCGTCTGGCTCGTCTTGGAGAAGCGTGCGCCGTCATCCGGCAGCTTGTGTACGAGCGTCGCGGTAACTATCCGGGGCGCCACTACCAGTTACTCGATGCACCGATGGAACCAAAGCCTCTTCAAGCGCGGCTACCGCTTCTCGTCGGAGGAGGGGGCGAGCGAGTTACGCTTCGTCTGGCGGCTCGATGGGCAGACGAATGGAACACATGGGGAACTCCCGACGTACTCGCAGCCAAAGGGTCGGTCCTGGATCGCCACTGCGAGGAAATCGGCCGAGATCCAGCAGACCTCGAACGATCCGCTCAGGTCATCGTGGACTTGGACGGTAGGGGTGCTCCGGGCGGATGGCCGCCAACAGTGCGGGCAGGGATTCAAGAGATGCAGGAGATCCTGCATGCTTATGTCGAGGCCGGCGTGAGTGAATTCGTACTACCCGATTGGAACCTCGGTACGGGTTCGGCCCGCAGCGAAGCGCTGGACCGCTTCCTCTTCGAGGTGGCGCTTCCGTTTCGCGAGAGCCAATGAGTTAGCTGGCCGTCAAATGTGGGTAGCCGGGATGATCGGCTGGGGTTGGAAAGGATCATCGTGCAACGTCTGGATGTACGGAAACCGGATGAACTCGTCGATGATTAGCGACCCGAGCTCCTCTTCGGACAATCCGTGGTCCGATTTATCGAGTCGACCACGCACAACGAGTTCATCGACCAAAGTATCCAATATTACGTCAGTCGTCAGCTCGCCGACCGGATTCGAATGTCTGGCCCTCTCTTCGGCGTCAGCGAAACAATAGGCTTTCCAAGAGAGGGAGAGACGAAGTTCGTCGCGCGAATATCTCGCCACCTCCTCAAGCCGACCTGCTTCACCGCAGCGCAACGACCACTTCCCGTCGCCGATATGTGTCAGTTGACTGTTGGCATCGATGTGACGGATCGGGTCGTCGTACCCGGGTAGGAGCTCCACACCATGGAAGATAGAGTCGCTGTCGAGCACAACAGCGGTGTTGGGAGTTGCTTTGTATTGGGAGGCAGGGCCACCTGGCCCTTCGGGGTAGTAGATAAACCTTCCGCCCTCTCCTGCACCAAGCAGGTACGTGACTGCGGTCGCTATCTTGACCCTCCAGGGTTCGAAGAGCCCCGACCAGTGCATAGCGCAGAGGAGCCAACATGGGAGGAAATTGCGGTGCGCTCCCCTGAATTCCGGGGTGTCCGTATGTAGCCCAAGCTCTTGTCCGGGCAGCATTACGTTCGCATAGATGGTCCATGGCACCACTAGTTTGCTGTCGAAGACACCGCGCGATGCTTCGATGAGGTTGATGTTTGCCAGGAGTTCCTCTACACCTGTTGCGTACACTTCGTTCCCGATAAGCAGGGTTTCGCGAAAGTACTTATGCCTCCAGGGGAGCAGAGGATCCTCTCTGTCCGCCCGCAATCCCCCTTGGCGAAGGTAGTTCGATGCTGAGTCGACCCGCTGGGCGAGCCCTGGAGCGAAACGCCGGCCGACTCCCGAGTCGGACCTTAACGAATTCTTGAAAGCGGCTCTTGAGTTTTCGTCAGATACCGCCCCGGATCGCAGTCGAAGCTTCACTGCATACGAGCCGGTCCCGGTTGGGGTAAGCGCTGGAAAGCGCTCCCAGGCGGCGATCAGCCGCTCCATGGCCGCGGGGCCCATGACCGGATCCACTACGAGGACATTCACCCGTTCGAAGCGTACCGCATCAATCGGGCATGTGATCTTCCAGCGTGACATCCGACATGATTGGCAGTATGGACAGTCCGTCGGTCGTCCTGTCGTGTCTCATCGCATCCACTCCCGGGTTGGGAAGCGAAGAGGTCTGCTATGCGCTGGCGGCGAGTGGGGTGGTCGGCAACCCAAGTGACTACTTCGACCCGCTGAAGGCCCCCTCGAGAAGTCGCGAGTGGCGAATCCTGGGGAGTGAACGCGAATTTCCTGTTCGATATATCGAGTCGGTCCAGGAATCGGGAACCGGACACAATGGAGTCTGCAGCATGGAGGTGACATGGCCGCACCTCCGATGGATGTTGCACATCTGCAGGGCCGCGTTGGGAGCGAGCGACGATCGTGCGATCCGAACGGATGCGGAGGTCGTCGAGGCATGCTTTCCGAAACTTCGGTATTTTCACCTTCGCAGTCGCGACACTGGACTTCAGGCCGTGCGGTGGTACGAGGCGCTTTACCCGGTGATTGAAGACCCCGGCGACAGACTGGGATCTAGCGGACGACGCCCTCCCAAATCTGAGGCAGTACGGAGCCTTGAATCGCTGCTCCAGCGATACGAGCGATCATGGAATTCCTTCCTTGAGATCCATGGAATCGTGGCGAAGGCTGTCTATCTAGACTTTTCGCCTGATTCGGTGGCGACCTGTGCCAACGAGATCATCGAATCATTGTGATTGAACCCATTCAATGACCGAGATTGATCGCTCCCATGGTGGACGTCGCAGGCTCCATATCCTGTTTTCAGTTCGGCCCTTCAGGGGGCATCTCCACCCTCTTGTCCCGTTGGCTCGAGAATGTTTACGCCTTGGCCATCGTGTCGCCGTGGCGACTGGTGAAGACCTCGGGCAGACCGTCGCCGCCGCGGGGCTCCCGTGGCTTCCGGCGGGCCTTCATCCGCGCGAGATCAGCGAGATGTTCCCGAGTCAGGATCCGCAATATGGGTATCGCGCAGTCCGTCGAAAAGTCGAGGATCTGCTCGAAATCTCAATCGGCCAGTTTCGGCCCGACGTCATCGTTCGAGAGCCGACAGACCTGGCCCCGAGCATCGTCTCCGAGCTCGTCGGTGCGCCAAGCGTCGTATTCGGCGTGGCGCGCCTCATCCCCGTGTCTTCCTGGCGAGAACTTGGAGCCGACCGGACGATCACGCGGCTTCGCCGCGAATACCGATTGACCGAGGACCGGGAATTGGCCTCCTTTTACCGGGACCTCTATCTGTCCGTCCTGCCGGAGGGACTCGATGTCCTAGCTCCGCTACCTGCTTCGGCAGTGCAACCACTTCGTTACGTCCCATGGGATGGCGACACGGGCGAATGGCCCGATGAACCTGCGACTGAGGCAGTATGCCGACCGAGAGTGTTGGTGACTTTGGGGACCGTCTACAACACCCACACCGATTTGTGGCGCCGATTGATCGATGCCCTGGCTGACGAGGAGCTCGACGTCATCTGCACGCTCGGCGAGTCGGTGGATCCTTCGACAGTTGGCCGCGCGCCGGCGAACATCCATTTCTACAGTTATCTACCCCACTCACGTGTCCTCCAGATGTGTGACGCTCTCCTTTGCCATGGTGGATTCAACACGGTGATGGGGGCCCTAGTCGCTGCCGTTCCCGTGGTCTGCGCGCCCATCGCCTCGGATCAGGAATACAACACTGGCTTTTGTGCGTCGCGCGGATACGGAGTTCGTTTGAACGTAGCAGACGCCACCCCTCAACAGATCCGCACGGCTGTTCGGCAAGTGATCGCTGATCCGTCATTTTCGAAGGAAGTCCTAAAATTTCAAGCGCAGAACCGGCGACGGCCGGGATTGGGAACTGCGGTGTCACGTATCGAGGCGCTCGTCGACCCGTAGGTGATTTCGAACCACGCGGACTCTATGGCCAAACTCTCAGCCAGAGGACGTAGTCAGCGCCGTTAGAGAGTTAGAGGGGCAGCGAGGGATGAATCCAGTCGATGCTGTTGTCATATGCGAAGTTGGTGAACGAGACGCTGATGCTTGTATCGAGTGCTTCTACGTGGTGCCACCAACCGGCTGGTATGAAGAGGGTTTCCCCGGGACACAAGTCGAACTCGATGTTCTCTGCGCCTGCGAAGAGAGGGTACCTCTCCAGATCTGGGTTGAGGGGATCGACCTCGCTGTAGACGCCGATGTTGTTGTACAGCCGATGGATCGCGAGCGATGGGATCAGGATGAAGTGCTTGCGTCCCAAGACTTGATTGAACAGGACATTGAGGGTGTCATGGTGGAGCGGCGTGACGGTGCCGGAAGGGCCGAACCATAGAAATGCCTGCGAATGCTCGGGATCGGGTTTCAAAAAACGGGCGTCGGGTTCGAAATCATCCCAAAGAGCACGTGCTTGGGGTGCTGCAAGGAGATTGTTGTTGGCGACTAGGTATAGGTCATTGCTCGGGCCCGTCGTCTCCATCTTGGAGACGTACTCGTCGAACGGCATTACAAATCTGTGCTGATCGGAATTGATCTCGTAATCTGGGTCGGAGTCGCGCTCTGCCATGACCTCCACGTCGACCCCGCGGAGTTTGTCAGCCAGGTAGGAAGGACTCCACAGCGTCCGGGCGGGCCACCGGTCGGACGCATCGGTCAAGATCACCGGAGTGTTCTGAGCGTAATATTTGTCGAGGAACTCTTCACCGTTTAGCTCCGAGCAGCGGTCTACCGTAAGGGGGGCTCCGGTGAGAGAGCGCATTTGCTCGCGCATCATAAGTACAGATCTCACCTTTTGAAGATGCTGTGCCATCGAGCGCCCTGCTTCAAACGCCGGCTCGTCATAGAGGCGCGCGCAATACCGCGTGGACTCGACCTCTGAGAAACCTTCTCTCCTGAGGGCTGCAAGGACATCGACGAGAGGTGTCCCATTCAACAGTGAAACGGCAGCCCACCGTTGCCATTCCCGGGTCAGTGTTCTCGACGGCTCAGTTTGCGACGCTCCAAGAGTGGTCGATTCCTGAAGATTTCTCACGGCTCGGTACGCACCGGAACGGCAAGACGCTCCGTCTCAGCGGGGTCTGGGAATCAGCGGTGTGTGTGGGCGATTCCAGGCGTCCAACTGGTCACCGACCTCGAATTTTGGATCGCCTGGAGCTGGAGATCCTGGTGGAGGTGGAGGTGGAGGCCCAGGTGGTGGTGGAGGCGGCGGTGGCGGCGGAGGCGGCGGCGGAGGCGGTGGACCTGGTGGTGGAGGTGAAGGAGTGGGACTCGGAGTCGGAGTCGGCGTCGGCGTCGGAGTCGGCGTCGGCGTCGGCGTCGGAGTCGGCGTTTCTCCGGGTGGAGGTGGAGGGGTCGGTGTAGGCGGTGGTGTCGGTGGGGGTGTAGGCGGTGGTGTCGGTGGGGGTGTAGGCGGTGGTGTCGGTGTGGGGGGCGGCGTCGGCGTCGGTTTCATGATCCAATTCGAAGCGGCCGCCGACGATTCGGACAGGGCCTCGACAAACGCGGTCGCTCCCGCGACCGTCATTCCGGATGCGACCAAGGCGCGCAAAAGGGTGCGGCGGTTGATCTTACCTTCTAGATAGGCCTGGGTGAGCTCGTGCTCCGTCATTTCAGATCTCTCCCGAAGCGATCCGTGATCGGATAACGCCTATCGTTTCTCGTTGATCGGCAAGGTACACCCCAAGCCAACAGCCAATCAACTGATGCCAAACACCGATCTGAGCGACGGTATTTTGTATGTACAACAAGCTGGCCTCTTTGCGAGTGAAGAGTGCACCTGCATCTGGGAGCGTATGACGGATCGTTTTCCATGGGAGTTCGGCTACATCGTGGATCAGGAGCGTCGCGAGACCGGTTTCGCAGTCGTCCGCGGCCGGGTCGACCGTGCCTCGTATCTCGAGTTCCTGCGTTATCTGGCTCGCGACTACCGGATCATGGCGATCACGAGCCAGGGTGTGTTCCCGATGATCGGCGACGGACCCGGAAACCTTCCTGACCACGCGGGACCGCAAGAGGGGCGGCATGAGGACTATGTGGACAAGGTCGAGGGATGGGCCCACTGTTTCAGGGATCCCGACGCCTTTCTCCCTGCAGGAAAACCAAGGCTCAGGTTCTCGAATTCGGACAACCTGGAACCCGACCGGCTCTGGCGTATCGCGAACCGGCCGGGCCCGCTCGAGAAGAGATGGGATTTCGTCTACTCCTGCATGCCGGACCGCTCCAACTTCATAAGGAAGAACTGGGCAATGGCAAAGCGGTGCGCGCTGAGGTTCGCCGAGGATCTCGGCCTGCGCGGGTTGCTGGTGGGAGTGGCGGAGGTCAACGATGCTCCTCGTCACCCACTGATCGACCTCCGCCCACCGATGAGGTGGCGTGAATTCCTCCGTGCCCTCGGGGAGAGCCGTGTGGGTTTCTTCCCAAACACCTGGGACCCCAGCCCCCGGGTCATCGCCGAGGCAATGTGTCTGGACGTGCCCATCCTGGTGAACCACGACATTCTCGGGGGATGGCAGTACGTCGCGCCTGAATCAGGTCGATTTTTCCGTACAGAGGACGATGCGCTCGATGCCATGACCGAAGTGCTTGCCGGTTCGTTCAGCCCGCGCGATTGGTACTGCTCGAATTACGGGAGGTCCAACGCCGGGAGACGCCTTGCGGCGTTCATCGGCGAGATCGCGGGCTCCGAGCGCTTCTCGGATGTCGAAATCGCTTACTTCTACAGCCCGCGCGACTATGACTCCATCCCTCCGCGGCCCCGGAGGCACCCGAACTAGCCCGCGCCGACAAAGCTCCACAACAGGGTCGCCCCCTTGGCGTTGCCCGTCGGGCGAGCGACCAATAGTGTTCGAGTCCGCGGGTGGCTCGAACGACAGCAGACCCGGAGGCCGGGAGGTCAGCAAATGCGAGAACGGTCGTACTCATTGAGGAACCGAACGGTGCAGAGGCGAACGGTCCCGTTGGCGGTCGTTCAGCTCCGGCGCGCTGCGTTCATCAGTTGTCTGGTCTTAACGGTCGGCTCCATACCGGCCGCGATCCTCGATTCCGCACCGGCCGCGGCATCCGTTCCTCCGTCCTCGTCCCACGGGGAACACGGCCGGACTCCATATATCGCGCCTGGCTGTAGTTCGTACACCGGGAACGCCGCCTTCGTGTGCGCGGTATACGAGGACATCCTCGGAAGAGCTCCTGACTCCGCCGGCCTGAATTCCTGGACGACGCAGCTCTCGACTGGTGTCAGCCGGACCCAAGTTGCCTTTGGCATTGTCGACTCGGCCGAATCGCTGATCGACTACATACAAGGCGACTATGGCTTCTTCCTGAACCGCCCTGCCGACCCGGCGGGGCTGAACTTCTGGCTGTCGACTTTCCAGGCCGGAGGCTCTGCAGAGCAGGTCGACGCAGGCATACTGGGTTCTCCCGAGTTCTTCTCGGACTCGGGATCGACCAACGGCTCCTGGCTCAACGCCGTGTACATGGATCTGTTAGGTCGTCCCATCGATTCATCGGGAACTGCCAGCTGGACCTCTGCTCTGTCGAGTGGCGCCAGCCTCACCCAGGTCGCTTACGCAATCGACACCTCGAACGAGGAATACAACCACAACGTCCTGTTCTATTACGAGCAATTCTTGAACCGCGCTACCGACCCTGGAGGACTTGCGACCTGGGTAGGAGCTTTTCAGTCAGGGGCAACCGATCAGCAGGTGATCGCAGGCATCCTGGGATCTCAGGAGTTCTACCAGGACGCAACCGGGAGTTGACGCGTGTCTGCGTAGAGCACGGATCATCCCCAGTCGGTGAGCACCGCTGATGACGCCGCCAGTCGAGCCTGCGAGCGTCACGGTCGTGACTCCTTCGATACCGGAACGATCCGAGCTCCTCGCGCAGAACATCGCATCGGTTCGAGCACAGACGGTTCCCGTTGCCGCACACTTGATTCGAATTCAAGGTCCACCGCGGGGCAGGCTCCACCCTCTCCACATCGCCGAGCAGCTGAACATCCTGCTCGAAGCGGTCGACTCCGAGTGGGTTGGCTTCCTGTCGGACGACGACATGTACCTCCCGCATCACGTCGACACGATCGTCGAGCACCTTAGGGACGATCACGACGTTGTCTACACGTGGCCGACGAGCAAACGGGTCGGGCGGATCGATTGCAACGGATGGTCCAACGCACAGGTTCTCGAAAGGCTGGAACGGGCCAACTTCACGACGAGTGCGGTCACCTTTCGCACCGAGGCCTTGCGTCGCGTCGGAGGATGGGGTGGGCAATTTCGCAACGGGGTTTTCAGCGAAACCGGAGTGCGATTCGAGGACCGGGACCTCCTGATCCGCCTCGCGCGAACCGGTGCGGGCTTCCACTGCGTCCCGGCCGTCACGTGGGACTACAGATGGGGCCCGTGGGCACACACTTTGAACTCAGATCTTTCTGCCGATGAGGTCCCTTCGGACCTCCAGATCCTGGGGGCGTGCTACGGCGCCGGAGACCTGTTCGTTGACGTCACGGACGTGGTGGCGTCGTACGTCATCCAGGGATACTTGGACCTTCCCGTCGCGAACGACGTGCTCGGCGGGGATCCAGCTCCCAATCGGGCGAAGGGGCTTCGAATCCGCTGGTCGAGTCGTGGAAAAGCGTCGGAGCGCGGGTTTGCCGAAGGCAGCCACGTCACGCTTCCCTGAAGGTCCGGGCACTTCCAGGTACATATCCCCCGATCCCGGCCCCCGTCCGTGGATCGCCCTGCGGGAAGGAGACCACAGTGAGGGTCGGCATCATCGGTTTGGGTCACGTGGGTCGTGCCGTTCGAACCTTGTTCGAAGGGCATGCAGACGTGGTTGCGTACGACGAAGCCTTCGATGACCAGTATCCCGAATCCGATCTGGCTAGGAGCGACCTGGCAGTCGTTTGCGTTTCCACGCCGATGCTCGAAGGCGGGGCCTGTGATACCGGTAACGTCTACCGTGCCGTAAAGCGACTGCCGGTCGAACGTGTCCTGATCAAGTCCACTATCCCCCCCGGGACGACCGACCGGCTCATCGCTGAGACCAGCAAGAAGATTTGCTTTTCTCCCGAGTACATCCGCGAGACCACCTACTGGTCGTCCTTTGCGACGGCAGGACACGACTCGATACCTTTCGTGATACTCGGCGGTGCACAAGATGTCACGGGAGCACTCATCGAGGACTTGTGCCCGATCCTCGGCCCAGAGAAGGTCTACTTTCAGTGCAGTGCACTGGAAGCGGAAATCATCAAGTACATGGAGAACGCCTACCTCGCGACCAAGGTGACTTTCGTCAACGAGTTCTACGAAATCTGCAGGGCTTTCGGGGCTGACTGGCACACGGTCCGAGAGGGCTGGCTCTTGGATCCGAGGATCGAACGACACCACACCATGGTCCTCGAGAAAGATCGAGGGTTCTCGGGACGCTGTTTGCCGAAAGATGTGAACGCCATCGTCCATGCCGCGACAGTGAATGGCTACGATGCTGAGTTCCTGCGCAGTGTGATCTCGAACAACCGTCGTTTGCGAGGCGAATAGCGATGAGACCAGCTCGTGTGTTCCCCGTAGCGGCGTTGTGGATCGCTCCGGAGAGATGGTATTCGGCCTGAGAAATCAGGAAGGGGGTGGGAAGCGGCCCGCCTGTGCGATGTAGGGACCCTTTGCATTCCACCCGATGCGCGCAGCTTCGACCGGGCGCAGAAGCGCGTTCAGATCTCCGGCATGCCACGGGCTGTAGAGGATCCACGCGCTGTGGTCGTCTCCGACGAACACCGTCTCCTCGCCCGGTCCTGCACCTTGCTGGTTCGAGGAGATGAGCGGTGTGTTCGAGATGCTGTGGCAGCCTCCGAGCGGCCCGTCACAGCGCGCCATCCCCATCGCGTAGTTGGCGCTGTAGAACCCCTCGCCCGCTGAGAAGACGAGCCACTCCGTGCCGTCGGGGGAGCGCAGCATCTGGGGTGCCTCGACGATCGGAGCCTCCCAAGGCTCGTCGGCCACGAAGATCGCGACCGGGTTCCCCGTGAGTGTGAGGCCGTCGTCGGAGACAGGTGCAGCCCAGACCGTCGGCGTGCCTGAACCGGCGAGGTTGTTGTTGTCCGACTTCCACAAGACGTAGTTGGGATGGGCGGCACCACCGGGCCCGTTCGGGTCGGTGAAGAACTGGATGTCGATGTCGCCACCGAGGTTCTCCTGGCACACGAGCGGTGGACCGACGGAGGGCACGAACGGACCCGCTGGCGACGAGGACGTCGCGACTCCTATGCAGTGAGTGGGAAGCGGGTTGCTCGGGTCGAAGCGCACCGTGGCCGCGAAGTACATGACGTAGACGCCGGCGAGGTGCACGACGTCGGGGTCCCAGACGTAGGTGCCCTTGGACGCGGGGACCGCCCACTCCGGGACCTCGGGCAGCGCCTCGGTCGGCCCACTCCAACTGCCGGGCTTCCCGACGAGCATTGGCACGTTGAGGGTCTGATCGGGGAACGCTGTCGAGAGGTACAGGTAGTACGTCCCGCCGGAGGAGAGCAGGAAGGGATCGGGCAGATCGATCGCGCGAGACGAGGCGATGGCGATTCCCGGCGCCTGGGGAGTGACGGTGGGCCGGGGCTCAGCTATCGAAGCGGTCTGCAACGCGCCGTGGGAACCACCGGCGAGAGCCGAGACCCCCGCGATGCCTCCGGCGGTAGCGGCCGCGACAACTGCGAGCCCGAGACCGATGGTGCCGACGAGCGGCGCTCGCACTCGCCCCGCCAAACCTGCCTCCCCCCGCAACGGTCGCCCAACGCAAGCTTAGGCATCCTCGTGGGCCCCCACCAGAGAGGAGAGGAAGTTCTCGAGGAGCCGTGGCCCCGAAGGTGTGAGGATGGACTCGGGGTGGAATTGCACGCCCTCGACCGGCAGATCCCTGTGGCGAAGCCCCATCACCACCCCGTCGGCGGTCTCGGCGGTGACCTCGAGGATCTCGGGAAGCGATTCACGGTCGACCACGAGCGAGTGGTAGCGGGTGGCTCCGATGGGGTTGTCCAAACCCGCGAACACCCCAGTGCCGCTGTGGAACACCTCGGACGTCTTGCCGTGCATGAGGGTCGGGGCAGCTACGACCTTCCCGCCGTAGGCCTGCCCGACGCACTGGTGGCCGAGGCAAACTCCGAGTATCGGGACCTCGCCGGCCAGCTCGGCGATCACCTAGAGGCTGATGCCGGCGTCCTCGGGCCGGCCGGGGCCGGGGGAGATCACGATCGCGTCGGGCGCGATCTCCCGGATGCCGGCGACGTCGACGGCGTCGTTTCGGTGCACGACCGGTTCGGCGCCGAGCTCGCCGAGCTCCTGGACCAGGTTGTAGGTGAAGGAGTCGTAGTTGTCGATCAGAAGGACCCGCGCACCCATGGAGCCGAGATCGTAATGGTCGTTATGCCAGCTAGTCGCACGATCTCGGGGGCTCGCCTGGGGCTGGCTAT
>Ga0116219_10001353_pt1 | contig 23063 bp, 22 predicted proteins | sample Sb_taG_4_FD_91019 | JGI IMG/M metagenome (GOLD analysis project Ga0116219, IMG submission 91019) | Peat soil microbial communities from Weissenstadt, Germany - Sb_50d_6_BS metaG | ecosystem: Environmental > Terrestrial > Soil > Wetlands > Peat | place: Germany: Weissenstadt | collected 2010-09-21
ACATTGCGGGACGGCGGGATTTTCAGGCTTGACGGTCGCACCAGGCCGCCGAAGCTACGGGAATAGTACACACTATAGTTTCACAACTGCATGGGTTAGTACATTTTTTCCTGGAAACTAGTGATTATATCAATGGCAGGTGTTCTCACTGTGGTTTTTGCTTCACGGGAGTACTTGGTTGTGGTTTCTTCGGGGCTGCTGGGGGGATTTTCGGTATGCTTGGTGGGACCGGCGGCTGGGGAGGCACTGGCGCTTTACCGGGGGACCCCGGACGGCCCTTGAACCCCCCACCTGGTAATTTATAGGACTTACTCATACTGGTTCTTTCACCACAGGATCTAGATTTGTATCACCCATTATAATTTACGAGATACAACTTATCCAAGGGGGCCGGGTCCGGTGAAAGTATAGTGCGCAGGAAAGAGGATCATTGGCCCCGGTGGTGTATATATTGCTACACGTGTGGCCATATTTGATATATTATTCCCTTGCGATAAGATCCTGGGTTCACGACGTGTGGAGAACCGTGGCAGCTCACCGGGATCTGACCGCCAGGAGTTCTGGCCCAACTCAATCTTCTACCACGAGATAGTCCAATGGCACACGAACGCACCTACATCGTGAAAGATGGCCTACGGGTTGGCCACGTCGATAGTATCGGGTCCGGTGAGACGCCAGACTACTACAACGTCGTCGAGAATGGCCTCACAGTCAGTCAGATCATCCCACGCGGTGGAAGGGATAATCCAAAGTGGTATGATGTGACGAACAAGTGCAGTCAGACCGTCGAACAGATCATCCCAGACCCAAGCACACGACGAACTAGCGCCCAATCATCGAGCTCTAGCTACTCACGGCCACAGACAACGGGATCGTCTACTTCTGGTCGCACCACGGAATCCTACAAGTCTCGATCCGATACTTCCAGTGCTCCAATGACGGATGCACAGGCCATATTCTGGACGATTGTGGTGGCCATCTTCCTGGTTATGGCTGGAATCAACTGGGCTGTCACCCAGGTGCAGACAATCGGTGTCCTTGCCAGTGTGAACTTCCTCTTCCAGCTTCCGATGGTTCTGTTCTATCGCTACAGTGGTTATTGGATGGTACAGAGCATCTGGGAAGCATTCCAGGCGACTGGCTTCGCCAGTTTCGTGATGAGTGCTGTGGCGTGGGTTGTGCTCCTGCTCATCCTGCCCTTCTGGAAGCAAGTTCTTGGTCTTGGGATAGTCGGGATCATCACACTAGTTGCATGGATCATCATCTTCTAATGCCCAGGATTAACTGATCAGCCTGGCCCTGCCACACAGTAGGGCCGGAATAGTCCGGTGGGGAGAAACAAGAATGGCAATCGACATTATGCAACATTGATTAGAAGCGCATCGCGCCAACATGGCCCGTCTCAAGACCCGGATGCTCGAACTTGGAAGCACCGACGACTGGAGCGTACTCGGACCAATCGAATACCAGGCTCCTGCGGCCACCATCGCGACACCATCCGAACCCATCTACGGGTACGACGAACCAAGAGACCACAGCAACGATTGCAAGTGGAATATGGAAGCCCGACAAACAGTGGTTGCTGGCGCACTCATTGGCCCCATGGGTATATAGTGCTATACGTATGTACAAATGTGCTATCTTATTTCTCCCCAGGATAAGATCCTGGGGTCACCACGTGTGGAGAACCGGATCTCACACCGGGATCTGACCGGCACCGTTCCACAGTATATACAGGTATCACTATTGTTCACCACAGGGAGATGTTACAAATTATGGCTAGTTGGGGCGAGCATAGGAGTGGCAGACACTTAAGTATCCAGGTACCCGCCGAGATCAAAATCCAACTGATCAAGAACAAGGCACTCACTGGGGTCGGCATCGGGTATCAGATCTGCGAAGCACTTCGAGCCAAGTGGGGCACCCGGAACGGTCCACCGGCTGTAGTACCCAACCCCGCACCGGGAACACTCACCAAGGTCGAGGCCGGTAGATACAAGGGCATGCGATCTCAACCTATCGATCCCACCAACATACCTTGGAAAGTATAAAATGATCCAGGGCTGTCAAACCCTTGGCCACTCTGGGTACTGGGGCACCAGGCCCAGCCACCAACATGATACACTGATGGGTGTATATAGTGGTGCCCGGGGATCGCCACTGTCTGCTCTGTAGGAATCTGAGACTTAGTTGTCTGAAGTTCTCATCTTCTTCTGCGGGGTGAGGCACTAGCAGGGGTGCTTTACCCTCGTTTCGTTCCAATGTCTTGAGCTTCTTGGTCATGTCATTCCGGGCGCGGCACTGTCCTGGGCGCGGCACTATCTATCAAGCATCGGACATGCTTGATGGAGCGGCACAATCTGTGGTGTCAATCTGGATTCCGCCTAAGACATTCGGTCAGCTCTCGGTCGGTCCAGGATTCGGCGGCACGGTCTATGGGTCCGTACTTGGCCGCATTGCCCGTATTGCCCCAAGACGGTGTCGGTAACGGTCTCCGAGGGCACCACTTTTTCGGCCAGGCGGGGACCAATCCGAAACGACCGCGTTTCGGTCAGGTGGTCCCCGGGGGGGCTGGGAAGCTGCGCTGAGCGGTTCGTAGGGGCGCTTTTCCATTGCATTCTTCAATCATCCGACGAGATCGCGGAACAGCCCGCGATAATCGAGGTCCAGGCTCAGTCGACCCTTGACAACGGCCCGCAGAGCCAGGAAGGAGGGCGGTGTCCACGAGTTCCAGATCATCCGCGCCGCACCCTCCGTGCTGGCGACGGGGAGGGCCAGGGCGTGAGGATGGTTCTGGGTGAAGAGCCGCCACGCCTCGTTCAGGCCGTCCATACCACCGATGAAAACGCCGGCTTCGAAAGGCTCGGACTCGATCATCTGGGTCCGCATGATCGCCAGGCTAGCATCGCGATCGCCCGGGGCCTCGGGCGTCCAGACCAGATTCTTCTTGAACTCAAGGGCCTCCACCGGGATAACCTTCCGGTAGAATTCCGACTGGTAGATCCGGACGTTATCGAGCGCGTTGAGATCCTGAGCGAGGTGATGGACGAGGGGCAAGATGCTTGGGTGGCCCTCGAGGACGAGAAGCCGTTCGCGGACGGTCTCCGCCACCAACGCCCGGATCGCTTCGCGGATCGCCACCGGATCCGGCGGGTAGTTGTGTAAGTCACGTTCCGGCACGCTCGCCGCCAGGAAGAGGGGACCTGGTCGGCGACCGCTAGGCTTTGTTCCCGAGAAGTTCACAGCGCGATGTCTCGTGGGCATGAGTTGCGACTTTCGAGGCCCAGGTGGCGAGGCTCTTTTCGTTCGGTGTGTACCATGCGGTCAAGGAGCGGGCAGCGACCGGCACGATCGGTGTCTCATCGAGTTGCAACACCCAGACCGTCCAGTGGGAACCGGACCGCAGACGCTTAAGGGCCATTTCTAGTTCATCGTAGCAGTGCACGGAGAGGGCGTAGTACCGGCTCCAGAGCACGATGAACGCATCGGCAAGCTTCAGTTTATCCTGGATCGACGCCACGGCGTCCTGTTCGCGGGCGACCGGGGAGTCACCGAAGACGGCTTCGATTCGGTGCTTGCGGAGCTCAGTCGCGAGGACCTCACCCATTGCAGCGTCTCCTTGCGCCCGGCTGACGAACACTCGGCTGATCCGCGACGGGGGAATCGCGCGCGCAAGTGCCACCGTCCTCAACAATGTGCCTAATTCTTCAACTCCATTGTGGCGCTCCAGGTGTTTTGAAATCCCAAGCGAATCATACACGTCACGTCGCCGTTCGAAGGCTTCCTTCGCGGCCCCGCGGAGGGACGAGAATGGCACGATAGGGATGCCACGTGACTCTGCAATGCGAAGCAGTATGCTCGCGCTTCGGCCCGTAGCACCGCCCACCGCGACAATCGCGTCAGCTCGTTCGATGGCCTGCAATTGGCAATAGAGCCAGGTTTCCGGGGCGAACTCTTTCAGGCCGACAACCGGGTACCAGTACGTTTTTTGGAGATCGATCTTCCGGTTGTCCAGATCCTCGAGAAAAGCCTCATGGTTCTTCTTTGTCTCTGGACCGTCAGGCATGAACAGACGGATTGCCTTCGCGTGAGCATAGCCCGCGTAACCCAGGGCCACGTGGTAATCGGCAGCGCCGTGCCAGGGATTGCAGATGCTCAGGGTGGCGCCGTTATTGGCGAGGATCCTTCCGACTCTGGAGCAGATGCTCTTGAGCAGTTCCTCCTCGCGTTCCGTCGCCTCCTCGGGCGGGGCACCGATAAAGAGGACGGTATGGACCTGGATCGATTCGGCCGGTAGTGGTGGCCCCGGATGCGTCGCGACATGGAACTCTCCGCCCCCCGTGTATTTGAGTTGCGGTGGCGCTCCGTACTCGGAATGATGCTCGCCGATCTGACGTTGAGCCCAACGCGCCGCGCTGACAAGGTCGATGAACTCTTCATCGACGGCCATGCCCAACCCGCGCGAGATGGCTTCAATGAGGTAGTAGGTGAAGAGCCCTCCCCACCCGACGATTTCCAACGCGATCCCTCGGTTGGTGCCACAGGCGATCAGCGTACCTTCGTTCGCGTCCTTCATCAGGGCTGCCACCGCGTCGTCCAGCAGCACGGTTCCTGCCTGGCAGCAGTCGAGGATGACGGCCCACTGAGCGATGCGAGACTCCACCAGGAGTTCGATCAGGCGTCTCACCGAGAGAGTTGTCTTTTTCGAGCTCCGTTTGTCACTGTCCGCGCAGAGTAATCGCAAATCGTTCTTGACGATCGCTTGCGCGTGGCCCGCGAAGTAGAAAATAGCAAGTGCGTCTGGACCCAGCTTTTGAAGGAACTTGTCGAATTGATCGAGTAGATTGGTCGATTCCTCGTTGAAACGTATGATCGATGAATCTCGTGCCGCCAGGCCACGCCCGCCGTCGCGTGCGACGAGCGCATCGCCGACCCGCGTCAGGTCACCTTCGACTTCACGGAGTTCTTCCAGCCCACTCCACCCGGGGCTTTGATCGCATCCGACGGCAAACAACCCGGTCTTCGAAACGCTTGGCATGAGTTTCACTCGCCATACAATCGCCCCACCAGGGCTTTGTCCCCGTCCGAGAGTCGAGTGTTCCTCCTCGGGGGAGTGCCCTCAATCAGCCAATCCGCGGGGAACGCATAGATCATGATCGATTCGGAATCGAAGGCTGTCACGTCGACGTCTCGTCGAGAGAACCGTTCAAGAACGTTGACACGTATATTCTCCAGGGACCAATGATTCGGCGCGCCCATCAGCGCTTCGATGACACGCTGTTTGTTCCAATGGAGCGGCGCATCCGGATGCTGGTGCTCATGGTCCAGGCCGATCGCGTGACCGAGCTCATGGAGGATGGTCCCAGCATTCACATCCTGCAGATTCATCGATGCGCTGTGGAAGCCACGCTCCGGACTCACTGAGTCGGTGCCGATGTAGGACCAATTGCCCCGAGTCGGGTCGAATCCCACGCGGATTTCGGCGTCGTAGTCCTGGGATTCCGTGAAGTGGAGAGGTGCGTGGCGACCCCACTCACGCGCGCAGTCCATGACCAGTTTTCGCTGTCGTGCGTCTCCACCAATGAATCGGATGCGCAGTAGAACCGGTTCACCCTTCTGATGCGGCCAGAGCAAATCGGTGTGTGCTACCCCGCGGGTCCGCGCGCCAACCGGAATAGCCTGAGGTGCTGGTACCCTGGACGAGTCAGGTGGAAAGCTCAAGGTAGGAACTCCGAATAATCATTGGGGCTCATGATGGATAGCGGGGTGGTGGCCGTATTCCAGACGTCGATCGTGTCGGTTCAAGGTCGCTGCCTGCCGCCTCAGCTCAACGCACCCGGACGGGGTTTCACATCACTTTCTCTCCACCCCGGCCCTCCTCCACAAGGGAGGAAGATGTTTTCGGTCCCCTCCCCACGTGTGGGGGAGGGTTAGGGTGGGGGGCGATTTGCAAATCAACTCCGTCCTGTTGCTTAGGTTATCGCCGAACCTGGGACGAGTCCAGGTCCGGCTCTCATGGGTCGGAGCCCCAGGACGCGACCTCGCGACGTACGCCCGAGTCCCTAAGCTCGCGACGTACGCCCGAGTCCCTAAGCTGGAGAGTGACGGACTCCCACGAGGGCTGAGTTGATTCGATGAAGACGCCCCGGAGCGGAGATCGGGACTCCGCACCCGAGGCTTGGCCGTCGGAAGTTCGCAGCTTCCTTGGGCCCACCACCAGCTTGTCGCAATTCCCGGGCCCGTGAAGGGGCTCGTCGGCCTCGGCAGCGACGCTGTCTGCTCAAGGGGTGCGAGCGGCCCTTTCGCCCCGCCCACCCCCAAGCTCGATATTGCAGTCCCGAGTGCCGGGCCGCCGCTCGGCGATGGCGACGCCGACGCGCCAGCCGGCAATATCGCCAGACCCCGAATGGACGGCAAAAGCGGCAGGCTCAAAGCCGGCGGTATCGCGGTCGCTGCGCCGAACGACACCAGGCCGCAATAGCCCAGCCCGAGGTCACTCCGCTACCGGAATCCCCCGGCATGGGGCCGGCGCAGGCCAGCGAGGGTCAGCGCCCAGCCCAGCGATTCGAATTTTTTTGCTGCCAGCGTCCCGGCTGTGACGAGCCCTTCGCCCGGAGTCGTCGCAGCCCGTGCCGCAAGTTTTGCAGCCCCTCCTGCCGTCAAGCGTTGCGCCGGGTGATCGAGCGGGAGCGGCGGTGGCGACAGCGCGCGCGGCGCGCACACCAGCGACGACAGGCCAACTCCGGCCGCGGCCCCTGAGTTCGTTGACCGGTATGGTCCACGGCCACACCCCAGCCTACCTTTCATTCGCCCCCCAGAAGGAGGAAGGGGGGAGGGTTCCGGGACCACTCCGGGCCCCCTCCCTTTCTCCGATCCTCCCCCCGGAGACCAGGCGATGAATCCTCCCTCAGTGGGTCAGGTGGGCCCCGTGCCGCTGGACCAGTTGGGCGATCGCTTCCGACGCTATCGGCTCCGCGTGCCCCAGGCCGTCACGGCCATGGCCCAGTCGCTCCGCCGCTGGGGCCAGTGCGCGCCCATCGTGGCGACGTGGCGCCAGGAGACGCTCCAGGTCCTCGACGGCTTCACCCGCTGGGAGGCGGCCCAGCAGGTGCGCGGGATGACCACGCTGGTGGTCCGGCCGGTGGAACTGGACGACCGGCACGCCAAGGCGGCGATCTACGGCTTGAACCAGACCGGGCGGCGACCGCACGAGCTGGAGGAAGCCCGGATCGTTCAGGCGCTGGTCCGCGAGGACGGGCTGTCCCAACTCGAGGTGGCCGAGCTGCTGGGGCGGCACAAGAGCTGGGTGTGCCGGCGGCTGGCCCTGTTGGAGAAGCTCTGCGCCGAAGTCCGTCAGGACCTGGAAGTCGGGCTCCTGACCCCGACCGCCGCGCGGGAGATCGCCCGGTTGCCCGCGGGCAACCAAGCGGAAGTCCTGGATGTCTCGCGGCGCGAGGCGCTCAGCCGCGACGAGCTCGGCGGCGTGGTCCGGTTGCTCCTAGAGTCGGTGACGGCCGAGCAAAAGACCGGCGTGCTGGCCCGGCCGCGGCAGGCCTTGGCGCAGGCCGGCGCCACCGAGCCCAAGGGCTACGACCCCCGGCTCAGTCCCCGCGGCAATCGCGTCGGCCGGCAGTTGGCCGTGCTGTTGGACCGCCTAGCGTGGGCCGAGAACTTCCTGGAGTGCCATGGTTGGACCTCCCTTCAGGCCGCGGATCGCCTGGTCTTGGGCCCGCTCTTCCAGCGGCTCTCCCGCGACGCGCAGTGCGTCGCCGACGGGGCCGCCGACTTGGCCGTGGAGATGCTCCAGCGATGAACGACACCGTGAAGCACCAGATCGTCGTCCTCTTTCAGGGCGGCGCCTCGATCCGCCGGATCGCCCAGAGCCTGCACCTCAGCCGCCGCACCGTCCGGCGGGTGCTGGACCAACTCGAAGGAGCCCGCGCCGCCGGTCCGGCGGCGGGACGATTTCCGCCGGCGCCGCGACGGAGCAGCCAACTGGATGCCTACGACGGGGCGATCCGGGACCTGCTGGCGCGCTACCCCAACATCACGGCCCAGCGCGTCCATGAGGAGCTACGCCGGCTGGGTTACCCGGGGGGCTATACGATCCTCTCCCAGCGGGTCCGGGCGCTGAGGCCGCCTCCGACGGCTGCGCCCGTGCCGCGGTTCGAGACCGCCCCGGGACTTCAAGCGCAAATGGATTACTCCACCTACGACCTGGATTTCACGGTCGAAGGCCGCCGCCGGGTCCAGGCCTTCAGCTACGTGCTGGGTTACTCGCGGCGGCAGTACCTCCGCTTCGTCGAGAGCCAGGACTTCGCCACCACCGTCCGCGAGCACATCCACGCCTTCGAGCATCTGGGCGGAGTGGCGGCGAGCTGTCTTTATGACAACATGAAAGTCGTGGTGAGTGGTTACGACGGTGACGAGCCGGTCTACAACCCGCGGTTCTTGGCGTTCGCGGCCCACTACGGCTTTCGACCGGTGGCCTGCCGCCTGCGGCGACCTCAGACCAAGGGGAAAGTGGAACGCCCCTTCGGATATGTGGAATCCAGCCTGCTCAATGGCCGGAGCTTTCGGTCCCTGGACCATCTCAATGAGACGGCGGTTTGGTGGTTGGCCGAGGTGGCCGACGTGCGGATTCATCGTCAGACCCGGGCTCGCCCGGTGGATCGCCATGCCGAGGAACGGCCCTTCCTCCTGCCGCTACCCGCGCAGCCGTTTGACCCCTCCGAGATCGTGTACCGGACGGTCGACGCCGAGGGATTCGTGGTCTATCGGCAGAACTTCTATTCGGCCCCGTGGCGGCTGATCGGCCAAACCGTCGCGGTGCGCGTCAGTGAGCACAAGCTGACGATCTACGACCGCTCCTTCGTCCCCGCGGCCGGGCATCGGCTCTTGCCGCCCACGACACCCGGACAACGCAGCCGCCTCAAGGAGCACGAGATGCCGCGCGATGCCCAGCAGCGCTTGGACGAGTTGGCCGGCCGGTTCGCAGAGTTCGGCCCCGCCGGCACCCACTTCCTGGAGGGCCTGCTGGCCACGTCACGGTTGGGCAAGAACCAGGCGGAGCGCGTGCTGTCGCTGGGGGCGGCCTATCCGCGCGGGGATGTGACCGCGGCGTTGGAACGGGCCGTGCGGTACGGGGCCTTCTCCCCGAGTGCGATCCAACGCATCCTGGCGGCCCGGAGCCGGCCCAAGACCCCGCTGGATCTCTTGACCGATCACCATCGGACGGATCTGGGCGGTCTCCTCGACCGGGATCCGACCCCACCGCGACCGACTTCCGATTATCAAGCCCTCTTGCCCGAGGAGCCACGCCATGGCCGCGTCATCCGACCCCCGTGGGAAGACGACCCCGAAACTCCCCAACCCGGCGCCCATGACGGTGAACCGTCGGAGCCTGTATGACGACGTCACCGCCGCGCTGCGGACGCTGAGCATCCCGCTGACGGTCGAGGCCCTCGATGCGGCGCTTCAGGCGGCGGAGCGGGAGTCGCTGAGCCATCTGGAATTCTTGCATCGGTTGCTGTCCGAGCCGGCCGAAGCGAGAAGGCAACGGGCGCTGGAGCGGCGGATTCACGCCGCGAAGTTCCGCGAGCTGACGACGCTGGAGGGTTTCGATTGGGAGTTCAACGCCAAGGGATTGGATCGGCGGACCATCGAGCAGTTGGTCATCTGCGACTTCGTACGGCGGCGGGAGAACCTGATCCTGGTCGGTCAGACCGGCTTGGGCAAGAGTCGGATCCTCCAAGCCGTGGGCCATGCCGCGTGCGTGCTGGGTTACCGGGTCCGCTACGCGATCAGCGCCAAACTCCTCCAGGAGTTCACCGCGGCCTTGGCCGATGGGAGCTTCGCGGGGATGCTGGAGGACTATGCCCGCTTCGATCTGCTGCTGATCGACGAGTTCGGGTTCGATCGGTTGGAGCGGGAGGCCCAGTCCCAGGCCAGCACCTTCTATTATCGCCTGCTGGACGCGCGGGCGGGGCGGCGTTCGACGGCGTTGGCGACGAACATCGATTTCGGGGCGTGGGCCGATTACCTGGGGGACCCGCCGCTGGCGGCGGCGTTCCTGGACCGATTGGTGGATGGTGCGGTAATCTTGAAACTGAGCGGTCGCTCCTACCGGGCCCACCGCGCTCGCCCTGTCCCGGAATCGGGCCGGGCCGACCGAACCTGACCGCCTGGTCGGCCCGGTGATCTCATGCCCCTCTCTCCCTTCTCGCTCCCGATCCGGCCGCCTGCACGGAGACCACGGCGGTCTCCTCATCCGTCATTCAAGGCGCCCTCGAACGACTCGCGCCGCAACCACACAGGTGGTCCCCACTGGACCGAAAGAGTTGTGCACTTCCTGACCGAAACCGACAAGACGGGGCACGTGAGGGCTCGGGCGGGGCTGGGAGCTCCAGAGAAGGGGCCTGCGGGGTAGCTGGTGTAGAAGGCTCGGGCGGGGCTGGGAGCTCCAGAGAAGGGGCCTGCGGGGTAGCTGGTGTTGAGGCTTGGTATTGGGGTTTCTGTGGCTTCTGGTTTCATCTCTGTTACTCCTGGTTAGGGTCGGCACCAGAAGTAGTTACGCCAGAGATGGGGCCCTATCTTAATCATCTTTCATCATTTGTCTCAGTGCTTCCTCTAGGATCTCTCCTTTGAGTCCTGCTTGTTCTAGTTCGGTGCGCATGGCAGCCAGTCGTGCTAGGTAGGCTTGATGCTGCTTGATCATCACTGATCTCTGACTTGATGGGGGTGGGGCCTTCTCTGGCGTTAACACCTCAGTATGGCCGGGTCCGGCCTTTAGGCCGGAGACGGCCAGGGCGGGCGTGCCCGCCCCAGATTCCTGTTTCTCTGTAGCTTTGTCTTGTCTAGATTGTGCAGCAGTTTGTCTGTGTTGTCCCCAGGATAGCCTGACCCTTGCTGGGTTGGTGTCCTCTGTAGTTACCGGAGGCGACACCTCAGTGGAGCCGGGTGCGGCTTTAGCCGCAAACGGCTCGGGCGAGCTTGCTCGCCCCGATGCTGCATTCTCGTTGAGTAGAGTCTCATCTTCGTTGAGTAGAGTGATGAGAGCATCTGTGTCACCATAGCTTGCTGTATACTCTAACTCTTCTCTACGAAGTTGTTGAGCTGATAGTGTATCGTTCTCTGGAGTTAACACTTCCAAATGGCCGGGTCGGGCGTACTCGCCCGAGACGGCCAGGGCGGGCGTGCCCGCCCCGGATTCCTGTTTCTCTTCTATGGCTGACGAGGGTGCTGAGCCCTCGTCGCCGTGTTCCTTTCTAGGAACAACTTGTTCCCCGCGTGCGGGGTCGTTTACGATGGCATTTTCGGGGGTCAACGCATAAACACTTAATTTATGCGTCAGCGTGCGTGCGGGGTCGTTTACGATCACACTTTCTAGCCTGACTGGGCTGTCTGCGGGGTCGGTAACAATGGCATTTTCCGGGGTCGTCGTGGTGTTTTTTACCCCTTCGTTTGTGCTGGCCTTCGGAACCACTGTCTGGCACCTTATGCGGTGGATTGCTGCCAGTCGTTTAGCTGCCCTGACATTGGCAGCGGTCTTGGTTGCGCAGAGTCTAATGACCTCTAGCATCCAATCGTGCAAGCACTCTGGTCTCGTGCTATAACCAATCCAATTTCGATTTAGTGTATAGAAATTCAGTATTTTGGGCTTGACTCTACCATTGTAATCTAGCTCGGCCTTAATTAGCATCGGAAATGTCTTACCATAAGTGTGCTCGGTGTAATTCGGATAGAATCTGATGGTGTTCTTATGTGCTGCTCTAGCTGTTCGATACGCTACGGTGATAGCACCAATTAGAGTAGCAGCCGTGAGATAATGAGCGATAGTTCGCTTCCCATATGGTGTTGTCCTGGCTATTGTCTCATTGGCCACCCAACTGAGATTGCCCACCTCTGGGTTCATAAAACCGAGTACTGCATTAAGCACTGCCCCGAATGTGCTGTCGGTCCTGGTGCGTTTGGGTCGATGCAGGTTCTGGTGGATAGCAGACCGTTTACGCTTGGCGTGCTCTGCGACAGAGATTCTGGGGACCATGGTTTATTCCTGGGTTCGAGGGGTAGAAATGAAACCCCACCCCGGTGGAATAAACAAGTTCCGGGGTGGGGTTCGCGATCAGGGGTTCAATTGATTCGGTGAGCATCTGTTTATTCCGGCTCATGGCAGCTCATAATGGTGTGCTACAATCCCCCGATCGCACCACACCATTACTTACAGTTTGAACCACCGGTTCTGCTCAATGGTTCTAATACATTCGGGGCGTGGCGGGACCTGGGTGGATCATGGGTTGTTGCGTTCCCACTCTGGCCCCGGGGTCCATCGCCAGCACCCCCACACTCCCACTGTGTCCAGGGGTATTCCTGCCTTGTCACTGGGTTCCAGCCGTGTGGCACCCTGCAAAGTTGCCATCCGACAACGCATCGCGCGGTCCGGAGCGTCTCTTGTCCGCCACCGCACCACCTCCAGGAATGTCGGTCCGAACCGCCGATCAGCCAGGGGAGTGCGAAAGCAGGGGAGCCCAAGTGCCGCGAAGAGCATTCGCCTTCGCCTCGGAACTTAGCAATGAGCTGTCGGTCCGAGGCGACCAAAACAACGCGATGCACTGTCGGAAAAAGCCCCGCGATGCACTGTCGGTCCGCACCTCCCCTTGCTCTGACGTGACTACGCATTCCCCGCTGTCACGTCGCGGTGGCCGAGGTGGCAGAAAACCTGCGACAGGTAGTCAATCACGAATGCCGTGATGCCATGGGAGATGGCCGTGTGCGACTTCGGCTCAATGTTTCCGGCCACATTGAGCACGCGGACGTTGTTTTCCCGCATCCACTCGACGACCTCGATAACGGGACGAGGTGATCGCATGTCAATATCGATGTGGGACCTGCCGTAGTGAGTGATCCACTTCATCGTGCAGAGCTCCCCGAAAGTCCGGAACGAGCCGGCGAAACGGATCGTTCCGTCCGAATCCCGAACGTTGGCAGCCGTGCGATCAGCATAGTCGCCGGTATGTTCCCGCAGGCCGAACTCCTCCGCGAGTTGCGGATTTGCCCCAGTCGCCGTCTTCCACCCCCGGGGCATCCAGCCTCCGGTGGGGATTCCGAACCGTCGGGCCACTACCAGCCCGGCCTGGTCAGCCCCCGTCTGCCCGCCTGAGATCACCTTCCATGGCAAGGGAGTGACTGAAGCGATCTCGGTCTTGGTCTCGGTCATGGCGATTCTCCGCAGAGGTTTGTGGTGAGATTACCCACGATCGGGGTGCATCTGGTTTTAAAGGGCCCGTGCCCTCGTCATCGGACCGGGTGGCTGACCCATCAACCGGATCGCCGAGCCCGGTCTACTTCGCCTATCCAATCGGAAAATCCGACCACATCAGGCTCCGCCCGATTCGCGGAGGGAAGCGCGCAGCTCCTCCCAGAGCCGGCCCAGCCAGTTCTCGCCCACCCACCGGCCCTCCCGCAGAGCCGCCCCCCAGAAGAGCCCCGAGCCGTGTGGCCGGCGGCTGCAATCCTCGACGATCCGGGCACCCCCGGTGGCGAGCAGCTGCCGCCCCAGGGCCGGATGGGCCTGGAGTTTGAGCCGCAGGGCCCGCCGCATGTTGTCGAGATCGGCCGCGCCCATCGGCACGACGACCATCTGTGACTTGTGCCGCTTGGCGACCATCTTGGCCGCCATCGGGGACTTCTCCTGGCGGATGGCCTCCCGGATGGATTTGTCTTCAAATCTCAAGGCCTGAAACAACGCCTCGGTCGTCCGCCAGGCATTGCCCCCGTAGGTCACCGGGTAGGGGGCCATGTTGCCCAGCCAGCCGAACGGGAGGGCCACTTTCGTGAAGGCGATGATTGGCTCCAACTTGATTGCTCCTCGTCCCGGACCGTGCTGCGATCGCCCCCCGCGACCCACCGCGGGCGGAACTGCGATCGGATGTCGCCAGGGATCCGGCCCCGTGGCATCTCGCCGCGGGCGGGGCTCCGGGGCCGGTCCCTGGGAGGGCCGGATCCAGAACGGGTCACCGGCCCTGAAATATGGAGGGCGACTCCACGGCTCCGTTTCCGGAGATCGGGACGAATTGCATCAGTCGGTCAGAGGTTGGCTGGCCTGTCTCAAGAAGGGAGCCTATCGACATTCGGAGGGGCTCCCCCCAAAGTGGCCGGGCGCCATTTGGCGCGGAGCCGGGAGGTCGGGCGCCATTTGGCGCGGCGGGGCGCCATTTGGCGCGGCGGGGCGCCATTTGGCGCGGCGGGGCGCCATTTGGCGCGGCAGGGCGACATTTGGCGCGGCGGGGCGCCATTTGGCGCGAGTCGAGAGGTGGTCACCTCGAGGCGAGTGCCGGTCGAAGGTGGGAAGCTGACCTAGAGTTGAATGGCCCGAGAAGGGCCGGAGGACCCGGGATCGCAAGCGGCAGGTGGCTCAGGGATTCGATCGGGATCGGAGACCAGCCGGTGTCCTGAAGTGCCATGCCCAACGACCGTGAACTGCGGTGATTGAATCCTCCGGAGCGATCCGTTGCCGCCTCAAGTGTTTACCTGCAAGAGACTTCCGATGGACACGAGATCATTGCCATCCGATCGACCATCAACCTTCGAGCCGGGTGATGTCCCGTTTGTCGGCTGGTCGAGGGCCGCGCTCGAGTTCCGGGTCAAGGCCGCGGCGATGGCGCCACAGGGGTTCAGGCCGTTAATCATCGGCGATCCGGGCGTGGGCAAGAGGACGATGGCCAGATCCTGGCTTCGAGTCTCGGGCCGGGGTAAGGGGGAGTGGCCCATCATCGACCTCGACACTTGGCGGGAGGAGCTGCCGGACCGCTGTATCGCAGTGACCACCAAACGGCCCCCCTCGAACCGGCCCTGCTTCCTGCTGGGGAGCGGGGCTTGGGGGTATGCACCCCAGCGCTCGCCGGGCGAGCCCACCCTACCCGCCGACCTCATGCAGCGGTTCGCGATCACGCTGTACGTCCCGCCCCTCCACGGTCATCGCGAGATCGACATCCTAGCCTTTTTAGACTATTGGACCCAGGCCCCCAGCAATTCCAGCCGGGTGCGATACAGGGCGATCGACGCGGCGATCGTCCTGCAAATGCTCTTCGACAACGACTGGCCGGCCAACCTCGAGGGCATCTCCCGGGCCCTGCGCCATTCCAGCCGCTTGATTTTCCACGCGGAAGGCGGTTGGCATGCGGGGAGGCGGGCCAAGTACGAGGTCGATTGTCTGCGGGACCGCTGGGCGGAACAGGGCTGGATTGCCCCGCCGACTTCTCTGCAAGCCAACCCCACGGCAGCCTGGCCGGTGAAATGGCTCGGGGGGGAGGTGGACATCCCGGTTGGGGCGATGGCGGACTTTGCCGTGAGGCTCTATTTGAGGTTCTGCCAGCTTTCTCCGCCCGGTCCCGCCACAACACCCCCCCGGGGCCCAGATCCCCGCGAACTGCTGGGGCTCCAGAGCCTTGAATGGTTTGGTCCCACTCTCACAGCCGTTCAGTTCCGCGGGCTGTCCCCCGAGTCGTTCGTCCGCGAGGTTGTCCTCCCGGGCGCCCGGACTTTGCCCGACGACTGGGAGGGGGAGGCCGCCCGCCTCCTCGACCTCGTCGTGAGAGGCTCGATTTTCGGGACGGACGTCCCGGCCCTCCAAGCCGGCCTGGCGATCAACCCCATTGCGGTTGCCAGGGCGTCCACCCCCCCAGACCGAGTGAACTCCGCGGACCTCACGCCCCACCGGTTCGTAGTCGAGAGCGACAACTACTCCATCGAATTCCACGGACCCCAGGGGGTCGAGAAGGGGACCTTCCCCTGCAACGGCTACCTCGGCCTCTCCTATTTCCGCCATCTCATCGGCTGTCGGGGCGAGGCCGCGGGTCTCGACCCCGAGTCGCTCGAGCGTCTCGCCGGGCGTGGCGCGCTCCCTCAAGTCCCAAGGCACGAGGACGCATCAGCCGGGGAGGGGTTCGTGGTCCGGCCGACGCATCAGCCCGTGCTCGATGACCAGGCGAAGGCGGAGTATAAGAAGAGGCTCGAGGATAACCGAATCGAACTGTGGCATGCCGAGAGGGACCAGGACCTGGCCGAGATGCAGAGACTAGAGGAGGAATACCGCTCCATCGTGTCCGAATTGAATGGAGCGTTTTATGGTCGGCATCCCAAGGACCTGGACAAGGCCGCGAAGGAAGCCCGGGACCGCGTGAGGAAGGCCATGGAAGACGTCCGGAAACGCCTGATCGTGAAACAGATGCCTCAGCTCGCGAAGTACCTCAAAGAGGTGACGATCTACCAGGACGGACGGTGGAGTTACCGGCCGCCTCGGCCGGAGCGTGAATGGCAGACTTGACCCCGTAGCGAGCGAATTCCCCTTTCCTCTCAATCAAACCCCTAGGCCACGTCTCCATGGATGGTCACCAGGGGCACCCGCCCTCTCCACCCTCGGCATCCCACCCCTCCCCGATGGCTCTCTCCCCTTGCCTGACACACCGGGCCGGCGGGCACACACCCGCCCCTCGCCCGACCGATGAGTCTGCGACCTGGCACCCCTGCCCGGAATGACCCCGCATCGGACGGTGGCGTCCGTATCCAACAAGGATCTCCGACCCGCGACACGTATTTCCTCGGATCTCCAAAAACGGAGCCGCGGAGTCGCCCTCCTCCTTTTGGGACGGATGACGAGCGGATCGGAGCCTGATCGAGCCCGGCACGGGCCCAGTAGCTCCGGCAATTCGAGGCCGCAGCGCCTCCGTCCCTGGAGAAAGTAACATGTTCAATCGCAAGAGTGAAGAAGGGAAAGGCACCAAGCCGACCCTGCAGGCCGAGCCGAGGAGCCCGGCCGAGCAGCGGGCCACGCGGATCCGACTCAACGAGATCGACCGCAGCAACCTGCAGTTCTCCTGCCGGGACTCGAAGTACCTGGCCGAGCAGTACCTCGACGACCTGATCGCGAGCCTCCAGAAGGAGGGCATGCAGGTCCCCGTCGAGTTCGTCCAGCTCGGCGGCAAGATCGTTCTGACTAAGGGGCACCGCCGCGTCGCCGCCTGCGTTGTCCTCGCCCGCAAGCAGGCGCCGCGGTTCCGCGACGACATGGAACTGGACGCCATCGAGGTCCTTGAGACCGACCCCACGGAACTGCTGGTCCGCAGCATCCTGGACAATACGATTCGCAAGAGCCTGGACCAGGTGGAGCGGATCCGGGCCGCCCGCGCCCTCTTCCGGGCCAGCGTCCACGAAGGGCGGGCCGCCGACGCCCTGGGCGTCTCCGTCCAGTCCTACAAGCGCGACCTGCTCATCGCTGGCGATGCCTGGATGTTCGAGCACGTCGTCGCCAACCACATCAACCCGACCGCGGCCACCATCATCCTCAAGGCGATGCACGAGGTCGCGAGCAACGACCCCCAAGGGTTCCAGCGGGCTCGGGATGAGCTCGACCGCTGGGTCGCGGCGAAGGCCGCCGAGCTCGAGCGGAAGGACAAGATCCTCCAGGCCAAGCGGGGCAAGGGCAAGGGCCTGAGCGAGGCCGACAAGCAAGTCCGGCGGTACCTGAGCAATCAGCTGGCCGAGCACTGGGCCGGCCTGATCCATCAGGGCGCCTCACTCGACGAGGACACGGAGTGGACCTTCCAGGCGGACCTCGACCTGGAGAAGGAACAGCTCCAGATTGGCAGCGTGCGGCTGGACCTCGCCAAGGACCCCGTCCGCAAGCTGGCTGAGGTCGCCTCGAAGTTGAGCCAGCTCGCCAAGGAGATCGGCCCGATCCTCAAGCGACGGCACGCGGAGGGACAGCGGCCCCGCTCCACGGGGAAGACCGTGGTCCGGGACGTCGAGTACCTGAAGGGCCTCGGCCTGAACGACCTTGCCGACCAGTGGAAGAAGGAGCAGGACGCCCTGCTCGAGGCCACGCCGAGCGGCCCACCGGATCCGGGGTTCGACGGGGAGCGTCCGCGGACCGAAGACGACCTCGCCAGCGAGGTGGACGTGCCCGATGCGGGGGTGCAGCCCGACGCCGACGCCCACCCTGCCCCGGACGGGGAGGCCACCCCATGACAACCAAGGTCGTCCACGACCCGCGCGAGTGCAGGGAGGCACTCGCGCGGACCGCCGGGCCCGTCACCCTCGACCTGGAGACCACCGGCCTGCGCCGCTGGGACCAGATCGTCAGCGCCGGACTGCTGATCGACGGTGTTGCCTACCTGCTCTTCCTGCGATCGCTCCACGCCAGCATCGCCAACCTCCCAGTCGGGGCGTTCCGTGATGCTCTGGCCCCGCTCGCCCGCCCGGACCTGACGGTCGTTGGGCACAACCTCCCCTTCGACCTCGCCTTCCTGCGCCGCGAGGGGGTTCCCGTCGCGGGCGAGAGCCGTGACACTCTCAAGATCCTCCGCCTCCTGGACCAGGACCGCGGGGCGGGATCCCAGGGGCAGGCCCGGGTGGACCTGCGAGCCCCCGCCGGCGCCGAGGTGCTCTTGAACTACCGCCTCAAGGACGTCGTCCGACAGCTCCTGCGGAAACGGATGCCCTACTTCCCCGGCGCGATCGAACGGGTCCCGTACGCGGCGCACCGCACCTACCTGGCCTGCGACCTGCTCGGGACCCGGGCCCTCTACGACCACCTCTGGCCCCGGCTGGGGCGTGTTGGCCAGCGGTACTACCAGGAGATCGTCGCACCGCTGATCCCGGTCTTGCTGGCGATGACCGAGGCGGGGGTTGCCGCCGATGCCGACTTCATCCGCGCCGAGTCCGACCGACTGGGGCAGCTGATGGAGCGGCTGTCGGCGGAGCACCGGCGCGTACACGGCGTCGCGTTGGGCCTGGACCAAGAGCAGCTGGGCCGCTGGCTCTTCGGGACGCTCGGCCTGCCGGTGCTCAAGCACGGCCGTCGCGGCACGCGCTGGGTCCCCTCGCTGGATGCCGAGGCCCTGCGCCGGCTCGAGGCGTTCAACGAGGACCCGCGCGTAGCTGGCTCGCTCCGGCTGATCCGGGACTACCGTCAGGCTGCCGGCCTGCTCGTCCGGCTCCGCTCGCTCCTGAACCACATCGATCCGCGGACCGGGCGGATTCATTCGTCCTTCGACGACCGCCAGGCGACCGGCCGGCTCTCGAGCACCTACCCCAACCTCCAGCAGCTTGCCAAGAAGCGTGAGCTTGCTAAGACCGAGGATGACCCCGGCATGGAGATCCGCAGTCGCAATGCCCTGGTCGCCTCGCCCGGCTACGAGCTGGCGGTCTTTGACATCGCCCAGGCCGACATCCGGGTCCTGGCCAGCGCCGTCGAGAACTTCCCAGTCTCAGCCAAGAAGCACCTGGCCAACCTGCGAAAGCGGCGGCTGGCCTGGCTGGGCCCGACGATCCAAAAGCTGCGTCAGAAGCTCCACAAGTACCGCAACCCGACCTTCCGGTCCCAGCTGCGAGGCGGCGAGAGCAAAGGCATCCCCAGCTTTAGGCCTCCCAAGGTCTGCGGGCTCGCCGAGGACTTCCGGACACCGGGCGACTTCTACGCCAAGGCCGTCGAGCGGATCCTCGGCCGGCCGCCGCGGGATAAGGCCGAGCGCAACTGGTTCAAGCCCATCATCTTGGCCATCGTCAACGGTAAGGGGGCCAACTCGCTGGCCAGGGACCTGGACTGCAATGTGGAGGAGGCGAGAGGATACCTCGAGAAGTTCGACAAGGCCTACCCCGAGGTCGCCGCCTACAAGGCGATGATCTACGACCAGATCGCCCTGACCGGGCGCACGCGGACGTTCATGGGTCGGACCCGAACCGTTACGGCTCAGCGCTGGATGGTCGCTCGCAAGAAGGTCCGGATCCTGGTGACCTACAAAGGGGGGGACCGTTACTGGCTGGAGATCATCCCGCTCGAGCCGCGGTTGCGGGTCCTGACCAGCTATGTGCTGCGGGCCTGGGATGCGAAAACCGGGCGGCTGATCTACGACCACCAGCTGGGCCAGCTGGCCCAGCACCCCTACCGGCTCTTCGACCAGTACGGGCTGCAGTACACGCTGCCGGTGCGGAACTGGGCTTGGCGGAGCATCCGCCGGGTGCGTTCCCAGGGCCAGGAGGCCCGCTACGAGGGGTTCGACGCGACGGCCCGGGCGGCGTTCAACTTCATCTGCCAGGCGGGCACCGCCGACGTGGCCAAGCTGATGATGCTGCGGGCCGGCCCGCTCTGCGCGCGGTACGGGGCGCGGCTCCTGATCCAGATCCACGACGAGCTAGTCTTCGAAGTGCCGCAGGAGCACGCCGAGCGGTTCCTGACCAAGATGAGGCGGGAGCTGGAACGGCCGCCGACGCCCGAGTTCCGGGTGCCGATCGTGGTCGAGGCCAAGCGCGGCGTCAGGTTCGGCGACCTGGTCGTATTCCCCGCGCCGAGGAAGCCGGGCTGCTGGTTCACGGGGCTGCGGACCTGGCTCGGCCGGCTGGTTGCGAGGGCCAGACGGCTGGTTGTTAGGGTCTGGTCGATCCTCCGTCCCGGGGTGCCCGCGAGCCCCTGAGGACGGCGGACAGGATGGTCACTGGGGCACTCCCCGCAGGCGTGTGCGTCCGTACGCCCGCGGGGGTGCGCCCGCGTTATCTATATATATATGCTGTATTTTCAATGATACACGAGGAGATCACGGGGGACAAACCCCTGAGGACGGCGGACAGGACGGTCCATGCGGCACCCTGCCTGCCTGGCACGAGCATCCAGTCACCGCAACGTCTCGTCCCAAGCCATCACGCGAGAGTTATAGGATATCGGAATGCTTGGTACGGTTGAGAAGGCGTCGAGTGCCATCCGGGAAGGCCTTCTTCCAATGTTTTTCCGTATACGGCGTACTCTCGAATGCCTTCGAGGGCCTCTCGTGGGGCGGCTTCGATTGCCAGATGAATGTGTCCATGCCGGCTGCGAGCGTCATGTCGTTCTTGGTGACACGCTGTCGTCGGATGTGACCGACGATTGATGTGACAGCGGTGATGAGCCGGTCCTTCTCGCTCCTGGTAAGCTCGTGGGGAGGCCACAAGCTCTTAAGTTGCCTTTTGAGGACTTCGATTTGCTGAACTTTGTCCGTCAGGCTCTTCTCATCGGTGTCCACAACCATATTGCCATCGGCGTCGAAGATTCGGAATTTGAGGACTTCGATTTGCTGAACTTTGTCCGTCAGGCTCTTCTCATCGGTGTCCACGACCATATTGCCATCGGCGTCGAAGATTCGGAAGTGGAGTACATTCTGCGCGCTGGCCACGATGATCAGATTCTTGCCATCTGTCGACATATCGCTTACGTCGTTCACAGATGACATCAATCGCAGGTCAAACTCCTTTCGTCCGGCGGCGGCCGTGATTCGATGAGCCAGGCGTAGCACGTACTTCGTGTCCGATGGGAGGTAGGGTCGGTTGAACACTTCCTGAAAACTCTTAACGCCGTGGACGCAGCAGACGAACTGCGCATAGCCGACACCCACCGACTCCCCCTGGTTGGCCCGCTCGACCAGGTGCTTCAGGAGCTTGATCCCCCGTTCGATCAGCAGCGGGTTCTGTGTGTTGGCTTCCGTAACGTCGAGTGTGGCCGTCTGCGTGAGATCGGCCACTTTGAGAGGGCATGCAGTCCGGTGTTGCTTCGGCGTGCAGTTCTTGGTGATCATCTCGGCCTCTCCATCTCGCCTTCGTCATGCTCCGTAGCTTTCAAGCCTGCGGAGCCCGTTCATTGACCGGACAGCGGCTCCCGGGACAACTTGGGCGTCCCGGGATGTTGGGGTGGCGCTGCGGTCGGGCACCGGGAGAAGTCTAGGACACATCTGTCCTGCCTGCGCGAGTGTCCCCGGCCACCCCAGGGGCGGGGGAGCTGGGAACGAGAAGCGGGGCAACCCCGGCACCGTGGTCGGCCTCCGCGACCAGTTCCACCGTGGTCATGGAATCGCAAGACGGGTGTGCGGTTCGGGGCCCTGACGGGGCGCGATGCCAAGGCGATTGCATCGCTGCGTCCACCAGGTCTGCCCTGGCCTGGTCGCCCCTTCTCCTCCCCTGGTGGCCTGCGGGGTGCCATGTATAAAACATGCGCGTGCTCGCGTAGGCGGGGCACGCCGCGTCCGGTGCTCGGAGAGCACCGGGACACGGAAACCTTATCGAAAGGAGCACTGGGAACCCGCGTGATTCTAGCAACGTCCACGGTACTGAAAGCCCGCGCTACAACGGCCGTGGCTTCCGGACCGCAAACTTCGCGGTGATCGGTCATGAGTTGACCGGGCCGCGTCGGCTCCGGTTTTCTTTCTCAAGGACCAAGCACATGAATTTCCCAATCGATGCCTTGCGTGCTGTTCTGGACTACCTGTGGGAAGAGGAGAAGAACTATCGAGATTACGAGGATGGAGATGATCCGGACTCCTCCAATCACATCTATCTGCAGATTCAGAAGCTGGAAGCTTGGCTGGAATCCCAGTGATTCCCAGCAGAGCTGATCATCCTTCGGCTCGCCCCGGTCCGTTTCGCGGGCCGGGGTTTTTTGTTTCCTTGCTACAGTGCGTGGTCTCGCAACACCATACGTCTGCACATCTATTGACACAGATGTGTTCACGTGATGTAATTTAACTAGTAGGAACGCACGAGAACCAAGCCTCGGACATCAGAAGAAAGCGAGAAGATAGATGACGAGTCTGAAGCTTTGGAGCGAAGGCAAGGAGATGACCGAAAGTGGCGTAGAGATTGGCGGGATTCAAATCACCTGGGCGGAGATCGACCTCGCCACTGACCGCAAGTCCGCGATCGATATCGGGATGACCGAGGACCTGTGCGACGATTTCGAAATTGACCACATGGACTACACAGACCTGCCCTTCTGGCTGTCGATGGTAGCGGCCGAGCCGACCCTCCGGTAGGACCAAGCCTTCGTCATACGAGGCTCCTTCGGATATTGGTGGTCTCGCTGAGCACCTGTTGTGTAGTGACAATTATATATTTAATATTATAATCTACTAAGATATACGAATTATGTCACGTTTGCGGGCGTCAATCGTTAAGTTGGTGGAGATTTTGACACCGAAGGTTGACCCCTCGGTTGCACCGTAACGCGGTGCCTGACGAGGCCAACACACTTTCACGAGATGACGCAC
>Ga0116219_10001355_pt1 | contig 23036 bp, 15 predicted proteins | sample Sb_taG_4_FD_91019 | JGI IMG/M metagenome (GOLD analysis project Ga0116219, IMG submission 91019) | Peat soil microbial communities from Weissenstadt, Germany - Sb_50d_6_BS metaG | ecosystem: Environmental > Terrestrial > Soil > Wetlands > Peat | place: Germany: Weissenstadt | collected 2010-09-21
CGCGGGGTCGCCGAGCAGCAGCGCGATCACACCCGCGAGACCCTCGATGAGGGTCGCGAAAGGCTGCGGTGCATCGAGGAGATCGCGCTCGTGCTCCAGGCCACGGATGACGTCGCGCGCCCTATCGGCGGTGCCCTCCGCGGGGATGGCGATCCATACGGTGCCCTCAGCGCCACGGGCGCGCGCGGTTCGGTCGCGCTGAATGACCCCCGGGGAACTCGACGCCGCATCCACGAGCCGGCTCCAGCGCTCGGGGACCCGCGACCCCGGGGGCAGCTGCGTCTCCTCATCCCACGCCGGTGATGCGGCATCGACGACGCCTTCGCGGATCGCCGCCAGGGGAAGCTGCAGCCGCGGCGACGGGTCGACCGACAGGATGGCGGTTACCTGGCCGACTCCGTGGGAGGCGGGGGAGAGGGAGACGCCGCCCAGCGCGTCCATAGCCAGCCTCACGAAGCCGAGTCCCCAGCGGACGCGATCGGCCTGGTGGCGCGCGGTGCTGACGCCCTGGGGCGGGAGCTCGCCATGCCAGCGGACGCGAAACGCCGGTCCAGGATCGATGTCGATGGTGACCTCGATCGCGTCGTCATGGCGGCGGGCGTTGATCACGAGTTGGAGCAAGGCCAGCGCGAGCACCGGCGCATCCGGAACGGCCCCGGGAGTGTGCTCGCCGATCGCGACGCCGTGGGCGCTGACCGTCGACAGCAGCGCCGTGAGGTTGTCGAGGACATCGCCGGTGCTGCCCCCATGCAGGTCGGCGATCCCCGCCACCAGCGCAACGCTGCTTGCCAGCGCACCGAGGCGGAGTTGTTGTGCGCCCTCGCACTCCTGAGCACCTTCGCGCATCGCGGTCACCAGCTCGGTCAACAGCCCAGCGATGTCGGCATCCTGCTCGTCGCATCCTACGGCGAGCGACGCGGCGGGCAGGCGGTAGACGACGGTCCCGGGACCACCCCCGGCCCATTCCGCGGAGCTGGCGAGCAGCGCCCCGTCACGGTCGAAGAGCGCCACCGGAAGGGGCAGCGCGGCGACGTCAGCGGCGCTGAGCCGCACGACCGGACCGCGTCCCGGTGACCTCGAGGTGATAGAAGCCGGCGCCCTCGGATTCCAGCGAGACAGTGGAGTCGACATCACGGAGCCAGACCCCGAACCGATACATGGCCATGTATGGGGTCGAGTGCCGCTTCGCCATGGTCGCCTCCGGGTAGCCACAGAGCAGCCGCACTCCCCATTTGTTCTGATAGCGGGTTCCGCTCGGAACGTGGACCACGGTGCCGCGATCGACCCGGAGATCGCCGACCTTGCGCTGCAGGAGTTGGCGAACGCGCAGCAGCAGGCTGGTCAGCCCCTGGAGCTTGTCGTGTGGGATCGCCCCGGGGTGGGCCACGGCGATCTGATTCTGCAGATCGAGGTCGCTGCCGGCGCGCAGCGCGAAGACGATGGTGAAGGTCTCGGGATGATCCCGGGCCAGCGTGCGGAGCACGTTCTCCGCGGTTCGCTCCGCATCCGGCGACAGCCGCATGTTCCAGTCGAGGATGGCCAGGACCGGGTCGTTGGCGCGGAGCAGGCGGATCGCCTGCTGCGGGGAGCGCGTTGCCAGCGTGTCGAGCCCGCACGCCTCGGTGACCGTCACGATCTCCTCGAGCTCGGCCGGGTTGTCCTCGAGCACCAGGACGTCGGCGCGCTGCGTCACCCCGGGATCATGAGGGATGGAGGGCCAGAGCGCACGGTGGCGAAAGTGTAAGCGCATAGCTGACGGCCGCTCCGGACTGCTGCCTCCCCGCCGCGGGGGGGCAGCCGCCGTTGCAACGATCGGGGCGCGATGCCGGTGGCTGGGCCGCCTCGTGGTGAGTCCGGCTCGGGTATCAAAGCCGCGGAGCAACACCGGCGGCATGTGGCGGCTCGGTGATCCGGGCGGTGTGGCGGAAAAAATGTAAGCGCTCTGTGAGCGAAAAGTCTCTAGGGTTTTCGGCATGCGCATCGTGCGGTTCACCGTCGACGTCTCGGCCATTCGGCAGTTGCGGCACCGGCAACCCCTCCAGCCGGCCCACGTGACCACTGCGCCGCAGCAGCCGCCTCCGGGTGATCCGACCCCTCCCGGCGGTGGGCCCACGATGCGCACCAACAAACCCCGCGATCTGGAAGCGCGGCCGTGATCGCATCCATGCGGGCGATGCTCGCAGATAGCAGTTCCGCCCTGGCCGAGCTTTTCTATGCGCACTTCCTCCTGCCCTTCGCCGACGTCGCCCAGGTGCTGGTGTTCGTCGCCATGATCGCCACGGCGCTGCAGCGTGGCCTGGTCCAGCAGGACGAGCACTGGGGCCACGCCATCCTGCGGCCGGTCGGCATCGGCCTCGCCGGCCTCGGGGTGATCGAGGTCTGCAAGCTGGCGGCGAGCGCCATGCTCTCCGGCTCGCTGAGCCTGTAGCGGCGACCGTGGCCCCCTCGTCCGCGACGATCCTGCTCACCGGTCAGATCGTCATCCCCGTCCCCTCAGCCAGCTGCCCCGGCGTCGGCGGCAGCGGTCCCGACCTGAACCCCATCGACTACGTCCCGATCATCGGCGACGTCGCCCACCTGGTCAGCGCGCTGACCGGGATCCTCAGCACCGTGCTCGGCTGGATCGCCGTCCCGGGCCAGGCGGCGCACGACATTCTGGGCTGGGTCACGTGGAACACGGTGGGCTGGAACCCCGCGTCGCCCAACTGCTACGACCCCACCTCGGCATACGGCTTCGCTCGGTCGGTGATCGGCGGTGATGTGCAGCTCGACGCCTCCAGCCTGTATCACGACGCGTACTCGTCGCTGGCCCTGGTGTCTCTGGTCATCGTCGGCGCCGCGGCCATCGCCAGGATCGTGCGCAGCAGCCACGACCAGCGCACCCACTGGGGCACCGGCGTCGCCGAGACCGTACTCCGCGCGGTCGCCGGCGTCGCCGCCATTGAGCTCGGCTTCGCCGTGCTGAGCTGGCTGATCCCGCTCTTCTCGGCGCTCGCCGCCGACGTGTTCCTCACCTTCGTGGGCCTCGCCGTGCCCGATCCCAGCGGCTTCGATCCGCTCGGGGCGCTGCTCTTCACCGGCCTGCTGCGTCTTCCGCAGCTCGGTCTGGTCGCGATCGTGCTCATCCCGGTGCTGCTGTTTCAACTCATCCGCTTCGTGCTCCTGATGGTGATCCGCTTCATCGTGATCAGCTTCGGGATCGCCGCCGCTCCGCTGTTCTTCGCCCTTGCCGTCTTCGATCACCAGGCCCAGGTGGTCCAGTGGTGGTGGCGGCTGATGCTCGGCGCCCTGGTGGCGCCGGTGGTCGCGCTGGGGATGCTCGGTCTGACCATTGGGCTGGCGCTGCGCACAGCGGTCGCGGGCCAGTCGCTGTCGAGTTCCTTCTTCGGCCCGCTGGTCTCGGTCATCCTGGTGATCGGTGGGCTGTGGCTCACCGGTAAGGCGATGCGAGCGCTGCTCTTCGGCCTCGGTAGCCAGCACGGCTCCATCGTGGCCACAGTGCGTCACGCCGCCGAGGCGCTGCTCTTCGTGCCCGCCGCGGTGGCCAGCGTGGCCGCCGGAGGCGCCCTGCTCGCCGCCGGTGCCGGCGGTGGGGGTGCGCTGCTCAAGGGGCTCAGCTCGGGACGCTTCGGGTCTGGCGTCGTGAGCAGCGCCATGGCCTCTGACAACGCGCTGTCGCGCGCGGCCGGGCTCCGGTTCTTCAGCACGCCGACCCAGGCGTTCTCGGCATTCAAGGCGAGCCCGGCGGGGGATCGCTTCATCGGCGAGGTAACCTCGGGACTGATGCCGCCCGCGGCGCCCCCAGCGGCGCGCTGGGCGGCGGTGGAGCAGCTCCCCGGGATGGACTCGGCTATGCGCCGGCTGCGCCTGTCCGTCCACGGTCAGTCCACAAGCGCCGGCCGTCTCGAGGTGCCCCCGGTCGCATGGGCCGCCTTCGACCACGCCGTCACGAGCGCGTGGCCACAGCGATCGAGCGGTTCGACTGAGCGCGGCCCAGAGCCGCCGCCCGCTAATCCGGGACGGAGCGCCCAGCCCGCCCCCGAGGTGCGCGAGTGAGCCGGATCCGTGTGCCCCTGGCCGTCGACGCCAACCTCGGCGTTGACATCGGTCCGTTCCGGCTGCCGGTCCGCGCCGTCGCCCTGATCGGGGTGTGCCTGTTGCCGGTGATGCTCTGCCTGCACTCACCGCTTCCCTTCGGGCTTCGCCTCGGACTGGCGAGCGCACTCCTCTGCGGGGCGCTGGTGGTGACCGTGCCCACACGACAGGGCGTCTGGATCGTCACGTATTGGGCCTTTCTGGTGCTCGGCCGGGTGCTCCCAACTCAACTGCACCGGAATCTGCCGGCGCGCGGCACGGTTCGCTTTCTCGAGGAGGGAGTCGCCACCGGTGATTTGCGCCCATCGCTGCATCTGCGCGGCCCGCTCGCACGTCGCCTGTTCGTGCCACGCGTGGCCGAAACGGCCGAGGGGTTGTTCCACGTCGAGGGCGTGGGCTGGCGCGCGGTGGCGCGTGTGGAGGCTCCGCCGGTCGCGGTCGGGTCCGTCTCCCATGCTCGGTTCTGCGAAACGCTCCTGCGCTGGCTGGTCGGCGTGGAGTGTCCGGCGCAGGTGATCGCTAAAGCCGGGCACCTCGACCGCAGTGATGCGGAGCGCCTCTGGGAGGAGGGCATCGACCGCGGGCGCGTCGGCGGTCCGCTCCTCGAGCTGGAGCGCGAGTTCGCCGGGGAGATGGCGGCCGCCAGCCTGCACCTGACCCAGTACGTGGTCTGGGCGCCGCGCTCCGCGCGCGGCGACGGCATCCCGTTCGGTTCCGGGCCGCTGGGGACGGCGACGCGCGCCAGCCGCGCCGACGCAGAGCGGGTGCTCGACGCCGCGCTTCGACTGGCGCGCGACAGCGGGCTGGAGGTCACCGCGCCGGAAGCCGCGGATATAGATGAGCAGCTGCTCCAGGAATCGTTGCTGGGCTGCGCCGAGGCGGCCGCGTCGTCTCGCGGTCTCTGGATGGGGGATCACGTCGCGGTCCTGGCGGTGACCGCGCTCCCACCCGATGTCGATCACGGCGATGTCGTCGACGTGCTCCAACGCGCCCGGGCGTCCGGGACGTGCTCACTCCACTTGGTGCCTGCACGCCAGGAGGTGGTGCGGCGGTCCCTGCGCCGGCACCGGTCATCGCTGCGCACCTCGCTGCGCGAGGGCCGCGGCGACGTCGACGCCGAGGTGGCCCTCGCCGACGCCGACCGCCTCCAAGCGGAGCTGGCCGCGGGCAACGCCACCGGCTTACAGCTCGCGCTCACCCTGGCGCTGCGGGCGAGAACGCGGACCGAGTGCGAGGAGAGCGCCGAGCGCGTCGGTGCCCTGCTCACCGGCCGCGGCTTCGCAGTGGTCCGTTCCACCGTTCCCGGGCTGCTCCCGGCGCTCGCAACGGCGCCTGGCATGGCACCGCTGCGGCGCAGCCTCCAGCTCACCACCGACGCGGTCGCTGCACGCCTGCTGCCCGTGCTCGGCACGCCCTTCAGCGACGCCGGCCAGCCGATCCTCGGCGTCAACCTGCGGACCGGGGCGACGGCATACCTGTCGGTCTGGACTCGCAGCAACCACAACGCACTGCTGGTGGGCAGCTCCGGGGCGGGGAAGTCGACCGCTGCGAAGACGATGCTGGCCCGCCACTGCATGGCCGGTGCCACCGCCGTGGTGCTCGACCCCGACAGCGAGTACGAGCCACTGATCACGCTCCTCGGCGGGAGCTACGTCGACCTGGCCGACACCTCCATCAATCCGCTCGCGGTGGGACGAGACCTCCCCGTCGATGAGGCGGCCGAGGTGGTGGTCACCGTCCTGTCCATCCTCGGCGGCGACACCGTCGCCTATGTCGGTGGCCGTCCGGTGCGACGCCTTCCCGGTGAGGACAAGGCGTGGCTGCATGGCGAGGTGGCGTCCTTCCTCGCCGCGCATGGCGCCGGCGACGCCGAGCCGCTGCTCGGCGATCTGGTCGATGGTCTGCGCATCTCGCTCGGCGAGGACGCTTCGCTCTCCGACGTTGAGCGCGACCGCTATCACCGCATCGCGCTGCGCCTCTCCGGCTACACCAGGGGCTCGCTGGGGCGCATCTTCAACCGTCCCAGCGCGTTGCACATCGACGGGCAGGCCCCGGTTGGCATCGGCTTTCGCAGCCTCTCGCTCCGCTACGCCGCCGACCTCACCCCCGCCCTGGCCGTGGTCCTCGCCCATGTGCTCGGCGTCCTGAACCGACCGCACCGCCCCCTGATCGTGCTGGTCGACGAGGCCCACGTCCTCACCGCCGACCCGGATGCCGGCCAGGTGCTCGAGCAACTGGTGCGGCGCGCGCGCAAGAGCGGTGCCGGCGTGTGGATGGCATCGCAGCGTATCGAGGAGTTCGTCTCCACCGACCTGGGCCGCACCCTGGCCTCGACCTCGGCGACGAAGCTGGTGCTCGGCCACGAGGAGACCGTCGCGGCACAGGTGCGTGAGCTCTTCGATCTCGCCGACGACGAGGCGGCGGCACTCACGCCACCGGTGCCCGGGCGTGGCGTGCTCATCGCCGGTGGGGAGCGGACGGTGGTACAGGTGACACCCAGCCCGGTGCTCTGGCCCTGGGTGCGCTCCGACCCCGAGGCCTTGGAGGCATCGGTGGCGTGATCCGCACGCTGACCTGCGGCTGTCTGATCGCGGTGCTCGCGCTTGCGATGCTCCTGATCGGGGTCGTGGGGGCGTTGGGAGCGCTGCTGCCGTCGTTGCCGAACCAGCCGACCGCGACCCAGGTGGCCGCCGGCCGTCCGTGTGCCGACCCCATCGAGACTCAGGGGTACATGCCTGGGCCGGGCGCCTTCGAGCCCCACCACACCGGGATCGACTTCGCCTGCGAGGGCAACCTCACCCTCACCGCCGTGCTGGCCGGCACGGTGGTGATCGCCGACGACGGACCCTGCCCCAACACCTACTACACATCGGGAGCTCGGACCTTCGGATGCAACGTCGACATCGAGACGGAGCTGGACGGTCGAGACCTCTTTGCCCGCTACGGACACATGGCCCAGGGGTCGCTTGACGTGCTGGTGGGGGAGCAGGTGGCGGCCGGAGACGCCCTGGGCACCGAGGGCGAGAGCGGCTATGCCACCGGCCGCCACGTGCACTTCGAGATCGACCTGGGAGCAGCCTCGACAGCGGACTGCATCAACCCGGTCCCGTACCTGGATCCGACGATCATCCATTGCCCATGCCACGACTGATCCGGCCGCGAGCCCATCCGCGAGAAGGGTCTGGTTGGATTGATACGATGCGAGCGAGCAGGCGCGATCCACCGCGCCGACAGGAGGCGGGAGTGCGCGCAGATAACGGCGATCTTCCGCGGCTGGCTGTCGTGCCGGTGACGCTGGTGCTCCTGATCGCCCTCATGGCGGCGTGCGGCTCGTCCCAGGCTGGTTCGTCGGCGAGCGCCCACTTGGAAACGCCGACCTCAGAGACGTCTGCAACGCCGATCGTTACCGCGGATCCCGGCGACCCGACGCTGCTTCCGGTGCCGGCCGACGAGCCGTTCCTGCAGGCACCCATCGCCATCCAGAACGAATGGCGCACGTACTACGCGACCGGTGCGATTACGGTGGTTCCCAACAGCACCGTGCCCTTCACGCGTCCGGCGACGCCGTCGGTGGTTGACGCGACGAACGGAGTGGTGAGCACCACGACGGCCCAGCAGTGGAGTGACGCGCTCATGCGCGAGAACGCGTGGGAGAACTGGGCGATCACGGCAGACCAGACCGGCCTCTTCGACAACGGCGTCATCAGCTCCTCGCAAGTAGAGGGCGGATTGGTGTTGCCCGCTGGAGCTACTGGCTTTCAGATTGTCGGCGAGCGCTTTCCCAGTTCCTTGCGCCTTGTGGCCGTCCCATCATCGTCGCAGAGCTTTCTTCATGACACAGACTCATTTGCGTTCATCCTCACGTTCGGTCAGAGCTGGTCGGTCGACGCCGTTTTCCCCAGTGCCACTGCCCAGCCGATCGCTGATCAGAACGCTGCGGTAGGAACGAAGGTGTTCGTCATTGGAAAACTGACGTCACTCACCGACTTTGGCGAACTCTGGTACGGCAGCGCAGCCTTCGTCTGCGATAGCAGCGAACCGCAACCTATCTTTGCGATCTGCGGGGAGTGATCCGGTGGGCCGCCGCAGCCTGAAGCTGTCAGCAATTCTCATCTTGGTGGCTTGCACCGTGTTCGTATACCCGCTCGAGCATGTCAACGCCTACGACACAACCCATGCGTGTCCCGGAGGAACGGCAGATTGGAGTGGGACTCAGCGCGGCCCGAGTGCGCCCGTTGTTGTCACCGGTGATGCACAGATCACCTGCTCAACGCCTCAGGTGACCATCACGGCAGGATCGACACGTCATCGGCAGACATCGACGACGCAGCCGCAGAACGGCCAACCTTGCTACGAGTACGAGAGCTCCGCAGTCGCCATCGGTCCCGTGGTAGGCGGCCAGCGAGCGGTGTCCTGGTTTGACCCCGGCCTGAATCGGATTTGGACTACGGATACTCCTGACAAGCCGACGAGCGGAATCCCGGGCTTCATTCCGCCAGCGGCCAGTGTCTTGTACGCGTCCCTGATCATGGGCAGCGCGAGCATGACCATCCACTACGAGCTCGACGGCGCGTGGTCAACCGCGAGCCAGAGCTGTGAGGGCAACTGGATGATTCCGGCGGACGCAAAGGACTATGCGTTTCCGATCGCGTCGGTGACGCGCCGGGGTTCGCTCACCTATCAGACTCCGCCATCGATCAACGTCGAGCAGCTGGTCGCGACTGCCACGGCGACATTTCGCCAGGTCTACACAGCCGGCCAGGTGGCGTCGACTCCGCCGGCTGACAGTCAGATCGTCCACTACGCATCGTGCTTCACAGAACTCGGGGCAAACGTGCCGCCAACAGTGGGTTTCAGCATCCGCGACCCCCAACCGGGAGCGGGGCCGGTGCTGGTTGTGAACTATGTCGTTCAAGCAACGGTCGACGAGACCTGGTGGGACTTCGGCGAGCCCGAGGATCCGGTAATGGTGCAGCAGGGTGTGAACCCGGCGGCACTGTGCTCTGTGCAGCACACCTACTCGCATGTGAGCGCAGACGCCTATGGCAGTAGCATCGACCATCACCCACCTCCTGGTGTCCTGTGGACGTTCGGAAACGCCGAGTCGGCGCCGGACATGGAGGCGGTCGAGGCCTGGGAGCACGTTCACTTCAGCGTGATCGCCTACTACCAGGAGCCGGACGGCACTCAGTTCGCAGTTCCGCTTCCAGTCAACAATGGTGCTGACGACTTCTGGCTCGCCGCGACTCCGGAGTGGGTGCGCGTGTATCAGATTGAGGGCGTGCCTGACAGTGGCTAGCCCCTTTCGGGTCGTAGACGGCATGAGCCAGCCGAACGGACGCTCCCGCTGTCATTCGGACCGTGATTCGCCGACCTCCCCGTTGGGTAAGGCGTAGGTGAGTTCAATCCTCACCTTGGGCTCCAGACCGTCCGAATGGCGGTTTCGAGTTCAGGAGGGGTGCGGTCCGCGCCGGTCCAGTTCGAGCTCGTCCGGTAGCCTTCGGAGATGCGTGGATGCTGGGCAGGTCGGACTTGCCCAACGCCTGCTGATTTTTTGGCCTCGAGTTCCAGACCAGGGGAGGACCAGCCATCGACGGACCCATCGGACGCTCACGGAGCGTGCGGCCGTGAAGCAAGGCGCGGGCGCGGCGGCGTCGAGAGCCCGCGCAGCGCGGCCGGACCAGCCGCCCGGTTACCTCGCCCCCAACCGCTCCCGGCGTGGCTATGGGGACCGCTTCGAGGCCGCCGATGCGCTGCATCGAGGCTCCAATCAGATAGGAGCGCCGCCGACCCTCGCGCACGCGCTGGAGGTGATGCTCAACGCTGATGCGCTCGACTGGTTGCGGACCCAGCTGCGCAACTGCCGCGGCTACCTGCTGTCGACCACGCCACGCCGCCGACTGCGGGGGGATAACCCGGCGGGCGAATCCTTACCTCTTCAGGCATTCGTTCGCCACCGAGGCATTGCGCCGCCGGATGAACCCCGCTCAGCCCGCCCCGGTCCTCGGTCACAGCGGGCTCCGGATGATCGAGGAGGTCTATGCGCACCTCAATGCCGCCGATGGCTACGAGGCCGCACTGAGGATGCTGACATCCGAGCGCGTAGATGACGAGCGGTCAAGACTTGAGCGCGCGGACGCGTCAGGAGCTGTGAACTCGTATCCTCAGCAATCAACCTGAACGGAGCGGATTCCCTTAAATGCCAAGCCTCGAAGATCTTCAACCCGGCACGCGTGTCCGGGGGCTGGCAGGCATCGGCGAGGTTCGAGTCATCCACGTGGCTCGCCAGGGCTCGGACGCATTAGTCGTCACCTACAAAGACGATGAGGCCGGACGGACAGACGACACGATTCTGTTTCGAGCCGATGTCGCCCGTCTTGAAATCGTCCCCGAAGCCGCCCGGTGGACCTTCGACGCCGACCCAGCCCACTTCGTCTTAGCGTCCGAGGCGCGACGGATGCAACTGGCTCACCTGTTTGACCCTTACCTCGCCGTCAACACCAGCAACGTTGATCCCCTCCCACACCAAATTGAGGCGGTCTATTTCAAGTTCTTGCCTAGGCAGCAATTGCGTTACGTACTGGCGGACGATCCGGGCGCCGGCAAGACAATCATGGCTGGCCTGTTTTGTAAGGAACTCATGTTGCGCGGTGACGTTCAACGATGCTTAGTTATCGCGCCTGGTAGCCTCGTCGAACAATGGCAAGAGGAACTATGGCAGAAATTCCAAATGCGTTTTGCGTTGCTAACGCGCGATCAGATTGAAGGCTCTCTTACTGGCAATCCGTTTGCTGAGCACAACCTGTTAATAGCGCGCCTCGACCACTTAGCACGCAACGAGGTATTGCAAGCGCGTTTGCGAGCCACCGACTGGGACTTAATCGTCATCGACGAGGCACATAAACTGTCAGCGCAGCGCTATGGATCAGAAGTAAAGCGAACGAAGCGCTATGAGGTTGGTCTACTCGCTGGCGAAGTAACCCGACACCTGCTTCTCATGACCGCCACTCCGCACAACGGTAAAGAAGAGGACTTTCAACTCTTTATGCAGCTCGTCGATCGCGATCGTTTTGAAGGAAGGCCAAAAGCCGGCCGGAAGCTCGATGTCTCGGACGTGATGCGCCGCGTGATGAAAGAGAGTCTGCTCAAGTTCGACGGCACGCCGCTCTTTCAAAAGCGGTTTGCATACACTGCGACTTATCCGCTGTCGCCGCCTGAGCGCGACCTCTATGACCAGGTCACCGACTACGTGCGTTCCGAAATGGCACGCGCTGACCAGATCGGAGAGTCAGGGGATCGACGGCGTGGCAACGTCATTGGATTCGCTCTGACGACCATGCAACGACGCTTGGCGTCATCGCCTGAGGCGATATATCAGTCGTTGCATCGGCGTCGTTTGCGGCTTGAGGAGAGGCTCCGAGAGACTGGTGAACGGGGTGTGTCCTTGGGGGCAATCGCGGAGTTCGGTGCATCGGGCAAATACGACGTCGTCGATGACGAGTTCGATCCCGACGACCTACCCGAGTCAGAGCGGGAGGAGCTTGAGGACGAGGTAGTCGATGAGGCTACGGCGTCGCGCACCCTCGAGGAGCTGACATCTGAAATCTTGCACCTCAAGCGGCTCGAAGAAAAAGCCGACGCGTTGCGCGCGTCGCGAACTGACCGGAAATGGAGCGAGTTGGCACAGTTGCTGGAGACAGCAGGTGAGATGCGCGATGACGCGGGGAATAGACGCAAGCTCATCATCTTCACCGAACACAAGGACACGCTGAACTATCTTGTGGAGAGATTGGAGTCGGTCGTCTTCGGCCGCGAGGGTGCAGTCGTAGCGATTCACGGCAGCTTGAGCCGGGAGGAGCGTCGGAAAGCACAGTACGCGTTCGTGCAAGACCCTGACGTTCTGGTTCTCGTTGCCACGGATGCTGCAGGTGAAGGGGTAAACCTGCAGCGCGCCAACCTCATGGTCAACTACGACCTGCCATGGAACCCAAATCGGATCGAGCAGCGATTTGGGCGCATCCATCGAATCGGGCAGACTGAGCCTTGCTTCATGTGGAGCATGGTTGCCGAGGACACGCGCGAGGGCCAAGTTTACTTGCGGTTGTTTGAGAAACTCGAGCAGCAGCGTGAGGCTTTAGGCGACGTTGTCTTCGATGTGCTCGGTCTGTCCTTTACGCAACCGTTGCGCGAGCTCCTCTTGAAGGCCATACGCGAGGGCGAGAAACCTGAGGTGCGGGAGTGGCTCAACACCGTTATCGACGCGTCGGTAGGCGACCACCTAAAAGCGGCGTGGCAAGCTCGGCGCCTGGTGGGGGACGTCATTCCCGACGCCGAGCTTGCCGAGATTCGGACGGATATGGATCGTGCGAGGACTCGCAAGCTTCAACCGCACTTCATATCGTCATTCTTTCGCGAGGCATTCGACGTCTTGGGTGGCAGCATTCGTGAGCGTGAGCCCCGACGTTGGGAGGTGACCCACGTTCCCGCTGGCGTGCGGCGCCATTCGACGGCCTTGGAGCCCATTGGCAGGAAGTACGAGCGGCTTACGTTTGAGCGCTCACTTATCGCGGTTCCGGGGAGGCCACGGGCGGAGCTCTGCTGCCCCGGATACCCTCTATTCAACGCGGTTAGCGATGAGGTCGTTGATAAGTGGGGCGAGGCGCTGCGTCGCGGAGCGGTGCTGATGGACCGAGCGAACGAGCTTTCCGAGCCGCGCCTCCTTGTCTATCTTGATCACGAGATCACAGATGGCCACGTCGCTTCGAACGGTCAGCGCCGCGTAGTGTCGCGAAAGATCGAGTTCGTAGAGATTGGGCGCGATGGATCTATTCGTGGCACCGGGCCAGCGCCCTATACCGATTACTCCGTCCCCACCCGCGACGAATCTGAGCAGATCACCAGGATCATCAACGAACCTTGGGTTCGAGCTGGAGTCGACGATGTAGCTATCACCTATTCAATTGAGACGGCCATTCCGGATCACCTCGCCGAGGTGCGGCGACGGACGGAAGCACGCGTCGAGAAGACGATCAGGGAGGTTCGAGAGCGTCTCGATGCTGAAATCAGATTTTGGGACAACCGCGCAAATCAACTGAAAGACCAAGAACTAGCGGGCAAGCAGCCGTCGATGAACTCTGGGCGGGCACGAGACCGCGCCGACGATCTTCTGCGCCGACGAGACGCACGCTTGATCGACCTGGAGAAAGAGCGGCAGCTCACACCCCGACCGCCGCGAGTCGTCGGAGCTGCGCTTATTGTTCCTGCTGTAGTCCTCGCTGGCGCGCCCGAGGTCGCTCAGTTCAGCGTAGACCAGGCTGCGCGTACTCGGATCGACAAGCTCGCGGTTGCGGCGGTGATGGCCTCGGAGCGTGCGCTTGGCAGGGAGCCGGTTGAAATGCCGCACAATAACAAGGGATATGACATCGAATCGAGCTCTACGGATGGCTCTCTGATCCACATCGAGGTCAAAGGTCGCGCCGAAGGTGCGACGTCAGTGACCATTAGCCATCAGGAGATCATGACGGCACTCAGCGCTGACGATAAGTGGCGTCTCGGACTAGTGTCAGTGGCGTCCGACGACGCGACAACGGTTCGGTACCTGCGGAATCCACGGGCGTTCCTCGTGGAGCCTACGCTCTTTACGGATAGCGTGAACCTAAACATGAGTAAGCTCCACCCTCTTTCTGAGGAGCCCTCGTGACAGACCGCAAGAAACTCATCGAGGTCGCTCTACCGATCGAGGCGATCAACCGTGCGTCCGCGAAGGAGAAATCGATTCGTCGGGGTCACCCCGCTTCAGTTCATGTGTGGTGGGCACGACGGCCTCTGGCTACGTGCCGGGCCGTATTGTTCGCATCACTAGTGGATGACCCGGGGGAGCGCCCTGAGCAGTTCCCCACTCGCGAGGAACAGGACGCGGAGCGAGGCCGCCTTTTTGCGCTCCTTGAGGAGCTCGTGGCCTGGGAGAACATCAACAACCCCGACGTGTTGAAGCGCGCACGGCATGAGATCTCTACCTCATGTGAGGGGGCTCTCCCGTCGGTATTGGACCCGTTTTGCGGGGCCGGATCTATACCCTTAGAGGGGCAGCGTCTTGGACTCACGGCGCTAGGGCGGGACTTGAATCCTGTCGCTGTGCTCATCTCGAAGGCAGTGGTTGAGATTCCCGGGCGGTTCGCCGAAGCGGCCCCGGTAAATCCCGACTCCCGTACGACCTTGGCAACCCGTAGCTGGGCAGGCACGGGGGGTCTCGCGGCCGACGTTCGTCACTATGCAACCTGCCTACGTGACGAGGCGTACGCTCAACTGGGAGCCCTGTATCCAAATGTGGCGCTGCCGAAAGCGCTGGGTGGTGGGTTTGCCACCGCCGTCGCATGGATTTGGGCGCGGACCGTTCGTTGCCCGAATCCCGCATGCGGCATCGAGGCGCCTCTAGTTCGCTCATGGCAGGTGGCCAGCAAAAAAGGCCATGAGACGTGGGTGACCGTTGACGTTGACAGGGTGAGTCTCACCGTCAGTTTCGATGTCGCCCGCCAGAAACAGTTCGATTCCGAGGGCACCGTAGACCGCCATGGGGCGATCTGCGTCGCGTGTAGTGGCGTGATTGGCCTTGACCATGTGCGATCAGAGGGCCGTGCGGGTAGGCTCGGGGCACGGTTGATGGCGGTGGTGGCTGATGCAGGCGGGCGGCGGGTCTATCTGGGACCGTCGGCCGCCCAAGAAACAGCCGCGCTTTCTGTCGGACCTCCGGTAGGTCCGGAAACAGAACTTCCCGAGAAGGCGCTGAGCTTTCGGGTTCAGGCCTATGGGATGACGCGTCATCGCGACCTATTCAGCAATCGTCAGTTGACATCGCTCGGAGTCCTTTCTGACCTCATCCCGGTGATCCGGCAGCGCGTGCTCACCGATGCTCGGGCATCCGGTGTTCCGGAGGGCGAGCCGTTTGAGGGAGGCGGCTCCGGGGCGGTGGCTTACGCTGACGCGGTTGCGATCTATCTTGGTCTGGCGCTATCCAAGTTGACCGACTACAACAGCACCCTTGTCACGTGGAGCCGGAGTCGCGATCAGGCGCGTAATACCTTTGGGCGGCAGGCACTTCCCATGACGTGGGACTGGGCAGAGATCAATCCGTTCGCGAATGGCGCAGGTGACCTCGCAGTCACGATCGATGGGATCGCGAGCGCGCTGCGGAATGTTCCGGCTCGACCGCCAGGACACATAGATCAGGCTGATGCACGCGCTCTCGCGGATGAATCGCACTCGCACCTGGTCAGTACCGATCCACCGTACTACGACAACATTGGGTACGCGGACCTATCCGACTACTTCTACACGTGGTTGAGGCGTTCTCTGACTCCGGTCATGCCGGTCCTATTCAGTACGCTCCTGTCGCCTAAGGCCCACGAGTTGGTGGCAACGCCGTATCGGTTTGCTGGGGGCCGAGCGGAGGCGGAGGCTTACTTTGAGGATGGTCTGCGCGACGCCTTTGCGCGGATGGCCACGGCGCAGGACCCAAGATTCCCGCTCACCGTCTACTACGCCTTCAAGCAAGCGGAGGAGGATGACGACGACGGACGTTCCTCTACGGGGTGGGAGACAATGTTGCAGGCGCTCCTGGATTCAGGGCTCGGGGTGGTGGGAACTTGGCCGATGCGCAGTGAGCGTGGAGTGCGATTGGTCGCCTCGGGAACCAACGCTCTCGCATCCTCGATAGTTCTGGTCTGCCGGCCGCGTTCTGTCGACGCAACCATAGCCACGCGCAAGGAGCTGGCCGCAGCGCTTCGTAAGGAACTGCCGGGGGCCATGCAATCTCTTCAGCAAGCGAATATCGCACCCGTTGACCTCGCCCAGTCGGCCATAGGCCCTGGTATGGCCGTCTTCTCGCGGTATTCCCGCGTCATTGACGCCGAGGGGCGCGATATGACCGTTCGCTCAGTACTGGGGTTAATCAATGTAGTCCTTGACGAGATAGTCGCCGCCGAACAAGGCGAGTCTGACCCAGACTCACGGTGGTGTACGGCGTGGTTCGAAGAATTCGGCTTCAATTCGGGACCCTTCGGGACAGCCGAGACGTTGTCCAAAGCCAAGAACACCTCCATCGCCGGACTGATTGACGCGGGTGTCGTTGTGTCGCCGAGCGGAAAGGTTCAACTGGTTCGTCCGGAGCTGTTGGACCCTTCGTGGGTTCCTGGCTCGGCGCGCCGCATTATGGTGTGGCAGGTCACTCACCATCTCAGTCGCTTACTGCGATCCGGCGGCGAAACGGCCGCCGCTACGCTCCTACGCCAAGTTGGCGGCGTTGGCGATGCGGCTCGCGAACTCGCCTACCGGCTCTTTTTGATTTGCGAACGTAAGAAGTGGGCCAAAGAGGCCAGCGCTTACAACAGTCTTGTCGTTGCCTGGCCCGACCTAATCCGTCTAGCCGCAAATGATGCGGCCCCCATACAACAAACGATGGAGAGCTGGTAATGGCCATGACAAACAACGACCGCGTCGCAAAGGCTTTAGAGCTTTTGTCCATCGGGTTAGCTCCGTTTGTAGAGCGTGAGTTCAAAGCGTTGTGGGGCGACGATTGGCTGCAATATGCCCGCAAGGACGAGCGTTCTGTTTCGCCGACTGATATCCAATTCCTGCTCGGCGCGATGATGGGTAACTGGCAACCGGTGTTCGACAAGGTTCTCGGCCGTGTTGAGCGTAACTACGTCGGTGAGTTGATCACCATTCGGAACAACTGGGCGCATCAAGCGGTATTTACCTCGGACGACGCGTACCGCGCTCTCGACACCACGCACCGTTTGTTGGTTTCGGTCCAGGCGACTGACGCCGCTGGTCAAGTAGACAAGATGCGCCAGGAGCTCCTGCGCACACGGTTCACAGAACAGGCGCGAACCATCGAGCGGCGCAAAATTGAGAAAGCCATCGAGGGTCAGCCGCTGGCTGGGCTTACCCCATGGAGGGAGGTGGTAACCCCCCATCGCGATGTCCGTGAAGGCAAATACACGCAGGCGGAGTTTGCCGCCGACCTCTACCAAGTGTGGAAGGACGAGGCCGAGGCTGAATACAACGATCCGACGGAGTTCTTTCGGCGCACCTTCATTACAGACGGTATGCGCGAGTTGCTTGTCAACGCGGCAAGGCGACTCCGGGGTGACGGTGGGGATCCAATTGTCCAGCTACAAACAAACTTCGGAGGTGGCAAGACCCACTCACTCATCGCGCTCTACCACCTGGCGTCAGGTTATGCAACAAAGGACCTGCCCGGTGTCGGCGAGCTGCTTGCGGCAGCATCTGTCGATGGACTACCCGGCGATGTCAACAAGGCAGTAATCGTGGGGCAGCAGCTCGCGGCTGGGGAAACCCGAACGGAGCCGGATGGGACCGTCATCCACACGCTGTGGGGCGAAATGGCCTACCAGCTCGGTGGTAAGGATGCGTATGACGTTCTCGCAGAGTCAGACTTGCGGGGCACTAATCCCGGCGCCCTGCTAACCAAAGTCTTCCGGCAGTGCGCGCCTTGCATGGTGTTGATTGACGAGTGGGTAGCCTACGCGCGGGTACTCTACGGCAAGAGCGACCTGCCTGCGGGCACATTTGACACGCAGATGACCTTTGCCCAGGCACTCTGTGACGCGGCTAGAGAAGTCCCGAATGCTCTATTGGTGGTAACGATTCCGGCCTCGGACATCGAGATCGGTGGCGAGGGAGGGCGCAAGGCACTCGAACGGCTGAGCAACGTCGTAGGGAGGATGGAGACCTCCTGGCGACCTGCGACAGCCGACGAAGGGTTCGAAATCGTGCGTCGCCGGCTGTTCGAGGACATTCCAGTGGAGAAGGCGGCTGCGCGCGATGTGGTTGTCCGCGCTTTTGCGACGATGTACAAGGAGCACGCGGGAGAATTTCCGATGGATGCGCGCGAGGGAGATTACGTGCGCCGGATGACCGCATCGTATCCCATCCATCCTGAGATGTTCGATCGGCTGTACAACGACTGGTCGACCCTAGACAAGTTTCAACGGACTCGCGGGGTGCTTCGGCTGATGGCGAGCGTCATCTACGAGCTGTGGATTCAGCAGGATCGAGGACTCATGATCTTGCCGTCATCGGTGCCAGTTCACGCATCTACGGTGCGCCCCGAGCTGCTTCGATACCTGGAGGATGGCTGGGCGCCCGTTATCGAGACGGATGTAGACGGGCCCAACTCTCTTCCGCTGCAGATCGACGAAGGTAATACGAACCTTGGCCGGTACTCTGCGGCGCGACGTGTTGCCAGGACGATATACATGGGATCGGCGCCAACAACCAGTGCAGCTACGACGGGCATTGACGAAAGCCACATAAAGCTCGGCTGCGTTCAGCCGGGAGAGAGTCCCGCGATCTTCAGTGATGCACTACGACATCTATCAAATCGAGCGACCTATCTTGTCAACGACTCCCAAAGATACTGGTACTCGCTGCAACAGACCGTTGCACGCCTAGCAAAGGATCGTGCTCAAACTCACTTTAACCGCGAAGCGATCGATCATTTCCTCGTCCAAAGGTTGCAGAGGTTGAAGGAGCGACGCGGCGCGTTCGCGAGCGTTCACGTTGCACCGAGTGGCCCAGGAGAAGTAAGTGATGAGCCGACGGTGCGTCTTGTGGTGCTTAGCCCTGCTGCCCCACATGTGAGCAGGAGCGATCACACCGCAGCTAGGGGGGTTGCGGAGGCGATTCTGCGAGAGAGGGCGTCCGGTCAACGGCTGTACCGGAACATGCTGGTTTTTCTCGCCGCCGACGAGAGGCCGCTCGAAGATCTCAGAGACGCCGCTTGCCAATACCTCGCATGGAAGTCGATTGACGACGATGCGGCGGGAACGGCGCCCGCCGTCAACCTGGACAGCATTCAGAAAAGGCAGGTGACGGAGAAGGTCAAGGAGTTCAACGACACGATCGATCGAAGGATTTCAGAGACCTATCAGCTGCTTTTGATCCCCAGCGGTGACGCCACTGGCTCGGCGGTCAGGTGGGAGGACGTCCGCGCTTCCGGCGACGGTTCGCCAGCGGAGCGCGCCTCCGCTCGCCTCAGGGACGGTGACCACCTGTACACCGAATGGAGCGGAACCAATCTTCGCCTTGAGTTGGACAAGGTGCCTCTATGGCGTGGAGATCACGTCGGCGTCAGGCAGCTCTGGCAAGACTTTGCACAGTACCTGTACTTGCCCCGCCTCAAGGACCAAGCAGTGCTGGTTCGTGCGATTGAAACCGGCGTCGGGAGCACGGCGTGGTCGATGGATGGCTTTGCGTATGCGGAAGGCTTTGACGAGGAGTCGGGTCGCTATCGAGGGCTCGTTGGCGGCACCACTCCGACCGTCACCCCTGACGGCGATGCCGTGCTGGTCGAGCCCGCCATTGCCATGAGACAAATGCAGAAGGAAGCGGCGGAACGCGGCGAGAAGATCATCGCGGCCCCGACTCAATCAGGCGTCGGCCCAGCTGGGGTTACATCGACGACGGATGCAGGATTGGTACCCGGTGGCGCGTTCACTGTTTCGTCCGGCAAGCCGCGCCGTTTCTATGCACGCAAAACCCTGGACGTACTTCGCATGGCTCGCGATGTAGGTGATATATCCGAAGCGGTCGTCGCTCATCTAGCGAGCGCACCGGGTGCACACGTACAGATACACATCGAAATCGAGGCCGAAAGCGAGTTGGGATTCGATGACACTGTGCGGCGCACGGTAAGCGAGAACGCGCGCACATTGAAGCTAGACAGCAGCGAGTTTGAGGACGCTTAGGGAAGTCGAGACACTGCGAGGCGCAGTTCGGCGGCGCGAAGTGCCAGACTCGGGAAAGAACGCGCTGCTCCTCGGCGACTTCTAGGCTTGTGGTTTCGACGGGCATCCCCAGCACGTCTGCTCCATTACGCGCTCGATCGGCAGGTTTCGCAATCGAGTTCGGAGCGCCTCAGCCCGTTCCGCGAGCCGCGTGTACCTAGCGTAGAGGCTCTGTGGTTCGCCGGAACGGCAAAGCTCGTCGCGCAACTCGTGCTGAGTTTCACGCACCTGCGTCATCGTGTCATGAGGGCCGATCGCGGCTGTCTGGGGTCCTTTTCCACCAGGATCAGCGTTGAGCTTGAACACCTGATCGTGTGGGCCTCCAAACGGTTCGAGGTAGCTGCGCCATTGCGCCGGCACGACACCCTCAGCAATATCCCACGCATACTCGAATAGAGACGAAATGAACCATCGCAGCAGGATCGGCGGACCGTTCGGGTCGAGCGAATCGTTTCCGGTTCGGTAAGGCTGGTCAAGGCCAGTCCGAGTTGCATGTTCGTCAACTCTTGACACCACCGCTGTAACTGCGGTGACGTAGTCAGCGATGTCGCCATCCAACTTTGCGATGTCGTCCCATATGGGTTCGCTTTTAGTATGGATGTCGAATTGCTCGAAGGCGAGATCGGGCCATTCTTCGACATTCGCGTACGGGTTGCTCTGACGGCCCATGTTCATGATGAAGTTCGCGACCAGGTGCCGCGGCATTTGGACGCTAAGCATGTTTGCTTTGTGGTCGCGCACGCGCATGAGGGTTCCTTCGTGTCCCTGGGGATACGAATTTATCGAGAATGGCCGGGGGGGCACCGTGAGCGACGAGTCGGTACCTGGCGCAACGTCGCGAAGAAGCATTAGTCGGTTATGAACAGCAAATAGGCGGAGGAGCGCCGGTTCCTTCAGGTAGTAGCCCCGTACACGCGCTTCGGTCAAGAACTCGGTAACCGACAACACTCCAACAACGGGTTCCTCGAGGGCGGCGCCAGAGTCTGGCGAGATGACCATTACCGGATTACCGTCGATCTGGCGGCGATGAAGAAAGCTGAAGACCTTGTGGGCCGCTCGAAGAGGCTTCTGATCTCGCGCTGAGGTCGGGAGCCTCTCCCAGACGTCGCGCTCGGGGACACCGTCTTGGACTGCTCCCCATATCTGCCCTAGCTCATCGGTAGTAAGGCCTCGCTGCGGCACAGATGAACTCCCGAGGACTCTTCGAAAGGTTCGGATACCGTATCACATCCGCTTTCCAAGGCGGATTTTCCGGTCATGCGCATCGCGAGGAATCACCACCAACCAACATAATTCTTCGCATGTCAGATCAGGTCTGCTCAAGTCCGAGGGTGGCTCCGGCGCGGGGCCACAGCTCCGCAGGCCGCCGGACTGCCTGCGCGGCTGGAGCCGGGTGGCCTGATCCGAGATGAGCTTCAGCTTCATTCAGGGCTTAGCTCAGATGTCGCCGGTCGGGGCGGCATGTGCTGCCTTGTTGGCCATCCTTTTGGTAGTCGGCACGGCGCTGCGAATCGTGCGAACGAATGTCGACTGGTGGATTACCCGCCGGAAGAGATGGGGTGACGCGCTGCGTCGCGGCGAGGTGATCGATCCGGAGCCTGAATAGGACGGCGCTGCAGACTACCGTCGCCATTAGGCTCCTAGCCGGTCCAGGTAGCTGTTTCCAGTCTCCGGCTGAAAACCAGCCCCAAGATGCTGTACGAGCGGACATCGACCCCGCGACGTTCCAGGATTGGGCCGACCTGAGTACCCGGTCGGCCCGTGGCGGGTGCCTGCCATCGTCAGGTAGCACCACTCCCGTGAACGTGTGATCCCAACGTAGAGCAGGCGCCTTTCTTCCTCTTCGCTGGCTGCACGGGGTGAGGGGATCACCCCTTCTTCGACTCCCATGATGATCGCCGCACGGAACGTCAGACCCTTGGATCGAGTCATGGTCATGATGGCGACCCCATCTGTCCGAAGTGCGTTGTCCTTCGACACGGGTTCAAGCTGGGCTAGGTAGTGGATGATCCCCTCGGACTGAGGAACCACGCGTCCAACCGCGCGCGCGAGGTCCGCGAGCTCAGGCGGCAACTCCAGGCGCAGTTGATCGGCCAACTCCAACAACCAAGTGGACCAACCCTCGTCAGAAGGCGCGACATGATCCAAATCGACCTCGCCGATGATTGCTTCCACGCCAGCAATACTTTCGAGCACGCGATTGTGCGTAGCGGTCGCAGCGCCGGCAGGAGATTCGTCGACACACCGCAGAACGCGTTGCGCAAAGGTTTCGCCACTGGCCAACGCTTCATCAGCAACGGAGCTCAGATATGAGTCAGAAACGCCGCGGGTGAGTTTCAGGTGCGTCCACCAAGCGAGGCTATCGGACCGATTGCTTACAAGATGCGCAATTGCGAGTAGGCGTCTTGTTTCATCATGGTCTAACGGCGCAAGGGCTTCTTCAACATCTGTCGATGGAATACCGTCGTTGGCGAAGATTTCACGAAGAGGGTTGCTCCAGACGTCATTGCTGTCGCCCCGAAGCAGAACGACGATATCCTTCGGTGCGACGTTCTCGTGGTTGACGAGACATCGCACAAGCCGAGATACGCCACGTTGCTCAGCAACCGCGCTTTGAAAACGCAGATACTTAAACACGCCTTCAGGATTGCTGTTGCTCGCCGAAAGGGCGGAATCTCGATGACGTCCAGGGCCTGACTCAATTACTGCGCGCGCGGCGGCGAGAATCGTTTTTCCGCATCGGTGCGACACCGATAGAGTGTATTCAATCAAATCGGGAAGCAATTCAGGGAGGGTCAGAATCCCTGTCGGGTCGGCCATTCGGAATGAATAGATGGACTGCTCGTCGTCACCGACTGCAAGGATGTACACGCCGACTGCGGCCAGACTTTCAATCAACGAGATCTCGGCGCGATTTAGATCCTGAAATTCGTCAACGATCAATAGCTGCACATCGGGGAGCGCCGCGTCAGGATGATCTTGCAGTAGATGAGCGGCGCTATACGGTATCTCAGCGAACATGCTGTATCCGAATACCGTTCGATGTGATCGCCAGATAGCGATGTAAGCATTTCGCAGTTCCGGATCGAGATCGGCGAGTAACAGGGCCGTCGGATCGAGACTTTCCCAACC